>MTLE01000066.1_pt1 | contig 164655 bp, 164 predicted proteins | sample 1982461 | NCBI WGS metagenome assembly MTLE01 (sample SAMN05712605, study PRJNA340218) | biofilm metagenome | isolation source: sample SPL anode biofilm adapted to -200 mV | place: USA | collected 2012-02-03
AGACGCGCGCCCCAGTAGAGACGCCGATGCCGGGGATGAAGAAGGATGGGGCTCGTCAGCCCTTGTTCACTGTGCTCCACCACCCCAAGACTGAAAAGCAAAGCGGGCCCCGGCACCCCGGCCGGATCCCGCTTTGCCCCTTCAGTCGTATCCCTGCCTCAGTCCTTGCCCATGACGTTGGCCAGATTGAAGATCGGCAGATACATGGCGATGACGATGAAGCCGATGATGCCGCCCAGGACGGCGATGATCAGGGGTTCCATCATGGCCGTCATGGCCGCCACGGCGTTGTCCACCTCGTCCTCGTAGAAGTCGGCGACCTTGCTCAGCATGGCGTCCAGGGCGCCGGTGGCCTCGCCCACGCCCACCATCTGAACCACCATGGGCGGGAAGACCTTCGTCTCGGCCAGGGGGCCGGCGATGTTGCGGCCCTGTTCCACGGCCTCCCGGGACTTCATGATCGCGTTCTGGATCACCAGGTTCCCGGCGGTGCGGGCGGTGATGTCCATGCCCTCCAGGATGGGCACGCCCGAGCTGGTGAGGGTGCCCAGGGTGCGGCAGAAGCGGGCCACGGCGACCTTGCGCAGCAGTTCGCCGATGACGGGGATCTTCAGGATGAAGGTGTCGATCTGGAGGTGCCCCGTGGGCGTCTTGTAGTACTGCCGCAGGCCGAACCACACCAGGGCGATGAAGATCAGCACCACGTAGAAGTAGTTGATCAGCACGTTGGAGATGGCGATGCAGATGATGGTCGGGAAGGGCAGGCTGCTGCCCATGCCTTCATACATCTGGGAGAACACCGGGATGACCTTCACCATGATGATGGCCACCACCACGATGGCGATGATGATCACGGTGATGGGGTAGGTCATGGCCCCCTTCACCTTGGCGGTGAGCTTCACGGCCTTCTCGATGTAGCCGGAGAGGCGCTGCAGGATGACGTCCAGGATGCCGCCGGCCTCGCCCGCGCCCACCATGTTGACGTACAGGTCGTTGAAGGCCTTGGGGTGCTTGCTGAGGGCGGTCTGCAGGGTGGCGCCCTGCTCCACGTCCTTGCGCACGGCGGCGATGATCTTCTGGAAACCCTTGTCGGCCTGCTGGGCCCCGAGGATCTCCAGGCACTGGACCAGGGGAAGGCCGGCGTCGATCATCACGCTGAACTGCCGGGTGAAGATGGCCAGTTCCTTCGCCTTGACGCTGCCCAGGGACTTGCCGCCCGCCGCGCCCTGGGGCTTGATGGAAATGACCTGGATGCCGTTGCGCTTGAGCGTGGCGGCGCCCCCGTCCCGGGTTTCGGCGACGATGACCCCTTCCTGAATCTCCCCGAGCCGATTCTTGCCTTTCCATGCATATGCGGGCATCAGAACCTCTTCAAGATTTGGGACGTGTCAGTGGGATCAGGATAAGGCCAATGGATGGTCATGGGAAGCCATGATGTCCTTTAACTAGGTGTACTTAATATTAGGATTCCGGCCCCCCAGCACGCTGTTGGGCTGGCTCACGGGTTTGGCCTGGTTCGTGGGGGCCATGTTCTGGGTGCCCACCCCCCGGTTGATGAGCTCGCGCAGCTCGTCCTGGTTGGAGGAGTAGGACATGGCCATGTCCTGGGTGATGTCGCCCTTGAGCACCAGTTCGGACAGGCTCTGGTTGAAGGTCTGCATGCCGAACTTCAGCTGGCCGGTCTGCATGGAACTGTAGATCTGATGGATCTTGTCCTCGCGGATCAGGTTGCGGATGGCGGGGTTGGGGATCATCACCTCCAGGGCCAGCACCCGGCCCTTGCCCGAGGCCTTGGGGATCAGGGACTGGCAGATGACCCCTTCCAGCACCAGGGAGAGCTGGGCCCGGATCTGGGGCTGCTGGTGGGCGGGGAACACGTCAATGATGCGGTTCATGGTCTGCACGCAGCTGCTGGTGTGCAGGGTGCCGAAGGTGAGGTGGCCGGTCTCGGCGATGGTCAGGGCGGCCTCGATGGTCTCCAGGTCGCGCAGCTCGCCCACCAGCACCACGTCGGGGTCCTGGCGCAGCGCCGAGCGCAGCGCCTTCTTGAAGCTGTGGGTGTCGGCGTGGATCTCGCGCTGGTTCACCAGGCAGCGCTTGTGGTGGTGCACGTATTCCACGGGATCCTCGATGGTGAGGATGTGCAGGGGCTCCACCTCGTTGATCCGGTCGATCATGGCGGCCAGGGTGGTGGACTTGCCCGAGCCGGTGACGCCGGTGACGAGGATCAGGCCCCGGGGCTTGTCGCAGAGGGTCTGGGCGATGGGCGGCAGGCCCAGCTGCTCGAAGCTGCGGATGTTCTCGGGAATGGCCCGGAACACCCCGGCGGTGGCGCCCTTCTGGTTGAAGACGTTGGCCCGGAAGCGGGACACCCCCTGGAGGCCGAAGGAGAAGTCCACCTCCAGGTCCTCCTCCAGGCGGTGCTTCTGCTGGTCGGTCATGACGCCGTAGCAGAGCCACCGGGTCTGGGAGGCCTCCAGGGGCGGGAGCTTCAAGGGCACCATGCGCCCGTCGATGCGCACCTGGGGGGCGGTGTCGGTGGTGACGTGGAGGTCGGTCCCCCCGTACTCGACCATCGTCTTCAGGAGCTGCTGGAGGGGCACTACGTACTGGGCACTGGGTTCGACCATGGTTGCTACCCCTTCTGGGCTTAGAGGACCGTCTCGCGGACGATTTCCTCGATGGTGGTGACGCCGTCCAGGACCTTCCGGCACCCCGAACGCCTCAGCGTGATCATCCCTTCCTTCTGGGCCTGCTCCCTCAACTCGATGGCGCTGGCGCCGGTGAGGATCATGTCCTTGAGGGTCTCGGACATCTCGAGCACTTCGTAGAGCCCCACGCGGCCCTTGTAGCCCCTGCCGCCGCAAACTTCGCACCCGGCGCCCTTCTTGAGGACGATCCCGCGCTTGACCTCCTCCTCCGTGAAGCCCACCTTGAGCAGGGCCTCGGTGGGAAGCTGGTGGGGATCGGCCTGCTTGCAGTTGGCGCAGATGCGCCGCACCAGGCGCTGGGCGCAGATGATGTTCACGGACGTGGCGACCAGGAACGGCTCCACCCCCATGTTCATGAGGCGGTTGATGGTGGAGGGGGCGTCGTTGGTGTGAAGGGTGGAGAGCACCAGGTGGCCCGTGAGGGACGCCTTGATGGCGATCTCGGCCGTCTCGAAGTCCCGGATCTCGCCCACCAGGATGATGTTGGGGTCCTGGCGCAGGAAGCTGCGCAGGGCCGCCGCGAAGTTCAGCCCGATCTGCTCCTTCATCTGCACCTGGTTGATGCCCGCGAAGTTGAACTCCACGGGATCCTCGGCGGTCATGATGTTCACGTCCGCGGTGTTCAGCTTGGAGATGGAGGAGTAGAGGGTGTTGGTCTTGCCCGAGCCGGTGGGCCCGGTCACCAGCACCATGCCGTAGGGCTTGCTGATCTGGCGGTCCCACTGCTCGAGGCTCTCGGGCTCGAAGCCCAGCTTCGTGAGGTCGAGCATGAGCTTGTCGGAGTCCAGGAGCCGCAGCACGATCTTCTCGCCGAACAGCGTCGGAAGAATGCTCACCCGGTAGTCGATGACCTTCTGCTTGCCGCCCAGCTGCACCCGCAGCTTGATGCGGCCGTCCTGGGGCAGGCGCTTCTCGGCGATGTTGAGCTTGGCCAGGATCTTCACGCGGGAGGTGACGGGGTCCTTGAGCTTGATGCTCGGGCGCATCACCTCTTGGAGCAGGCCGTCGATGCGGAACCGGATGCGGTAGTGCTTCTCGTAGGGCTCGATGTGGATGTCGGAGGCGCCCTTGCGGATGGCGTCGATGAGCACGATGTTCACGAGCCGCACCACCGGGGCGTCCTCGGACGCCTTGCCCAGGGCCGTGGCATTGACCTCGTCCTCCTCGTCCAGCGTCTCGTACTGGGTGGACTCGGCCATCTCCTCCTCGAGGCCCTTCAGGTCGAGGCTGGCGTCCTCGTGGTCCCCGAAGTCGTCGGAGGGCGCACCGGCGGCGGCGTCCGCGCCCGGGGCGCCGGCGTTGTAGACGCCCCGCCCGTCATCCTGGCGGTCCCGCAGGCGGACGGCGCTGGTGCCGCCGTAATAGCGTTCGATCGCCCGCACCAGTCCCCGCTCCGAGGACACCACCGGGTCGATGTTGTAGCCCGTGTGGAACCGCACGTCGTCCATGGCGAAGATGTCCGTGGGGTCGGACATGGCCATGGTCAGCACGTTCCCGGACCGCTGCAGGGGAAGAACCTTGTGCTTGTTGGCCAGCTCGGAGGGCACCAGGGCGATGACGGAGGCCTCGATGGGGGGCCACTGGTCAAGGTCGGCCGCCGGCACGCCGTACTGCATGCCCAGGAAACTCACGATGTCCTGGTCCGAGCAGAATCCCAGGCGGACCACGATGCTGCCCAGCTTCCCGCCCTCCCGGCGCTGCAGCTTGATGGCCTCGTCCAGCTGAATTTCTGAAATCAGCTGAGCCTTCACAAGCATTTCACCTAGCTTGCTAGCCAATGGATCCTCCCAAGGGGGTTGGTGGGCAGTGTACACCTACAATCAGGTGCTTGGGATATAGCGAGATTCAACCAACCGGCTATCCTGGGGTCATGCCCAGCGCCCAGTCCTCCGGTCAGCGCCTCGATTTGGTCCGGGAACTCATCCGGGAGAAGGGACTTTCGCGCCAGGATCTCCAGCTATTGGATGAAATACTTAGAGTCGGAGGCGGCGATCTCCTTCCGCTCCTGGAGACCGGGCCCGGGGAAGCCTTCCCGGTGGGGGAGTCCCTGCACCTCGCGAAACTTCGCCGGGCCTTCGGTCTCTTCCTCGCTTTCCTGAACCAGTTCTCCGAACGGCGCCTGGGCGAGGTGCGCCCGGCCATGGGCCTGGTGCTCCAGCACAGCCTGGACACCCTGAGCGAACTGGCCGCCGCCGCGCACCGGGAAGTGCTGGACCAGAACCTGGAGCCGGACTGGGTCATCCACCTCCTGGACCTCATCGCCAGCCTGCGCACCATGGCCACCTCCCTGGGCTCGGGCGAGGGTTCCCAGCTCAAGGAGCACTGGACCGCCTACCTCCAGGAGGAGCGGGACCACATCCGCAGCATCTTCGCCGTCCTGGCCGGCATGGAGGAGGGCCCGGCCCTCGTGGCCCGCCTCAACCAGCAGATGAAGGCCCTCAACCGGGCCCTACAGTCGGGCTCCGGCAATCCCCTGGAGTCCATCCGGAAGATGGAGGCCCTCCTGGGCGGCGCCCTTCCCGAATCCACCCGCCTGCGGGCCGAGCCGCTCCTGCTGGTGCAGCACGTCATCAGCAGCCTGCGCATCATCCTCTTCCGTCCCCTGGACCGGGGCGTCCACTGGCCGGCGGTGGAGCACATCCGCGGCAGCCTGCAGTGGCTTTGGAACCACCTGGGCTGGAGCCTGCCCCGGGTGGAGGACCGCCTCCTGGAGAAGAGCCTTCCCGGCGACGTGCGCGCCCTGCTCAAGCAGCTGCGCGAGACCCACCCGCCCTCGTTCCGCATCGTGGCCCGGGCCCTGGTGAGCCACCTGGCGCTCCTGAGCCTGGTGGAGGGCATGGAGCCCGCGGTGAACGCCTCCATCCCCCGGCGCTTCGCCTCCGTGCCCCACTTCTACGTCATCGAAGGCGAACTGGGGCGCCTGGCCGAGCGGGTCTTCCATCCGCGGGCGGCGGAGAACCTGCCCAAGGGCAGCGAGGAGTCGCTGCTCCTGGGCGCCTTCCTGCGCCAGGCGGTGCTCAGCCTCCTGCAGGACCAGGCCACCATCCGCGGCCTGCTCCTCCAGACCCTGACCAACGACGACGTGGACCAGCTGGCCACGACCCTCGACAACCTCAAGGCCCTGCTCCTCTCCCACCAGCGCCAGCTCATGGGCGACCTGGTGGGCCTGTTCAGCCCCGAGCTGCGCCAGAAGCTCTTCCCGGACTCCCCCTCGCTCACCGAGGAGGGGGACCGCCTCCGCCAGCGCCTGCACCGGCTCTGGCAGTACATGGACCCGGCCCTCGGGCAGATCCGACTCCACCTGGAGCTCCGGAGCTGGCCGAGGCTGGCCCTGGCCCTCTCCCAGGCCCAGAGCCAGGTGGCCAGCTTCCGCCGGAGCCCCGAGTTCCTGCTCATCCGCAGCGTGGACCGCCAGGAGTTCGAGCGGCTCACCCTGCAGTTCACGCGCACCCTCGAGGACCCCGCGGTCATCGAGGCCTCCCTGGAGGAGGCCGCCGAGACCGTGGTCGAGATCCTGCGCTTCCTGGACCAGTTCCTGCTCCGCATCAACGCCCGGGTGCCCCTGATCCGCCTGGACCTCAACACGTCCCGGGAGGCGCTGCGCCTGGGCCAGGCCCTGCGGGAGACCCGCGGCGACGCCCCGGACCGCGCGCGGCTCACCCACAAGCTCATCCAGACCACCAAGCCCCTGGGCGTCAGGGACCCCCAGGCCCTCAACCTCCTCAAGCGCTGGGTGCGCGCCGAGCGCAGCGGCCGCGAGGTCAAGACGCAGCTGGACACCCTCCTCTCCCACCTGGAGCACCTCGCCTCCCGCCTCAACGCGGCCCTGAGCTGACATGACCATCGGCCTGATCACCATCCACGAAGCCCAGGGGCTCGCCGCCCTGGAGGCGGCCCTGGCCTCCTGGGGGCACACGCTCTCGCCCGGGCCCGGGGAGGGAACGGTGATCATCGTCGCCGACCGTCCCGACCCCAGGTGGATCCCGCCTTCGGGTTCCGAAGTCCTGTGGTGGGTGAAGGAGGCCGACCCCGAGGAGGTGAGCCAGGTGCTCAGCCTCCGCTTCGGCTGGGTGCTGCGCCAGGAGCAGCCGCTGGAACGCGTGCGGGAGGCCCTGCACCGCATCCGCAGCCGGGACCTGGGCAGCGACGGCTGGCTCCGGCAGATGATCCACCTGGCCACCCTGGACGAGCTGCTCCGCCCGATCCTCGCCCGGGCCATGGGTCTTTCCGCCGCCCGGGGCGGGGCCATCTGGATCCGCCAGGAGGAAAGCTTCTTCCAGCGGTGCGGCGCAGGGTTCCCCGAGGCGCCGGTGGGGCTCGCCGAGGCCGAGGCCCTGGTGGAGGCCGGGGACGCCTTCTTCCTGTGCCCCCGGGAGAAGCTGGGCCTCCTGCGGCTGGTGGAGCCTCGCACCCCCGAGGACACCTTCCTGGGCTGGATCAAGGAGGTGGACGACCTCCTGGTGAAGGCCTGGAACCTGGAGCAGAGCCGCAACCTCTCGTACCGGGACGACCTCACCGTGGCCTACAACCGCCGCTGCCTGGAGGTGGAGCTGCCCGAGGCCATCCGCGCGGCCTCGGTGCGGGGCGAATCCGTGGCCCTGCTCTTCCTGGACGTGGACAACCTCAAGGAACTCAACAGCCAGTTCGGCCACCCCACCGGGAGCCGGGTGATCTCCACCGTGGCCCTGGAGGCCAAGCAGATCATCCGCAACCTGGATCGCCTCTACCGCTACGGCGGGGACGAGTTCTGCATCATCATCCCGGGATCCAACGCCGCCGTCGCCGCCAAGATCGGCGAGCGGCTCCTCAACGCCCTGGCGCGAAGCCCGCTGCAGGTGGGCAGGTTCGAGGTGGCGGTGTCCATCAGCGTGGGCGTGGCGTCCTTCCCCGCGGACGCCGACGGCGCCGACCACCTGCTGGAGAAGGCCGACCGCGCCCTGCTCAAGGCCAAGGCCAGCGGCAAGGGCTGCGTCATGCTGGCCGACGAGACCCGCAACCTGGACAGGTAGGTCAGCCGCGGGCCATCGCCACTTCGCGCAGGAGCGACTCGGCCGAGGGGTTCCGGGCCAGGTTGCGCATGGCCTCGAAGGCCCGTGCCTGGGCAGGCTCGAGGACCATGGGGGACTCGGCCAGCTTCGCCAGGCCCGCGGCCCAGGGCGCCAGGCGCAGGGGGCGGCCCTCCCGCAGGCGCCCCACGTCGGCCAGCACCACCAGCAGGAGCTCCAGGCACTGGCTGACCTGCTCGTTCTGGGAGGCGTCCGAGGTCTTGTCCGGAGCCAGCGCGGCGCCGGCGGCGCTGAAGGCGGCGCCCCCGACCACGGCGATCCAGGCGTCCACCTGGTCCGAGGCGCGCTGGAAGGCCGCCTCGTCGAGGTAGCGCAGGGTGCCCCCGGCCAGGGCCGTCCAGCGCGTGCGGTGCCCCTCGTCCCAACCCGCCCGGCGCGCCACGGCCCAGGCGTCCTCGGCCGACAGGGGCAGGAAGGGGATGCGCTCGCACCGGCTGCGGATGGTCTGGAGCATGGCCTCGGGGCGATGGGTCACGAGGAGGAAGCAGGTGCCGGCGGGGGGTTCCTCCAGCGTCTTGAGGAGCATGTTGGCCGAGGCGCCGTTGAGCCGGTGGGCGTCCTCCACCAGGATCCACCGGTGGCAGCCTGGGGGGGGCGCCCGGTGAGCCCAGTTGATGACGCCCCCTTCCACCAGGTCGTCCTCGCGGATCGTGCCGATGCGGATGAGGCCGGCCTTCCCCTCCGGGGCGATGCGCAGGAGGTTGGGGAGCTCCACGGGAAGGTCGCCCTGGTCGCCGGAGCCCCGGAACATCCGGCACCCCTCGCACTCCCCGCAGGCCGTGCGGCGAAAGCATAGCTCCCGCTGGGCCAACTCCAGGGCCACGCGGCGCTTGCCCACCCCGTCGGGCCCGGCGAACAGCAGCGAGCCGCCCATCCGCTCCTCCCGCACGCGGGTCAGCAGCTTTTCGCGGATGGCCCGGTGGCCCAGGATCAGCGGGTCGAACACGACTACACCGTCAGGCCGGTGGTGCGCAGGAGGGGCGCCAGGCTCCTCCAGATGGCCTCCTCCACCACCTCCGGGGCGTCCTGGGCGGGCACCACCATCACCCGCTGGGGCTCCTTGTGGGCGATGGCCAGGAAGCGGGAGCGCACGCGCCGGTGGAACTCCAGGTGCTCCTGGTCGAAGCGGGTCTCCCGGAAGCCGCTGGCGGCCGCGTTGCGCGCCTCCACCCGGGCCAGGGAGACGACGGGGTCCATGTCCAGGAGAATGGTGAGGTTAGGCTTCAGGCGCCCCAGCACCACCTCGCCGATGCGCTCGACCACGGAATCGCCGATGCCCTGGGCCCCCTGGTAGGCCCGGGTGGAGTCGTCGAAGCGGTCCAGCAGGACCACGTGCCCCTGCTCCAGGGCCGGCAGGACGAACTGGGCCAGGTGCTGGGCGCGGTCCGCGTAGAACAGCAGGAGCTCGGCCTTGGGACACCAGCTCTCCCCGGAGGCGTGGGGTTCCAGCAGCAGCTGCCGCAGCTCGCGGCACAGGGGCGTTCCCCCCGGCTCCTTGGACACGTCCACCGTCAGTCCGCAATCCGAAAGCCTCGAAGCCAGCTTGCGGAGCTGGGTGGACTTGCCCGACCCCTCGATGCCTTCCATGGTGATGAACAGCCCTGCCACGCAACCTCCCAGCGCCTCACGGCACCTTTCGAGGATACCCGCTCGCGGGCCCGGAGGACGAATCGGCGCCCCGGCGGACGCCATCGAAGCTGCACAATCTCCGGAAATGGGCATATCCTTTAAAAAATTGTTTCCACCCCGGAGATGACCGTGACAGAAACCATTCGGTGTCCAGGCTGCTCCACCCGCTACACGCTCACCCCCGGACGGGTCCACGCCGGGCTTCGCCGCGCCAAGTGCTTCCGGTGCGAGACGGTGTTCGACATCGCGGACGTGGTGGGCAGGCTCCTTCCGGCCCCCGCCGTCGAGGCCCCCGCGAACGCGGCCCCCGAGCCCTCCCCCTTCGCCGCCTTCGACGCGCCGCCGCCCCCCTCCCTGACCCTGGGGGACCTGGAGGGCGCCGACGAGGAGATCATGGAGAAGACCCTCGTCATCAACCCGCCCCCCGGCGAGCCCGAGGTCGCCGCGGAGCCCGAGGTCGCCGCCGAGCCCGATATGGCCGATGGCGACCCCACCGCCTCCGGAGGCTTCTCCTCCGCCCGGGACGCCATCTCGAAGCTCATGGGCGAGAACGCCCCCGCGGCCCACGCGTCCACCAGCGAGCGCCGCTTCCTGGGGTCCCGCAGCTCCATGGACGTGGAAGCCACGCTCAACGCCCTCGACGCCACCCTGGGCGGGAACCCGCCCGCGCCCGCCGTGGAGGCCACCGCCTCCACCATGAAGCTCACGGCCCAGGAGATCCAGGCGGCCATGGCCTCCGTGGGCGCCCGGACCTCCCCCCCGCCCCCGCCCCTGCCGCCGCCGCCCCCCCGGGCCGAGCTGCCGCCCCCGCCCCGGCCCATGGAGCCCCCCGCCTCCCCGGGCGCGGACCTCCTGAAGATCCAGATGGAACAGGAGACCCTGAACAACGTCACCATCGACCAGGTCTCCGCCTGGATCGAGCAGGGCCGCGTGCACGAGTACCACATGGTCGCCCGCCAATTCAGCGAGAACTGGATCGAGGCGGTGAAGGTTCCCGCCCTGCGCCCCGTCTTCGACCGCAGGCGCCGGGACGGCGCCCCCTCCTCCGCCGAGGCCCCCCTGCCCGCCCCCGAAATGGCCCCCGCCAAGAAGAGCCTTTTCGGCGGCCTCTTCGGACGAAACTGAACCAAAGGAAGTCCCATGCTCTCCCTGCTTCTGCCGGCCCTCCTCGCCCTCTCCCCCCAGGAACCCGCCCCCGTGGCCCCGCCGCCGGCCGCGGCCCAGCCCCTGGGCTTCGCCAGCTTCCGGCTCCCCTTCACCTGGAACGCCCTGATCCCCATCCAGGGCGTCGAACTGGACGGCCTGAAGGTCACCTCCATCTATTTCAACAAGCGCGAGACCACCGTTTGGCCCCTGCGCGGCGCCGACTTCGGCACCCGCGCCAAGGTGGAAGTGACCAACACTTCCTCCAAGAACCGGACCCCGGGCTTCTCCGTGGCCGTCTTCGACGCCGAGGACCGCCTTCTGGGCGTGGCCTCCGGCGGCACCAAGATCGGCAGCGTGGGCGCCGGCACCACCGAGACCTTCGACCTGAACTTCCGCCAGGTGCTGGAGCGGCTCCCCAAGGGGGACCACTTCTACCTGAGCATCGAGCTGAGGGACTAGGCTTGGCTTAGATCGCTTCCTGGTCCTGGTAGTGCCGCAGGATCTCCTCCGGCGTGGCCGTGGCGGTGCCCATCTTGCCCACCACCACGCCGGCGGCGGCGTTGGCCAGCATCGCGGCCTGCTTCCAGTCCGCGCCCGAGGCGATGGAGGCGGCGAACACGGCGATGACCGTGTCGCCCGCGCCGCTGACGTCGAACACCTCCCGGGCCTCGGTGGGGATGAGCCAGGGTTCCCGGTGCAGGGCCTCGGGCGTGAACAGAGCCATGCCCTTCTCGCTGCGGGTGACCAGGAGCCCCTTGAGGTCCAGGGCCTCCACCATGGCTAGGCCCGCGGACGCCACGTCGGCGTCGGTCCTGGCGGCCATGTGGCTGAGCTCGGTGAGTTCCTTGGTGTTGGGCGTCATGAGCGTGGCGCCCCGGTACAGGGGGGCGTGGGCGGGCTTGGGGTCCACGATCCAGGGGATGGACAGCTCCGCGCAGAGGAGGCGCACCCGGTCCATGACCGGGCCGTTCACGGCGCCCTTGGCGTAGTCGGAGATGATGAGCGCGCCCACGTCCACGAGGGCGGCCTCCAGGCTCCGGCACAGGCCTTCCACGGCCGCGGGCGTGAAGGGATCCGTCTCCTCCCGGTCGATGCGGAGCATCTGCTGCTGTTGGCCGATGACCCGGGTCTTGATGATGGTGGGCCGGGAAGGGTCCACCACGAGCCGGTCCTGGGCGACGCCCAGGCCTTCCAGGAGGCCCCGCAGGCGCCGGCCCGCGGCGTCGTCCTGCAGGGTGCCCACCAGGACGGGATCCGCGCCCACGGCCTTGAGGTTGGCCGCAACGTTGGCCGCCCCGCCCAGCACCGCCCGCTCCCGGGAGACCCGCACGATGGGCACGGGCGCCTCGGGGGAAATGCGGCTCACCTCCCCGAAAAGGTACTCGTCCAGCATCACGTCGCCCAGCACGGCCACCTTCCGGCCCTGGATCAGCCCCAGGAGGGCCCCGGCCTGTTCACGGTCGAGCCTCATCGGACCTCCTTGGCCGCCTTGTCCTGCAGCATGACGGGAATGCCGTCCTCCACGGGGTAGACCCGCCCGCAGCGTGCGCAGGCGAGCCCAACGGGGGTCTCGGCCAGGTCGCCGTGGCAGGGCGTGTCGCCGTCCACGGCGGGGCAGCACAGGATTTCCAGCAGTCTCGGATCAAGCATGGGGGTCTCTCAGCAGAGGGTGTACTTGGGACCGCCGCCCCCTTCGGGAGGCGTCCACACGACGTTCCCCTCCGGACACTTGATGTCGCAAGTCTTGCAATGGACACAATTGGAGAATGCGATATCCACCCGGGCGACCCGCCCCTGGGCGTCGGGATGCATCTCGTACACCTGGGCGGGGCAGAACACCGTGCAGGGGCTGCCCTTGGACGCGTAGCAGGCGACGCAGACCTGGTCGCCCTTGACGATCTTGAGGTGGCCGGGCTGGTGCTCGTCGTGCATGGTGCCCGAGGCGTACACGTCGTCCAGTTTGGAGAAGGTGAGCGCGCCGTCCATCTTCACGCCCCAGTCCAGGTCGTCGCGCCTGAGGCCCTCCCGGCCGTAGTAGGCCTCGGTGGTGGCGGTGGCGTCGGCGTCCGCGCCCAGGCGCAGGGGGTCCCCCGGCACCCAGCCGCCCGTGACCTGGCTGAGGGCCAGGTTGACCAGCGCCCCGGGGGTGGGCCCGTGCTGGAGGATGGCGTGGAAGTTCCGGGCGCGGTAGAGCTCCGTGCCCGCCCAGGAGGCCAGGTAGGCCCGGCTGTAGCGCATGAGGGAGGCCTCGCCGAAGTCCCCTTCGGCCAGAGCGTCCGCGATGGTCTCGGCCGCGCACATCCCGCCCTTCATGGCCAGGTGGATGCCCTTGAGGCGGCCCGCGTTGACCATCTGGGCCGCGTCCCCGGCCAGCATCCCGCCGGCGAAGGCCAGGCGCGGCATGGAGTTCCATCCGCCGATGGCCAGGGCCTTGCCCCCGTACTGCACGAGCTTTCCGCCCTCCAGCATCGCCTTGATGCGGGGGTGGGTCTTGAACTTCTGGAGCATCAGGTGGGCGTCGGCGAAGGGATCCCGGGTGTCCAGGGAAACCACGTAGCCCACCGCCAGCCGGTCCCCGGCCATCTTGTAGACGAAGGAGCCCCCGGATTCGCCGTCGGCCTGGGGCCAGCCCGCGGAGTGCAGCACGAAGCCTTCGGGAACCCGGCCCGCGGGCAGCTCCCAGATCTCCTTGGCCCCGGTCTCGTACACCTGGGGGTTGACGGCCTGGGCCTGGAGCCCCAGCGCCTCGTCCAGTTCCCGCATGAGATGGCCCCGGGGGCCCTCTCCGAAGACGGTCACCTTGGCCCGCAGGTTGTTGCCGGGCTCGAAGGTGGAACGGGGGGAGCCGTCGGCGTTGACGCCCTGGTCCGCGGTCTGGACCCCCGCGACCCGGCCGTCCTCCCACAGCACCTTGACGCCCGCGAAGCCCGGCAGGAGCATCACGTCCACGCCGGGCACCTCGCGCTTCTCGATCTCGGCCGCCATCCAGCGCACCATCCGGCTCAGGGAGACGATGGGAAAGCCGTGGTTGGCCAGGAAGGGCGGCGGGAAGGGCGCCTTGAGGCCCCCGCGCTCCGTGAAGTACCAGACCTCCTCGGAGGCCACCTGCCCCTCGGAGGGGAAGCCCCGCTCCGCCCAGTCCGGGCAGAGCTCATCCAGGGCCGCGGGATCCAGGACCGCCCCGGAAAAGGCGTGGTCCCCGATCTCCTCCCCCTTCTCGATGAGGCCGATGGTGAGCCCCGTGAGCTTGCGGGCCTCCACCAGGTCGAGCAGGCGCCAGAGACCCGCCAGGTTGGCGGGGCCGGCCCCCACGAACAGGACGTCGAATTCCAGGTCCTCCCGCTCCACGCCGGGACGGGCAAGCTGGGTCGAGAAATCAGGCATGGCCACTCCAAGAGAACCGGCACAGTTTACCGCGGGCGGTGGCAGAATCTTAGGAATGGATGCGCCCCGCCCCGCCCCGCCCACTGTCCTGCGCTTCGAGGCCGCCGTGGAGCGCCCCCTCTCGGTGGTGTACCGCGGGGCGGACGGCACCTGGCAGGGCCACGACTACCGCGTGGAAGTGATCGCCGCGCGCCAGGGCCTGGACGGCTTCGACGTGGTGGTGGACTTCCGCGACCTGGAGGCCGCCCTGGACGCCCTGCTGGAGCCCCTGCGGGGACACCTTCTGGGCGAACTGGGCCTTCAGGGGCCCATGGACCTGGTCCGCTTGCTGGCCACCGAACTGGCCCTGAAGGTTCCGCCTCCCGCCCGTCTCGCCGAGGTCGCCCTCACCGACGGCCAGGGCCGCCGGCTGGCCTACCGCCCGTGATCTCCCCGCGGCTCCTCGCGGCCGCCCTGGCCCTGGGCCTGGCCCCCCTGGCCGTGGTGCACCCCGTGCGCATCGCCGGCAGGAGCATGGAACCCGGGCTGAAGGACGGCCAGATGCGGCTGGCCCTGCGCGCCTGGTGCGCCGGCGGACCCGCCGTGGGCGAGGTGTGGCTCGCCAAGGGCCCCTCCGGCACGGTCGTCAAGCGCCTCGTGGCCGGCCCCGGCGCCCGGGTGGAAATCCGCGACGGGGAACTCTGGGTGGACGGCAAGTACATCCGGGAACCCTACGTGGCCGTCACGGAACGGGCCTCCGGGGGCCCCTGGGAGACGGGCCCGGGCTGGTTCCTCCTGGGCGACAACCGCCAGGAGAGCCAGGACAGCCGCGCCTGGGGGACCCTGCCGGCGGCGCGCCTCGAGGCGCGGATTCTCGACTAGTCGCCCGGCGTGCCTCGCCCGCACCGGTCCGCCAGGGCCAGCAGTTCCTCGTCCCCGGGGAAGGCGGCCAGTCCCAGGTCCAGGATCCCGGCGGCGCTCTCCGTCTCCTGGGCGTCCAGGAGGGCGTGGATGACGATCTGGTGCCAGAGGGTCCTGCCGCCGTCGGGCACGGCCCGCAGGGCATCCAGGGCGTCGGAGGCCACCCGGGGATCCCGGTAGCGCGCCGACAGGCCCACCAGGGCCTCCCACAGCAGGGTGTCCCGGGGGTTCTGGTCCAGTCCGGCCTCGAGCACGCTGCGGGCGCTCTCCAGGTCCTGGGCCTCCTCCAGCAGGGAGGCCAGCTTCAGGAAGGGCAGCGTGTAGCCGGGGTCGGCCTCCAGGGCCTTCAGGTAGTCGTCCTTGGCCTCGTTGATGCGGCCCAGCTTCCACAGGGACTCGGCCCGGGCGCCCAGGGCCGCGGCATGGCCGGGCTGCTGGCGCAGGATGTTGCCGAACCACAGCAAGGATTCCTCGTACCGCTCCAGGCCCTGCAGGGCGAGCCCGCCCCCCAGCCACACCAGCATGGGCGCCCGGGGGGCCGTGGCCCGGAAGCGCTCCGCGGCCCGGCGCACGTCCTCCCAGGCTTCCACCAGCAGGCCCTCCTGAACCACGTTGTACTGGAGCTGCAGGTCCCGGGGCCGGACCTCGGCCTCGGCCCGGGCCAGACGGAAGTACTCGCCCTGCTTGTCCCGGTCCCGCGCCATGTCCAGCTTGCCGAAGTGGTGGATGGGCACGGCCAGCTCCGGGGCGGGCAGGCCCTTCTCCTCGAAGTAGAGCTCGGCGATCTCGTGCACCCGGCCCCGGTACACGTCGTCCCGGCGCCGGCGGAAGAGGCGGATGGTCTTCTGGAGGTAGTAGTGGCTGCACTGGGACCCTTCCCCCGAGGTCCCCTCGTTGCGCCGGGCCGGGCCGTCCATGCCCACGAAGGCGCCGCTGCGCAGGTAGTTCCGGATGGGCAGGGTGTAGGCCTGGGCGTGGGGGTCCTCCAGGGCGGCCCGCAGGGCGGCATGGTCCGCGGGGTCGATGGCCTCGTCCGCGTCCAGCACCAGGATCCAGTCCCCGGTGCAGCTCCGGATGCAGGCGTTGCGCGCGGCGGCGAAGTCGTCCACCCACGTGAAGGCCTCCACCCGGGCCCCGAAGGACCGGGCCAGGTCCGGGGTGCCGTCCGTGGACCCGGTGTCCAGCACCACCAGCTCGTCCCAGAGGCCCCGGATGGACCCGAGGCAGTGCCCCAGGCAACCGGCTTCGTTCTTGACGATCATGGCGGCTGAAAGGCGCAACGTTCGCTCCCGGGGACACCTCAGTCTATGCTGGAAGGTCGAGATTGGAGTGTCGATGGACAGGCTGGTTATCCAAGGTGGCGTCCCCCTCCAGGGGCGCGTGGCCGTTTCCGGGGCGAAGAACGCCGCCCTCCCCTGCATCGCCGCCGCCCTCCTGGGCGGGGATCAGGTCACCCTGCGCCACCTGCCGGCCGTCTCGGACATCCGCACCATGCTGCGCGTGCTCCAGGCCCTGGGCTGCGCCACCGAGATCACGAAGGACGAGGAGGGCTTCGAGCTCACCGCCGCCGTGGACGCCTCCGGCGTGGCCGCGGGCGGTCTCCAAGCCCCCTACGACCTGGTCAAGACCATGCGGGCCTCCATCCTGGTGCTGGGGCCGCTGCTCGCGCGGTACGGGAAGGCCTCGGTGTCCCTGCCCGGGGGCTGCGCCATCGGCGCCCGCCCCGTGAACCTCCACCTGGAGGCCCTGGAGCGCATGGGCGCCGTCATCGAGATCCACAAGGGCTACGTGGAGGCCCACGTGCCCGCCGGCCGCCTCAAGGCCATCGACCACACCTTCGAGAAGGTGAGCGTCGGCGCCACCGAGAACATCCTCATGGCGGCGTGCCTGGCCAGCGGCACCACCGTGCTGCGCAACGCGGCCATGGAGCCCGAGATCAGCGACCTGGCCAACATGCTCGTGGCCATGGGCGCGCCCATCGAGGGCATCGGCACCTCCACCCTCACGATCCGGGGGAAGGACGGCCTGGGCGGTTGCGACCACGGCATCATCCCCGACCGCATCGAGGCCGGCACCTTCCTCTGCGCGGTGGCCGCGGCGGGGGGCGACGTGCTGCTGGAGCGGGTGGAGCCGGACCACCTCCGGACCATCATCGACTTGCTGGAGCGCTGCGGCTGCGTGTTCACCGAGCGCGAGGGCCAGACCGGCCTGAACCTGCGAATCCAGCGCGAGGCCGGGCAGAAGCTCCACGCCAAGGACGTCACCACCACCCCCTATCCCGGCTTCCCCACGGACCTCCAGGCCCAGGTCATGGCCGTCATGACCCAGGCCACCGGCATTTCCGTGATCCGGGAGACCATCTTCGAGAACCGCTTCCAGCACGCCATGGAACTCGAGCGTCTGGGCGCCAACCTGCGCATCGACGGCGGCACGGCCATCGTGGCCGGCCCCAGCGCCCTGACCGGCTGCACCGTCATGGCCACCGACCTCCGGGCCTCCGCCACCCTGGTCATCGCGGGCCTGGTGGCCCGGGGCGAGACCACCGTCGACCGCATCTACCATCTGGACCGGGGCTATTCGGGCCTGGAAAGGAAGCTGAAGGGCCTGGGCGCGCGCATCGAACGCGTCGGAGGCGGGACCGTCTAGAATTTCGATCTCCATTCGCCTGTCGAGGCGGGGTCCGGGTTGGTAAACTGGCCCCTGGGGGAATCATGTTCGGTGAGATGAAGGTCTTTTCGGGTTCGAGCCATCCAACCCTGGCCGCCGGCATCGCCGGCCACATCGGGATGCAGCTGGGAAAATCCCGCATCACCCGCTTCTCCAACGAGAACATCAAGGTCAAGATCGACGAGAACGTCCGGGAATCCGACGTCTTCGTCATCCAGACCAGCGCCCCTCCGGTGAGCGACAACCTGGTTGAAATGCTCATTATGATCGACGCCCTCAAGTTCGCGTCCGCAGCCCGCATCACGGCAGTCCTGCCCTACTACCCGTACGCCCGCAGCGACAAAAAGGATGAGGCTCGCATTTCCATCACCGCCCGTCTGGTGGCGGACCTCCTCCAGACCGCCGGGGCGGACCGGGTGCTGGCCATGACCCTGCACGCCCCCCAGATCCTGGGCTTCTTCCGCATCCCCGCCGACCAGCTCCTGGCAACGCCGGTCCTGGTGAACCACTTCCGGTCCTCCGACCTCTCCAATTCCGTGGTGGTGGCCACCGACGCCGGCGCCGGCAAGATCGCCGGCCACTTCGCCAAGCGCCTGGGCCTGCCCATGGCCATCATCGACAAGCGCCGCGTGGACGACAGCGAATCGGCCCGCTCCACCGCCCTCATCGGCGAAGTGGCGGACAAGGACTGCATCATCTTCGACGACGAGATCGCCACCGGCGGCTCCATCCGCGAGGCCGCCCGGATCCTGCGGGGCTTCGGCGTGCGCCGGGTGCGCGTGGGCGCCACCCACGCCGTCTTCTCCGGCACGGCCCTCACGCGCCTCAAGGAGGCCGAGCTGGACGAGCTGGTGGTCACCGACACCATCCCCATCCCGCCCGCCATCTCCGCGGAGATCCCCAACCTCAAGGTCCTCTCCACCGCCTCCATGTTCGGCGACGCCATCCTGCGCATCCACGGCGGCCGAAGCATCAGCGAGATGATGGAGGCCTAGCGCCTTGGACACCCTCAGGGCCCTCCTGATCCAGCGCGCCGCGCGCCTCCAGGAGTGGCCGGCGCTCACCGCGCCGGGCTGGGGGACCCTCGGGTACCCCGCCTTCCGCAACCGGGTGGAGGGCGTGGCCCTGGGCCTCATGGCCGGCGCCCCCGGGCCCGTGTTCAGCCGGGGCGCCGGCCCCTGGGACTGGGCCTGCGAAGTGGCCTGCGCCGCCTGCGGGCGCCTGTGGGACACCGCCGGCACCGTCGATCCGGCCATCCTGGGCGGCCCCCGCTTCAACAGCGACGAGGGCCGCCAGCCCTACCACGACTGCGACCCGGACCCCGGCGCCCCCTTCGTGGGGACCCTCACCCACGCCGAGCTCCTGGCGCGCCTGCGCCGCCTCAACGGACGCCTGGGCTGGGACCACACCTCCGAGGTCACCCTGCCCCTGGCCGCCCTGCACACCGAGGAAGCCCGCGGCGCCCTGTGGAGCGCCCTGTACGCCGGGGCCCACGCCATCGTAGTGCCCGGAACCGCAAGGGACTGGGACCCCGTCGCGTTCCGCGGTCTGCTGGCCTAGAGCCCCTCCCACGCCTTCTGCAACTGCCCCCCGGCCCGCTCCAGGGCCGGCTTCAACGCCGCCTTCACCTGGGCCTTCACCCCCGCCGGCAGGAGCCCCGCGGCCTCCAGGGCCTGCAGGCGCAACGGCGCGTTCAGCGAGCCCCAGTCCCGGGTCAGGGCCTCGGCCCAGGCCCCGTCGGCCAGGCGCGCCCTGGGGATCCAGCGCCAGGAGGCGCCCAGGCCCGGTTCGCGCAGGTGCGGCAGGACCAGATCCGGAAGCCCGGCCCGGTGCGCGATGAGGCTGGCGGCCTCGGCCCCCTCCCGCTGCGCGAATGGGTCCCCCAGCAGCGCCAGCAGGGCCGGGATGGCCTCCGGCGTGCCCACGGCGCCCAGGGCGGCGCACAGGGCGAACCGCATGGCCTCCGGCGCCCGGGCCAGCTCGGACAACAGGAAGGCCTCGTCCCCCGCGGTCACGGCGTTCTGGAGGCCTTCGGCCGCCGCGCGGCGGCTGCCCACGCCGCCGGTGCGCAGGCCGTCCAGGTAGGGCCCCAGACGCGCCTCGGAATCCTCGCCGGCAGTGCGCTCCACGCGGCTCACGGTCTCCTGCTCCACGTCCTCGATGCGGAACCCGGGCAGGGGCTGGTCGCCCCAGCCGGCGCTCTCGGCGCTTTCCAGCCAATCCGCCCATTCGGCGGCCAGGGCCTCCATGGAGGGGATGCGCCGGGCGGGGTCCGGGGCCAGGGCCTGCATGAGGATGCGGGCCATGCGGGGCGGGAAGCCCGTGCGCACCAGGGCGGGCGGGAGCTGCACCTGGCTGTAGGGCCGGCCCGTGGTGAACTCGTAGAGGATGGAGCCCAGGGCGTACACATCGCACCGCCCGTCCACGGTCCTGGGATCACCGTGCTGCTCGGGCGCCATGTAGCCCAGGGTCCCCACCACCATCTGGCTGCGGGTGACCCGGGTGCCCTCGCCGGCCTCCCACAGGCACACGCCGAAGTCCGTCACCTTGAGGTTGCCCACGGCGTCGAAGAGCAGGTTGGAAGGCTTGAGGTCCCGGTGGATGATCCCGGCCTCGTGGGCGGTGCGCAGGGCGCCGGCCACCGGCAGGAGCCGGCGCAGGATCCGCGCCGGAGCCTCGCCGTAGCAGCGCTTGATGTCCCCGCCGGGGAGCAGTTCCATGAGAATGAAGGGCGTGGATCCAGCCCGCCCGAAATCGAACACTTCCACCAGGTTGGGATGGGACAGGCGCCGGAGCACCTCCCCCTCCCGCAGGAAGCGCACCACCAGGTCGGAATCCGCGGCCGCCTCGGCCTTGAGGAACTTCACCGCCAGGGCCCGCTCGGGGCGGAAGGGATCCTCCGCCCGGTGCACCACGGCCATGCCGCCCTCGCCCAGGCGCTCCAGGACGCGGGCTCCGCCGGCGCGCTTGGGCAGCACCAGGTTCATGACCGCCCGTCGAATTCCACCCGGTTGCGGCCCTGGGACTTGGCGCGGTACAGCGCCACGTCGGCCCGGGCCAGGAGGGAGCCGGCGTCCGCGTCCTCCGGCCGGAACTGGGCGAGGCCGAAGCAGCAGGTGACGTGGAAGGACTGCCCCTCCAGGTGGCACGCCATGGATTCCTCGGCCAGGGCCTTGCGCAGCTCCTCGGCCACCGCCAGGGCCTCGCGGCCCTCGGTCTCGGGCAGTACGATGAGGAACTCCTCCCCGCCGATGCGTCCCACGTGGTCCGAGGCCCGGAGCCGGCCCATGGCCACCTGGCCGAAGCGCTTGAGGACCTGGTCCCCAACGGCGTGTCCGTGCTGGTCGTTCACGTCCTTGAAGTGGTCCAGGTCGCAGATGATCAGCGTCAGGGGGCGCCCGTGGCGCCGGGCCAGGTCGGTCTGCTTCTCCAGGAACCCCAGCACGGAGGCCCGGTTCGTCAGGCCCGTGAGGGAATCCACCGTAGTCTGCGCCAGCACCGCCTCGTGGTAGTGCTTCTCCATTTCATCCAGGTGCTTGAGCTTGAAGGCGTGGGCCCCCACGCGGATCACGTCGCCGTGCTGGAGGCTCACCGGCCCGTTGCGGGTGAGGATCTTCCGTCCGTTCACGAAGGTGCCATTGGTGGAGCCCAGGTCGGAAATGAGGACGATGGGCGCCTGGTCCTCCTGCCCCACCAGCTCGATGCGGGCGTGGTGGCGGCTAACCTCCACTTCGGGAAGCACCAGGTCGTTCTCGGGAGAGCGTCCCACGCTGAGGTTCACCGTGCGCAGGGGAAGCACCTCGCCGATGGGCACGCCCACGTAGCGGATGAGCGCCCACTCGCCCTGGGCCGGCGGCAACGTGTCGCCCAGGGGCGAAGCGAAGAGCGTCGGCGGATCGGATTCGGCGAAGTCCTCGTAGAGAGGTGGCTGTATGGGCATTGTATGGGCTGGCACGGGCGGGAAGTCCTATGCCATTTAAGGTGCCGCGGCGCGCCTTGTCAACGAGCAGGTTGGTCGCACACCACTTTGTTCCGCCCGCCGCGCTTGGCCAGGTAGAGGGCTCCGTCGGCCCGGCCCATGAGGGCGCCGCCGTCCCGGTCCTCCTCGCGGCGCTCGGCCACGCCCAGGCTGCAGGTCACCGACAGGGGCCCCGACGGCAGGTCGAAGGGAACCTCCCCGGTGGCGGCCAGGAGCCGGTTCGCGAGCAGCAGCGCGCCTTCCATGTCCGTCTCGGGAAGCACCAGGAGGAACTCCTCGCCCCCGATGCGCCCGGCCACGTCGGTGGTGCGCAGGCCGTTCACCACCCGCGCCCCGAAGTCCCGCAGCACCTGGTCCCCGGCCAAGTGGCCCAGGGTGTCGTTGATGCGCTTGAAGAAATCAAGATCGCACATGATGATCGACAGGGGACGGTGGTGGCGCTTGGAGAGGTCGAAGCGGCGCTGCAGCTCCTCCAGCGCCGTGCGCCGGTTGCCCAGGCCCGTGAGGGGGTCCTTCGTGCTCTGGTCCAGGAGCACCGCGTGGAAGGCCCGCTCCATGGCGTCCATGGCCACGAGCTTGAGCACGTGGCTCCCCATGGCGATGCGGTCCCCGGGGGAGAGGTCGTGGGTGCGCGTCACGGCTCGGCCGTTGAGGAAGGTCCCGTTGGTGCTGGCGTTGTCCTCCAGCTGCACCCGGTCCCCGGCGGGGCCGTGCCAGAGCGTGATGGTGGCGTGGGTGCGGCTCACCTCCTCATCCAGGAGCGCGATGTCCACGCTGGGGCTGCGGCCGATGATGTTCGCCCCGGGCACCAGGGGGAAGACCCGTCCCAGGTGGGCGCCGGCGTACACCACCACGACGTACTCGCAGGGCACGGGGCCGGTCTCCCCGGGGAAGCGCTTGCGCAGGGCCGTCTCGAAATCCGGCCAGCCGGTGATGGGCACCGTGGGGTCGGGCGCGTCCACCTCGGCAGTCCAGTCCTTTTCAGGTTCCTTGCCGGGCTTGGACATCACACATCCTCCACGAAGCAGCACACGATCGATTCGTCATCCTTCCTCCGGGCCAGCACGAAGGGGGCCCTCGGGGCGCCCACGCTCTCGGGGCCGAGCGTGACCAGGAGCCGCCCGGTGGCGGCCTGGTGGTTGATCTGTCGGGTTCCCCGGGTGGGGATCCGATAGAGGCCCAGCACCTCCAGATTACGGATGTTTTCGCCGGTCTCCCGCACCAATTTTAGGGTATACCGCATCCAGATGGCCTTGGGGAGCTTCTGGACATCCTCCCCCACGAAGGCCAGCGGCAGGGCCAGGGCGAGCTCCAGGGCCCGGAAGGACCGCGGGGCGCCCAGGGCGCAGGGCGCCGCCAGGCACCGGGCGCCCGGCAGGGGATCCAGCCCGGGGCGGCTCCGGGTGCGGAACCCCTCCGGGGCCCCCTCGCGCACCCGGGGCCGCCGGGGCAGGGGCGGCACCTGGATGCGGGCGGCCATCCCCCCTTCGAAGAGCGGCAGGACGCACACCTGCGCCCCCGCGGCCCAGGTGCCCCAGCCCGCCTCGCCGCGGACCTCGGCCGTCCACCGGAACCCCACCGCCGTGGGCGGAATCGGCGTAAGCGCGGGCACCGCGCCGGTGACCGCCCGGAGCCGGAAGTCAGGGACCTCCGCCCGGGTCGCCAGGGGTTCGGTCCCCCGGGCCGCGGGGGCCGGCACCCGGAGATCCACGTCCCGGGAAGGCGGGTCCGTGAAGGCCCTCCGGATGGTTTCGGCCATGTCGGACATCACGTCCCGGAACCGGCCGCCCGCCATGCCTATTCCGGCTTGACGAGGGTCTGGAGCGCCGCGGCCACCCGTTCCAGGGGCTCCACGGGATCCATCTGGTAGGCGGCCTCCAGGAGCTTGCCCAGGGCCAGTTCCTGGGCCGGCAGGTCCACGGACTGCGCGAAGATCACCCGCAGGGGCGCCGCCCCTTCGGCCACCTGGAGGAGTACCTCCCGGGGCGAGGCCCGGAAGCTCTCCCCCACCCGGGCCAGGGGGGCATCCTGGGTCTTCTGCACCGCCAGCGCCGGGCACTTCGCCTCCCCGTTCCATCCCCCCGCCAGTTCGGCCGCTGGCAGGATGAACAGGTCGGGCGCGGACTTGAGTTCCTTCAGGAGGGTCTTCTGGATCACCTCCTCCTTGAGGTGCGGTTCCAGGGCCTTGCCGTAGAGCACCGCCTGGAGCTTCGTGGGGGTGATGGGCTCGGTGTAGCGGAAGTCCAGCGGGATCCCGGAGGCGTCGGTGAGCAGCAGCCCCCCCAGGTAGCTGGCGCCCTCCTTCATTGCCACGAAATAGGCCAGTTTCAGGGTGTCTGCCATGGGTCCGTCCGCGGAAGGGGTTGGCTAAGAGGATACCGCGGGTGGGCGGCCGGACATTTCACCCAAAGGTCTTGTTTTCGTCCAGAAATTCGATATCCTGGTAGTGCCGTTTGGGGAGTGGTCTAACGGTAGGACAACAGATTCTGATTCTGTCAGGTGAGGGTTCAAATCCTTCCTCCCCAACCAACCGAAGGCCCTGGAGTTACGCTCCGGGGCCTTCCCCGTTTTGCCCAAAGGTCAGGCTTCCGACGAGCCCAGCCCGGCCCGCCGGAAATAACGGAACCCCAGGATCACCAGGGCCGCCGGAACGCCGATCCAGAGGGCCTCGGTGCCCAGCGAGAAGAGCAGCCAGTTCGTCAGGTGGTCCGAAAGGGGGATCGGCGAAACGAACATGGGCTGCCAGGACGCGACGAAGTGGACATCGGAGAAGGGCGCCAGGAAGGCCACGCCGGTGCCCCCGAAGGTGCAGGCATCCAGCAACCCATGGGAGAAGGTTGCCGTGCCCAGGAACAGCCAGGGTCCCGGCCGCCGCAGGCGGGGCCGGTAGGCAAGGCACACGGCCAGCGCGGTGATGAGGGCGGCGGCGAGCAGGGAATGGAGGAGGCCCCGGTGCGCCAGGCCGAACCGGTCGTGGACGTCCAGGAATCCCGTGAACCAGTCCAGGTCGGGGGCGGCGGCGCAGGCCACGGCCAGGAGCGCGGTGCGCCGGGACGGCCGGCCCTGGTGGTAGGCCGAAGCAACCGCGTAGCCCGCCAGGGCATGTCCGAAAATGGAGGGCATCCAGGGGGCTCCCGATCGTCCAGGATACCGGACGCTATTCGGCCACGGCAAACACGACGTTGTCGTTCCGGAACCTGCCCGCATTCACCAGTTCCACGGTCACCGTCCGGCGGTCGGGGCTGTAATCCACCCGGTAGTGCACGTCCCGAAGGTAGGAACCGGGCACGACGTCCACCGAACCGATGCGCTCCAGGCCCATGTCCCGGGCCTGGATCTGGATCGCCGTGGCCCGCCGGAGATCGAGGTGCTGGTCGAAAAGGTCACTTTGCCAGTTCGGTCCGGCTCGGCTTCGCCCCAGGAAGGGGAGGCTGACCACCCCCGCGCGCTCCAGCTTGTGCCGTTCGCCCACCAGGTAGTGGAGGGAATTGAGGGAGGCCACGTGGGCGGTCTCCTCCCCCTGGAGGGCGGCGCGGTCCTCCAGGAAGGCCTCCCGCTCGATGCGCAGCTCCGACACCTCCAGCTCCAGGGACCGTTTCTGGGCCAACAGCGCCCCGAGGGCCAGGTCGAGCCGTCCGCTGTGGGCCCGGGCCTCGGCGATCTCCCCCAGCACGGCCATGCGGTTGAATTCCGCGGGCGAATAGGGCGCGCCGCCCTGGGCGACCCAGGTGGCGTACACGCCGTCCTCGAGGAAATGGTAGACCTCGAACCCGGGGGCGAGGCGGTCCAGGATGTTCGCCCGCCGGATCAGGTCCCGGGCGCGATCGTCCGCGACCCCTCGGCTGCGCAGGAACCGCATGGCCAGGCCGTAATGGGTCTGGTGGATCCTGACCACGTCGGGGGCGGGAAGATCCGATTTCATCCGCACCAGGCGCTCGCCCAGGTCCCGGATCTCCTTGTCCTTGGCCAGGGCCTCCAGGATCAGCGCCCTGCGGGAAACGTCCCGCTCGGCGTTCACCCGGGCCTGCAGGTAGCGGATCTGTTCCGCCGTGAAGGGGATGGCGTAGGGGCCCGGCCGGCGCGGCTGGAACCGGGCGATGAGCGGAAGCCGGCCCAGCTGCGCCTTCCAGGCCTGCCGCAACTCCTGGGCGGCCTCGTCGGCCTGGGCGGCCTTGACGGTCAGTTCGCGGATCTTCGGGTCCTCCCTGCGGCAGGAGACCCCGGGTACCAGGGCGGACACCACCAGGACCACCCCCGCCCGACCCGATCCAATCTTGCGCAATCCCGCCTCCCCCTGGTTCAACGGCCGGGTTCGGCGCCGTCCCACCCGAAGGCGGACAGGTCCAGGTTGCCGGCGTCGTCCACCTCGATCCCTTCGGCCCGGAGCCGCTCGATCTGCAGCATGGCCCCCCACCAGCGGCCCCGGCTGGGCACGTAGCCCTTGGCGTTCACGATGCGGTGCCAGGGCAGGTCCGTGCCTTCGGGAAGGCCCTTGAGGACCATTCCCACCTGGCGCGGCCGGCGCGGGAAGCCCACCATCCACGCGATCTGCCGGTACGTCGCCACCCGCCCCCGGGGAACGAGGGCCACCGCGGCGCACACGGCTTCACGGAAGGCCGTCACCCGCGCCGGGTCTCCGGCTTCAGGGCCACGGGAACGCGGGAGGAGAAGCCCCCTTCGTAGCTGTGCCAGTGGTCCAGGTCCTCCTCCGGGAAGGCCCAGCACCAGTAGCCGTCGCCCGAATCGAAGTCCACCAGCCAGGGGCCCTTCACGTCAGGACCCAGGTCGCGGACGGCTTCGGCCCAGCTTTCCATGAGGGCCTCCAGGCGGGTCTGGAGCGACTCCACCCGGGCGTCGTCCTGCCGGTCCTCGGCGGCCTGGAGCTCCTCGGCCAGGCTCGAGGCCAGCTCGAACACCGGACGCGTGATGACCTGCACCTGCGGCAGCGCCAGCCGGGCTTCCTCGAGAGTGAAAACTCGGGCCATGGGTGCCTCCAGTGTTCCATGATAGTCACCTGATGCGATTTGTTCCCCTCGTCCCTTCCGAAATCGATCCCGGCGCCCATAAGCCCTTCCAGGCCATCGAACTGGCGTGGAACGGCCCCCTTCATCCGGGGTGGTCCGGCCTGCCCGTGCACGCCATCCACCTCCCTCCGGCCCCCTGGGACGAGGCGCTGGGGGTGACGGCCCTGGCCGCCCTCCGGGCCCGGCTCGAACCCGACTTCCTGGTGCTGGCCGCCGAGGACCCGGAATCCCGCATGGACCTCTCCCGCTTCCTGGGGGTGCTGGAGGGCCTCCTGGAGGTCACCCACGGGACCGGCGTGAAGCTGGCCCTGCGCCCCGCCCCCGGCGCCGCGCCGGCCCTGGTCAGGCGCCTGCGGGAGGTGCGGGGGGAGGCGGTGGGCTTCTGCTGGGACCGGACCGTGGGCGCGGACCTGGAATGCATCTCGGACCGCCTCTTCTGCGCCGTGGCGGAACCCGGCGACGACCTCGGCGGCCTCCGGGACCTGGGCTACCGGTGGAACGTGGCCGTGCCCATGGGCGTGGGCCTCGAAGACCTGGTCCGGGCCTGGCCCGAGACCCTGTTCCGGGGAGGCGCGCAGTGAAGCCCCTGCTCGTCATCGCGGGCGAGGCCTCCGGCGACCTCCACGGCGCGGAGATCCTCCGGGAACTGCGCGCCACGCACCCGGACCTGCGGGTCATCGGCGTGGGCGGCGGGCTCATGACCCCCTTCCTCGACCGCAAGCTGGCCGACGTGAAGGATCTGGGCGTGGTGGGCTTCGTGGAGGTGATCCGCCACCTGCCCCAGCTGCGCCGCCTCTTCGGCCATATCCTGGACGTGGCCCGGCAAGAGGGGGTGGGCACGGTCCTCTTCATCGACTACCCCGGCCTCAACCTCCGCCTGGCCAAGGCGTTCCGCAAGGCCATGCCCGGCGTGCGCCTGCACTGGTACGTGTGCCCCCAGGTGTGGGCCTGGAAGGCGGGCCGCATTCCCGAGCTGGGACGCACCCTGGACACCCTCTACTGCCTGTTCGATTTCGAGCCGGCCCTCTTCCGGGGCCATCCCGTGGAGGCCCTGTGGGTGGGCAACCCCCTCGTGGAGGCCGTGGCGCCCGAGGTGGACCGGGAGACCTTCTTCCGCCGGACCGGGCTGGACCCGTCCCGGCCCCTGGTGGCCCTGCTCCCGGGCAGCCGCCGGGGGGAGCTGGACCGCCTCCTGCCGCCCCTGGTGGCCACCGCCGCCTCCTGGGACGGCCCGGACGTCCAGTGGGTGCTTGCCGTGGCGCCCACCCTGGACGCCGCTTCCCTGCGCCTGGGGGACGTCCCCATCCGGGTGGTGGAGGACCTGGGCTACGCCGCCCGGGCCTACGCCGACGCCGCGCTGGTGTGCTCGGGCACCGCCACCCTCGAGACCGCCCTGCTGGGCACGCCGTTCGCGATCATCTACAAACTGAGCCCCCTGACCTACCTCGCGGCCCGGTACTTCGTGCGGATCCCCCACTTCGGCCTGGCCAACGTGGTGGCCGGCCGCGAGGTGGCGCCCGAACTCCTCCAGGACGAGGTGAACGCCGTCCGCCTCAGGCAGGTGCTCAAGGACCTCCTGGAACCCTCCCGGGCCGCGGCCATGCGCGAGGACCTCGCGGGCATCCGCGCGCGCCTGGGCGAGCCCGGCGCCGCGCGCCGGGTGGCGGACCACCTGGCCGGGTACCTCTAGAAGCGGTAGGTGGCCGCGGCCATGATGGCCACGGCCGTGACATCGGGATCCATCTTGCCCATGAGCGCCTTGACCTCCACGTCCAGGGACCGGGTCATGCGGTACCCGAAGCCGAAGGTGCCCGCGGCGTGCGCGGCCTTCTGGTCCACCTTGCCCAGCACCGGGTCCGTCTTCGACCAGGACCACGCGTAGATGCCCACGCCGGCCACCACGTAGGGGCCCGTGACGCTGGTGGGGCGCAGCATGCGCACCGCCTCGGCGTCCAGGTGGCCCACGGAGACCTTGCCCGCCGACCCGGGCACCTTGGTGAGGTTGCCCCAGAACCAGAAGTCCATGCCCAGGGCCACGCGGTACCGCCAGCCCGGGTAGTACTCGGCCAGGTCGTTCTCCATGACCAGGCTCACGCCCACCCCCGGCGCGTTACCTCCGCCCACGGCGTCGGCCAGGCCCGATTCCGGGAAGCTGCCCCGCAGCTGGAGGCCCAGGGTGGAGGGCTCGGCCTCCTGGGCCCAGAGCCCGGAGGCCAGGAGGAAAGCCGGGGCGCAAGCCAGTGTCCTGCGAAGGAAGTGCATGGCGGATCCTATGGAGGTGGCTCCAGTGTACTTCAGTACGAGGCCACCACCTCGTCCCAGTGGCCCTGGGCCTTCAGGATGGCCTCGGCCACCGCCCGCACCACGCCCGCGCCGCCGTCCACGGGCACCACCAGGTGGCACGCGGCGCGCACCTCCGCCACGGCATCCCGGGGGCAGCAGGCCAGTCCCACCCGCGTGAGCAGGGGCAGGTCGGCCAGGTCATCGCCCACGTGCGCCACCTCCTCCGGCGCCAGGCCGTACTTCGCGCAGAGCTGGTCCAGCACCGGCCTCTTGGCGAGGTGGCCGACGAAGCAGTCCTCCACCTTCAGGTCCCAGGCGCGGTGGACCGTGGCCGGCGAATCCAGCCCCGAGATGAAGGCCACCGGGATCCGGAACCGCTGGAGCCACTTGATCCCCGCCCCGTCGCGGACGTTGAAGATCTTCGTGTGCCGGGGATCCGTGCCGTACACAAGCCCCCCGGACGTGAGCACGCCATCCACGTCGGTGCACACGAGGCGGATGGCCTTCGCCCTTTCCTCGATGCTGGTCATGGGATCGCCTCCGGGAACGGAACAAGGATATCTTCTAAAGCATCATAGGAAAGGATCCCATGCATCTGGGCAAGGCAATGCTGGTTCTGGCCGTGTCCTGGGGCATCCTTTTCGTCGTCAAGCAGATCCTGCTCCTTTTCCGTGGAGGTCAACGCCGTGGGTGATTTCGACCAGCTCAAAGCCGCAGGTGCCCAACTGGTGGACGTGCGCACCCCGGCCGAATTCGGCCAGGGCAACGTCCCGGGAAGCGTCAACATCCCCCTGGACCAGCTCCAACTGCGCCTGGCCGAGATCGACCCGGTCCGGCCTGTGATCGTCTTCTGCGCCAGCGGCGGCCGGTCCGGCATCGCCAAGCAGTTCCTGGAGCGGGAGGGATGCCGGGAGGTCCACAACGGCGGAGCCTGGACGAACCTCCTCTAGACGCGGGGGGACGGAGTGTGAGCGCAGCGAACGCTCCGTCCCCCCTCGTTCAGGTCATTTCACCCGGCAGGGCAGCTCAAGGCCGAAGCCCTTGGCCTTGTCCTCGCGCTTCAGGAGCAGGCCGAACACCACGGCCAGCACGCCCAGGCAGGTGAAGATCGTCATGGGCAGGGCGTAGTTGTAGGCCGGGCTGCTGACGCCGTCCACCACCCGCGTGCCGACGATGCAGTAGCGGTCCAGCACGTAGCCGATGAGGTAGGGGACGCCCCAAAGGGCCACCAGGTTCTGGGTCCAGAAGATCAGGGCGTAGGCCGTCCCCAGCTGGCGGTGGGGGATGAACTTGGGCACGGAGGGCCACATGGCCGAAGGCACCAGGGCGAAGGCGAAGCCCAGGAAGATCGTGGCGGCCAGGGCCACCAGCCAGCTGTCGAGAAGCGGCACCGTGAACACGAAGTGCACGGCCACCAGGAGCACCGAGCCCATGACCATCAGGGTGGCGCCCTTGCCCTTGCGGTCGTAGTAGCTGCCGAAGAGGAAGGTCAGGGGCATGGCGGCGTAGGGGAGGATGCTGGGGATGGACCCGGCCAGGCTCTCCTTCACGTGGAACTTCTGCACCATGAGGTCCGGGGCGTACTTCAAGAAGGGGAAGACGCCCGAATAGAACAGCGCGCAGAGGATGGTGATGTACCAGAACCCGCGGATGCGCAGGATCGCGCCGATGTCCGAAAGGCGGAAGGCGTCCTCCTCGGCCACGCCCTGGGCGTCGACGCCTTCGGTCCGGTCCAGCTTCAGGTCCATGGCGCAGTAGAAGAAGTAGGCCACGAGGCCCACGGCCAGGAGCACCACGCCCACGAGGATGGGCGCCCCCACGGACCGGAAGTGGACCGCGATGGGCCCGCCCAGCCCGATGGCCAGGCCCGTTCCGATTCGGGCGGTGCCCACCTGGAGGCCCATGGCCAGGGCGATCTCATAGCCCTTGAACCAGCGGGCGATGACCTTGGTGGCCGTGACGCCCACGATCTCGATGCCCACCCCGAAGGTGGCGAAGCCCAGGGAGGCCGCCATGACCTGGCCCTTGACGTTGATCAGCGGCACCATCGTGCCGTCCAGGGCGTGGGTGCTCACCGCCCACCACTTCACGCCGCAGCCGATCACCATGAGCGCGCTGGCGAGGATGCCCGTGAACCGGGCGCCCATCTTGTCCAGGATGACGCCGCCGAAGATGAGCATGAAGAGGAACACGTTGAACCAGGCGTAGGCGCCCGTCACGAACCCGTACTCGGCGCTGGTCCATTTGAGCTGCTGCTCGATGAGAGGCTTGAGCGGGGAGAGCACGTCGGCCACGTAGTACCCGCAGAGCATCGTGAAGGACACGATGAGCAGGGATGCCCACCGGGCCAGGACCGAATCGCGCAGGGATCTTCTGATGGCTTCCGTCATGGCGTCTTCCCGGGAAAAGTTGTTTAATACAAGGCTACCGGACCGGCGCGGGGTTGTCTTCCTTCCATGTGGCACCTTCCGGCCCTGCCCCATTCGTGACAGCCTTGCTCAGGAGGTGCCCGCATGGAACTCGGAATCAAGGGCCGCGTGGCGATGGTGGCGGCCGCCAGCAAGGGCCTGGGGAAGGCCGCCGCGGCCGCCCTGGCGAAGGAAGGATGCCGCGTCTCCATCTGCGGCCGGGATCCGGAAGCCCTGGAGGCCGCCCGGGCGGAGCTGGGCGGGTCCGTCCTGGCCGTGCGCTGCGATGTCACGAACCCGGCGGACCTCGAGGACTGGTTCAAGGCCACCCTCGCCGCGTTCGGCCAGGTGGACATCCTGGTCACCAACACCGGCGGCCCCCCCGCGGCCACCTTCCTGGACCTCACCGAGGCCCAGTGGGAAAGCGGCGTCCAGAGCACCCTCCTGAACGCCGTGCGCATGTCCCGCCTCGTCCTGCCCGGCATGCGTGAGCGGAAATGGGGCCGCATCGTCCACATCACGTCCCTGGTGGCCAAGCAGCCCACGCCCCTGCTCACCATCAGCAGCACCCTGCGCGCGGGCCTTTCGGCCCTGACCAAGACCATGGCCACCGAGTTCGGCCCCGACAACATCCTCGTGAACGCGCTCCTGCCCGGCCACGTCATGACCGACCGGCAGGTGCACCTGGCCGAGGTACGCGCGCAGAAGGACGGCACCACCGTGGAGGACTACTTCGAGAAGGCCAACGCCAGCATCCCCGTGCGCCGCCTGGGGCGGCCGGAGGAGATCGGCGACGTCATCGCCTTCCTTTGCAGCGAGCGATCAAGCTACCTGACGGGGAGCTCCATCCAGGTGGACGGGGGGATCATCCAGGGAACGCTCTGATCAACCCGCCGGATGGAGGCGGACCCATTCCCGCAACGCCTCGTCAATACGGGTTTGCCACCCGGGCCCGGTGGAGCGGAAATGTTCCAGAACCTCATGCGAGATCCTGATATTGATCCTGTCCTTGGTGGGCGCCTTCTGGGGGCCGCGTACTGCCATGTTCTTCAGCAGTCTGGGGGGGAGTACCTCATGGATCGGCCGGAAGGCGGCCAAGTCCTCGGCCGTGAGCTCTCGGACCTCACCATCCTTGTCAGTCAACGGCCTTCTGGTGCTCATGGTCTCTAACCTCTCGGGCATTCGCCTTCCTGAAACTTATCACCCGGATTCCCAAGGGGGTTTCGGTGAAGCAGACGACATGGAGCCTTCCGCGCAAGGGGGCCAAGGCGACGAACCGCCTTTCACCGTAGGGTTTCCTGTCGTCCTCCCGGACCCTTGCTTCATCCCAATCAAGGCCTGCGGCCTCTTCGAACGACAATCCGCGGAGTTCGACATTCCGCGCATTTTTCGCGGGGTCGAAGGTGATCTCCATTCCCTGATTGTGGGCACAAAAAGGGAGCCGTCAAGGCTCCCCTCGTCCTGACGCCCCAGCCTATTTCTTCTTGCTGACCTGCCGCTTGGCTGATTGTCCGGCCCGGGTGGCCGAAAGCCCCTTCGCGCCCCTGGAGGCCCGGCCCTTGGCGGGCGCGGCCTTGGGGGCCCGGGCCGGGCGGGAGGCCGCTGGTTTGGCCGGAGCCTTGGGCGTGCGGGGAGCGCGCGGCGCGTCCGCCTCGCCCTCGGTCCGGGGCCGGTTGAAGCTGCGGGACCGGGCGCCGGGGCCCTGGGAGGAATGGGATTTGGCCTCGGCGCTCCGGCTGGGCTTCAGGCCCTCGCCGGGGTCCAGGATCCGCCGGACCTTCGCGGTGCCTTCGTCCTGGCCCTCGCCCACGCCGCGCTTGCGGAAGGCGAGGCGGATGGGGGTGCCCGTGAACCCGAAGGATTCCCGCAGGCGGTTCTCCAGGTAGCGCTGGTAGCTGAAGTGGAGCTCCCGGTCGGTGTTGGTCTTGATGACGAAGCTGGGGGGGCGGGTGCCCACCTGGGTCATGAAGTAGAGCTTGGGCTTGAGGCCCTCCACCGCGGCCGGGGGGAAGTTCGACACCGCATCCCGGAGGAAGGTGTTGAGCTTGCTGGTGGGGATGCGCCGGGCGTGGGCGTCGGCCACCTCGTGGATCAGGGCGAAGATCTTCGAGACCCGCTGGCCGGTGAGGGCCGACACGAAGATCATGGGCGAGTGCTGGAGGAAGCCCAGGTCCTGGCGGATCCGGTCCTCCATGGCCAGGGACGTGAAGGTGTCCTTCTCCACCAGGTCCCACTTGTTCACCACGATGATCACGGCGGCGCCGGCGTCGTGGGCGTAGCCGGCGATGACCGCGTCCTGGTGGGTGACGCCCTCCACCGCGTCCACCAGCAGCAGGGAGACGTCGGCGCGGGCCATGGCCTGCTTGGCCTTGAGGATCGAGAGCTTCTCGGCGCCCTCGGTGGTCTTGCCCTTGCGGCGGATGCCGGCGGTGTCGATGAGGCGGTAGATGCGGTCCTCCACCTGGAACACCGTGTCCACCGTGTCCCGGGTGGTGCCGGCCACGGCGCTCACGAGGCTCCGCTCGTAGCCAAGGAACTTATTGACGAGCGAGGACTTGCCAACGTTCGGCCGCCCCACGACCGCAAAGCGAAGCTCGTCGCCGGGGTCGTGGACCTCGGCCTCCTCCGGGGTGCGGTGGAAGGGGAGATGGGCCTTGATGCGCTCCAGCAGCTCGGGCACGCCGTCCCCGTGGGCGGAGGAGAGGATGTGCACCTCGTCGAACCCCAGCTCGTAGAAGGCGCTGTCCGGGGACCCGCCCCGCACGCCGTCGATCTTGTTGATGACGAGGATCGAGGGCTTGCCCTGGACGCGGATGCGGGTGGCGATCTCGGCGTCGTCGGGGTTCCAGCCGTCGTGGGCGTCCACCATGAGGATGAGGACGTGGGCCTCCTGCATGGCCGCCTCGGCGATGCGGGTGATGCCCTGGGTGATGACGTCGCCCCCGTCGAAATCCAGGCCGCCGGTGTCCACCAGCTCGAACACCTCCGTGGGGTCCCCCACCTCGTCCAGGCAGGTCACCCGTCCGTAGCTGCGGTCCCGGGTCATGCCCGGAAGGTCGTGCACCAGGGCCGCCCGGCTCCGGGTCAGCCGATTGAAAAGAGTAGACTTGCCCACGTTGGGACGACCACACAGGGCGACGATGGGGAGTTTCATGGGGTGGCTCCCTAAAAAAACGCGCCCTCTTTACGAGGGCGCATCCTTTTACTGGCGGGGCTGACGGGGCTCGAACCCGCGACCTACGGCGTGACAGGCCGTCACTCTAACCGACTGAGCTACAACCCCCGGTTTTCAAAGCACCATTGCTGGTGGGCGATGACGGACTCGAACCGCCGACATGCTGCGTGTAAGGCAGCTGCTCTACCGACTGAGCTAATCGCCCGTATCGCCGAACCAAGATACTCTCATGGCCCTCCCGCAGCGTCAAGGCTAAATCCCCGGCTTGAGGTATCGCGGGGAAGTTGAGAGAATGTCTGGCTCCCTTATCAAAGGACCTGCCTGCCCGCGCCCCGGGTGGTCCTAGCCGAGGGGAAACGTAGGTCGATTGGAGGAATCCGTGCTACCTGATGTTCTGATGTCGATTGGCGGGGCGGGGATGCTTCATGCCGGCGAACCCCAGGGATTCATGGATGCGCTGCCCGATCCCATGAAGATCGATCCCGGGACGCTCATCTTCGTGATGGTCCTGGTGACGGCCCTCTTCGTCTTCCTCAAGTACGTCTTCTTCAAGCCCATCATCCAGGTCATGGACGACCGGGAAGCCGCCATCCAGTCGGGCGCGAGCCGCCGGGCCGAGGCCGCCACCCTGGTGGAGCAGCGCCAGGCGGACTACGCCGCCCGTCTCAAGGAGCTGCGCGCCAAGGCCTTCGAGCACCGCAAGAGCCTTTCCGCCGCCGCCTCCGCCGAGAAGGAGGCCCTGCTGGAAAAGGCCCGCGCCGAATCGGCGGGCCACCGGGAGCGCGCACTGGCCGAGCTGAAAGCCGGGCAGGAGGCGGCCAAGGCCGACCTCATGACCCAGGTGGACGCCCTTTCCGAATCCATGGTTTCCCATCTTCTCCGGCAGGCGTGATGAAAATCCTCCGAACGTTCGTCTACCTGGCCCTTCTCGCCGGCCTCGCCCTGGGAACCCCCGCCCTGCGGTCCCAGGAACCCGCCGGCCACGCGCAGGCCCAGCCCGAAGGGCATGAGGCAAAGCCCGAAGGGCATGAAGCAAAGCCCGAAGGGCATGAAGCGAAGCCCGAAGGGCATGAAGCAAAGCCCGAAGGGCATGAAGCGAAGCCCGAAGGACATGAGGCCAAAACCGAAGGCCACGGCGGCGGACACCATGTCCCCTTCATCTTCATGGGCAAGGAACTGGGCCCCCTGGGCCAGTTCGGGATCAAGGCCTTCAATTTCGCCCTCTTCGCCGGCCTCCTCTACGTCCTCCTGAAGGGCACTCTCGCGAGCGCCTTCAAGGCCCGCGCCAAGGAACTGGAGGACAAGCTCAGCCAGGCCGAGCGCGAGCGCGCCGAGGCCGACGCCCAGATCGCCGAGCTGGAGGGCCGCATGGCCGGGCTCCAGACGGAACTGGCCGGCATCATGGCCAAGGCCGAGACCGAGGCCGAGGCCGAGAAGGAGCGCATCATCCAGTCCGCCCAGGCCGAGGCCGCCCAGATCCGGGCCCAGACCGCCGCCGACATCGACCACCAGAAGCGCGCCGCGGAAGCCGAGCTGCGCACCCTGGTGGCCACCCTGGCCGTGGAGGGCGCCAGCCGCCGGCTCCAGAACCAGGTGACCGGGGACGTGGCCGCCCGCGTCATCGACCAGTCCATCCAGCAGGTCGGAGGAGCCCAGTGAGCAACCGCCTCGTCGCCCGCCGTTACGCCAAGGCCCTCGCCGACCTGGCCCAGAAGGAAGGCAAGCTCGCCGCCTACCAGGAGGAGCTCGCCGAGATCTCGGCCCTGGTGAAGGCCAGCCCCGATCTCACGCGCCTGGCCTTCTACCCCCTCCTCGCCCCCTCCCGCAAGGCCGCGGCCTTCGACGCCATCCTCCAACGGGGCGGCATGAGCGAAACGGTGCGGCGGTTCTTCCAGGTGGTGGCCAAGGCCGCGCGCCTCTCCCTCGTCTTCGAAATCGCGGAGGCCTACTCGGAACTCGTCGACCAGGCCTCCGGCGTGGTGGAAGCCCGCGTGCGCAGCTCCCAGCCCCTCTCCGGGGCCCAGACTTCGGCCCTCACGGCCACCCTGGCCCAGCGCACCGGCAAGACCATCCGGTTCCGCTGGCAGCCGGATCCCGCCATCCTCGGCGGCGTGAAGGTCCAGGTGGGCTCCACCGTCTACGACGCCTCCCTCCAGGGCCAGCTGCGGCTCCTGAAGGCCAAGCTCCTTTCTGCCTAACCCCCATCCCGGATTCCGGAGGAACGCATGGACATTCGCGCGGAAGAGATTTCCCGCATCATCCGCAGCCAGATCGAAGGATTCGACGCCCAGGTGGACGTCTCCGAGATCGGGACGGTCATCAGTGTGGGTGACGGCATCGCCCGGGCCCACGGCCTCGAGAAGGTCATGGCCGGCGAATTGCTGGAACTTCCCCACGACGTGAAGGGCCTGGCCTTCAACCTGGAGGAGGACAACGTCGGCATCATCCTGCTGGGCGAGACCGCCGCCATCAAGGAAGGCGACACCGTCAAGCGCACCGGCAAGATCATGAGCGTCCCCGTGGGCCCGGCCTTCGTGGGCCGCGTCATCGACGCCCTGGGCAACCCCATCGACGGCAAGGGCCCCATCGCCGCCGCCGGCCGCAACCCCATCGAGCGCATCGCGCCGGGCATCGTGGACCGCGAGAGCGTGAGCCAGCCCATGCAGACCGGCCTCAAGGCCATCGACGCCCTCATCCCCATCGGCCGCGGCCAGCGCGAGCTGATCATCGGGGACCGCCAGACCGGCAAGACCGCCGTGGCGCTGGACGCCATCATCAACCAGAAGGACACCGGGGTCATCTGCATCTACGTGGCCATCGGCCTCAAGCGCTCCACGGTCGCCCAGGTGGTCAAGACCCTGGAAGACTTCGACGCCATGAAGCACACCATCGTGGTGGCCGCCACGGCCTCCGAGCCCGCGCCCCTGCTGTATCTCGCGCCCATGACCGGCGCCGCCATGGGCGAGTACTTCATGTGGCACGGCGTGGACGGCAAGGAGGCCTCGGCCGACAACCCCGGCCAGCACGTGCTCGCCATCTACGACGACCTCTCCAAGCAGGCCGTGGCCTACCGCGAGATTTCGCTGCTGGTGCGGCGTCCTCCCGGCCGTGAAGCCTACCCCGGCGACGTGTTCTACCTCCACTCCCGCCTGCTGGAACGCGCCTCCAAGCTCAGCAAGGCCCGCGGCGGCGGATCGCTCACGGCCCTGCCCATCATCGAGACGCAGGCCGGCGACGTGTCCGCCTACATCCCCACCAACGTCATCTCCATCACCGACGGCCAGATCTTCCTGGAATCCGACCTGTTCAACTCGGGCGTCCGGCCCGCGCTGAACGTGGGCATCTCCGTGAGCCGCGTGGGCGGCGCCGCCCAGGTGAAGGCCATGAAGCAGGTGGCCGGCTCCATCAAGCTCGAGCTCGCCCAGTACCGCGAACTGGCGGCCTTCTCCCAGTTCGGATCCGACCTGGACAAGGGCACCCTGGCCCAGCTCAACCGCGGCCAGCGCCTGGTGGAGATCCTCAAGCAGCCCCAGTACGTGCCCATGCCCGTCGAGAAGCAGGTGGTCACCATCTGGGCCGCCACCGCCGGCTTCCTGGATGACCTGCCGGTCAACCAGTGCCGCACGTTCGAGACCGGCCTCCACGGGTACCTCGACATCAACGCTCCCGAGCTGCTCCGGACCATCCGGGACACCAAGGTCCTTTCCGACGAGACCAAGGCCGCCCTCAAGGTCCAGGTGACGAGCTTCAAGGAGACCTTCCTGGCTTCGCTCAACCAGCCCGCGGGAGCATAACCCATGGCCGGCCTACAGGACATTCGCCGCCGCATCCGGTCGGTGAAGAACACCCAGCAGGTCACCAAGGCCATGAAGATGATTTCCGCCGTCAAGCTGCGGAAATCCCAGGAAAGCCTTCTGGCCCTGCGCCCCTACGCCGCCAAGATGCTCGACGTGGTGCGCAACGTGGTGACCCGTTCGGAAGAGCTGGGCGCCTCCATCGACAGCCCCATCGCCCAGGCCTTCCTGGCCCCCCGCGAGGAGAAGAACATCCGCCTGGTGGTCATCGCCAGCGACAAGGGCCTGTGCGGCGGCTTCAACGCCAACGTGCTGAAGCAGGCCACGGCCTTCGCGGACGCCACCGCCTCGAACATCGTCCACCTGGACGCGGTGGGCAAGCGCGCCGCGGACTGGGCCCGCAAGCGGGGCATGGCCTGCGCCGCCGACCACACCGGCGTGTCCCTGGCCGGGCTTCCAGCCCTCGCCCAGGCCATCGCGGAGGAAGCCGCCCGGCAGTACGAGGCCGGCGAGATCGACGCGCTGTACGTCATCCACAACTACTTCGCCTCGGCCCTCGCCCAGGTGCCCACGACGCTCCGCGTCTTCCCCATGGAGATCGGCACCCACGCCGGGGAATCCGTACCCCCCCTGCTGGAGCCCAGCCCCGTACGGGTGCTGGACGCCCTCCTGCCCCGCTTCATCGAGACCACGTTCCTGCACGCCCTGCTGGAGAGTTCCGCCAGCGAGCACGGCGCGCGCATGGCAGCCATGGACAAGGCCAGCACCAACGCCGAGGACATGATCGCCCGCCTCACCCTCAACATGAACAAGCTGAGGCAGGCTTCCATCACCAACCAGATCATCGAGATCGTGTCCGGCGCCAACGCCTGATCATCCCCCCCTAGCCCTGAGGTCCGACATGAGTCAAATGAAGCAAGGCCGCGTCATCGCCATCATCGGCCCCGCCGTGGACGTGGAGTTCGAGGAGAACCACCTCCCCGAGATCCTCAACGCCATCCTCACCGACGTCACCGACGCCAGCGGCGTCACCAGCACGGTGACCCTCGAAGTCCAGCAGCACCTGGGCGAGAACCGCGTGCGCTGCGTGGCCATGGAGCCCACCGAGGGCATGGTCCGCGGCCAGAAGGTGGTCGACACCGGCAGCGCCATCCAGGTGCCCGTGGGTCCCGAGACCCTGGGCCGCATCATCAACGTCGTGGGCAAGCCCGTGGACGAGCGCGGCCCCCTGGGCAACAAGGGCACCCTGCCCATGCACCGCGAAGCCCCCAAGCTCGACGAACTGAACACCACCGCCGAGATGTTCGAGACCGGCATCAAGGTCATCGACCTCCTGGAACCCTACGCCAAGGGCGGCAAGACCGGCCTGTTCGGCGGCGCCGGCGTGGGCAAGACCGTGCTGATCATGGAGCTCATCAACAACCTGGCCAAGGGCCACGGCGGCCTGTCGGTGTTCGCCGGCGTGGGCGAGCGCACCCGCGAGGGCAACGACCTCTGGGTCGAGATGATGGACTCCGGCGTCATCAACAAGGAGAACATCGCCGAAAGCAAGGTGGCCCTCATCTACGGCCAGATGACCGAACCTCCCGGCGCCCGCGCCCGGGTGGCCCTCACCGGCCTCACCGTCGCCGAGCACTTCCGCGACGCCGAGGGCAAGGACGTGCTGCTGTTCATCGACAACATCTTCCGGTTCACCCAGGCCGGCGCCGAGGTTTCCGCCCTCCTGGGCCGCATGCCGTCGGCCGTGGGCTACCAGCCCACCCTGGCCACCGAGATGGGCGAACTGCAGGAGCGCATCACCTCCACCAAGAAGGGCTCCATCACCTCCGTGCAGGCCGTTTACGTGCCCGCCGACGACTACACCGATCCCGCGCCCGCCACCACCTTCGCGCACCTGGACGCCACCACCAACCTGAGCCGCGAGCTGTCGGCCCTGGGCATCTACCCCGCCGTGGATCCCCTGGCCTCCACCAGCCGCCTCATGGATCCCCGCGTTCTGGGCGAGCGCCACTACGGCACCGCCATGCGCGTGAAGGCCATCCTGCAGAAGTACAAGGAGCTCCAGGACATCATCGCCATCCTGGGCATGGACGAGCTCTCCGACGACGACAAGCTCGCCGTGGCCCGCGCCCGCAAGCTCCAGCGCTTCCTCAGCCAGCCCTTCCACGTGGCCGAGACCTTCTCCGGCATGCCTGGCAAGTACGTGAAGCTGGAGGAGACCATCCGCGGCTTCGAGGAGATCTGCGACGGCAAGTGGGACCACCTCCCCGAGCAGGCCTTCTACATGGTCGGCACCATCGAAGAGGCCGCGGCGAAGGCGGAAAAGCTGGCCCAGGCCTGAGGCTGCCATGACCGACTCCATCCTCCTCGAAGTGCTGACTCCCGAGCGCCGGGTCTTTTCCGCCCACGTCTCGGAAGTGCAGTTCCCCACCGCCGACCTGGGCTACTATGGCGTGCTTCCCGGCCACACCCCCCTGGTGACCGCCCTGGGCTCCGGCCTCGTCTACTACACCGAGAACGACCAGAAGCACTGGCTCACGGTCTTCGGCGGCTTCGCGGAGGTGGGCCCCGAGCACGTGACCATCCTGGCCCGCATCAGCGAGACCGTGGACATGATCGACGCCGACCGCGCCGAGGCCGCCCGGGTCCGCGCCCTGAAGATGATCAAGGACGCCGACACCGAGGACGAGCTGGACGTGGCCCAGGCCAAGCTCTCCGCCAGCCTGGTGCGCCTGCAGGCCGCGGGAAGGCCCATCGCGCACTGAACCTGCGAAAGGGAACAAAGGGCCGGGGTTCGCCCCGGCCCTTTGTTCATGCCAGGTCGTACCAAACGCCCCGCCCTTCCCCGTGCTGGTTCAGCAATCCCCATATCACCAAGGTCCGAAGCTGCGCCTTGAGCGTATTCCGGTTGGCGCCCGTGACCCGGACTGCCTCCCTCATGGTGATCCGACCCTGCTCGCGGACGAATTCGACGATGAGGAGGGAGTGCCTGGGCAACGCCGCCAGCACGCCCTTCTCCCGTTCGATCTTGCGGCCAAGGACGCGGGTCTGCTCGTACAGGGACTGCAGGAAGAATCCCACCCAGGGCTGCCAGTCCGGAGCCTGGGTGCGGATGGTTCCCTGGGTCCTTCGCAGCGCAAGATAATACGCCTCCTTGTTCCGCTCGATGATGCTCTCCAGGGAACTGTACGGAACGTAGGCGTAGCCCGCCTTGAGGAGGAGCAGTGTCGTCAGGGCACGGCTGAGGCGCCCGTTGCCGTCCTGGAACGGATGGATCTCCAGGAAGACCACCACCCATATGCCGATGACGAGCAGGGGGTGGATGCGGCGAAGCTCCAACTCATCCCGGACCCACCCGATCAGCTCCGCCATCAACCGGGGGGTGTCGTACGGCGCGGCGGTTTCGAAGACCACCCCCACCTGGTTCCCTTCCGCATCAAAGGCCGCCACGGAGTTGGAGGTGATCTTGTAGTCGCCGCGGTGCCAAGCGTCCTTCTCGCTGTGGACCAGGAGGTCCCGGTGGAGTTGGCGGACATGATTCTCGGTGAAGGCGATGTCCTGCCAGGATGTGAATATCAGTTCCATCACCCCTGCGTAGCCGGCGACTTCCTGCTCGTCCCGGCTCGCGAATTCCCGGATCTCCAGGGCGCCCAGAAGGCGTTCCACGTCCCGGTCGGTGAGCCGGCTTCCCTCGATGCGGGTGGAGGATCCGATGCTTTCCACGGTGGCCACCCGGCGCAGGGTCGCCAGCCGGTCCGGGGCCAGAACGCCCAGCGAGCGCCAGATACCCTTGAATTCCTCGATATCCGAGATGAGTTTCAGGAATTCCTGGGTGATCTGGAGGGATTCGGTGCGGAACATGCACCCAAAACTACACCCAATTTCACCCAATTCAAACGCCGAAACCCCAAAAAACACCCAATTTCACCCAATTCGCGCCAGGGAAGGTACGGCCTATCCAAATCGGTTCAAAGCCCGGTTTTCAATGCGCTCCAGCCATGAGGACGCGAGTCCTGCATCACCACTGGAATCGCGCGTCCTGATCCAGCAGCTTCAACCGCTTATCCTTGAGCGCCTTCAGTTCCGGCAGCATCACCGGCCGGTCCCCGGGCGTCAGGTGGTAGATGCCCACCGGCACGTCCACCTTCAGCTTCTCCAGTTCCTTCCCCAGCTTCTCCGGCGTCAGATGCTTGGCCGCGTCCGCCAGCCAGCCCTGGGCGTTGGGGAAGCTGGCTTCGGTGATGAAGAGCCGCAGGTTCGCCGTGGCGTTGGCCACCTCGTACACCCGGTCCGTGGCGGCGGTGTCGGAGCTGAAGAGGAAGGCGGAGTGGTCGTCCTCCACCAGGTAGCCCACGCAGGGCACCAGGTGGTTCACGGGGATGGGCGTGACCCGCAGGCCCTCCACCTCGTAGGCGCGGCCGGGCTCGATCTCGCTGAAGCGGATGATGGGATTGTCCGGGTTGGGGATCACCGAGAAGTCCGGCCACAGTTCGTCGTTGAAGAGATGGCGGCGCAGGGCGTCCAGGGTCTCGGGCAGGGCGTGGATATGCACGGGCACGTCGGTGTGCCCGAAGATGTTCTTGGTGAAGAACGGCAGGGTGCAGATGTGGTCCAGGTGCGAGTGGCTGATGAAGATCTGCCGGATCCCCACCTGCTCCTCGAGGGAAAGGGCCTGGGTGAGGCTTCCCGCGTCGATGGCGACGGTGCCGTTCACCAGGAGCCCCGTCAGGCGGTTGCCTTCGGCCTCGCCCCCCGAACACCCTAGAACGCGAAGTTCCATGCGGCCCCTAGAAGCGGATGCCCCCATAGAGGGCGACCTGGAAGGAAGGCGCCATGGCCTTGCGGAATTCCTCGTTGCCGTCGCCCTTGGCGGGCGTGCTGAGCGGAGCCGCCACCTCCAGGCGCACGAAGGGGCTGACCACAGGCAGGGGCGCCGAGAAGCCCACCCCCGCGCGCACCCAGGGGCGGCCCAGGTTCGTGGACTCGGTGGGGAGGCCGGAGCCGGACGTGGTCAGCTTCTCGAACCGGTAATCGATGCCGGCGTTGAGGTTGACTATGAATTTCCAATCAGCCTGCAGACCCACGGAGGTGTATTCGGACCCGAACTTCCCGAGGTTGGTCGAGCCCGACTTCAGGTCGCCCTCGGCCTTGGGGTGGTAGGTCACGGCCGCGCCCAGGCCCGCGACCTTCAGGTCCAGGAACGTGTAGGCGGCCCGGAAGCCCACGCCGGTGGGGCCCACCGAATCGTAGTTGCCGGCCTTGAGCCCGTTGGAGGGCGCCGTGAGCGCCTGGGCCTTGCCCACCTGCTTGTCCAGCAGCAGCCCCAGTTCCAGGCCCCCCGCATGCACCGTCGCGGGTGCGAGAGCGATCAACGCGCAACCGGCAGCGGACAGGATTTTCATGGGGGCTCCCCTGCGACATTGGAACATCCCAATCTTCGTGGCTACCGGGCGCGAGGTCAACTACCTTTGCTAATCTCTTCGTATGCGGGCCCACCTCCAGTACCTCCTCCTCGACGGATTCGACCCTGACACGGGCGAACTCGCCCTGCGGGTGAGGGTGGAGTCCGATCCCCCCGCGGAGCTGCGCTACCTGCGCCTGAAGCTCCACCTCGGCCGCACCGGGGACCCCCTCCAGCCCCTGCGGCGCGAGCTCCAAACGCACGTCCAGATGCCCGTCCCGCCCCTGTGGGATCGCGGCCTGAAGACCGTCATCCGCGCCGTCGAGGACGAGCTGGGGGACACCGGCGGCCGGGATCCCGCTCGCTACACCTGGGTGTGCACCCAGCTGCTCCACCCCTCCGACGAGCGCCGGGGCACCCTTGGACACCCGGTGGCTCGCCAGTCCGAGGTGCTCTGGGACTGGGCCCGGCGGGCCGAGCAGGAGCAGGACGACGCCCATGCCATCGAGCTTCTGGAGCGCCTTCTCCTGCTCACCCCCAGCCACCGCTCCGCCCTGGAACACCTCTCGGCCCTCCTGCGCCAGGCGGGCATGGTGGAGGAACTCCTGGACATCACGGACCGCATCCTCTCCCAGGACCCCGGCAGCGTGGAGGCCCTCCTGCACAGGGGTGAATGTCTCATCAATCTGGGGCGGTACCTGGAGGCCGGCGAGGCCTTCGCCAGGGTCCTCAAGGCCAACCCCGTCCATTCCCTGGCCCACCTGGGCGCCGCCCAGGCCCGGAGCCTCGGCGGCCAGGACCCCTTTCCCCACCTGGACGCGGCCCTGGAACTGAACCGGGAGGCCACCCTCTCGGTGCTGCGGGAGACCTTCGACTTCCGGATCCTCGCGCCGGCCCCCAACGAGAACACCTACCCCCTGGACGTCCTGTCCGCCCTCCTGGGCGTCACCGGCGCCGAGGTCCACGCCTTCTGCGCCGAGCGGGGCCTGCCCGTCACCGGTCCCGGCTCCACCGTGCGGGAAGCGGAGCTTTCCCGGTGGGTGAACATCCAGAACCGTTACCAGCTCCTGCCCATGGCCCTCCACTGGTTGGCCCCCACCCCCCGGTACATCCCGGAACTGCCCCCCACCCCCTGAACGAGGACCCCATGGACGCACTCCTGAAAACCGACCTGCCCCTCCCCGCCTTCCGGCGCGGCAAGGTGCGGGATGTCTATGACCTCGGGCGCAGCCTCCTCATCGTGGCCACCGACCGCATCTCCGCCTTCGACTGCATCATGCCCGAAGGCATCCCCGGCAAGGGCCGCATCCTCACCCAGGTGGCCAATTTCTGGTTCGGCGCCACCGCGGACATCCTCCCCAACCACCTGGAAGCCACCGACGTGGAGGCCTATCCCGAGGTGCTGCGTCCCTTCGCGAGCCTGCTGCGGGGCCGCTCCATCCTGGTGCGCAAGACCGCGCCCCTGCCCGTGGAGTGCGTGGTGCGCGGCTACCTGGCGGGGTCCGGCCTCAAGGAATACACCCAGCGCGGCACCGTCTGCGGCATCGCCCTGCCCCCCGGCCTGCGGAATGCCGACCGTCTGCCCGAACCCATCTTCACCCCCTCCACCAAGGCCGAGGAGGGCCACGACGAGAACATCGACTTCGCCACCATGGCCGGCCTCATCGGCCCTGACCTGGCGGCCCGGGTGCGCACCGCCAGCCTGGCCCTGTACCAGCGGGGGTGCGAACGTGCCCTGGAGCGGGGCATCATCCTGGCCGACACCAAGTTCGAGTTCGGGCTCCTGGAGGACGGCAGCCTGATGCTCATCGACGAGGTGCTCACGCCCGACTCCAGCCGCTACTGGCTGGCCGACGCCTGGCAACCCGGCGCCAACCCGCCCAGCCTCGACAAGCAGTTCCTGCGGGACTACCTGGAGACCCTGGCCCACTGGAACAAGCAGCCCCCCGCGCCCCACCTCCCCGGTGACGTCATCCAGGGGATCCGGGACCGGTACTTGGACCTGGCGGCCCGCTTCGGCGTCCAGCCCGAACCGGCTATCTGATCGCCACGGCGGGCCCCAGGCCCGCCTTCTCGGCTTGCTGCGCCAGGGCGTCGTCCCCGCCCAGAAGGAGGAACCTCAGGTCGCCCGGCGCCAGCAGGGCGGCCAGGGCGCCGTTGAGGTCCTTCAACCGAACGGCCTCCACCCGCTGGCGGAAGGCCGGATCCAGCACCCCCTCCTGCTCCCGGCGCACCAGGTCCTGCGGGTGCAGGGGCAAGGCGTCCAGCCGGGCTCGCCACCGCGCCCGGGCCCGCTCCAGGTCCGGGTCCGTGAAGCCCCGGGTGCGCAGGGCGTCCAGGGTATCCAGGAGGGCGGCCACCAGCCCGGCCCGCCCGCCGGCGCCCGCCTTCACCTTCACCAGCAGGGGACGCCCGGGACCGACGGTGCACGTGCGGGCGAGGCCCGGAGCCAGCACCCCGGGAAGCTGCCCCAGGAGGTCCTCCAGCAGTTCCAGCACCGCCGGGTCGCAGGAGGTGCTTGGGCGCCCGGCCCAAAGCTCGGCTTCCCCGCCCTCCAGCACCTCCAGGAGTCTGGGTTCGGGCGCCGCGGGCGGGGCCGCCTCCCCCGCGGGCGCAAGCGCCGGCCCCCACAGACCGAAATGAAGGAAAACCAGTTCCTTGGCCTGGGTCAGGCTCAGGTCTCCGTGCAGCACCAGACAGGAGCGCTCGGGGCGCACCGCAGCGCGCCGGAAGGCCTGGAGCGCCGCGAAGTCCAGGGCGTCCACGGCGCCCTCCGCGGGGGGCAGGTCCACCTCCGGATCCCCCAGGGCCCACAGGAAGCGCGCGCGCCCGCGTTCGGCGGCGGTGGCGGCGGCGAGCCACCGGCCCGCGGCCAGGCGCTGGGCCGCCAGGGTCCCCGGGTCGAAGGCGGGCCGGAAGACGGCGTCCGCCAGCAGTTCCATGGCCGGCTCCTGGTTGCGGCTGTCGGTGGCCAGGGTCCACCGGTAGAGGTTCGGCCGGCTCTCGAACGCGAAGGTGATGCCCAGGTCGTCCAGGGCCCGGTTGAACTCCGCCCTGGAATACCCTCCCGCGCCCCCCGCCCGCAGGAGCTGGGCCAGGAATCCCGCCGTTCCGGGCCGGGGCTCGCGTTCCCACCGGGTGGCCAGTTCCGCCCGGATGAGGGGCTGGTCATGGTTTTCCAGCAGAACGCACCGCAGGCCGGAGGGGAGGCTGAAGGTCTGGGGGCCCGGGGCGGCCGCCAGCGCGGCGCAGGCCAGGAACAGGCAGCCCCTCATGGGGTCACCTGGGCTTCCAGGAGCTTGAGGGTCTGCAGGCGCTCCCCGGGGCTCAGCATGCGCAACTGGCGGAGCGCCTCCCGGAGCACGCCCTGGGCCTCCACGGGGTCCGACAGGCGCCGCTGCACCAACGCGTTGAGGACCTGGACGAGGCGGCTCTCCGTCTGGTCCAGGGGCAGGAGCAGGGGATCCGGGCCGAACTGCGCCAGGGTCATGCGGGAGGGCACCAGGTAGGTGCGGGCCGCGGCCTGCACGTCCGAAGGCCGGAGGTCCCGGGCGGCGGAGAGGGCCCGAAAGGCCAGGCGCCAGTCGCCGCCCTGGCAGTGGGCCTTCCCCAGGACGCCGGCCAGGGTGGCCGCGTCCTCCTGCACCTGGATCTGGATCCCCTCCAGCTGCACCTGGGCCCGGCGCACCTCCGCCTCGGGAAGGGGTTCCCGCTGCAGGCGGAGGATTTCGCCCATGATGGCCTGCTCCAGCTCGCCCAGGGAGTGGCCCGGGGCGGGCTCGGCGTCCAGCACCAGGAGGTTCAGGTCCCGTTGCCCGGGCACGCCGAGGCTCAGGGTGAGGGAACTGGCGATGCCCTTGGTGGTGAGGAGCATCTGGTTCAGACGGGAGCTGGGGCTGCCGGCCATGACCTGGGCCAGGGCGCGCAGGGCGGGGCCGTCGGGGTGGTTGGCCGGGGGGACCCGCCAGCCCACGATGATCCGCGTCTCGCCGGTGGTGCTCACCAGCATCTTGCGTCCCGCGGGGGACTCCAACGCATTCATGGGGTCGTCGTCCTTGAAGGGCGAGGGCGCCGGGGCGGCCTCCCCCTTGCCCAGGGCCCCGAAGGCCCGTTCCAGGGCCGGCAGGATGGCCTCGCCCCGGAAATCGCCCACCAGCACCAGGGTCATGCGCCCGGGGGCCAGCAGCCGGCGTCCCAGGGTCCTCAGGTCGGCCAGGGTGATGGACGCCACGTCGGAGCGGTGGAACTCCGAAGCCTGGGCATAGGGCCGCCCGGCCAGGGCCATGGACAGGAGCACCGAAAGGGAGGAGGGGCACGGGGGGTTCCCGCCGTCCACCTCCAGCAGCAGCCGCTCCCGTTCCAGGGGAAAGCGGGCCAGGGGCGGCTGGGCCAGGCGCGCGGCCTCCAACCGGCACCAGGCTTCCAGGCGCCCGGCGGGAAGGTCGACCCCGTGGGTGATGTAGTCCGCGGTCACCTCGAGGGTCCGGTGGGTGCCCCCCAGCTCGTCCACCTCATCCCAGGCGTCCGAGGGGCGCATGCGTTCCTGGATGGCCGCCAGGGCGGCCTGGTGCATGGCCTGCAGGGCCGGGAGCTCCGGCGAGGGGGCCCGGTCCGGGCGACGGGCCTGGCGGAGCCCTTCCAGGCGCAGGGTCTCGAAGGTGGTGCCCTCCTGGCGCAGGGCCAGGTCCAGGTCCTTCTCCACCTGGACCGGGGGCTGGCGCCGGAAGAGGGTGCGCGCCAGGAGGTCGGCGGCCGCGGGGGCCAGGTCCCCGGTGCCGGTCCGCCCGCCCTGGAGGAAGAGGTCCGCCCGCACGGCCCCGAGGCCCGGGCGTTCAACCATCAGGACCTTCACGCCGTTGGAGAGGGTCCGGTCCGCCACGTCGGGCGGCTGGATGATCTGGGCTGCGCAGGCCGCGCCCAGGAAGGCCAGGAAGAACGGTCTCGGGTCGAACATCCCTCCAGATTAGCGGACCGTGATGCCGCCGTTGCTGGTTTCCAGGGTGATCTTCTGCTCCCGGCCCGGAACCTTCACCCACGCCGAATGCTTGCCCGATTCCATCACCGTGGCGCCAGGCACCTTGATATCAATGGAACCGTGGTGGTTCTCCGCGTGGATGTCCCCGGTGGCCCGGCCCAGCACCACTTCGATGCCGCCGTTGGTGGTCTCCAGGCGGATCCCTTCGCCCCAGCCGTCCAGGTTCTTGGCGGTGACGCCGCCGTTGGTGGTCTCCACCTGGATGCCGCCCTGCACGTCCTCGAGGTGGACCCGGCCGTTGGTGGTGCCGCCCCTGAGCCGGGCCTTGAGCCCGTAGGCCTCCAGGGCGCCGTTGGTGGTCTCCGCCAGGGCCTCGCCCTTGAGGTCCCGGAGCACCACGTCGCCGTTGGTGGTCTCGCACCGGGCGTAGCCCTCGAGGCTGGAGACGGTGACCGAGCCGTTGGTGGTGCGGAAGTGGCCCAGGAGCTTGCGGGGCACGTTCAGTGTCATCTCGCAGCGCGGGCTGGGGGAGAAGCCGAAGCTGAAGACCACCACGGGCTGCTGGAACTGCGCCTCGATGTCCAGGTCAGGGCCCACATGCTGCACCACCAGGTCGATCTTGCGCTTGGGGGTGTCCCGGATCATGGCCACCAGCGAGACTTCCTCCTTGTCCCAGCCCACCACCCGGATGGCTCCGTTGCGGTTCTTCACCCAGAGCTTCGAACCATAGGCCAGCTTCTCCAGGTGGGTCTCGGTGCGGTTGCCGGAGCCGGGCCCGTCGGCCGCGCCCAGGCACGCGCAGACCGTCAACGTCGCCAAAGCAATCCCGATCCTCATGGTGACCTCCGCATTCATGAAAGGTAACGCACTAAGGGGCATTCCGGGTTAGGGACGCGTTAAGGTGGAGGGCATCGCGGAGATTCCATGATCCAGGTTCCAGTCACCTTCCTGCCCCACGGCGAGGGCCTCCCCCTGCCCGAAAGGGCCACGCCCCACGCGGCCGGCCTCGACCTGCGGGCCGCCCTTCCCGAGGGGGAGACCTGGACCCTGGCGCCCGGCGAGCGCCGCCTGGTGCCCACCGGCCTGGTGATGGCCATCCCCGAGGGCTTCGAGGGGCAGGTGCGCCCCCGGTCCGGGCTGGCCTTCAGGCACGGCGTCACCGTGCTCAACGCCCCCGGCACCATCGACGCGGACTACCGGGGGGAGGTAGCGGTGGTGCTGATCAACCACGGCAGCGAGCCGTTCACCCTGGCCCGGGGCGAGCGCATCGCCCAGTTCCTCCTGGCGCCCGTGCCGACCTGGGAATGGCGCCCCGAACGCGGCACCGCCGCCCTGGGGGACACCCAGCGCGGCGGTGGCGGTTACGGTTCTACCGGTCGTTAGGCCTACTTCTTGGGGGTGGCGGGCTTGGCGGCAGGCTTGGGGGCGGCGGCGGGCTTGGCGGCCGGCTGACCTGCGGGAGCCTTGGCGTCGAAGCGCTTGGCCACTTCGTTGGTGAAGGCCAGCATCCAGGCCTCCTCGCCGTAGGCGATGAGGCCCTGCTGGTACTGCAGCACCAGCTGGATCTTCTGCTCCTTGGCCACCGCGTCGACGATGGGGCCGACCTCCTGCTGGAACTGGCCGAAGACCTTCTGCTGGGTCTTCTGGAACTCGGCCTGGCTGTCCTCCTGGAGCTTCTTGAACTCGTAGTCGGCGTCGCGAAGCTGCTTGGTGATCTGCTCCTTGCCCGCGTCGCTGATGCTGGGGGACTGGAGCTGGGCCTGGAGGCGCGCGCCTTCCTCGCCCTTGGCCTTGAGCTTCTCCTCGAGGTTCTTCTTCACGACTTCCAGCTCCGCGAAGAGCTGGCGGCCGCGCACGGTGTTGGCAATGAGCCGGTCGGGTACGAACACGGCGATCTTGGGGGTGATGTCCTGGGCGGAAAGGCTCACGACGGCCGCCAGGGGCAGCAGGTAGTTCAGGATGCGCATGGGTGGCTCCGGGTTGACGGTGGGGGGTTTGGGATCAGAAGGTGGTGCCGATGCTGAACTGGAACTGGGTCTTCCCTTCGGAGTCGAACTCGTAGGGATTGAGCTTGCGGGCCCAGATGAGCCGCAGCGGGGCCGGGCTGATGGGCAGGAAGAACCGGAACTCCAGCCCCGCGCTGCGGCGCAGGGACTCGTGGAAGATCTTGACGCCCTGGGCCCAGGCGTTGCCCGCGTCGTAGAACGCCACGATGCGGAACTGGTCGGCGATCTTGAACTGGTATTCGGCGTTTGCGATGAACTGCTTGTTGCCTCCCACCACCACCAGGTTATTGGTGTTGTCCCTGGCCGCCGTGCCCACCTGGCCATAGGTGTAGCCGCGGATGGAGTTCTCGCCGCCGGGACGGTACAGCTCCCAGATAGCCAGGCTTTCGCTGGTCAGGTTGCGCACGTAGCCGTAGCTGGAGTTGAATCCGAAGATGTGCCGCTCGCCGATGTTGGCCCACTTGGCGAATTCCAGCGTGGTGCGGTAGAAGGGCCGGTCCCCGCCGAACTGCCAGCCCCCGTACTCGAAGCCCAGGGACAGCTTGGTGCCGTGGGTGGGCTTGAAGGGGTGGTTCACGGTGCTGTAGGTGATGAAGTTGTTGATCGTGGAGGTGAGCTGCGAGCTGGTGTCCCGGTAGTAGTAGTTCCGGCCGCCCTCGATCTTGAGGGTGCGGAAGGTGTAGCCCACCTGGTAGGTGGTGAACCAGGCCCAGGTCTTGCCGGGAATGAAGGTGGCCAGGCGCGTGCCCATGGACACGCCCAGGGACCGGGAGAGCTGCTTGTAGGCGTAGTCGGCGCCCACCCGGGAGGCGTCGTAGTCCGTGGTGCCGTCCGAGACGCTGGTGGTCAGGGAGTACGGCAGGTCGAAGATGTAGGGCTCCGTGAAGGAGACGGAGGCCATGCGCTGGTACTTGCCGCCGTTGTAGCTCAGGCTGAGGGTCTCGCCACCGCCCCCGAGGTTGCGCGTGGAAAAACTCATGCCCAGGGAGAAGCCGAGCACCGAACCGTAGCCCCCCTGGAAGAGCACTTCGTTGACGCCGGCCTCCTCGCCCCGGATGGTGATGTCCACCTGGGGCTTGTCCGGGACGATGTCGACCTTGGGCTCGGAGGCCTTCACGTCGAAAAAGCCCAGCTGGCCCAGGCCCGTGAAGGAATCCTTGAACAGCTCGGTCTGGAACGGGTCGCCTTCCTTGATGATCATGGCCCGGCGCAGGACCTTGTCCTTGGTGGTGCTGTTGCCCTCGAAATTGAGGTGGCGCACCGTGTACAGCTCGCCCTCGTCCACCTTCAGGGTGACGTCGACCTTCTTGACCCCGTTCACCTCCCGGACGTCCATCTTCTTCTCGGCCCGGAACATGATGTAGCCCAGGTTGCTGTACTCTTCCTTGACCTTGTCGATGCCCATGTTGAGGGAATCCAGGTCGAAGGGCCGGTTCTCGGTGTCCTTGGGGTCACGGATGTCGGGCTTGACGCTGAGCAGCTTGCCCAGCCAGGAGTGGTTGTCCCGCCTGGCTTCGGCGATCTTGGTGCGGTAGAACTTCTCGCCGGCCTCGCCCTTGAGGACGTTGTCGTTGCCCTCGAGCTTGAAGGTGCCCTCGGAGTAGCGGTCCCCTTCCAGGATCTGGATCATCAGCTCGGCGCGGATGTCGTACTTGGGCGACTTGCCCTCCCGGGCGCGCTTTTCGTTCTTCTTCTTGTTCTTCTCGGCCGTGACGTCCCGCACCTCGATGGTGGGCTTGCCCACGAAGACGTCCTTGTAGCCCAGGCGCCAGTACGCCTTCTTGATGGCCATCAGGTCCTCGTCCAGGTTCTTCTCCACCAGGAGGTCATGGGACGTGAGCCAGCTGAACATCCAGTGCCTGCGGGTCTTGGTCATGACCTTGGCGAGGGCGCCGCTGCTGATGGCCTTGTTGCCGCGGAAGGCGACCTTGTAGACCTTGACCTTGCCCCCTTCCTTGATGTCGAAGACCAGGCGGGAGGTGGCGGGCCCCATGTTCTCCAGGGACACCTCGATCACCGGGTTCCGGAAGCCCTTCTCGGCGCACTGGTCGACGATGAGGTCCTTGACCTTGCGGGCCGCCTCGGGGTCGTAGACGGTGTCGGGGTTGATGGTGAGCTTCTTCTCCTTGATCTTGTCCTTCAGGGCGGAAAGACCCACCTCCGTGCCGCCGCGGAAGTCCACTTCCTTGATGAGGGGCCGCTCCTTGACGAGAATGATCAGCTTCTTGCCGCCCTCTTCGTCATCGGCCTGGAACTTGATGTCATCGAAGGCGTTGGTTGCCCAGAGCTTGTCCAGGATCGCCGTGAGGTCCACGTTGCGCAGGTCGTCGCCCGGCTTCAGCCCGGTCTTGAAGATGATGGTTTCCGGCGTCTGCTTCAGCGCCCCGATGACCTCGATCTTCGTGATCACCTCGGAGTCCTGGGCCAGGGCGGGCAGGCCCTGGAGACTGGCCGCCAGAACCAGGGGTGACAGGCCCCGTGCCCACCGGCCGAGAAGGGGGCGACGCGGGGTCGGGCGCTGGGGTGTGGCGAGCAATCTCATTCATGATCCATTACATAAGGTCGAGCATTGAATTCCCAAGGCCGAAGGGGCCGTAGGTCTCTCTGGAAGGTCCCCCGGCGAACCGGGCCGCCCCTTAGGCGGATTTTTGAATCATCCCTGGACCTCGGTGAGCTGGGGTTCGGTAACGGCGGGCGTTTCGGTGAACAATGGAACGAGCTTTTCATCAACCAGGTCGAAGTGGACCATGCCCGCGGGCACCTCCTCCTTGGCGACCATGAGCTCAGCGAGGGGATCCTCCACCATCTTCTGGATGGCCCTGCGAAGGGGGCGGGCGCCATAGGCGCGGTCCCGCGCCGTGGTGTGCACCAGGTGGTCGCAGGCTTCGTCGGAGAGGGTGACGACCAGGTTGTGCTTCTGGAGGGTGAGGTTGAGGTCGGTGATGAGCAGGCGCACGATCTTGCGGAGCTCCGCGTCCCCGAGGCGGTTGAACACCACGATCTCGTCGATGCGATTGAGGAACTCGGGCGGGAAGGTCCGCTTGAGCACCTTGAGCGCTTCGCCAGCTTTCGAATCCGGACGGTCATCCTTTATCCCGAAGCCAAGGTTCTTGTCCGGGAGAAGTTCCCGGCTGCCCACATTGGAGGTCATGATGATAATTGTGTTCTTGAAGTCCACTTGGTTCCCGAAGGCGTCGGTGGCCTGACCGTCGTCGAAGATCTGCAGGAGGACGTTCATGAGGTCCGGGTGGGCCTTTTCCATTTCATCGAAAAGGATGACGCAATAGGGGTTGCGCCGGATCCGGTCCGTGAGCATGCCGCCTTCCTCATAGCCCACGTACCCCGGAGGGGCCCCAAGCAGCTTGGAAACTTCGTGCTTCTCCATGAATTCGGACATGTCGAAGCGGATCATCTTCTTGGGATCACCGAACAGGAACCCGGCCAGGGTCTTGGCCAGTTCGGTCTTGCCCACGCCGGTGGGCCCCAGGAAGAGGAAGGAGCCCATGGGGCGGGAGGGGTTCTTGAGGCCGGTGCGGGCCCGCCGCACGGCCCGGCTCACGGCGCTCACGGCCTCCTCCTGGCCGATGACGCGCTCGTTGATGTGTGCCTCCATGTGGGCGAGGTTCGCCTTTTCCTCGTTCTTGAGGGCCCGCACGGGAATGCCCGTCCAGGAGGCCACCACGTCCTCGATGTCCCGCTCGGTCACTTCGGCGAAGCTCTCGTAGTCCTCCTCCGACAGCTCCCCTTCGCTTCCGGTGATCTGCTCGCGCAGCTGAACTTCCTTCTGGCGGAGCAGCACGGCCTTCTCGAAGTCGCGGTTGAGCACGGCCTCGTTCATCTCCGTGATGACCCGGTGCAGCTCCTCCTCGGTCTTGTGGCTCTCGCCCACGGTCACGCCGCCCCGGAGCTTCACCCGCGCCCCGGCCTCGTCCAGGAGGTCGATGGCCTTGTCGGGCAGGGACCGGTCCGTGATGTAGCGGTTGGAGAGGTACACCGAGGCCAGCAGGGTGGCCGGGGTGTAGCGCACGCGGTGGAACAGCTCGTAGCGGCTGCGGATGCCCTCCAGGATGCGCAGGCTCTCGGGTTCGTCCGGGGGGTTCACGTTCACCGGCTGGAAGCGCCGCACGAGGCTGCGGTCCTTGTCGATGTACTTCGCGAACTCCTTGTGCGTGGTGGCGCCGATGCACTGGATCTCGCCGCGGGAAAGGGCCGGCTTGAGGATGTTGGCGGCGTCCAGGCTGCCTTCCGCGGCGCCCGTGCCGATGATGCTGTGGATCTCGTCGATGAAGAGCACCACGCTGGGGTCCTTGGACGCCTCGGCGATGATGGATTTCAGGCGCTCCTCGAACTGGCCGCGGTACTTGGTGCCCGCCACCACCAGGCTCAGGTCCAGGGCGTAGATGCGCTTCTCCTGGAGGCTGGGCGGCACGAGGCCCTCGTGGATCTTCTGGGCCAGGCCCTCCACGATGGCGGTCTTGCCCACCCCGGCCTCGCCCAGGAGGATGGGGTTGTTCTTGCGCCGGCGGGAAAGGATCTGGATGATGCGGTCCACCTCGGTCTCGCGGCCGATGAGGTTGTCGAAGATGCCGCGCTCGGCCAGTTCCGAGAGGTTCCGCGCGAACTCGGCCAGGAGCGGATGCTCCTTCTTCTTCTTGGCGATCTTCTCCTCCTTGGTGGCTTCCAGGAGGATCTCCTTGGCGGCGATGAGGTCCGCGCCGGCCTCCTTCAGGAGCCGGCCCGCGAGGCCCTGCTCCTCCTTGAGCATGCCCAGCAGCAGATGCTCGGCTCCCACGTGCTTGTGGTTGAGCTTGGCGCTCTCCTGGGTGGCGTGCTGGAGGATGCGCTTGACCTCCTCCTCCATGGGGATGTCGATGCTGGTGGAGCTCGGCGTGAGCCGCTTGTCCCGCGGGCTCAGGGCGGAAATGAGACGCTCCCGCAGCAGGTTGGTCTGGACGCCCATGCGGTCCAGCAGTTGGATGGAGGTCTTCTCGGCCTCGCGGAGAAGGCCGAGCAGAAGATGGCCGCTCTGGATGCTCTCGGAGCCGAACTGGCTGGCTTCATAGCGAGCGAAGAACATGACGCGGCGTGCTTTTTCGGTGAATTTCTCGAACATGCGGCCCCCCGGATCTTTCTGAACCCCGCCCCCCCATTGGAGACAGGACCGGACACTAAAGGGTAGCCTCATCCGGTCCTGGTGTCCCCATTTGCTTCCTGGCGCGGTAACCTGGGAGACGGGGGTAGACGCATGGGCGTACTTGCGGAAAATCTGGCCATTCTCGGCCTGCAGTGGGGCGACGAAGGCAAGGGCAAGCTCGTGGACCTTCTCAGCGCCCGGTTCCGGAACGTGGTGCGTTTCCAGGGCGGCAACAACGCCGGACACACGGTCGTGGTGGACGGCGTCAGCATCGCCCTGCACCAGGTCCCCAGCGGGGCGCTCCACCCGGGCTGCTTCCTGGTGGTCGGCTCCGGCGTCGTGCTCAACCTGGAGGTCTTCCTCCAGGAGCTGGATCGCCTGGCCAAGCGCGGCTTCGACCTCACCGGCCGGCTCCTGATCTCGGACAAGGCGCACATCATCCTGCCCCACCACATCGCCCTGGACAAATGGCGCGAGGGAGGCCTCAACAAGATCGGCACCACCGGCCGGGGCATCGGGCCCGCCTACGAGATGAAAGCCGCCCGCATGGGCGTTCGCATGGGCGACCTCCTCCACCCCGCCACCCTCCCCGAGCGCATCGGCCACGGCCACGCCGAGGTCACCCAGCTCCTGGGCCCCGACGGCGGCCTTGCCTCCGTGGCGGACACCGCCCGCGACCTCCTGGCCATCGCCCAGCCCCTCCTGCCCATGATCGGCGACATCCAGGACTACCTCTGGAGCGCCTGGCGCAAGGGCGAATCCATCCTCTTCGAGGGGGCCCAGGCCACCCTCCTGGACATCGACCACGGCACCTACCCCTACGTCACCTCCTCCAATTGCAGCATCGGCGGTCTTTTCACCGGCACCGGCCTGCCTCCGCGGGCCCTCTCCCACGTCCTGGGCGTGGCCAAGGCCTACACCACCCGAGTGGGGGCCGGCCCCATGCCCAGCGAGCTGCTCGACGCCACCGGCGACCGCATCCGGGAACTGGGCCGCGAATTCGGCACCACCACCGGAAGGCCCCGCCGCTGCGGGTGGTTCGACGCCGTCATCACCGGCCACGCCTGCCGGGTCAACGGCGTGGACGGCCTGGGCCTCATGAAGCTGGACGTGCTGGACGGCTTCGACCAGGTGGGCCTGGTGGTGGGCTATCGGGATGGCGAAGGCCGGGTGGGCGACCGCATCCCCTCCTGCATCCAGGACTGGAAGGAGATCCAGCCCGAAATCAAGTATTTCAAAGGTTGGAGCACCCCCACCCGCGGCATCCAGGACCCGGCGAAACTCCCGGCCGAGGCCCGCGCCTACCTGGACGCCCTCACCGCCAGCGTGGACACCCCCATCGCCTACCTGAGCACCGGCCCCGACCGCGTGGAGGGCTACGTTGCCCCCGGCAGCTTCCTGGCCGGCCTCCTGGCCTAGGGTCCCTGCTTCAACAGGCTTGCGTCGTTTTATAAATGATTTAATTTAATGGCTGAGGTCCCCCAGCCATGAGTCAAGGTCTCCCCCTTGCCGCCGCCGCGCGCGCGTTCCTTACGGTGCTGTGCCTATGCGGCAACCCTCTCAGCGCCAATCTCAACCTGCACATCGAGAACCTGTCCCGGTCCCGGTGGCACCTGTACTTGGAGCCCCGAAAGGATAAGCTGCTCGTGTTCCCCGGAGGGGCTGCGGTGGAACGCCGGCTAAGCCCTTCGGTCCGCGACGTTCCCCTGGAGCCGGGCCAGCGCCTCACCCTCACCCGGCCCACCCCGGGAGGCCCCGAGTTCGTCACCGTCGGTCTCTTCGACAGCGACGGCCGGGGCCGTCGCCGCAAGAGCCGGACCCTGCACCTTCGATTCCCGAAGCAGGAAACCCAGGGGGAGGGGAGCCCTCTCGTGACCATCGATCAGCGCATCGGGGACCCGCACTGGATTCCCTGCGTCGTGGACGGCGACACCGTGCGCATCCTCGGGGATGGCTGGGACCCGCCCGTCCCGAAGGACTCACCCGTCCTGGTACCGACGGGCCGGGGCGTGAAGCGCCAGGCGGACGGGGCGGACCCGAACCTCCAACCGTTGACCCGCCACCGCCCCGAAGAAACCAAGGATCCGGCGAAGGACGCCACCTCCACGACCACCACCCAGACCCCGGTCGCCGCATCCCCGGCCTCCCAGGTCCTGACCCTGACCAACGCCTCGGACGCAACCTGGACGTTCGCTTTGGAGGGGGGACTTGCCAATCATGGGGTTTGGCGCATCAGGAAAGGCACGTCCGTCCGGGTCAAACCGCGCCTCCAGGTTTTCCTGCCCGCGGCCGAAACCTACGCCCTGCCACCCCACGCCACCCGGTTCCTGCCCCTTACGGCCGGGGAGACGCCCATCACCCTCCGCATCTGGGACGCAGCCAGCCATATGCCCCATGGGTTCGCCCTCACGGGTGACCCGGCCGCGGGTTTCACCCTGCGCCAGGGGGCCGGGCCCACCGCGGAGGTCCTCATCCGACGGACCTTGCGCCTGAACGGCCGTGAAGCCACCCTCCTGACGGCGGCCTGGGATCCGGCCCTGGCGCAGGTCCCGGATGGCCCGCCGGGCCCCTGAGGCGGATCGCCCAGGGCGGTACGAGGAAAGGGCGCCCCGGAGGGCGCCCTTTCCTTGATGCGGCTGTCCACTTACTCGGCAGCGGCTTCGGCTTCCTTGGGCTCGGGCAGGACATAGTCCACGAGTTCGATGATCGCCATGTCCGAGGCGTCGCCCAGACGGTGGCCCGTCTTGAGGATGCGGGTGAACCCGCCAGGACGGCCGACGAAACGGGCGGAGAACTCCTCGGAGAAAAGCTTCTCCACGGTCTTCTTGCTGCCGAGCCGGGCCATGGCCAGGCGACGGTTCGCGACGGTGTCCTTGCGGCCGAGGGTGATGAAGGGCTCCACGAACTTGCGGAGTTCCTTGGCCTTCACGAGGGTGGTCTCGAGGCGCTCATGCTCGATGATCGAGATGGCGAGACCCTTCATGAGAGCTTTGCGCTGGTTGGTGGTACGGCCAAGGCGCTTGCCGGTGACATTGTGACGCATGGGTAAGCTCCTTAGACTTCTTGTTCGATGCGCATGCCGAGGGAGAGGCCGATGCGGGCGAGCTCGTCCTTGATCTCCTGGAGCGACTTCTTACCAAAGTTCTTGGTCTTCATCAGCTCCGCTTCCGTGCGCTGGACCAGTTCACCGATGGTGGTGATGTTGGCGTTGCGCAGGCAGTTGTTGGCCCGGACGGACAGCTCGAGCTCCTCGACCGACTTGCCCAGCATGCCGTTCACGCCCTCGGTGGTGAGGATCGTGGCGCCCTGCTCGGTCTCGACGGCATCCTCGTCCTGGCGGGCGAAGATGAGGAAGTGCTCACGGAGGATGAGGGCGGAATCGCTCACCGCGTCCTTGGGGTCGACCGTGCCGTTGGTCCACACCTGGAGGGTCAGCTTCTCGTAGTCCGTGCTGTGGCCCACGCGGGCGGGCTCGACGATGTAGTTCACGCGGAGGATGGGGCTGTGGTTGGAATCCAGGGGGATGAACCCGAGGCCCAGCTTCTCGTCCAGGTTGCGGTCGGCGGTCACGAACCCGCGGCCCATGGAGACCTGGATCTCCATTTCAAGTTCCCCGTCCTCACCCAGGGTGGCGATGTGCACATCGGGGTTCATCACTTCCACGTTCTGGTTGCAGCGGATGGACCCGGAGGTCACCACGCCTTCGCCCTTGTGGCTGATGGTCACGATCTGGGGCTGGGAGGAATGGAGCTTGAAAGGGATTTCCTTGAGGTTCAGGAGGATGTGGGTGATGTCCTCCCACACGCCGGGCATGGCCGTGAACTCGTGCTGCACGCCCTTGATCCGTACGTTGGTGACGGCCGCGCCCTGGATGCTGCTGAGCAGCACCCGGCGAAGGGAATGACCGCAGGTGGTGGCGAAACCGCGTTCGAAGGGATAGGCGACAAACTCGCCGTACGAGCCGGTCTTCGAGCCCGCACTGACCTCCGCGAAACGCGGCCTCTGGAAATCGCTGATGTTCAGCATTCCTGTCCCCTTACTTGCTGTAGAGTTCGACGATCAGCTGCTCGTTGATGTCAAGAGGAACATCTTCCCGCTTGGGAACCGCGATGACGGAGCCCTTGAAGGCGCCGGCGTCGAGGGTGAGCCACTGGGGAATTCCGCGGCCAGCCGCGGTTTCCAGGGAGGACTTAACGAAGTCGTTGGCCTGGGCCTTGACCGAGATCTCGATGCTCTGGCCGCTCTTGGTCTGGTAGCTGGGAATGTCGCAGCGCTTGCCGTTGACCAGGATGTGGCCGTGCATCACCATCTGGCGGGCAGCGGCGCGGCTGGGGGCGAACCCGAGCCGGAACACGACGTTGTCGAGACGGCTTTCCAGGAAGGAGAGCAGGTTGTGACCCGTCACGCCCTTCTTGGAATCGGCACGTTCGAAATAGAGGCGGAACTGCTTTTCCAGCACGCCATAGATGCGCTTGACCTTCTGCTTCTCGCGAAGCTGGAGGGCATAGCCGGTGGGCTTCTTCGCCTTGGCGGCCCCGTGCTGGCCGGGGATCTTGCCCTTGCGGGTCTCGAAGGAGCACTTCTCCTTGAAGCAGCGCTCACCCTTGAGGTAAAGCTTCATGCCCTCGCGTCGGCAGAGGCGGCAAACGGCGTCTTGATATCGAGCCATGGTTCTCCTCCTCTCTTAAACCCGGCGCCGCTTGGGAGGGCGGCAACCATTGTGGGGGATGGGGGTGACGTCGCGGATGCTGGTCACGGAAATGCCGGCGGCGTTCAGGGCGCGGATGGCGCTTTCGCGGCCAGCTCCGGGTCCCTTCACGCGGACATCCACACTGCGGATGCCCTGTTCCTTGGCGGCTTCGGCGGCGACGCCCGCGGCGATCTGCGCGGCGAAGGGCGTGCCCTTCCGGGTGCCCCGGAAGTTCTGGTTGCCGGAGGACGCCCAGCTGAGCATGTTCCCCATGGGGTCAGAGATGGAAATGATGGTGTTGTTGAACGAGGCCTGGATGTGCGCCACGCCGTGGGGGACGTTCTTCTTTTCTTTCTTCTTGACCACCTTCTTGCCGGCGGTCTTTGACTGAGTCTTTGCCATATCAGTTCCTCAACCTTTACTTCTTCTTGCCGGCCACGGTCTTGCGCTTGCCCTTGCGGGTCCGCGCGTTGGTGTGAGTGCGCTGTCCACGGACGGGGAGGCCCTTCCGGTGGCGCAGGCCCCGGTAGCAGCCGATGTCCATGAGGCGCTTGATGTCCAAGCCGATGTTCTTGCGCAGATCGCCTTCCACGGTCTCTTCGGCCGTGATGACGCGACGGATGCGCCCAACCTCGTCCTCGGTGAGATCCCGCACCTTGGTGCTGAAGTCCACCTTGGCCCGGGTCAGAATGCTCTGAGCCTTGGGGCGACCGATGCCATAGATGTACGTGAGCGCGATCTCGATGCGCTTGGCAATTGGCAGATCGATGCCTGCGATGCGTGCCATGTTGACTCCTTAGCCTTGGCGCTGCTTGTGCTTGGGATTCTTCTTGCAGATGATCCGGTTGATGCCTTCGCGGCGGACCACCTTGCAGTGCTCGCACAGCTTCTTGATAGAGGGCCTGACTTTCATGGGTTTCCCCCAGGGATTAATGTGTGAGGTTACTTGAATCGGTAGATGATCCGGCCACGGCTGAGATCGTAAGGGGTGACTTCCACCAGGACCCTGTCGCCAGGGAGGATGCGGATGAAGTTCTTCCGCATCTTGCCGCTGATGTGGGCCAGCACCTGATGCTTGTTTTCCAACTCGACCCGGAACACGGCATTGGGCAAGGACTCCACCACTGTGGCTTCGAGCTCAATGGCTTCTTCTTTGCTCAAGCTTGCTCCTGGAAAAGGTCAAGGATGGTGGCGTGGATCGCATCCGGCGAAAGGTTGCCGTCGACGGCGCGATAGTTCGGCCTCTCCTTGTAGTAGGCCTGGAGCGGCTGGAAGGTCTTGTTGAACTCGACCATCCGGCTCCTGAAGGCCTCGGAGCAGTCGTCGGCGCGGTGCTTCAGCGGACTGTGGCACAGGTCGCAGACGCCTTCCTGGTGGGGCCGTTTTGTCACGAGATGGTAGATGGCGCCGCAATCGTTGTTGCTGCACACCATGCGATCCACCACGCGGGCTTCCAAGACAGTCTCGGGGACGAAGATGTCGATCACGAATCCGAGGCCGATTCCCTGGGAGGAGAGGAAAGTCTCCAAGGATTCAGCCTGTTGCAGGGTCCGGGGATATCCATCGAACAACACATCTCCGCTCTCGTTCTGCAGCCGCGCGAAAACAAGACCGTTAACCGTGTCGTCATCCACAAGCTTGCCACTGGCCATGAGGGCCTTGGCCCGAAGGCCTATTTCCGTCCCTTTCGAGACGGCATCTCTCAGAATATCACCTGTGGACAGGTGTATCAAAGACCTTTTTTGAACCAGGCGCTTGGCCTGGGTTCCCTTCCCGCTGCCAGGGGCCCCGAGTAGGATATGAATCTTCATGGCGTCTTCACTCCCGAGCGTGCCAGCCGGCCACCCCGGATGCGACCCTTCTCGAGGAACCCGTCGTACCGGCGCATCACCTGGTAGCTCTCGAACTGGGCCACGGTGTCCATGGCCACGCCGACGACGATGAGAAGGGAGGTTCCGCCGAAGTAGAAGTTGAGACCCGGCATGGAATTGGTTATCACGAGCGGGACGATGGAAACCAGGGCCAGGTAGACGGCGCCTGCGAAGGTGAGCTTCGACAGGATGCTGTCCATGTAGACCGAGGTCTCCTTGCCAGGCCGGATGCCGGGGATGTAACCGCCGGACCGCTTCATGTTCTCGGCGGTCTCATCCGGGTTGAAGACGATGCTGGTGTAGAAGAAGGCGAAGAAGATGACCACGCCCACGAAGATGGGGGTGTAGGTCCAGAAATGGGACTGCGGGCTGATGTAGCTGGAGGCCTTGCTCAGCCATTCCCAGCGCGTGAACTGCGCAATGGTGGCGGGGAAGAAGATCACCGAGCTGGCGAAGATCACCGGCATGACGCCCGCGGTGTTCACCTTGAGGGGCAGGTACGAGCTGCGCTGGCTGGCCATGCGGGACGAATCCACCCGGCGGGCGTAGTGGATGGGGATGTTCCGGTAGGCGTTCTCCACCATGACCACGGCCAGAAGGACGACGGTCATGCAGGCCAGAAGGAGCAGGAAGACGCCCGGAGGGGCCACGTTGCCGGCGCCCTTGAGGGACGCGCCGAACATGGTTCCGATGGTCTCCATCGCCTTGGGCAGGCCCGAGACGATGCCCGCGAAGATCAGGAGCGAGATGCCGTTGCCGACCCCCCGGTCCGTGATCTGCTCGCCGATCCACATCACGAAGATGGTGCCGGTGGACAAGGTGAAGGCGCAAAGGACCTTGAAGCCCAGGCCGGGGTTGATGACCACGTCCGAACCCAGGCTCTGGGCCAGGGACGCGATGCCGAAACCCTGCACGAAGGCCAGAACCACGGTGAGGTACCGGGTCCACTGGTTGATCTTCTGGCGGCCCGCCTCGCCCTCCTTCTTCTGGAGGTTCTCGAGGGTCGGAACCACCGCGCCCATGAGCTGGAGCACGATGCTGGCCGTGATGTACGGGGTGATGCCCAGGGCGAACACCGAGAACTTCTTGAAGGCGCCGCCCGAGAACAGGTCAACCACGTTCAGCAGATCCCCCGCCTTGCCCAGGTTCTTGGCCAGGGATTCGGCATTCACGCCGGGCACCGACACGTGCACGCCGAGCCGATAGATGACCAGCATCCCCAGCGTGAACAGGAGGCGCTTGCGGAGTTCGGGATTGGAGAACAACTGCCGGAGCTTTTCCATGCGTTTCAGATCCTAACGGGAAGGACTACTTGGCCGCCTGCTTGGAGCAGGGGGGCTCCTGGATGGTTCCGCCCACGGCCAGGATGGCCTCGCGGGCCCCCTTGGTGACGCGGTCCGCGACGACGGTGATCTTGTGGGTCAGCTCGCCGCGCTTGAGAACCACGATCCCGCCCATCTTGGGTTCGAGGAGGTTCTTGTCCTTCATGGCTTCCAGGCACACGATCTCGCCTTCGGCGAAGTGCGCGCTGATGAAGTCCAGGCCCAGCTCCTGGAGCTGGATGGCATGGATGTTGGTGAAACCGCGCTTGGGCAGGCGGCGGTGCAGGGGCATCTGGCCGCCCTCGAAGCCGCGCTGGGAGCTGTAGCCCCGGCGGGACTTCTGGCCCTTTTCGCCGGCTCCGGCGGTCTTGCCATTGCCCGAGCCCTTGCCCCGGCCGATGCGCTTGCGGTTCTTCGTGGCGCCCTCTGCGGGCCTCAGTTCATTGAGCTTCATGACTTACCCCTTCACCGTGACGTCGATGAGGTACGGAATGAGCTTGACCATGCCATGCACATTCGGCGTGTACTCGCACTCGCGCTTGTCCCCGACCTTCTTGAGACCGAGGGTCTGGAGGAAGGCGCGATGCTTGGGCACGGTGCAGATGCTGGAGCGCTTCAGGGTCAGAGTGACCTGCTTGCCGAGGAACTGGGACATTTAGGCCTCCGCCTGATCCAGGCCACGGTTGACGTTGACCGTGTAGGGATCCATGAGGTTCTTGAAACCCTCGAAGGTGGCGCGAACCACGTTGTGGGGGTTGGAGGAACCGAGGCTCTTGGTGAGCACGTTGTTGATGCCGGCGGCTTCCATGATGGCGCGGACCGCGGCGCCGGCGATGATGCCGGTGCCCTCGGGAGCGGGCTTCATGAGGACCGAACCGGAGCCGAAGCGGCCGGTGATGGGATGGGGCAGGCTGCGGTTGGGCGACACGGGAACGTTGATCATGTTCCGCTTGGCGCTCTCGATGCCCTTCTTGATGGCGGAAGGCACTTCCAGGGCCTTGCCGAGGCCGAAGCCCACCTTGCCGTTGCCGTCGCCCACGACCACCAGCGCGCTGAAGGAGAAGTTCTTGCCCCCCTTCACGACCTTGGTGACGCGGCCAACGTAGATGACCTGGTCCTTCATTTCGCCTTGCTGGTCCCCGCTCTGGGAAGTGGGCTTGGTGTCTGGTGCATTGTAAGCCATGTTCCTCACCCTCCTAGAACTGGAGCCCGGCAGCCCGGGCGCTGTCGGCGAGCGCCTTGACGCGGCCGTGGTAGACATAACCGTTGCGGTCGAACACCACGGACGTGATGCCCTTTTCCTTCAGGCGAGCGGCAATGCTCTCGCCGACGGCCTTGGCGGCTGCGATGTTGGAGCCGGAGGCCAGGGTTTCCCGCAGGCCCTTCTCGAGGGAGCTGCTGGCGGCGATGGTGACACCCTGGGTGTCATCCACGGCCTGCACGTAGATCCTCTTGAGGCTCTTGTAGATGGTGAGACGCGGACGCTCGGGGGTGCCGGAAATGCGGCCCCGGATGCGGGTCTTCGTCTTCTGACGGCGAATCGAGATGTCGTTAGCCATGGTTGCTCCCTACTTCCCGGTCTTGCCGGCCTTGCGGCGGATGACTTCACCCGTGTACTGGACACCCTTGCCCTTGTAAGGCTCCGGCTTCCGGTACTTGCGGATGTCCGCTGCGACCTGGCCGACCAGCTGGCGGTCGATCCCGGTCACGACGAGGTGAGTGTTCTTTTCCACGGCGATCTGGATGCCCTGGGGAGCGGCATAGTTGATCGGGTGGCTGTATCCCAGGTCGAGGCGGAGGCTTTCGCCTTCCATGGCAGCCTTGTAGCCGACGCCGACGATGTCCAGTTCCTTCTTCCAGCCCGTGGTCACGCCGACGACGGCGTTGTTCAGCAGGGCGCGGGTGAGGCCGTGGAAGGCCCGGTTCTGGGCTTCATCGTTGATGCGGGTAAGGTTGATGGAATCGGCCGCGACTTCGACGGTGATCCCCTGGGGGATCGGGCAGGTGAGCTTGCCCTTGGAGCCTTCGACGACGGCCTCAGCCCCGTGGATGGTCACTTTGACGCCTGACGGCAGTGCCACTGGCTTTTTTCCGATGCGAGACATGATGGTTTCCTTGGAAAGGGTTGGAGAGCGGTTTCTACCAGACGTGGGCCAGGACTTCGCCACCGAGGTTCTGCTTGCGGGCGTCCTTGCCCGTCAGCAGGCCCTTGGGCGTCGTGAGGATGGAGATGCCCAGGCCACCCTGGACCTCGGTGATCTCCTTGACGCCGGCGTAGACGCGCAGGCCAGGGCTGGAGATGCGCTTGAGGCCGTGGATGACGGATTCCCCGTTCTTCACGTACTTGACCTGGATGATGAGGTAGTCGCGGCCCTCGTGCTCGACGGCCTTGTAGCCGTGGATGTAGCCTTCCTGCTTCAGGATGGCGGAGAGACGCTCCTTCATCTTGCTGGCGGGCACGACCACGGCATCGTGGCCGGCCATGATGCCATTGCGGAGGCGGGTGAGGTAATCGGCGATCGGATCAGTGTTCATGGATGCCTCTCCTTACCAGCTGGACTTCTGGACGCCCGGGAGCTCGCCGGCGAGGGCGTGCTTGCGGAAGCAAAGGCGGCAGAGTTCGAACTTGCGCATGTAGCCCCGGGGACGGCCGCAGCACTTGCAGCGGTTCCGGTGCTGAGTGGAAAACTTGGGCTTGACGCTATCCTTGTAGATCTTGTTGGTGCTGGCCATGTGGGCTCCCTATTTCCGGAAAGGCATGCCCAGGTGGGCAAGCAGGGCACGGGCCTCGGGGTCCGTGGGCGCTGAAGTCACGAAGGTGATGTTCATACCCTTCATCTTTTCAACCTTGGAGTAGTCGATCTCCTGGAAGATCAACTGGTCCTTGAGGCCCAGCGTGTAGTTGCCGCGGCCGTCGAAGGACTTGGTGGGGACGCCGCGGAAGTCGCGGACGCGGGGGAGCGACAGGCTCACCAGGCGGTCCAGGAATTCCCACATGCGGTTGCCACGCAGGGTCACCATGCAGGCGATGGGCATGCCCTCGCGCAGCTTGAACTGGGCGACGCTCTTCTTGGCCTTCCGCACGACGGCCTTCTGGCCGGCGATGGCGGTGAGCTCTTCCACGGCGACGTCCAGAACCTTGATGTTCTGGATGGCGTCGCCGACGCCCATGTTGATGACGATCTTGTTCAAACGGGGCACTTGCATCGCAGAGGTGTACCCGAATTCCGTTTTGAGCTTCCCGGCCACTTCGGCGTGGTAACGGGCCTTGATGCGGGGTTCCGCATTGTTGGGCATTCTTTCCTCCATTTCCGGGGGACGACTACATCCCCAGGGTTCGGGAGGGCGGAAGGGCTTGGAACCGGCGGTCCGGCCCGTTTCCTTCCAACCTCGATTGTCAATGGTGCGACAGGTCGCAATTCCGCCGACGGAGATCCATCGGCGGAAGGGTCATTCTCTCACACCTGTGAGGGAATGGAATGGAAAATTCTTACTCGGCCCGCTTGCGGGTGGGCTTCTGGGTGGTGGGGTCGATCAGCATGACGTTGGAGGCGTGGATGGGAGCCTCCTTGGTGATGATGCCGCCACCCTCACCGGTCTGCTGGTTGGGCTTGGTGGCCTTCTTGATCAGGTTCAGGCCGGCGACGACCACCTTGTTGGTGGCGGGCTGGACCTTGGCGATCTGACCGCGCTTGCCCTTTTCCTTGCCCGCGATGACGACCACTTCGTCGCCCTTCTTGAGCTTCATCTTGGTCGGCTTGTCCATTAGAGCACCTCAGGGGCGAGCGAAACGATCTTCATGTACTTCCGCTCGCGCAGTTCCCGGGCCACGGGTCCGAAGACGCGGGTTCCCACGGGCTCGCCATCCTTCTTGATGATGACGGCGGCGTTCTCGTCGAAGCGGATGTAGGACCCGTCCTTGCGGCGGAAGGCCTTCCGCTGGCGGACGATGACGGCCTGGACGACGGCCTTCTTCTTGACCGTGCCGCCCGGGATGGCTTCCTTGACGGAAGCGGTGATCACATCGCCCAGCTGGGCGATCCTGCCGACGCCCCCGCCCAGGGGCAGGATGCAGCAGATCTTCTTTGCGCCGGAATTGTCGGCGACGGTAAGCATGGATCCCATCTGAATCATATCGGCTCCTTACTCGCCAGCTTTCTGGGTGATCTCGAGGACCATCCAGCGCTTGCGCTTGGAAAGGGGACGGGACTCCACGATCTTGACCACGTCGCCGATCTGGCAGGCATTGGTCTCGTCATGGGCCATGAATTTCGCGGTCTGCTTCACGGTCCGGGAGTACAGGGGGTGCTGGAACTTGCGCTCCACCTTCACCACCACCGTCTTGTCGGCCTTGTTGGAGACCACTACGCCACTGCGAATCATCTTATGTTCTAGGCTCATGGTTTCCTCACACAGCCAGTTTGGACTTGAGGGCGGTCTTGACGCGGGCCAGTTCGCGGCGCGTCTTGCGGATCTCGGCGGTGTTCTCCACCTGTCCCACGGCATGCTGGAAGCGCAGGGTGAAGCGCTTGGCGGCCAGGTCGGCCTCCAGCTGCGCCAGCTCCTCGATGCTCTTGCCGGCCAGTTCGCTGAATGGATTCTTCTTGTTCATCTCGTGCCTCTCACTCTTCCGGGGGGGTTCGGGAGATGAACTCGGTGGCCACGGAGAGCTTCATCTGCGCGAGGCGCAGGGCCTCCTTGGCAGTGGCTTCGTCCACACCTTCCATCTCGAACAGGATGCGGCCGGGACGGATCACGGCCACCCAGCCATCGGGCGCGCCCTTGCCGGAACCCATGCGGGTCTCGGCCGGCTTGCTGGTGGTGGGCCGGTCGGGGAAGATCCGGATCCAGATGCGCCCGCCGCGCTTGATGTGGCGGGTCATGGCGATACGGGCGGCCTCGATCTGCCGGTTGGTGAGCCAGCAGTGCTCGAGGGCCTTGAGTCCGTAGTCGCCGAAGGAGATTTCGTTGCCGCGAGTCGAGACGCCGCAGGTGCGGCCCTTCTGGACTTTGCGGTGCTTGACCTTATTAGGCATCAACATGGCTGTTACCTCAGCGCTTCACGGTTTCGACGGCGGCTTCGGCGAGGTTGACCCACACCTTGACGCCGATGATGCCGTAGGTGGTGTTGGCCTCGGCAAAGCCGTAGTCAACGTTGGCCCGGATCGTCTGGAGGGGCATCTGGCCGGAGAGATAGTCCTCGGTGCGGGCGATCTCGGCACCGTTCAGACGACCGGAAACCTTGATCTTGAAACCCTTGGCGCCGAAGCGGATGGCGGCTTCCTCGGCCTTGCGCATGGCGCGGCGGAAGGCGATGCGGCGCTCGAGCTGCTGGGCGACGCCCTCGGCCACGAGCTGGGCGTCGATCTCGGGCTTCTTGATCTCCTGGATGTCGACGCTCACGGGGCGCTTGAGCTTGGCCTGGAGCTCCTCGCGGAGCTTGTCGATCTCGGCGCCCTTGCGGCCGATGACGATGCCGGGACGGGCGGTGAAGATGCGAACGGTCACCTTGTCGGCGGCGCGCTCGATGTCGATCTTGGACACCATGGCGTTCAGGCCATGGAGCTGCTTCTTCAGTTCGCGGCGGAGCTTGAGGTCCTCGTGGAGGAGGGTCGCGTACTCACGCTTGGAGAACCACTTGGAATGCCAGTTCTTGTTGTGGACAATGCGGAAGCCGTACGGATGGACTTTCTGACCCATGGCTTATTCCTCCCGACCGAGTTGAACCGTGATGTGGCAGGTGCGCTTCTGCACGCGGTAGGCCCGGCCCATGGGGGCGGGGCGGACGCGCTTCATGCGGAAGCCCTCGTCCACGAAGGCGCTCTTGACGAAAAGCTCGTCGGGGTTGACGGCGGCATCCTTGTCGATGGCGTTGGCCACCGCGGAGTCCAGGATCTTCTTGATGTGTCCGGCGGCGTACTTCTTGGTGGAGGAAAGGATCCACTGGGCTTCGCCCACCTTCTTGCCGCGGATGAGGTCGATCACGAGCCGGGCCTTCTGGGCCGATCCCCGGAGGTGCCGGAGCGTGGCACTGCTAACGATGGTCGTCATCTTACTTCCCCTTGGCCTTGGCGTCGGACTTGCCGGCGTGGCCCCTGAAGGTGCGGGTCAGGGAGAACTCCCCCAGCTTGTGGCCCACCATGTTGTCGGTGACGTAGACAGGGATGAATTTGTTGCCGTTGTGCACGGCGATGGTCAGGCCGATCATCGTGGGAACCACCGTGGAGCGGCGCGACCAGGTCTTGATGACCCGCTTGTCGCCCTGCTGCTGGGCGGTGTCCACCTTCTTCTGGAGGTGGGCATCGATGAACGGACCTTTTTTAAGCGAACGAGCCATTGACTACCCCTCCTAGTTGATCCGCTTGACGATGAATTTGGTGGTGCGCTTGTTGGAGCGCGTCTTGTAGCCGCGAGTCGGCTGGCCCCAGGGCGTCACGGGGTGACGACCGCCGGAGGTGCGGCCTTCGCCGCCGCCGTGGGGGTGATCCACCGGGTTCATGACCACGCCGCGGACCGTCGGGCGAACACCCAGCCAGATGCGCCGGCCGGCCTTGCCCAGGGCGACGTTCTCGTGCTGCAGGTTGCCGACCTTGCCGATGGTGGCGTAGCACTCGAGGTGGATCTTGCGGATCTCACCGGAGGGCATGCGCAGCTGGGCGTATTCGACGTCCTTCGCCACGACCTGGGCGAAGGTGCCGGCGGCGCGGGCGATCTGCCCGCCCTTGCCGGGCTTCAGCTCGATGTTGTGGACTTCGGTGCCGAGCGGGATGTTCTTGATGGGCAGCGAGTTGCCCACCAGGATGTCCGCGTTCTTGCCGGACAGGACGGTGCGGCCCACTTCCAGGCCATCGGGGGCCAGGATGTAGCGCTTCTCGCCGTCGGCGTAGATCAGCAGCGCGATGCGGGCGGAGCGGTTGGGGTCGTACTCGATGGTGGCGACCCGGGCCGGAACGTCCGACTTGTTGCGCTTGAAGTCGATGATGCGGTAGCGGCGCTTGTGGCCGCCGCCGATGTGGCGGGTGGTGACGCGGCCCGTGTTGGACCGGCCGCCGGTGCGCTTGCGCGTGCCCAGGAGGGTGCGCTCGGGGCGATCGGTGGTGATCTCCTCGAAGCCCTGCTTGGACATTCCCCGCTGACCAGGAGTCGTGGGTTTGAGCAGCTTGATGCTCATGATTATCCTCTTGCCTCAAAAAGGCCGGGCGATAGTGGCAATGCTTGTCCGCCCGACGAATGGATGAACGGTCGCTACTGCGCGGCCTCGGTGGCCTCGACCAGTTCGATATAGGCCTTCTTCTTGCTGCCGGTCGTGCCCATCCAGCGGCCCAGGCGCTTGCTCTTGCTGGGCATCTTGACGGTGCGGATGGACTTGACCTTGGCCTGGAGAAGGAGTTCGGCGGCTTCCTTGATCTGGTGCTTGGAGGCCCAGACGGCGACCTCGAAGACCTGGATGTTGGCCTCGCGCAGGATCTGTCCCTTCTCGGTGAGGAGGGGCTTGCGGATCACTTCGAAAATCTTGGTCATGGCTTCACCACTTCCTGGAGGGCCAGGATCGCTTCCTTGGAGAAGACGACCTGGTCGAACTTCAGAAGGTCATAGACGTTGACGCCCAGGCTCTCGATGGTGTGGAGCTTGGGGTTGTTCCCGGCGGCGAGGGCGGCCTTGTCGGTGGTGCCGACCAGGAGGGCCGAACCGGCCACGCCCAGCTTGGCGAGGGTCGCGATGAGAGCCTTGGTCTTGTGGGAATCCACAGCCCAGTTCTCCACGACGACCACCTGACCGGAGGCGAACTTGGCCGACAGCGCGTTCCGCAGGGCGGAGCGGCGGGCCCGCTTGGGGAAGGCGTAGTCGAAGCAGCGGGGGTTCGGACCATGGGCCGTGCCGCCGCCCTTCCAGATGATGGAGCGGATGGAACCGACGCGGGCGCGACCGGTGCCCTTCTGCTTCCAGAGCTTGCGACCCGAACCGGAGACCTCGGACTTGTCCTTGGTCTTGGCGGTGCCGGCCCGGCGCTTGGCCAGGTGGTGCCGCACGGATTCCCAGATCAGGTGGCTGTTGATCTCTTCAAGCTTGAACACCTCGGCCATGAGCTCGACGGTGTCAACCTGCTTGTTTTCCAGGTTAAGAACGGGATGAGAGAAGACCGCCATCTTACGCCTCCTGCTTGATCACGACGTAGCCGCCCTTGGGGCCGGGAACGGCGCCTTTGATGAGCAGCAGGTTGTTCTCGGCGTCGACACGGGCCACTTCCAGGTTCCGGACGGTGACCTGCTCAGCGCCCATGTGGCCGCCCATGCGCATGCCGGGCCACACACGGGAGGGGTAGGACGAACCGCCGATGGAGCCGGGGGCGCGGTGGAACATGGAGCCGTGGGTCGCGCGGCCACCCTTGAAGTGGTGGCGCTTCATGACGCCGGCGAAGCCCTTGCCCTTGCTGATGCCGGTGACATGCACCTTGGAGCCGCCCTCGAACTGGGAGGCCACGATGGAGTCGCCTTCCTTCAGGGTGTCGGTGGCGTCCACCTTCAGCTCGCGCAGCACCCTGACGGGAGCCACGCCGTGCTTCTCGCAGTGGCCCTTCTCGGGCTTGGAGGCACGCTTGCCGCCCTGGGGGTCCACAAAACCCACCTGGACAGCCTCGTAGCCGTCGCGGGCCACGGTCTTGCGCATCACGACCACGCACGGGCCGGCCTGGATTACGGTTACGGGGACGACCTGTCCCTTTTCATTGAAGATCTGGGTCATGCCCAGCTTCTTGCCGATGATTCCCTTGGTCATTATCGTCGCCTCCCTTTACCTGTTGCCCTGCCGGCTGAACACCTTGATTTCGACATCCACACCCGCCGGGAGGTCCAGGCGCATGAGGGTGTCCACGGTGTTCTGCGTGGGGTTCAGGATGTCGAGGAGCCGCTTGTGGGTGCGGATCTCGAACTGGTCGCGGCTCTTCTTGTCGACGTGGGGAGAGCGGTTGACGGTGTACTTCGACGTGCGCGTGGGAAGGGGGATGGGCCCCGCAACCTGCGCCCCGGTGCGCTTGGCAGTCTCCACGATTTCGCGGGTGGACTGGTCCAGCAGACGGTGGTCGAAGGCTCGCAGACGGATGCGAATATTGTCTTTCATCTTCACTCCAGTGGGACGGCTTTACCGTCCATAGACGTGGGGCGCTGACCGCCCATGGGTTTTGTTGTCCCGATAGCAGGGACAGGGCTAGTCAGAATAGCAAAAGCCATCGATTTCGCAATGGCTTTTTTTGATTTTCAAGGCAATCGGGAGGGTTTCCCCTCCGTCAAGCTCCGTATGAAGAGGTCTCGATCCTGGGGATCTCGGGCGACCTCACCCCCGGATGGGGGCTGTGACTGCGTCCCGGCGCCTCGGCGCCCGGAATTCTGCTACTTCGTTCCCTTGACCTTGGCGATCACTTCTTCCGCCACGTTCCGGGGAGCTTCGTCGTAATGGCTGAACTGCATGGTGTAGTTGCCGCGGCCCTGGGTCATGCCGCGCAGGCTGGTGGAGTAGGCGAACATCTCGGCCAGGGGGACCTGGCTGGTGACGACCTTGACGCCGGCCCGGTCTTCCATGTTCTCGATGCGGCCGCGGCGGCTGTTGAGGTTGCCGATCACGTCGCCCATGTAGTCCTCGGGGACCACCACCTCGACGCTCATGATGGGCTCGAGCAGCACGGGGTTGGCCTTTTCGCAGCCGTTCTTGAAGCCCATGGAGCCGGCGATCTTGAACGCCATTTCGTTGGAGTCCACCTCGTGGAAGCTTCCGTCGTAGAGGGTGATCTTGACGTCCACCACGGGGTAGCCGGCCAGGACGCCCGACATCATGGCCTCCTGGATGCCCTGGTCGACGGGCTTGATGTATTCCTTGGGGATCACGCCGCCCTTGATGTCGTTGATGAACTCGTAGCCCTTGCCCTGCTCGTTGGGCTCGACGACCACCTTGACGTGGCCGTACTGGCCGCGGCCACCGGACTGACGCACGAACTTGCCTTCGGCTTCCACCCGCTTCCGGATGGTTTCGCGGTAGGCCACCATGGGCTTGCCCACGTTGGCTTCCACCTTGAACTCGCGCATCATGCGGTCGACGATGATCTCAAGGTGCAGCTCGCCCATGCCGGCGATGATGGTCTGGCCGGTCTCGGGGTCGGTCTTCACCTTGAAGGTGGGATCCTCCTGGGCCAGGCGGCTGAGGGCGATGCCCATCTTCTCCTGGTCGGCCTTGGTCTTGGGCTCGATGGACACCTGGATGACGGGATCGGGGAAGTCCATGGACTCCAGGATCACGGGGTGGTTCTCATCGCAGATGGTCTGGCCGGTGAGGACGTCCTTGAAGCCCACGGCCGCGCCGATGTCGCCGGTGCGGACCTCGTCGATGTCCTCGCGCTTGTTGGCGTGCATCTGGAGGAGGCGCCCGATGCGCTCGCGGCGGCCCTTGTTGGAGTTGTAGACGCCCGAACCCGCGGCCATGACGCCGGAGTAGACGCGGATGAAGGCGAGGCTGCCCACGAAGGGGTCGGCCATGATCTTGAAGATCAGGGCGCTGAAAGGCTCGGTGTCCTTGGCCTGGCGCTCGATCTCATTGCCGTCGAGGTCGTGGCCCTGAATGGCGGGCACGTCCAGGGGGCTGGGCATGTAGCTGACGACGCAGTCGAGCAGGGGCTGGACGCCCTTGTTCTTGAAGGCGGAGCCGCAGCACATGGGGGTGAAGGCGAGGCTCAGGCAGCCCTTGCGGATGCCGGTGCGGATCTCATCCTCGGTGAGGCTCTCGCCGCTGAGATACTTGTCCATCAGGACGTCGTCGGTCTCGGCGACCATCTCGATCATCTTCTCGCGCCACTCGTTGGCGGTCTCCACCAGATCCTCGGGGATCTCGCCGTAGACGACCTCGAAGCCCTTGTCGCCTTCGCTGAAGGTGAGGCCCTGCATGAGGACTAGGTCCACGACGCCCTTGAAGTTCTCCTCGGCCCCGATGGGGATCTGGATGGGCATGGGCCGGGCCTTGATGCGGGTGCGCATCATTTCGCAGACGCGGAAGAAGTCGGCGCCGGGGCGGTCCATCTTGTTCACGAAGCCCAGGCGGGGAACGCTGTACTTGTCGGCCTGGCGCCACACGGTCTCGGACTGGGGCTCGACGCCGCCGACGGCGCAGAACACCGCCACGGAGCCGTCCAGCACGCGCAGGCTGCGCTCCACCTCGGCGGTGAAGTCCACGTGGCCGGGGGTGTCGATGATGTTGATGCGGTGCTCGATGTCCTTGAGGAAGCCCGTCTGGGCCGTCCACGCCGCGGTGATGGCGGCGGAGGTGATGGTGATGCCGCGCTCCTGTTCCTGAACCATCCAGTCGGTGGTGGCCGCGCCCTCATGCACCTCGCCGATCTTGTGGATCTTGCCGGTGTAATAGAGGATACGCTCCGTCGTCGTGGTCTTGCCGGCATCGATGTGGGCCATGATGCCGATGTTTCGGTAGCGCTCGAGGGGAGTCGTGCGGGCCACGGGGGCCTCCTTCAGAGTTCAGGAATCAAATATCAGATTAGGGTTGCGACTGCACCGGGCAAAAACCGGGGCCGATCCGTCATGATCGGCCCCGGGTTTGCAGGTCCTGTACCTACCAGCGGAAGTGGGCGAAAGCCTTGTTGGCTTCGGCCATCTTGTGGACGTCGTCCTTCTTCTTCACGGAGGAACCGCGGAAGTTCATGGCGTCCAGAATCTCGCCGGCGAGCTTGTCGCGCATGGTGCGCTCGCCGCGGCCGGCGGAGTAGGTCTTCAGCCAGCGCATCGCCAGGGACTGGCGGCGGCCCTGGGGGACCTCCACGGGCACCTGGTAGGTGGCGCCGCCGACGCGGCGGGACTTCACCTCGACGGAGGGCTTGATGTTGTTGAGAGCCTTCTGGAAGGCCTCCAGGGCCTCCTCGCCGGACTTCTTGGCGACGATCTCCAACGCTCCGTAGAGGATGCGCTCGGCGGTGGACTTCTTGCCGCGCTCCATCAGGACGTTGATGAACTTGGAGACGGTGAGGCTGTTGTAGACGGGATCCGGCAGAATCTCGCGCTTGGCGGGGCTGGAACGGCGGCTCATGTCTACCTCACTTCTTCTTGGCGGCGACGGCACCCGCCTTGGGGCGCTTGGCGCCGTACTTGGAACGCGACTGGTTGCGGCCGGCGACGCCGGTGGCATCCAGGGTGCCTCGGACCACGTGGTAGCGCACGCCCGGAAGATCCTTCACGCGGCCACCGCGGATGAGCACGATGCTGTGCTCCTGCAGGTTGTGGCCCACGCCGGGGATGTAGGTGGTGCACTCGATGCCGTTGGTGAGACGAACACGGGCCACCTTGCGCAGCGCGGAGTTCGGCTTCTTGGGCGTCGTCGTGAAGACCCGGGTGCACACGCCGCGCTTCTGCGGGCAGGCGTCGAGCGCCGGGCTCTTGGTCTTGTTCTCAAAGGTGCTCCGCCCCTGGCGGATCAGCTGATTGATGGTTGGCACACCATCCTCCTATGTTTTGGGCATGCAGCAAGATGTTCGCCGCTTGCCGGCGCCGGAGAGGTCATGCGGGATGACGTCGGGCGAAAAACCTCGGGCCCGTGGGGCCCGGGAATCTGAAATGTTACCGAAATCCGGGGGAATGTCCAGCCACAATCCCGATTTTCAATTGTCCTTGGCCGGAGAATGGCAGGCGCAGCCACCCGAGCAGCCTCCCTTGGGCGCGGCCGGAGGTTCCGGAGCGCCTCCCTTCTTCTCGGGGGCCAGGCCCGAATAGCCCTGGGCGTGCCACCCCCCGCCGGCCAGGTTGAAGGCCGTCCGGGAGATCTGGCGCTTCATCCCCCCGCCGGCGCCGCAGTGTTCGCAGGCGTGCTCGGTGGGAGCGGAAAAACCCTCCAGCTTTTCTTCGCGTTCGCCGCAGGATTCGCAGCGGTATTCATACAGCGGCATGGCATCCTCTTGAAACCGGCCGACGGCCGGAACTACCAGCTTACCCCAGGAAACCCATGACTTCACCCGTCCGCTACTTCCCCGACGCCCAGTCCTTCCTTCGCGCCCACCCCACCCGGGCGGGGAAGCTTTGTTTTACCAACGGTTGCTTTGACCTGATCCACCCCGGCCACGTGCAGTACCTGGAGGATGCCCGGGCCCTGGGGGACTTCCTGGTGGTCGGCCTGAATTCCGACGCCTCCGTGGCCCGGCTCAAGGGCCCCTCGCGCCCCCTCCAGGACGAGGCGGCCCGGGCCTTGGTGCTGCTGGGCCTGCGCAGCGTGGACGCCGTGGTGCGCTTCGAGGAGGACACCCCCCTGGAACTCATCACCGCCCTGCAGCCCGACATCCTCACCAAGGGCGGAGACTACACGCCCGAGACCGTCGTCGGGCGGGAGGTGGTGGAGGCCCGGGGGGGCAGGCTGGTCCTCATCCCCTTCCTGCCGGGCCACAGCACCAGCACGATCGTGGAGCGGATCAAGACGGGTCGGGGCGTCCTCGCCTAGTGATAACGGCGCGTGGGCAGCGGCGGGACCATCCCTTCGGGTTCGCAGATCCCCAGCGCATAGTGCCAGTAGTACCAGGACCGTTCGTTGAACCAGCCGGGTTCGGCGGACGCGAGCACCTCCCGGAAGGAAGCCTCCCCGACGGCTGCAAGGAGGGCCCGTGAATCGTCAAAATCTCCAATATTCATGACTTGGGCGATGACCCTGGCGGGGCGGAGCATCGCCTCGCCGGGGGTCTCCCACCAGATGTATCGACGGGCATCCTCGAGGAGCCTTTCGTGGACGGTAGGGTTCATCAGGGTTCTCCAGGCCCGAGTTGCGACGAACGGATTGCAAGGACCGGGATTCGGGTCACGGAGGCGGACGTTCTCGCCAGGGATCCGCGAACGTCCTGCGGCAGGTCCCCGAGGTCCCCATCCCCGAAATACGCCAGGGCCTTCAGGGCCTCGGATGGCTGGAAGGTCCTGCCGAATAGCGCCTTCCCCGCCGCGAGGCCATCCTCGAGACGGACCCCCCACCCGAGCAGAGCATGGATGTCGACATAATCCTTCTTTTCAGCCCTCTGCTGAATGACCTTGAGCTTCGTCCCCATCAGATCCAGAAGCGAAGCCGCGGCTAGGACACCATCGCTGCTCAGGTCCGGCGTCCCCACCCGTCCCATGGTCATTCCCCCGAAGAAGGAGACCTTCACGCCTTCTTTGGAACCCTCTTCCGATGGCACCAGGAGGGTGAGGGTGTCGGGCGCCTCCTGGAGGACCCGGGACCTCCCGCCGAAGGGCAGTTCCGCGATGAGACCCGCGTGCTCCAGGGGCCGGTCCGTGAAGAAGTCAAAATCCACCGAGATCCGGTGCCCCAGGCGCAGGGAGATGGCCGTACCTCCGTAGAGGACGAACCCCTGGTTCCGGAGCGGGCGGAGATCGGGCCAAAGGGCGCGTTGGATGACGGGAAGGATTTGCAGTTCGGGCACGAAAACAGCGGCCCCAGGCCCGGCCGAATCCCCCTCACGCTTTGGACCACCGACCGTCATTTTCCGCCCTCTCGGGGTGCCCGCTGAATGCCTCGCCATCAAGTATAGCTTCCCATTCGGGATGGTCGTCAGCGCTCCACCTTCCCGCCCTTCATCCCCTGGATGCCCTCGATCTTGCTGGTGTAACGCTCCTGCTCGGCGGGATCCGAGTATTTCTTGGCCTCCTGCAGGCTCTTGATGGCCCCCTCCAGGTCCCCTCCCGCCAGGCGCACCCGCGCGGCCAGCAGGAGCAGGTCGGGGTCCTTGGGAAGGATTCTGAGGGCGGACCGGATGCGGGTCTGGGCCTCGGACAGGTCGCCCTCCAGCAGGGCCTCCTCGGCCAGGTAGGCGTGGAAGTACGGGTCCTTCTTGCGCACCGTCTCCCCCAGGACGCGGTAGCGCTGGGCCTCCTCCACCCGCCCCGCGTTTCGCAGGAGGGCCTCCATGTTCCCGATGGGCGCCCCGTCCCGCTTGTCCAGTTCCATGGCGCGCCGGTAGGCCTCCTCGGCCTTGACGGGATCCTCCATGGCCGAGTGCACGACCCCCAGGATGTTCCAGCCCACGCTGGATTTGGGATCGGATTCCAGGGAAAGCTGGGCCTGGTCCCGCGCGGCGCCCAGGTCCCCGTCGGTGAGGCGCTCCACGGCGCGGTTGCTGTAGAAGAGGGCCCGGAACCGCGCCTCCGGAATGACGACGACCTTGTAGGTGCCGTAGCGCTTGCGCAACTCAGGCACGAAATCGGCGATGAGGTCGCCGTGGGGGGGGGCGGGGGTCAGGGCGACCACGTGCCGCTCGTAGCGGACGATCCCCCCGGCCCGTCGCCAGTGGTTCGTGTTCAGGGCCTCCGCGTACTCCTCGTGGATGCCGATGGCGCGGCAGGCCACCACGAAGAAGGCCGTCAGGGACAGGCAGTTGGCCCTGCCTTCGGTCCACACCTCGGCCACCGTGCGGGTGCGGGTGTTGTCGTACACCAGTCCGAGGCCCCCCTCGCTGCGCTTCTGGAAGAGGGTCTGGAGGAGATCCTGGAGCTTGGTCTGGGTCGAGGGGGCGGAGCCGGTGGCCTTGAGGATGAAAGCCTTGGCCTCCGGCGGCAGGAAGAAGGGATCCCCCGGGGCGGGCGCCGTCTGCGCCTGGGAGACGACCCCCAGGATCCCGGCGACCATGAAAGGACGTATGTCCATCACCTGCGTGCCCTCCGCCCACGACTTTACAGGAATTGCGCCTCCTCGTTCAGAATACGGCAGGGAACGGCCCGGAGGTTAGAATGGACGTCCCCCGGAGGCCCGCCCATGACCACAGCCATCGTTTGCGCCTATTCCTCCGTCGGCCACGAGGCCCTGGCCGGGCTCCTGGAGGCGGGCATCAACGTGCAGGCCCTGTACACCTACCCGCAGCGCCCCGATGAGGCCTGGTTCACGCCCCCCGCGGCGCTGGCGCAGAAGCACGGCATCACCGTGCACATGGAAAAGGACTTCAACAGCGACCGGGTCTACAAGACCATCGCCGCCATGGCCCCCGACTTCCTCTTCAGCTTCTACTTCCGGGAAATGATCCACCAGCGGTACCTGGACCTGCCCAAGAAGGGCGCCTACAACCTCCACGGCTCCCTCCTTCCCGCCTACCGGGGCCGGGCGCCCATCAACTGGGTGCTGGTCAAGGGCGAAACCGCCACCGGCATCACCCTGCACACCATGACCTCCCGCCCCGACGACGGCGACATCATCGGCCAGACCCCCCTGCCCATCGCCTGGGACGAGACGGCCCTGAGCCTCACCCTTCGCTCCGCCGCGGCGGCCAGGACCCTGGTCAAGGCCCTGGTGCCGGGCCTGGTGGACGGCACCGCCAAGCGCGTCCCCCAGAAGAGCCTGGGCGCCTCCAGCTACTTCGGAGGCCGGTCCCCCGAGGACGGACAGCTGGACCTCGCGGGTCCCCTGCACGAGGCCTTCAACCTCATCCGGGCGGTGGCCGACCCCTGGCCCAACGCCTTCCTGGAGACCGGCCGGGGCCTGGTGAAGGTGGCCTGGGCCCTGCCCTCGGCCTCCACCTGCCCCCAGGGCCACTTCCGCGAGGGCCGGGAGGGAATCCTCCTGGGGTTCCGGGACGGCGCGCTGCGCCTCCACACCCTGCGCCGGGAGGGGGTCCGCAGCGAGCGCCCCTCGGTCCACGCCGCCTGGCTCAGGGAACTGGGCATCCCCGAAGCCCGGTGAAGGCCCTCCTCGCCGCCCTCCTCCTGCTGGGCCCCGCGGCCCTGGCCCGCCCCGTGGGGAGCGCCCGGGAGGCCCGGGCCATCGCCGAGCACGAGACCAGCGGCATCGCCGTCAGCGCCCGGAGGATCCACCTCAACGGCGCCACCGGCGGGTGGGAGGTGGACCTGCGCATGCCGGGGGAGACCCGCGGGTGGCGGTGCGTGGTGGACAGCGACACGCGTTCGGTCTACACCAAGACGCGGATTCCCAATCCTGAACCGCCCAAAACCAGGAAGAGGTCGTAGACTGCTTGCCATCGGCAAATGCCGTGAGGAGGCCTTTATGGCTTTTATGGACTGGGGCAAGGCCCAATTCATTGAGATCATCGAGTGGCTGGACGATTCCAACGACGTGTTGGCCTGGCGCTTCCCCGTGCGGAACCAGGAGATCAAGAACAACGCCCAACTGGTGGTGCGCGAGAGCCAGGAGGCCACCTTCGTCCACGAGGGGCAGTTCGCTGACACCTTCGCGCCCGGCACCCACACCCTCTCCACCCGGAACATGCCCATCCTGGCCGACCTCAAGGGCTGGAAGTACGGGTTCGAGAGCCCCTTCAAGTCCGAGGTGTACTTCACCAACACCCGGCTCTACAACGACCTGGGCTGGGGCACCTCCAACCCGATCATGATGCGGGACCCCGACTTCGGCATGCTGCGCATCCGGGCCTTCGGCATCTACTCCATCCGCGTGAAGGACTCGAAGAAGTTCCTCAAGGAACTGGTGGGCACCAACGGTGTCTACACCAAGGACGACATCACCGAGCAGCTGCGCAAGAGCCTGATCAGCAAGTTCACCGACGCCCTGGGCGAGGCGAAGGTGCCCGCCCTGGACCTGGCCGCCCACTACGACGACCTGTCGGACCTGCTGCGCCAGAAAATGGATCCCGAGTTCCAAACCATGGGCCTGGAGTGCTCCAAGCTCTTCATCGAGAACATCAGCCTCCCCGAGGAAGTGGAGGCCATGATGGACAAGCGCACCTCGGTGGGCATGATGGCCCCCGTCATGGGCGCCTACACCCAGATGCAGGTGGCCGACTCGGTGCCCCTGGCCGCCCAGAATCCCGGCGGCATCGCCGGCCTGGGCATGGGCCTGGGAGTGGGCGTGGGCATGGGCAACATGATGGGCCAGCAGATGGGCGGCGCCATGGGTCAGATGGCCCAGGCCCCCTACCCCGCCGGCCAGGCCGCCCCGGCCCCCGCCAAGTCGATCAAGGAGGAGCTCACCGAGCTCAAGGACCTCTTCGACAGCCAGCTCATCACCCAGGCCGAGTTCGACAAACAGCGCAGCGCCATACTTTCCAAGCACGGGATGGCCTGATCCCCCCGGATTGGCGTTGCCCCGCAAGGGATCCACAAGGTAGGATCTAATGTCACCGAGGAGCGTTGCGAGCCGTCCCATTCAGGCGGCCTAGGCTCGGCGGCCTCCGTCCCGTCCAACGACGCTCACCCCGCAACCCCGAAGGGTGCCGGGTGAGCGTCCATCCCCATTCCCCCACGCCCGGAGAACTCCATGAGCCTTCTCGCCGTCGGAAGCGTCGCCTTCGATGATCTGGAAACCCCCTCCGGCCGCCGGGACAACATCCTGGGCGGGTCCGCCAGCCACTTCTCCCTGAGCGCCAGCCGGTTCCACCCGGTACGGGTGGTCGCCGTGGTGGGCGAGGACTTCGGCCCCGCGGAGTACGGCGTCTTCGAGGGCCGCCCCATCGACCTCGCAGGCCTGGTGAAGACGCCGGGCCTCAGCTTCCACTGGAAGGGCCAGTACGGCACCGACCTCAACGAGGCGCGCACCCTGGAGACCCACCTCAACGTCTTCGCGGGGTTCAAGCCCGACCTGCCCCCGGCATTCCGCACCTCCCCCTTCCTCTTCCTGGGCAACATCGACCCCGTCCTCCAGCTGGACGTGGTGCGCCAGATGGCCCAGCGCCCCCGGTGGATCGCCCTGGACACCATGAACTTCTGGATCGACGGCGCGCGGACCGCCCTTCTGGAAGTCTTGAAGGAAATCGACATCCTCCTGGTGAACGAGGCCGAGGCCCGCTCCCTCACCGGCGAACGCAACCTGCTGAGGGTGTATGCGAAGATCCGCGACCTGGGCCCCCGGATCCTGGTGATCAAGCGCGGCGAATACGGAATGCTGCTGTTCACCCCCGAGGGGTTCTTCGCGGCGCCGGCCTTCCCCCTGGAGGAGGTCAAGGATCCCACCGGCGCCGGCGACACCTTCGCCGGGGGCTTCCTGGGCCACCTCGCGGCCGCGGGCACTCTGGACCTGGCCTCCATGAAGCACGCCGCCCTGGCCGGGACGGTCATGGCCAGCTTCGCCGTGCAGGATTTCGGCACCGAGCGGGTGCAGGCCCTCAAGGACGGGGAGTACGCCAGCCGCGTCGAGGCCTTCCGGACGATGATCCACGTGGGCTGAACCTTCCGCCCGCCCAGCAGGCCGTGGCCAACCGGTGCTTGACGGGGACCCCGCGATCACCTACCCATTGGGGCGTGTCTCCACGCGGTGCTAGGATTGTAAAATTAAAAGGTGAATTCATGGTCCGTCCCCCCCTCGTAGGCATCATGTTCACGGCCCTCTCCCTGGTGGCCCAGGAGCCCGGCCTTCCGGACCTCCAGAGCCTCCGGCAGGCCGCAGCGGCTGCCCAGGCAGGAGGGGCCGCGGCGGCGGATGCGACGCCCCGGACCGCGGCGGCGCGTACGACCCCTGAACCCGTGCGGCCCACCCAGACCGAGCAGGACCGCATCCAGGCCGAGATCCGGGCCGCGAAAGCCAAGGAGAAGGGTCCCAAGCGCTTCGCCGAGGACCTGTTCGCCACCCGCCAGGCATCAAACACCGGCACGGAGGGCGGCATTTCCGAGGACTACGTCCTGGGCGCGGGCGACCAGATCCAGATCAGCGCCTTCGGCAGCGCCAACTTCGAGCTTCCGGCCACGGTGGACGGCCGCGGGGAACTGGTGGTGCCCAAGGTCGGGACGGTCAAGGTCGCCGGCATGAGCCTGGCCAAGGCCCGCTCCGCCGTGCAGGCGAAGGTGGCCCAGCAGTTCAGCCGCACCTCGGTGGATCTCGCCGTGGTGAAACTGAGGGAGGTGCGGGTCTTCGTGCTTGGCGAGGTGTATCGCCCAGGCGGCTACCTCGTGCCCAGCCTCAGCAGCCTCGTCAATGTCCTGGGCCTGGCGGGCGGACCCACCGCCGCCGGCAGCTACCGCCAGATCCGCGTGATGCGGGGCGGCAAGGTGGTCCACCAGGTGGACCTCTACCCCCTGCGCGCCGAGGGCTTGGGGAACATGAACTTCGGACTCCAGAGCGGCGATACCGTGTTCGTGCCGCTGGCCTTCAACCCGGTGACCCTTGAAGGCGCCTTCACCCGCGTGGTGGCCGCCACCGGCGACCTGGAACCCCGGAAGGTGAAGACGCGCCAGGACAAGGAGATCGCCCGCCTGAAGGAGCAGATCGCCGCCGAGGAATACCGCCTGGGACCCAAGGGATCCGCCAACCGCCTGCACGCCGAGGCGCTGCTGGGCGAGCGGCAGGGGGTCGATGGACTCGACCCGGACGAGGAACAGGACAAGGACAAGGACGAGGCGAAACAGAAGAACAAGGAGCTGGATCCGGAAATGGCCCAGGAACGCGCTAGCGCCGAAGGGGTCGGCCAGGCCCTGGCCGTCGGCCCCGTCCCGACCCAGACCACGGGGTACCAGGAGCCCTCGCTGGCGGAACGCACCCTCATCAACGAGCGGCTCACGCTCCTCCGGAAGCGCCTGGATCGCCTCACCCTCCAGGCCCGCGGCGACCAGCGCACCCAGGAGCTCACCGACCAGGAAGCCCTGGCCGACGGCTATTCCCAGGAGAACAGCGGTTTACCCGGCTGGCTGGTGCGGTGGAACACCGACGGGAAGGCGCCTTCCATGCAGTTCGAGATGCTCCCGGGCGAAACCGCCGAGCAGGCCCTGCGGTTCGCCGGGGGCCTCGCGCTGCAGGCCTTCGACGACGGCCTCGTCCTGCGCCGGATGGGTAAGGGTGGGGTCCTGGACGCCGCCGACGTCCCCCTTGCGAAGGCCGGCCAGGTGGAACTGCGCCGGGGCGACGTGCTTTCGGCCCTGGCCAGCCGGGAGCGCGTCGAAAAGACGGTCACCGTTTCCGGCTGGGCCCGGGTTCCCGGGACCTTCTCCCGGTCCGAGGGCCTGCGCGTTGGGGACCTCCTCCGGCGGGAATCCCAGATCCTGCCGGACACCTACATGCACCGGGGCGAGATCGTCCGCACCCTGCCCGACCAGAAGACCACCTATGTGGCCTTCGATCTGGCCAAGGCCCTGGCGGGGGAACCCGACCACAACCTGCCCCTGCAGGACCGGGACCAGATCGAGCTTTACCGCGTGACCGACCTCCGCCTTCCCCAGACCGTCCAGGTGCGGGGGCCCGTCTCCCGCCCCGGCACCTTCCCTTTCCACGAGGGCATGCGCGCCTCGGACCTGCTCTTCCAGACCGGCGTCCTCCTGAACGAAGCCGACCGCCTCGTGGCGGAACTGGCCCACACCCGTGAGGGCAAGCCCAGCGAAGTCAGGAAGCTGGACCTGACCCGCCTGCTGTCCAACGAGACCTCGAGCCCGGTCCGCCTCGACGACGAGGCCGTGAACCCCGTGCTCAGGCCCCAGGACCAGATCAGCATCTACGCCAAGCCCGACTACCGTGCCCACCGCAGCGTGACCCTCATCGGCCAGGTGGCCCGGCCCGGCGTGTACGTGCTGGATTCGCCCCGTACGGGGCTTCGGGAGGTCCTGGCCCGCGCCGGCGGCCTCACCGCCGAGGCCATGCCCCAGGGCTCCATCTTCCTGCGCCCCATGGCAACCCCCAACGCCGACGCCTTCAGCCTGGAATCCCAGCGGGCCAACACAAAGGCCCCCGCGCTGAACGGCATCAACAACATCCTCGAGCGCCTCAACGAGACCAAGCGCCAGCCCACCACGGGCGTGCTCCTCAAGACCCCCATCCTCCACGGCCTCGGCACCGGGAGCCTGGACCGCCTGGTGGTGAACGTCCCCGCCATCCTGGCCGGCGACACCAAACTGGACGTGGACCTCCAGGACGGCGACCAGATCATCGTCCCCCGGCGCACGGAAACCGCCTACGTGATCGGCGAGACCGCCAGCCCTTTCATGTCCTACCACGTGGTCCCCGGGTTCAAGGTCAAGGACATGGTCAAGGTCGCCGGCGGCTTCACCCGCAACGCGGACGAATCCAACATCCGCCTCCTGAAGGCCGACGGCCGGATCCTGGACCGGGGCATCATGGGCTCCGAGGTGGAGCCGGGCGACGCGGTCCTGGTACCGCAGAAGGTGCGCCGCGATACCTCCTGGCAGGAGAACCTCCAGGCGATCACGCCGCTGGCGCTCATTCTGAATGCGATCAAGTAATTACTTGAATTCCGGGAGATTCACTTTTTTTTAAACTATTCATGAAACAAATGTGTAAGTCGGCAACACGAAGGATAGACGGAGTCCAAAAGATGAATTTCACCTTATCAAACGGGCACAATCCTGATCCTTTCAGTAATCAATTGGCGGTCTACCTGTGTCCTATGACACTCCCTCCGAGCTTCCGGGGATGATATTCTGGCAGTCTGCAATTGAAGCACCTGCAGCCGGAAAAAATCGATGCCCAACCTTGTGAATTCTAATATCACAATCATTGCTTTCGCCCTGTGCCTGGCCCTCGGTTTGATTGGAATTCGTCTTGCGCCCCACCTGGGCCTCCTGGATGTGCCCGGCGGACGCCGGCAGCACCACGGATTGGTTCCGAAAGTCGGCGGCTTGGCCCTGTCCACCACCCTCATCATCCTCTCCTTCCGGCCGGACTACCGACTGCCCTTCACGCCCCTGGAAACCACTGCAGTGGCGGCCATGGCCATCCTGGGCTTCCTGGATGACCGCATCGAACTCCGCGCCCGGTGGAAGGCGATCCTTGGCTTCCTCCTGGCGGGGATCCTCGCGACGGGCGCCGCGCACCATTTGGCGCCGACCCTGCTTCCGTACGAAATCCTCGGAATGACCCTTCCGCCCTACCCCTGGCTGGCTTTCGGTCTCCTTCTGCTCCTGTTCTGGTGCATTCCCCAGGCCGTCAACCTCATCGACGGGAGCAATGGCCTCGCGACGGGTTTCGCCCTCGTGGTCCTTCTCTCCCTCTGGGGGCATGGCAGCAGGCATCCGGCCCTGGGCGGCGCCCTTCTTGCCTGCCTACTGCTGAACTGGCCCAAGGCACGCCTCTTCCTGGGCGACTGTGGGAGCCTTTCCATTGGCCTCATCCTCGTCATTTTCGCGCAAAAATCGTTGGCAATGCCCCACCCCAACCACATCCTGTGGCTGTTCGCCTACCCCATCATCGACGTCCTTACCGTCGTCATCATCCGGATGTTCACAGGCCAGCCGATTTCGGTGGGGGACCGGAACCACCTCCACTACCAGATTTCCGATCGCTGGCCGCACCTGGCGCCCCTGTCGGTTCCCGTGCTGCTCTGCATTGCCGCCATGTGCGGCTCCGAGATCTACCTGGGCCGCACGACCATGCTGGTTCCCTACGCGGGCCTGGGCTTGCTGCTGTCCCTTTCCGCCTTCTTCATCGGCACCAAGGTCCTGCCCGCACGCGTTCCCGACGAGATTGTGAAGGTTGATCCGATCGTTCTGGATTCCGCCAATGAACCCTACTCAAACCTTAGGCGTGAACCCCGAGCAACGGAATGGAAGAAGAACCTCACGGTCCTGAGCGTGCTGGCCATTTTCCTAGGCGCGATCAGAAAGTAGGCTGGGCCTTGGATGCACGTGCCGGACGAGGCCGCCGCGAGGCGCAGGCACCGGCCTTGGCAATTGTTTCACGCCCCTAACCCCAGACCTTCACACCGCCGACCCAGGTTCCCGCAACCTTCCCGGGAAGCGTCCACCCCTTGAACGGCGTGTTGAAGCTCCGGCTCTGCACGAAGGCGCGGTCCACGGTGATCTTCCCGTCCAGATCCACCAGTGCGAAGTCCGCGGCGGAACCGGGCTTGAGGCTCCCGAGCCCCTGGCGGTCCAGGTGGAAGGTCCGCGCCGGGCCACAGGAAAGCAGGTCCACCGCCCGCGAAAGCGTTATGACCTTCCTCTCCACCAGGAGCTCCAGGGTGAGCGGCAGCGCCGTCTCCAGCCCGATGACGCCGAAGGAGGCATCGCGAAGCTCGCACTCCTTGTCGTCCCAGGTGTGCGGCGCATGGTCCGTGGCGATGGCGTCCACGGTGCCGTCCGCCAGGGCCTCCAGGATCGCCTCGAGATCGGCCTGACTGCGAAGGGGCGGATTCATCTTAAAGTCCGAATCGAACTTCGCCAGTTCCCGGTCCGTGAGCGCGAAGTGGTGGGGCGTCACCTCACAGGTGACCCTCAGCCCCCGGGCCTTCGCCTCGCGCACCAGGCGCAGGGAGCCCTTGGTGCTCAGGTGCGCCAGGTGGAGATGGCCTCCAGTGTGCTCGGCGAGGACGATGTCCCGGGCGACCATGGCCTCCTCGGCCGCGGCGGGGATGCCTAGGCAGCCCAGGTAGGCGCTCACCGCGCCCTCGTTGATGTAGCCCTTGGCGGCGAGGTTCGTGTCCTCCTCGTGGGCGACGATGGGCATGTCCAGCCAGGCCGTGTATTCCAGGGCCCGGCGCATGATCGCCGCGTTCATCACCGGCAGGCCGTCGTCGCTGAAGGCGACGCAGCCAGAGGCCTTGAGGGTGCCGTAATCCGTGAGTTCCTCTCCCGCGGCGCCCTTGGTGACGGTGCCCAGGGGGAAGTAGCGGCACAGGCCGGCCTTGCGGGCGCGGGTCAGCATCATCTCCGTGATGGCCACCGAGTCGTTCACGGGTTTGGTGTTGGCCATGGCGCACACGGCCGTGAAACCGCCGGCCACCGCCGCCTTGCACCCGGTCTCAATGGTCTCCTTGGCGGTCTGCCCAGGTTCCCGGAAGTGCACGTGCAGGTCCACGAGGCCAGGGATCAACAGATGGCCCTTGGCGTCCACTACCTCGGCTCCCTTGATCCTGGGGTCCGCGAGATTCTCGCCCAAGGCTGCCACCACGCCGTCCACCACCAGCATGGAGGCCGGACCATCCCACTTCTGGGAGGGATCGACAACACGGGCATTGGTAATGAGCAAAGACATTGAGGACTCCTGATTCTCTTTCATCATAGCGGATCAGTCCTGGGCAGAGGATCGAGGAAGATCCCTGTGTGACGACCCGCAGCGACTAACAACCGTGTGTGCCCTTCCGCCCCCTGGGCCATTTGCGAGACCTCACACCAGTATGCCCAAACTGTTCCTTCGCAGTTTTTTGCGCGTACGCAGGTGGGAAGTATGTTGCTGATTTGATGATTGAGTCAGGTATTTTGACACCACCAATCCACGGTTTAAATTACGGCCTTCCAAGGCGGAACGTGAATACCCGCGATTTCATCATGGCAGAGTAATTGTGGACGGGGATTCACCATAAGGTGAATAGCGAATAAGCCATTGACCTAATTGCCCAGGTTCCTTAAGTTCTCCGGACCGCAAGGCAGCGATAAGGCTCCGGAGAACGATCAAGTTAAATGGCTTGTCAATTGATGTACCTACCTTCTGATTCGGGAACTTGATAAGGAAGGGGACCCGGTGGTCCCGAATGGTCCAGCGCCCCTCAAAGCCACGACAGAAATCAAGGTAATTCTTGGGAGCCCTGGGTCCGGGATCCCGAAACCAGTGGTCGGCGATGACGATAATGGTGGATTCCTCCCAACGGTGGTGCTTCTGGAGCAGGACCCTGAACGACTTCAAACTCTGGTCCGCAGCCTCCATGTTGTCTCGGAACGTGCCTCCCTCCTTGACGGCGGGCCAATGGGGCACCGGGAAATGAATCCAGGTGTTATCTGGAATCTGGCGATCAAAAGTCCCGGCGATTCGTGCATTCACCTGGGCCAGGAGCCTGGCCTTGGCGACAGCACTGGATTCCCTGGCCATCCGAAACGGTCCTAGCGTTGATTCCAGGAGCAGGGCTCCCATCATTTTCCTTGTCGAACTGCGAATTCCCGTGGGTTCTTCGCCCGCCTTCTCTGTTGAGGTCCACAGCAAATTGGTGGACTTCTTGTAGAATTGCCAATAGGGGAATTGGCCCCACCCCAGGATGGCGCTTGTCTCTCCACGCTTTGCCATATCCCCGAATGCACTGTCGGACCAGTCCCACCGTTTTGCCTCACCTGCGTTCCGGAGCGCCTGCCAATTGTTTATATAGTTCATATCTTGTGGTTTATCAATAATCTGGCGCCCGCTCAGGAGGGCCGGGACACTCCAAAGGGTTCCTCCCGCCGGTGGATATGCCTGATCGGCGTCCACACAGAAGCCTTTCCATCGCTTGAATTCCGAAAACTCCTCGGGGAGGCTCCCCAAATCTTCAAGTGTTTTCTTATCTAATTCGTCAAAGACAAGCACCCAAACTGGATTTTTCGCCGGCCTTTCCAGGTGGGGTAGGCCTACGCCCAGGGGTGCGCCGGCATATAAGGCCTGCCACGCCTGGATCCAGACCATGGGAACCAACGGCGCCATCACCAGCAAGGCAAACCTAATTTGCTGTGTCCATCGAGTGAGCCCCCGCTTGGCCAGATACCCAAGTAACGCCGCAAGCCAGACCAGCATGATGAGGACCCGGAGCTTCGGCGAGGTGGCGATGATGATGAATCGCGAGAGCCCTTCGTAGATTACTTCTTTGCACAGTGAATATGCTCCAAAAAGGACGACTAGGGCCCAGGCCGCACCAAACCAGCGCCACCCCCAGGAGCGGAATAGACGAAGAAAAAGGAAGCCGGTGAATCCCACAATCAGGGTCAGCCCCAACACGGGCCTGGCCGCAATCTGCCAGAGGGAATCGTCAAGTGTGAAAAGGCGTGGATGCCCGCCTGTGATGAAATCCCACAGCGGGAGAAAGCTGAGGTGTCCCAGTACAAGGCAAGCCAGACCATCCAGAAGTGCTTCCCTGAATCTGGAGGCGCTGCCGGCGGGTGTCTCCTCAACCATCATGTTCTCCGGCCCTTTCAAGGGTTGGCGCAAACGCCACCCTTTCGCCTCAACAAGTAGATTTTCCTGTTCCCGTCGGGCAATACCTCCGTCCGCTCAATTTCGAACCATCTGCTTAGGCTGGTTTCGAAATCGGCAGCAGTGAGGGTTTCATATAGTTTACGATTGGGCCCCGATAACCTGATGAACTGAGGGTCCTCCGGTGGGACCCACTCGACGACCGCCCACCGGGTTGTGCTACCTGCTAGATAATCAACAATCGCCGGCAACGGGATCCGCTCTCGAACAAGAAGGTGGTGAACGAGGGCCAAGGCGAACACCATATCAAAGCGGCCCCGTACCCGGTCTTTAAAGGAAAGCTCCTCCCCGTTCTCCCAACCAAGCCTGGGCGATGGCCTTCCCAGGTCGACAACAAGCGGAAGGATGTCAAGGCCCTCTGCCCGGGCGCGTTGCCAAATCCGGTCCACGCAGGCAGGGTCGCCGTCCACAGATACGACCCGGGCCCCCGCCCGCGCCGCGAGGGCGGAAAAGCGTCCTGTGTTAGCCCCGAGATCCAGGACAGCCCGGGGTCCGGCGAACCCCAGCGCCCCCCTTACAAAACAATCCTTCGCATCCAACCCCCGCGCTGAATAGCTTTCGCCGGGGTGATCATACTTCGTCCAATGGCTCACCCCCTGGGCGGGGAGCCACCGGTCCAAGGTTTTCCGAAGACCGGCAAGGATCCTTGCGGTCACTGCGACGCCAATGGAAGGATCACCGCCCTTCCAGGCTCCAGGGGAGGCCGTGGCCGTCTTCTGTTGCCACCGAGAAAGGAAGTACGGCAGGGTAATGGTCGTGAAAACCGAAACCCTGAACCGGTCCCGGAGCCTGAGCTGGGAGAGGGCGATGTCCGGCGACACGCCATCTCGGCAGGCCAACTGGATCCAGGCGAGAGGCAGCCCATTGAAACGGTTCAGGCAAAGAGGGACGAGAAAGGTGCGGACGAATTGCCCGTAGGCGACCCACCCCAGTTGCTCTTCATTGCGCCGGACGGGACTGAAATGGTCCACGAAGAGGGGGACTGGTCCTTCGAACAGGATGTTCGTCGGGGTCGCATCCTTGAGTTCCCAGCCGAACCGGTTCAGTTCTCCGGTCACTTCCAGGGTCAAGGCGGCGGCGCTGTGGAGCATTCGTGGCGACCATTCATGGGCATAGCTTGGGAAGAAGACCCTGGGATGCTCCCAAGCGGCGAGGGGCAACTGTTCCCCTTCCGCCAACAGTGGCCGGATACGCTCCGGATCCACGGCGACGGCGGACACCCATTTCCCTGCGGCCTGAAGTGGCTTCAGAGCTAAGGATAAAGAATCCTCATCGCCGGGGTTCGGTTTGGACCAGCCGCCCCGAAGCACCACATCTTCACCGATCCAGGTCCGCCCCTGTGGGTCCCGGAAGGACGACTGGGCGACACTGCTCATTTGGGACGCAGATGCATGAGCAGTTTAGCCATGATCGCGGCCAACTTCCGGCGTAAAGCGATCACCGATCCGAGAGCGGTGGCCAGCACCACTTGAACGAGCATTGACCCGGACCCAGGGTCAATGTACATGGACCACCAGAGGCCGGGATTCCTCGATTCGTTGTTTGGCCATGATCCACACCTCAATACGTGCCAAGTTTACCAACAATGGCCAATTGTTACGAAAATTCAATTTGCATGACCCCGGGCCCACAAGGCTTCGACCAAAAGGGCTTGTTAGGTTGGCAAACAGGAAACCTGGCGCGAAACCTTCTGGGCCTGAACGAGAACCCCACTGCGATCATCTCGGCTAATCAGTCTCCGCCATCTCCACCAGCTCGTCGTCCTCCTCCGCGAAATCCCCCTCCTCGAGGAGAATGCGCTTGATCTTGCCGGACTCGGGCGCGCTCACGTAGAAGGGCGTGTGGCCGGTGTCGGTCCCCTCCAGGAGCATTAGAGACTCATCCTCCTCCACCTCCTGGCCGGGGGAGACGAGCACCCCCATGACATAGCCCGGCCATTCCGCCCGGATGATCATGCATACCTCCGTGGTTCTTCGTGGAAAGTATGGTAATCCTACGGTTCGCGCAAGATTGGGAACCGAAAAATACTTGAGAAAATGGCCACTCCATTCGCGCGGAGGACCGCGCGCCGCGCTTGCCACCCCTTATTTTTCCTTTAGGATGGCGATGGAATCACCTCGTTTCATGCAGCAAAGGCGCCGCGCACCCTAACCGGGCAATCCGCAGGCAGCGCAACAGCCGGAGCCCTCTCGAACGGGGATTTGGGAACCGGCCAGCAAAAGGCAAACTCAGCTGGGGTGGAAAAGCCCTCCTCGCAGGCGGGAGGGAGTCCGACCTCCTCTCCGACACAGGCCCGGTACCTGCCCTGACCCACCCCCAGGCATTGAAGGGGGGCCTCTTATTTCCCAATATGGTAGGATTGACGTGCCGATCCGTTCGCTCCCGTCGGCAGCGACCTCTGCAGGAAGCCCACCTCCTCCCATATGTTCCGGCGGAGGGTTTCATGGAGGGATCGCAATCAGGGAGCCACTTCGGGACCGAGGTCCCAGGAGAATCCATGAACGCCCTTAAATTCAACCCCACCACCGTCAGCATCGACCTGGGCGGGACCCCCATCAGCATCGAGACCGGCCGCATCGCCAAGCAGGCTGCAGGTTCCGTCATCGTCCGCCAGGGCGACACGATGGTCCTCGTGGCCGTGTGCGTCGCGGAACCCCGGGAAGGCATCGACTTCTTCCCCCTCACCGTCGACTACCGCGAGCCCGTGTTCTCCGCCGGCAAGATCCCCGGCGGCTTCTTCAAGCGCGAAGGCAAGCAGACCACCAAGGAAACCCTGGTCTCCCGCCTCATCGACCGCCCCCTGCGCCCCCTCTTCGAGGAAGGCTACAACGGCGACACCGTCATCACGGCCCAGGTCATCAGCTTCGACGGTGACCACCAGCCCGACGTCCTGGCCATGGTCGGTGCCTCCGCAGCCCTGATCATCTCCGAGATCCCCTTCAACAACCCCGTGGGCGGCGTCCGCGTGGGCCGCGTCAACGGCCAGTTCGTCATCAACCCCACCGTCAGCCAGCGCCCCGAGTCCGACCTGGATCTCCTGGTCGCCGGCACCGAGGACGCCCTGGTGATGGTCGAGTGCGGCGCCAGCGAGTTCCAGGAGGCCGAGATGGTCAAGGCCCTGGAGTTCGGCCACGCCAACATCAAGACCCTCGTCAAGCTCCAGAAGGAGCTCCGCGCCAAGGTCGGCAAGACCAAGATGGTCGCCGTCAAGGCCGAGCGGAACGAGGAGGTCTACAAGCTCGTGGCCTCCAAGTATGCCGAGAAGCTGCTGGCCGCCCTGACCATGAAGGTCAAGATCGACAGCTACAAGGCCATTGACGCCCTGAAGAAGGAAGCCGTGGCCGAGCTCACCAAGGAGAAGCCCGAGCTCAAGAAGGATGTGGTCGAGAGCTTCGACACCCTCAAGGAGACCCTCTTCCGCAACGCCATCCTCAAGCAGGGCGCGCGCCTCGACGGCCGCAAGTTCGACCAGATCCGCCCCCTGAACATCGAAGTGGGCGTCCTGCCCGCGGCCCACGGCTCCTGCCTGTTCACCCGCGGCGAGACCCAGGCCCTGGTCACCGCCACCCTGGGCACCGCGGACGACATCCAGCACATCGACGGCATCGAGGAGGAGTACGAAAAGCGCTTCTACCTCCACTACAACTTCCCCGGCTACTCCGTGGGCGAGTGCAAGCCCAACCGTGGGCCCGGCCGCCGCGAAATCGGCCACGGCATGCTCGCCGAGCGCTCCATCTTCCAGGTGCTCCCCTCCAAGGAGGAGAACCCCTACACCCTCCGCGTGGTCTCCGAGATCACCGAGAGCAACGGCTCCAGCTCCATGGCCACCATCTGCGGCGGCACCCTGGCGCTCATGGACGCCGGCATCAAGCTGGCGGCCCCCGTGGCCGGCGTGGCCATGGGCCTGGTGAGCGACGGCGAGAAGTTCGTGGTCCTCACCGACATCGCCGGCCAGGAAGACCACTACGGCGACATGGACTTCAAGGTCGCCGGCACCACCAAGGGCATCACCGCCCTCCAGATGGACATCAAGATCGGCGGCATCACCACCGAGATCCTCACCAAGGCGCTTGACCAGGCCAAGAAGGGCCGCCTGGAGCTCCTGGAGTCCATGGGCTCGGTCCTCGCCGCCCCCCGCTCCGAATACGCCGGCAATGCCCCCCAGATGCACACCATCCAGCTCCCCAAGGAAAAGATCCGCGACGTCATCGGCAAGGGCGGCGCCGTCATCCGCAACATCATCGAAGTGAGCGGCTGCCAGGTGAACATCGACGACGACGGCTCCTGCCAGGTCGCCGGCCCCACCAAGGAGAAGCTGGCCGTGGCCCTCAAGATGATCGGCGACCTCATCCAGACCGCCGAGGTGGGCCAGACCTACCTGGGCCGGGTGGCCAAGGTGGTGGAGTTCGGCGCGTTCGTGACCATCCTGCCCGGTCTCGACGGCCTTCTCCACGTTTCCGAGATGGCCCCCCACCGCGTGAAGAACCCCGCCGACGAGGTCTCCGAAGGTCAGGAGATCATGGTCAAGTGCATCGCGGTTGATGCCAACGGGAAGATCAAGCTGAGCCGGAAGGCGCTCATGGGGACTGAAGGACAATGATTTCAATTGTCACTGGCGGAGCGGGATTCATTTCGAACACCCTGGTCCAAAGGCTCCTCGATGAGTCGCGCACCGTGGTTGTCCTTGATAATCTCAAGCTGGGCTCCAAGCGAAACATCCAACGATTCCAGGCGTCCCCCTCATTTCGTTTCCATGAGGTGGACGTCTCGGACCGAACGGCCCTGCGGAGCGCCCTGGAGGAGGTCCTTCAAGGTGGCCCCATTGATGAAATCTGGCATCTGGCCGCCAACTCTGATATCCCTTCCGGGGTAGAGAATCCCGACATCGATCTGCGGGACACCTTCCTCACCACCTTTGAGGTCCTCCGGTGCCTACGCGAGATCCCGGTGAACCGCCTTCTTTTCGCCTCCAGCTCTGCCATCTACGGCGACCAGGGTTCCACGCCCATCCATGAGGGCATCGGGAAGCTGTTCCCCATCTCGAACTATGGCGCCATGAAACTGGCCTCCGAAGGCCAGATATCGGCCGCGGTCGAGAGCCATTTGAAGCAGGGGCTGATCTACCGCTTTCCCAATGTGGTCGGGGTACCTGCGACCCACGGGGTTATCCTGGATTTCATCCGCAAGCTCGCCGCGGACCCTGGCTTGTTGAGGGTGCTCGGCGATGGTTCCCAGCAGAAGGCCTACCTCCATGTCTCGGACCTTGTGGACGCAATGATTCATTTGCGGAACGCCCCAAAGGACCGTCTGGAGGCCTTCAACATCGGTCCCTCAGACGAAGGGGTCACGGTCCGCTGGATCGCTGAACGGGTCGTGGCGAGAATGGGCGGGACGGCCAGGATCGAATTCGGCCAAGGCAATAAGGGATGGACGGGCGATGTCCCGAAATTCAACTATTCCACCGAAAAGCTGAAGGCTCTCGGTTGGACGCCTAGGCTCAATTCGGAAGAGGCGGTCCTGATGGCCATCGATCAGATTGCCACCCAGGAAGGATTCTGACCCGCCTCGCCCTACAGGGACCCCCCATGTGCAACCCCGCTGACCCAACCGTATCGATCGTCGTTCCCTGCTTCAACGAGGATCCCAGCACGATCGAGGCGGGCCTAGCCTCCCTCCAGGCCCAGACATGGGTCGACTTCGAATGCCTCGTGATCGACGAGAGCACGGACGCGCAATGCGCGGGGAAAGCGAAGGAGGTTTGCGATGGGGACCCCCGGTTCGTTTATATCCATCCTACGGATCGCCTTGGATTGGCCGCCAGCCTCAATCTTGGCTTATCGAAAGCACGCGGTAGCCTCATCGCCCGTTTCGATTCGGATGATGTTTGTCTTCCCGATCGATTGGCCCTCCAGGTGGCCTTCCTCCAGGGACACCCTGACATCGGGGTCGTAGGGGGCGCCCTGGAAATCATGGATGACGCCGGCAAGACGTCGGGTTTCCGTTACTACCCGCTTGACCATGACGCGATCGCCTCGCGCATGATGGTGACCAATGCCCTGGCGCATCCCACAGTCATGTTCAGGCGGTCTTTGGTGGAGTCTCTCGGAAATTACGCACCCGAATTCCGGTATTCGGAAGACCTGGACCTCTGGCTCCGCTGGCTGAACGGCGGCGTACGGTTCGCCAACCTCCCGGAAGTGGTCCTCAAGTACCGCCAGCAGAGTACCGTACGCAACAACGGGCACTGGAGATTCAACCTGAAAGCGAGGGTCAGAAACTTCCGGTCGGACCGCTTCGTGCTGAGAACCCTAGGGATCTGCGTGGTTGCCGCCTGGACCACCGTGCCGGGTGCGATCCAGGACTGGATCTTCAGGTCCATCATTTTCAACAAGAGGAAGGGCTAGGTGGGCGACCAGGAGCCGGTGGAGCTTTCAGAGATTGCGATCCTTGCGGGAGGGCTCGGCACGCGCCTCCGGGAGCGCACCGGCGCCCTTGTTCCCAAGCCGATGGTGCCCATTCTCGGCAAGCCCTTGCTGGATTACCAGATCGAGGCCTGCGCGAAGTACGGATTTCGCCGGATCCTGCTGCTGGTCCATCACCAGACCGAGGCGATCGTCGACCACCTCGGGGATGGTTCCCGCTTTGGCGTCGCAATCCGCTACCAGATCGAGCAGGTCCCCCGGGGCACGGCAGGCGCATTGCGGGACGCGCTTCCAAGGCTTAGCGAAAAGTTCCTGGTCCTCTATGGGGACACGTATTTCGACGTGGACCTGCGGGCGATCTGGAACCACCACGTCCGCCACCCGGCCGATGCCACCCTCCTTCTCCACCCCAACGACCACCCCCAGGACTCGGATCTCGTCGAGGTGGGACTTGATTCCACAGTCATCAGGATCCACCCCTACCCCCATCCCGATGGGGCGCAATTGAGAAACCTCGTCAACGCCGGGATGTATGTCCTCACCAAGGCCTCCCTCGAAGGCTTCATCCCCGCCGAAGGCAAGGCCGATCTGGCCAAGCACACCTTTCCTGCGATGCTGGAGGCCGGCTGTCGCTTGGCCGGATATGTCAGCCCTGAGTACATCAAGGACATGGGAACGCCCGCGCGACTCGACAAGGTTTCCCAGGACATCCTGGATGGTTTGCCTGAGCGGTTGTCCCAGCGCCACCTCCGCCAGGCCGTCTTCCTGGATCGCGATGGGACCCTCAACCGGGAAGTCGACCATCTCTGCCGAGAAGAGGATCTGGAGCTATTGCCTGGCGTTTCAGAATCGATCGCCAGACTGAACCGTGCCGGGCGGCTGGCGGTGGTGGCCACCAATCAGCCTGTCCTTGCCCGCGGGGAATTGAGCCCCGAAGGCCTGGGACGAATCCATGCAAGACTTGAATCCCTTCTGGGCCTGGAACGTGCCTACTTGGACGGGATCTATGTGTGTCCCCACCATCCCCACAAGGGATTCGCGGGCGAAGTCCCCGCCCTCAAGATAGAGTGTTCCTGCAGGAAACCGGATGTGGGCTTACTGGATCGCGCCTGCAGGGAGTTGAGGATTTCCAGGAGGCACTCCTGGCTGGTCGGAGATGCAACTACAGATATTGAAGCGGGCAGACGCGCCGGCTTGAGGACGATCCTGGTGCGAACGGGTTACGCCGGGAGGGATGGCAAGGAGGACTGCCAACCCGACTATTCGGTTGATGACCTGCCCCAGGCGGTCGATTGGATTCTCGAAGGGCACGCGAACATCACGCGAAGGATGACCGCCATCCTTTCCCGCCATCTTGATGCCCGGCTCATCCTGATCGCAGGTCTTTCCCGTTCCGGCAAGAGTTCAGCAGCCCAGGTCCTTCGGGAACGGTTCGAGGAAACGGGCCGAACGGTCCATGTCCTGCCCCTGGATTCCTGGCTTCTGCCCGCCCGGGGCAGGAAGGAAGGCGACGGCGTGGTTTCCCGGTATGACCTGGAAGGTGCGTCCAGACTGGTTGGGGACCTGGCGCAAGCCTCCCGGCGTGAAACCTTCGAATTGCCCATTTACGACCCCATGAAGCGGGAAGTTGGACCCGGCCGCCTTCGCTATTCGGTAGGCCCGGGCGACCTGGTGATTCTCGAAGGGGTCCTCGCCCTGGCGATGGACAGGTTGACGGCCATGACCCCGGCGAGAATCTTCGTGGATGTCGATGAGGAAGTCCGTATCGCCCGGTTGCGGAAGTACTATCGATGGCGAGGTCTCCTTGACCCTGAAATCGATTTCCTCGTCCAGTCGCGAGCCATTGACGAGACCGGGATGGTTCAATCCTGTCGCCTTGCGGCCACCGAAACCCTCCAAACCTAGGACCCCATGCTTGTAAGCAAAACCCCCCTTCGGATGAGCTACGTCGGTGGCGGAACCGACCTCCCCGCCTTCTATCGGGAAGAGCCCGGTGCGGTCCTTTCGACTGCCATCGACAAATACATGTTCATCACCGTAAACCGGAAGTTTGACGGTAGGATCCGCCTCAACTACAGCCGAACGGAGGAAGCCGACAGCGCCTCCCAGATCCAGCATCCCCTGGTGCGGGAGGCGCTCTCCATGCTGGGACTCCAGGGCGGCATCGAGATCGCCTCCCTTGCGGACATCCCCTCAAAAGGTTCCGGACTCGGTTCGTCCAGCAGTTTCACTGTGGGGCTTCTCCATGCCCTCTTCGCCCACAAGAACCAGTACGTGGCCAAGGAAACGCTGGCCCGCCTCGCCTGCGAAATCGAAATCGACCGCTGCGGCGAGCCGATCGGAAAGCAGGACCAGTATGCCGCAGCCTTCGGTGGGTTGAACCTCATCCGGTTCCACCCGGACGAGTCCGTAACCGTTGATCCAATCATCTGCCGGCCTTCCCTGCTGAGCCAACTGGAAGAATCCACCCTGGTCTTCTTCACGGGAAGGACCCGGAGCGCCTCCCAGGTTCTTGCCGATCAGAACCACTCCATCATGCTCGGCGAGGCGAGACCCTTGATGCGCCGCATGGTCGCACTGGCCTTCGATCTCAAAAAAGAGCTGGAATCCGGTTCCCTGGATAATTTCGGGGCGATCCTCGACGAGAACTGGAGCCTTAAGGCTCAATTGACCGCCGGCATCTCTGACCCCCAAATAAATGAATGGTACTCAAAAGGACTGGCCAACGGTGCGTCAGGAGGCAAACTTCTAGGCGCAGGGAATGGTGGATTCATGATGTTTTATGCAAAACCGGAGTTCCACAAGAAAATCCAGGACAGTATGGGACTCCCGTCCGTGAAATTCCGGATGGATTTTAACGGATCCCAAATCGTTTACTATCAGCCAATGGAGTAAGCAATGGCCAAGCCCTTCACCGTAGCCTCCTATCTGGAAACCTTGGCGGCCGTACAGCTTCGGATCGATAAACAACATATTGAAACAGCTCTGGATCTCATCGCAACGACATATCAGGCGGGCAGAAAGGTCATCACGTGTGGCAATGGCGGAAGTGCCGCAGCTGCAAGCCACTACATCACCGACTGGAACAAGATGGTAACTCTGGCCACCGGTCGGAAATTTCGTGGAATCTCCCTCTGCGACAACGTCGGTCTCATCACGGCTTATGCCAATGATCTTTCCTACGAAGATGTGTTTTCAGGGCAGTTGAAGTCGCTGCTGGACGAAGGTGACCTACTCATCGCCATCAGCGGCAGCGGCAACTCTCCCAATGTGATCAAGGCCGTGGACTTTGCCAATGAGAACGGGGCCACGACCCTGGCCATCGTGGGGTACGATGGGGGCAAACTGAAGGGCCTCGCCCATCACAACGTCTGGGTCCCGAGCTTTGACATGCAGATATGCGAAGATCTTCATATGGTTTTCGGGCACATGGCTATGAAGTTTTTGTGCGGAAAGGGTATCAGCTGAACAAGGCCGAACTGAAGCATGCCCCGCAAGCGGGAGGGATGGGTTCCGTTGGCGCCGACGATGTCCTGGCAATTCTGGTCACCTACAACTCCGAAGTGGAGGACCTGGCGCGTAGGCTCCCGGGGATCGCTGCATCCTGCCGGGTCATGATCTGCGATAACAGCACGAACCCGGATATCCGGCTCCGCATAAGGAGGCTCGCGGAGACGACCGGCACCCTCCATGTCCCGATGAATGGCAACGAGGGCATTGGCGCGGCCCAGAATACCGGCATCCGCTATGCTATAGAGCACGGTCTGGGCTATATCCTGCTTCTGGACGACGATAGCGACGTGCTCCCGGAAACGGCACCGACCCTGAAAGCAGCCATAGCCCGGCTGACGGCCCAAGGGATCAAGGTCGGTGCTGTGAGCGGGCGACCCGAGAGCGTAAGCGGGGAGGACCTTGGCAATGCCCCCAGGCATCCTACAGGGATCACTCCCTGCTCGAAAATGAACAGCTCCGGCACCATGATTCCGGTAGCGGCCTTGCAGGCGGTAGGCCCGATGGATGCGTCCCTGTTCATCGACCTAGTGGATTTCGATTGGGGCTGGCGGGCCCTTGGCCTAGGGTTCCAGCTCTTCATCGTCGAGGAAGTCATATTTCGGCACGCCCTCGGAGAGGGTGCCCAGACGCTGCTGGGAATAACGATTCGGATTCCGTCCCCGGTACGCCATTACTACCAGACCAGGAATTGCCTTCTCATGGCTGGACGTGGACATGTGCCACTCGCCTGGAAGGCCCGACAGTGCCTTGTCTTGGCTGTCAAATTTTTCGTGTTCCCCATCTTTTTCCCCCCCCGCGTTGAAAGACTCGGCAACCTGATGCGTGGCCTCTGGGATGGCCTTACCCGACGAAGGGGGCCGAGGCCGTCCTGAATCGGGCCGGCCCTCCCCCAGGCCCCCAGCATTACGGTTCCTGCTTCTGCCAAAAAAATTTGTATGGAAGGTACGGGGACATGCTGTGGTTGAAGTCAATGACGCTCGAACCGCGCGCGAGCTGGGTCTCATCCAGGGTCAGGCCGCGGATATTGCTGGCAAGGCTCAGGACTGTGAGTCCCGCAAAGGCTAAGGTTCTTATTCGCCATCTTGTCCCGGCAACCACCTGCTCGAAGCAATAGAAAATATAAAGGGCGCTATAGATTATCTCAATGCGATCTACCAATACGAATTTGACTGACAGAAGGCGCATCACCAGCCAAAGCAATAGTAATAATCTCAACAATCCCGCATTTTCTCTATTTACCACAAGGTAATATAATAGACAATTAATAAATATGCGGATCGCCAAACCCGTAAAGGATGGCCTGATTTCGGCACGCAGATCCATGACCAAATAACCTGCATATTTCTCGGGGGCGAGATCGGCATGGCCAATAGCCAGATATAGGCCGAAGAGTAGCGCAAGGACGACTAACAAGAGGAACAGCCGAACCTTGCGGTTTTCCTGATGGAAGATAAACAGAGGAAAGAAGCCAACCACAGCAGAAAAATGGCACATGACGGCAAGAAAGGAAAACAGATAGAATTTCCAGCCTTCCTTCTTGCGTACCCATCTCACGGCCATTGCCAGGAACAGGATGGCTGTCCCCGCCCGAAGAATGTTGAATTGAAACGCCAAATAAAAATTCGCCATATATAAAAGGAGAAAACCAGGAGGATCCTGGGATGTGCGCAACAACACCAGGACCAGGATCCCTTGAAGGATAGCGATCAGCCCCACAAAAAGAAATGAACTGTCATATAGCCAATAGGTCACCTTGACGAGGAATGCAAATACGGGCTCAACTTGGGCCAAGACCCCCATAAATGGGCCCGTGCGTGTTCCCGTGTAGATCAAGTGATACATGTAGGTGTCGATTCCCACAAATCCCCTGAAACCGGCGAACATCCCAAGCACGATTAGGCATGCGAGGGCCGCAAGCTTCCGGTCCCGGTCGCCGAACCCACGGGCTAAAACCAGAACAAAGCTGGATGGGATCAGGACCAGGAGATATGGAAGCACAACCGCCCCCAGGAACAGCCAAGCCGGAAGGCTCGGCTCGAACTGAAATTGGAACATGGGTTTGATTTATGATGAATTATTCTATTGGAATGACCTGCCGTCATGGCTTGGTTCGGCTCCAAATTTTTAGTAGCTTCATACCCCATACCGATCAGGATCTCCTTCCATTTATCGAGTTGCCTGGTACTACCATCCGTGGCCACCCTTTCGGAATCGCCGGCACACCTGGATCAATGAGGCAACCGCCTCAACAGGTAGAACGCCTTCCCCATCCATTTCAAGACCCATGGCTGATGCCTGAGGCCGAACAGGATTCTTTGCCTCCATGAGATCCGCCGGGTTGACCAGCTCCTTGTAATCAGGTCCTGGAACAGGTCCAGGTCCCCTTCCATCACAGCCTTCTGCGCGAAAATCGCGTATTGCCTCGCCAGGGCGTAGGCATAATCCGCTTCACCCACCCCTGATGCCCGCGCATATTCGCAGGCCTCCACGGCATAGCCATACAAATTGGTCCGGGTAGAGACACCGACACCACATCGGTACGCCCCAAGATCCTGGTCAACCACACCGATTTGGCCTTGGGCTGCCAGATGAACGTAGATGTAGAAATCAATGAAACTTGAACCGGCGGGACGGGAAAGGAGTCCTGCATAAGCACCTTTCCGGTACATCAAGGAGGAATGGGCGAAGAGGGGATGGTCCCTGACCAGGCTCGCAAGGCCGATTTTCTCGAGTTTGAAGGATTTCGGCCAGGTACCGTGAATCCTTTCCCCTTCATGATTCAGGAGGATCATCCGGTGAACAACAGCGACGCAGTCGAGGTTCTGAGCCAGATATTCAGCCTGGGCCCGGAGCTTGCCTGGTAGGGCGAGGTCATCCCCGTCGATGTGTGCGATGAAATCCCCCGTGGCTGCCGAATGTGTGGCCTGGAAATTCCCCAGTCCGCCGGTGTTCCGCGGTTGGAGCACAGGGAAAATGATGCCAGGGTGCTGTTCGGCCATCCTGATGATCGTTTCCTGTGTCCCATCCGTACTGGCGTCATCCCCCACAATGATTTCGAGATCAAGGCCGTCCTGTTGGTCGAGCACGCTTTGAATGCAAGGTCCGATCGTCCCATTCTGATTGTACGTCGTAATACAAACGGATACCTTGGAAGCAGGACTCATTGCACTCTCTCAAGCTGTGACCCTGGCAGGGACATGGGGCGATTTGGCGCTCGCATTGCCGCATGGGACGAACGAAGTTCAGGTGGCCTGCAATCGGAAGCCTAGCCAGAGGACACTACCGGGACGACCGGTGGACGAAGGTGATGGCGATGGTTCCAGAGCTTCCGGCGACAGGGGCAAGGTGCCGCCTGGGCGCTCCCTAGTGATTGAATGCGGAAATCACTTCGGCAAGGGCTTCCTCCCATGGTGGCATCAGATCCGTGCCCAGGAAAGACCGCCGCGAACCATCAAGGACGGAGTAGGCAGGCCGTGGTGCAGGCAATGGATATTCGCTTGTGGAACATGGGGTGAGATCAGCCTTGATGTTCAATCGCTGGAAGATTTCATGCGCAAATCCGTGCCAAGTCGTTTGGCCCGAGCAGGTCGTATGAACGATGCCCCGCCATCCCTCGTTCACCGCGCCCTGGATCTGGCGCGCCAGGGCGCGGCCCGAAGTTGGAGACCCCCATTGGTCGTCCACGACGCGGAGCTTTCGTCCCTCACGCGCCGCGCCAATCATGGTCAGGAAAAAGTTCTTCCCCCAAGCCTCATAGAGCCATGCAGTGCGTAGGATGAGATGCTCCGGGGCACGGGCCGCCATGCGCTCGCCAAGTAGCTTTGATTTTCCATACGCTGACCGGGGGGCAGGGATGTGATCCTCCTTGTAGGGTTCCGTCGAGGCGCCGTCGAAAACATAGTCGGTGCTGATTTGCACAAGTAGCGCGCCGGCCCGTTTGCATGCCTCGGCCAACCACCCAACCGCCTCCCCATTGATACGATTTGCTAGGTCGGGATTCGTCTCGCAACGGTCCACCTGGGTGAAGGCACCACAATTCAGGACGACCTCGGGCGAATAATTCCGAAACACCCTCTGGATGGACCCGGGATCGGACAGGTCGAGTAGGGACTCATCCGGCAGGTAAAGGTCCTCGCTGGACCAAACCAACCGTAGGGCCGCGGCCAACTGGCCGGCTGCCCCCGTGACGAGGACCCGCGTCATTGGCGCGCCCGCCGAAGCCGCTCGTCCTTGACGAAGGGATTCTCCGGATCATCCTCATGGCGAATTTCGTCGATAGGGCTCTTTTTCCCCTCCCCCATATACAACTGGTCCGGGCAATTGATCACCAATCCCGGTTCGGCGCTGATGCATCGGTAGCAGTGGACGACTCCCGTGGGGACCAGGACGGCCCCAGGGTTGTTGCCCCCCATGCCAAGCTCCATGCGGTTCCCGAAGGTGGGACTGTCTTCGCGGTTGTCCCACAGGGTCACCTTGAAATCTCCCGGCCCCACCCAGCAGAAGTAATCCGCCTGATCCACGTGCTCGTGAGGGCCACGCAGAATACCAGGGTTTGTGACACTGACGTAGCCCATGGCGGGCCGAAAGCCCCCGGGCAGTTCATCATCCCGGAAAATCTCGGAGAGCCATCCCCGTTCGTCGATGAATTTCCGGAACGATGTGACGACCACCCCATTGATAGGGCCCTTCTGGAACGGCTTCATAAGTCACCTTTTTGGATCACATGAATACCAAGATTCATCGTGTTTTACAGAGAGCGTTGAGTTTCAGCACTAATCAGGCAGTTCATGATCCATTCCCGGTGCATCCACGCGAGAGTCCCAAAAAATCCGGCGAGGAGGGCGGCCAGCACCATCAGACTTCGAACCGGGCCGCTCTTTTCAACCGGCAAGTTTCCCGGGTCTAAAGTGTTGAGGATTGGAATATCATTCTTTTCGTCCATGAGCGCCTGCTCGCGGTTCACGGCCAAGGTCATAACAAGCTGCTGCCTCAGCTTCAGTTCCGCTTCCAGCCTTGCCCCCCGCAACCGGATCGATGGATCCGAACTGACCAAATAGTTGCGGTTTCCGTCCAGGAAACGTCGAAATTCCTCTTCGGCTGTGGCGGCCTCCTTTCGGGCCTCCTGAAGACGGGCTTCCGCGAACAGGGCCTTCGCCCCACCCCGGGTTCTGCCCTTCTCCCGGACGAATGTCTCCAAGAGATTGATGGCTTTTCGGACAATGGCCTGGGAAAGCTCAGGCGACCGGGTCTCCGCCCTGATGACAATGATCTTTGATTTGAGATCACGCGATACGCTGTAAAAATTGGAGAGTACCAGGACACCTCTATCAAGGTTCTTTTGATGGAGATAGGTCTGCAAGGATTCCGTGCATTCCCGATCCTGCCCGAACCTCCAGGTACGTTGATGGAATCTATAGTTCGTCAGGAGAAGGGCTTCCTTGATCGTTCTGCTTTGGAGAATATCCACGAAGTTGGCATCGTTACCGTCGGAGTTCGGGATTGCAACGCCGAAGGCCGCCGCCGTCGCCGCCAGACCGCCGAGACTCCCAGCAAGGGATTTTGACTCAACAGGAAGGATCCGGGCTTCCGACGCGTACCTGTTCGGAAAGAAGATGACGACACATGCAGTTGCAACGGCCGCAAGGACACCCAGAACCATTGGCTTCTTGAACCGCAAGGCCCATTCTCGTATCACGATAACTCCTCGTGGTGAGCTTCATACTAGCAAATTCGGTCATCCTTGACGTTCGGTACTTGACCGGTTTGCCTTGGAACAGGGGCCCGGGATCGGGGCCCAAGGTGGACCGAGGGGTTGGTTTCCCGTAGCCGGAAGACCCGGCCATGGCCGGGGAGCACCAGCGTATCTCCCGCGCAGTTCCCGAAGATGCTTTCAAGGCTGGACTCGAGTTTCTTCCTGCTGCCCCCCGGTAGATTCACCACGGACCGCTCGTTCCAGATCATCGTGTCTCCCGTGAGGAGGACTCCAGGCAGATGGATGCACTGACTGCTTTCTGTGTGGCCTGGCGTGGCCTCGAGAACCAACGTCGGACCCGGCCAGGCCAGGGTGTCCCGCTCCTTGGTGAGCACAATCTCAGCTGGGAGGGAAGAATAGGTGTTTCTCATCAGCAGGAATGCCGACAAATTACGCTTGGCATCGGGGAGGTTTATTGAGCATTCCCGGGTCGCTACGACCGCACAGGGATTCGACGACCGGAGTTCGTTCAGGTTCGCGATATGGTCAAAATGCTCGTGCGTAAGCAGGATATGGCTCAAATTGCAATTTGACTGCAGGAGCCTTTTCTTGATGATTTCTGCCGTTCCAACGCCCGGATCGACGACTAGGGCCGAACGCGTCGCAAGGTGTTCGATAAGGAAGCAGTTCTGGGAATAATAAGGACTTACAATCTGATGAATAACGAGGTCCTTGATTCCAATTTGCGGTAAACGCTCGGCCGTCCCGCTCATGTCCAGGGCCTCGAACGACCCCGGGGAAGGGGCCAAAACATCGGTGCCAGGGAGCCCCTTATGCCGTGATATTGGCAGTTCTTCCACCATCCACCACCATCTGCTGCCCCGTGATCCACCGTGCCTTTTCCGAAATGAGGAACTCCACGGCATGGATGACATCCTCGGAGGCCCCAATGCCTAGCGGATAGTCGCGCTGGAAGGCCGCCACCATGTCCGGGTCGTCAAAAATGGCTTCCGTCATCTTCGTGCGAACCCCCCCAGGCAACACGGAATTCACCCTCACCCCGGGTGCGAGTTCCACTGCCAGGGCTTTCATGAGTGAATCCAAGGCACCCTTGCTCGCGCAGTAGGCGGAGAAGCCCTTGGCCCCATATTTACTTGCAATGCTGGAAATAAAGACAATGCTTCGAAGGCCGCCGTGATTGACTTTTTTCTTCATCAGCGTGGTCGTGATTTCCATGGCCGAAAAGAAGTTAGTGTCAAACATCTCCTTGGCGTTGGCCAATCCGATGCTCCTCAAAGGCAGGATCTTGAGGATGGCGGCAGCGTGAATGAATCCACATACCGTGGCGGAATGGAGCGCCAGGAAGGTCCCGAGGTCCTCGCCCAGAGTGTCAACCTGCGACAGGTCCCTTTGCCAAATGAGATGCCGGCCGGGCTCCGAACACGCGCGAAGGGTCTCCTCCAATCGCTCCTGATTGCGACCATTTAGGATCAAACGATGCTCCACCGACAACTTGGCAGCCATCTCCTGGCCGATCCCGGAGGAAGCGCCTGTCAGCAGTACAAACTTGTTGTCTGGTTCCATTTCGGACCCCTCTGGTTTCCGGTTGGCACCGAACGTCATTGGCAGAGATATCCCCCATCCACGACGAGGACGGTACCCGTTATCCATCGTCCGGTGTCGCAGCACAGGTAAGCGGCTGCGTTGGCAATATCCTCCGGCAAGCCGAATCCCAGGGGATGAAGGGCCTCGACAGCGCTCCTCTGGTCTTCATCCCATAGCCGACTCGTCCGCTCGAGCAGAGGGGTCTTTACGAACCCAGGAGCGACACAATTCACCCTGATTTTCCGAGGGGCAAACTCGAGCGCCAAACTTCGCGTGATGCCATGGAGAGCTGCCTTGCTCATGGAGTAGGCGACCGCACCAGGCGACCCCGCCAGCCCCATGATGCTTGAGACGAAAACCACGGATCCATGGGCCCCCGCATAGATCTTCCTGGAACTCAGGGATTTGGCGAGAGCGAGGCCACTTTCGGTGTTGACTGCGAATATTTCGCTCCAATTCGCACGGGACAGGGTTTTGGCAGGTGTGACGGACTGCATTCCGGCAGAATGAACGATTCCGTTCAGGGGGCCACCTCGCCCCACCGCATCCTTCACCAGGCCATCCACTCCTTCGACGTCCCGCAAATCAAATTGAATCAAGGAATGCCCAAGGCCTTTGCAACCCTCAAGGGACGCATCGAGCCCTTCCCGATCCTGATCCACAAGGGTTAGGCGGGCGCCTAGCCTATCAAACAACCCAGCGATCGCTTGCCCGATCCCAGATGAGGCGCCGGTTATGATGAAGTGCCGATCGCTCAGGCTCCAGGGAACCGGTGTAGGGTCATCCATTCGACGGGGTTCCTTTCATCCTAGGCCGTTCTCTTACGCTCGATCAGATCGTAGATGTCCTGGACCGTCCCGAGTTTCTTGAGCTCTCCGGCGCTAAGGCTGATGTGGTAGGTGCTGTCAGCCGAGGCGATGACGGACAACATCGCCAGCGAATCCCACCCTTCAAAATCCTCGAGGATATCCGAAGGCTTGACCGTCTCTTCTTCCAAGATTTCAGCCAACATATCGAGAAATTCTTTCACTGAACCTCCTTAGGGGTACTCAATAATCTCACAGAAAGACATCGGACCGACCGGCATCAGCATGGAGGCCCAGGTGAGGCCGACCCCAAAACCGCCAAAGCAGGTGAAAAGGGTACCATCCAGGACCTTTTCCCGCAAATTGAACGCCAGGGCCAGGGGAATGGTGACGCCACTGCTGTTGCCAAAATGCTCGACGATGTTGCTCGGCATCTTCGCATAGGGCACTTGCATTTTGTCAGCGAGTTTTTCCAGCATGAACCGGTTGGGCTGGTGAAACAGGAAGGCCTCGACCTCCTCCGCAGTCTTCCCCGCCGACTGGAGGAGTTCCTCGATCATTGGAGGAACCTCGGTCTGGACAAAATTGAAAACCGCCGAACCATCCATGACCAGGTTGTCCTTGGCGCGGAGGTTTCCTTCGGGGTCTTCGGCGAGCACGGCGGTCTCTGGGCTGGATGGCAGCCTGAACCCTCCGGCCGGGATCATCAGCGCCTCGCGGCGCGTTCCGTCCATCTTCAGGTTCGCGTGGATGGGGCTGGCATCCTCGCTCCGCTCCAGAATGGTGATGGAGGCTGCGTCACCGATCAGGGGATAGCTGTTTCGATCCTTCTGCGACACCTTGCGGCTCAGGACATCGCCGTTGATGAGAACAACCCGCCGGATGGACGCCTGCTCCAGCAGCATAAAACCCTGGAGGATGCCGACGATGAATCCGGCACAGCCCTGGTTGATATCGAGGCAGAGGAGATCCTGCTTGAGGCCCAAGCGACCCTGGATGACGTTGCTCGTGGGCGGCATGAGGTAATCCGGGGACTGCGTCACCATGATCAACGCGTCGAACCCGTCCCGGTCCAGGAGACCGTTCGAGAAGAGGTGCTCCATCCCGAAGACAGCCAGATCCGATACACAGACAGGTCCGTCCACGAGCCGGTGCTTGTCGTATCCCATGACTTCCTTGAGCTTCAGTGACCGTTTCAACGGAAAGTTGAAATTGGACATTTCGTCCACGAAGCTGACCTCATGCTCCGGGACAATGGCGAGAAGGCCCCGGATGGTTCGGTTCTTGAATGAGAAGTTCATCCAGCAACCCCATGCTTGGCAAGCAGAGCCTGTATGGTTCCGATGTTGATGAAATTTTCTGGAACGATTTCCGTACCTTCGATCGAAATCCCGAAATTCTTGTCCAAATCCGAGACCAGGGTGATGAGGTCAAGGGAATCAAGAAGCCCGTCCTCAAGGAAATCAACCGACGTCGTGAAGTCGAATTCGGGTCGAATTTCCTGCAGTATTTCAAGAACGGATTTCAAGGTTCCCCCCTTCAAGATTGTTCCCCGGTCGAAGCAGGATCTGATCCATTATGTTTTCGCGACCAAACCCATAATGTTCATATTTTGCGATGGAATCGTGATTGTCCGAAATCACCCAGAGGCTCATTTTCCTACAATCCCTGCAATGGTGGAAGAGGGTTCTGAGCAGCCTCCCCCCGATCCCCCGGTTGCGTTGGGACCCAGCCACGAACCAGTATCTCAAAACGCTGGTGAGCCCGGTGACCTCGAAGATTGTGATTCCCTGCAGGCCGTCGGGGCCGTCCACGACCAGCACGGATCCGGTGCGGGCCCACTCCTCCAGGTCTTCCAGCTCGGGAATCTGTTCTGCCAGGGGATCCAGGAGGCCTTCCATGAACTTGAGTAACTGACGAGCGTCCATGGGTGACGCGATTCGCACGACCTTTTCAGGGGCTCCCTCCTGGAGCACAAGAGGCACCGGGCCGCTCATGCGGACCAGGGATTTGTAGGGGCTGAAACCAGCCGCCCGGTATACTTCGGCCCAGGGTTCAATGTCTCCTGGCCTCCCGAGGAGATCGGAAACATAGGTGGACGCCCCATCCCGCCCCAGGGCTCCCAGGGCCTGGACCAGGGCCATCCGGTTCGCCGCCACGTGGGACAAGTGAAAGAGGCCCCGGTCCCGCCTTAGAACGAGCATGGCGCCCTCGGACTGGATCATGAAGAGGGACTTGCGCTGAATCCATGTCTCCACTTGCCTCGGGGAGGCGTAGAAGCTGGTTGCGAATTCGGTGGCGGTGCGCTTCACCTCCCCAAAGGCGCTCTGGAATTCGAACAGGGACGGAACTTCAAGCATCAGTCAGCCTCAAGGGTCAGCTTCAACCGGTTTCGATCGATCTTACCGTTCGGGTTCCTTGGCAGTTCAGCCATCTTGTTGAAAACCGTCGGGAACATGTACTTCGGGAACACTTTGCCAAGGGCCTTGCGGATTTCGGCCGGCGTTATCGCATCGGAAGTTGCCTCGAAGAAGAGCGTGATCTCCTTCTTCGCGGCGTTGTACAGGACACATGCATTTGCAATACCCTCGATACAGAGCACTTGATGTTCGATCTCGCCAAGCTCGATCCGATAGCCCATGTGCTTGATCTGGAAGTCCTTTCGCCCGATGAACATAATCTCGCCCCCTTCGCCGAGGGAAACAAGATCGCCTGTGCGATATATCAATTCCGGGTAGTGCGGATTGAGGGGGTTCTGAGTAAATGCCTTCTGTGTCTTTTCGGGGTCGTTCCAGTATCCCATGGCGAGAGAACTGCCGCGCACGCAGAGTTCGCCCGGCTCGCCTGGCTTGCAGACCTGGTTCGATTCGTTGAGGATCAGGACATCCGTGTTTCGGCAAGGGAATCCGATGGGGAGGGGATCATCGTCCTTGAAATCCCGATCCAAAACGAAATAGGTGCAGTCAACATGAATCTCGATCGGCCCGTAAAGATTCACGAATGTGGCCTGGGGCAATGCGCGCCGCCACTTGTTGAGGTGCTTCATCGGGAAGACTTCGCCGGCGAAAAGGACAGTCTTGATTTCCGGAAGCGGGAATTTCTCGAGAAGGTCCTGGTTTGAGATCGTAACCATGATGGACGGCACCCAGAACAGAAAGCTGATGGCATTTTCCTGCAGGAAAGGCATCAACCTGGCAGGAAAGATCCCAAGTTGGTCAGGAATCAAGACGATGGTTGCCCCCTTGGCAAGGCAAAGGCATAACTCCAACAAATAAATGTCAAAATAGAACGGGGAAAGGCTTCCGATCCGCTCAGAGCCATCCAGATTCAAGGTCAAAAAGGCCCAGTCCATAAAATCAATGAGGCCTCGGTGGCTGAGCACGACACCCTTTGGCGTGCCCGTCGATCCGGACGTATTGATTATGCAAAGCGGGTCGGTATCGATGATGCGGTCCTTCCGGGCCATCAGACAGGCTTCGTCGAAAGGTTCACCCTCGGCCATAGCCATTTCGATCAGGACCAGGTCATCAGGGGATACGCCCAGATTCAGCAGGAATTCCAAATGTTCTCTGGTCGTGATGATCAGGTCCGGCTTGATGTTCCCGATGATGTTGCCAATCCTCTGGGCGGGAGATTTGACATCAAGGTTTGAGAAAATGTTTCCACTGTGAAGGATTCCCAGATTGGCAACGACCAGTTCCGCGGATTTCGCAAGGAAAACAGAAATAGGGCGATTAATGATGTCTTTTCTGCGGACCAGGCTGGCAGCGCAGCGTTTTGAAAGGGTGTCCAACTCACTGAAGGTGATTTTCCGCTTGCCATCTTCGATGGCAATGCTATCCATGCAGCCCTGGGCGCGAAAGGCCTCGAAGTATTCGATAATATTCTTCTGCATTGGATACCTCCAGCATCAAACGTTAGATTCACCAAACTTATATTCCCCGAGAAGGTGCCTTGACGGGCTTGACCAACATTATGCCCCACCTTCTAGTTGAGTTCCACTTTCAGAGGTAGGTTGCAGGATTCCCAAAGACTGTCCCCCTCTTGCTGAGATGTTGAATCACGACACTTCCCGCGCCGATATAGGCCCTATCACAGATTTTGCGTTTTGGAATCACAGTGACACTGGAAGCGCAGAAGACCTCTGCCCCGATTTTGCAATGGCCAGCAATGTTGTTATTGGCCATGAGGGCAGAAAACTGTCCGATCCGAACATCATGCCCAACCATGGAGCCCGAATTGATAACGACCCCATCCTCGATCACCACATTGGGTCCGATGACAACCCTGGGACCGATAAAGCAGCTCAACCCTATCTTCGTGAATTTTCCAATTAATGCATCGGGTGCAATATATGTGAAGAATTCCACTTTGTCCTTAAGGGCTTCATACACGGATCTCCGGCCTTCTGGCGTGGATACAGCCAGCAAGGCCAAGTCTCCCTCCCCGAACTTGAAGTCCCGGATGTGGCCCACGACCTTGTAGTCCGATGGGCGCCCCTTGAGTCCCTCAGGCGTGTCGTCAAGAAATCCCGCAATTTCCCAATCCCTGCCAACCGGCGGGAAGAGGTCCAGGTGGCTTTCCACCTCCCGGCCGAAGTTGCCTGCCCCCAAGATGTATAGTTTGCGGTCTGCCATCCGAACCTCCAATCATTTTCCACAATGGGTTCATCCATGAAGCAGGAAGCCAAGACTTGTCCACCCATCAGGGGCCTGCGAATTCAATTTCAATGGCTACTGGCAATTCCGTTGGCCGACCCTCAGCCTTGCGAAGGCCCGGAACCAGCCTGAGCCTGCGGCCGCAAGCAGGAGCATCATCAAGCCGATGGCGCCAATCCGGAACGCGACCATCCATCGTTGGGGCGCCCACCCCCTCCAGGCAAGGAACACAATAGCGCCGGCCAGAAGTGGCAGGAGAACGCTTGGTCCGATGTCCTCGAAAAGCCATTTGGCGTGGAGCCCCTTGACGAATTTCCGGTGCACGACCGGAACCCAGAGGAACAACGCCAACAGGTTGGTGATAAGCCAAGCCCACCCTGCGCCCACGACACCATAGTTAAGGGTAGCAATGATGAGCCCCGGGATGAGCAATGCAAGGAAAAGGGAATTCCCGATGACGTGCAGCTTCAGGTCGCCTTTCGCGAATTGCAGGTAGTACGGGAACGCCCCGAGGACCAGGGCTCCGTTTCCCAAGGCATACAGGGTCAGGACCGGAGCCACGCTGCGGGCAATTTCCATGTTCCCGGTCCAGGCCCAAAGCACCTTGGACGACCAGAGCGCGAGCACCAGGGCAGCCGGTATGCATATGATCGTGACCAGCTGGGTCGACTGCCGGTAGATCCGGATGAGCCCGGCTTCGTCCCCTTCGGCGGACAGCCGGGTCAAGCGGGGAAGGATGGCCATGGTCAGCGGTGAGAAGAGCGCAAAGATCCCGTTGGCTGCCAGGACAGCCAGGGTATAGTATGCGTAATCCTTCAAATTAAGGATCTTGGACAACACAAGCTTATCCGTCTGGGTCACAATCACCCATACGGATCCGGTGAACGCCACGCTCATGGAAAACCGAACCACATTTCGGAGGGAGCTCCATTCCCAGGGCGGCAGGTTTCCCTCGGGCATGGGCGGCAGAAGGCGGTAGGCCTGGAACACGAGGACGGCCAACTCAACCGCGGCCACGACCATCTGGTACCTGAAGAAAGCTGTCGGTGTTACGCCAATGACCCAGAAGAGGGGAACGATGGCGACAAATCGCAAAGTCCAGATCGTGATATTGAAGAAACTCAGCCACACGAGCCGCTCGAAGCCGATGATGGCCCCACGGTAGATCCCGGAGATCCACCGGAAGGCGGTGATACCCGCCATGAGCATGATGGCCCGATGCACCTCTTCAAAAGGCACCTGGTTGGCCTTGAGCCAATGGAGGGCGATGAACTTGGAACCCAGGAGCATCGCCGCGCCCCCCGCTAGGCCAATGCCAATGAAAATCCATTCGAGCACATGGAACAGGCGGCGCAGGCTCAGCCCGTCCGTACTTCCACCCCGGAAGCGGGCGGTCTCCCTGACCATGGTTGGCGTCAACCCCAGATCCAGCAGCTGGAACCAAGCCTGCAAAAGCGCATAGAAGCCCACCAATCCGTAGGCCTCGACCCCCATGTACTTTACGCACAAAGGCACCATGGCCATGTTGACGACGGCCATATAGAGCTGGCTGGCATAGTTGGCTGCGATGTTTCCCTTCAGGCTCATTACCGAGCGCCCTCTGCGACGATCTCCACAATGGCCTTAAGTTCCTCGAGGGAAAGGCCGGGGTAGATGGGAAGGCAGAGGACCTGGGACGCCATCATATTGGCCACCGGAAGGTTCGCAAGGCTCGAGGAGGGCAGCCCCTGGTACATGGGGAAATTCGAGATGAGGGGGAAAAAGTACCTTCGGCTGAAGATCTTCTCATCGCGAAGTCTCTGGTAGAGAGCATCCCGGCTAAGCGGGTACTCGGGCTGGACGAGGATGGGGAAATAGGCATGGTTGGCCCGGGTCTCCCCGCTGTCGGCAAGGCAGCGGATGCCCTTGACCTTGCCGAGATCCTCACGGTAGGCCGCAGCCAATGCCGCGCGTCTTGTAATGGCCTCATCGACGTGCTTGAGTTGCAGGAGCCCGAAAGCGGCACAGACTTCACTCATCTTTCCGTTGATACCGGGTGCCGTGACCGTCACCTCGTCCACGAACCCGAAATTCTTGAGCTGGTCGATGCGCTCCTTTGTCCGGGCATCAGGGCTTACGATGGCGCCCCCCTCGAAGGTATTGAAGACCTTGGTGGCATGGAAGCTTAGAACGGACAGATCACCGTGTCGGAGGACCCCACCACCGCCATCCTGAACGCCAAAGGCGTGGGCGGCATCGTAGATCAAGCGGAGATTATACTTGTCAGCAATGTTCTTGATCGCCGACGTATCACATGGATGTCCGTAGCAATGCACGGGAAGGATGGCCGTCGTGTGCGGGGTGATGGCCGCCTCGATCCTGGCCGGGTCCATGTTCAAGGTTTCCGGGTGGATGTCCACAAACACCGGCTTGATACCGTTCCAGAGCAGGGAGTGGGCGGTGGCGACGAATGAGTAGGGGGTCGTTATGACCTCTCCGGAGATCCGCAGGGATTGGAGCGCCGTCAGAAGCGCGAGCGTGCCGTTTGAAAAGAGGGAGATGTGGTTGACGCCAAGATAATTGCAAAGCTCCCCTTCCAGCTGCTGGTGGAGGGGGCCTCCATTAGTGAGCGTCTTGCTGGCCCAGATTCTTTCCAGGTAGGGAATGAATTCTGCAAGATCCGGCATGGTAGGTTGGGTGACATAAATATTGGACCTAGGCATTCATTCTCCCAATAGACTCAATTCCCTTTTCATCCCTGGGAGTCCACCAGGGAGCAACAAATTCCTGAAGGCAGGCCTCAGTCGGCCTTGACGTACCAATCAATCGTATTCTGAAGCCCCTGGGTGAAATCCTGCTCCGGGGCCCATCCGAGTTCTCGGCGGATCTTGGAAGCATCGATCGCGTACCGCCGATCGTGACCGGGCCGGTCCTGGACGAAGGTGAGCAGCTTCCGGGAGCTCCCGGTTGGCCTGGACAACCGTGCATCGACCAGATCGCAGAGCTGGTTCAGCAGGTCCAGGTTGCGCCATTCATTTTCGCCGCCGATGCAGTAGGTTTCGCCCGGTTTTCCCCGGGAGATGACGGTCTTGATCGCGCGGCAGTGGTCGGTGACGTACAGCCAGTCCCGGATCTGCTGGCCATCGCCGTACACGGGGATGGGTTCATTGTTGACGATCCGGCGGATCACGAGGGGGATGAGTTTTTCCGGGTGTTGCCTGGGGCCATAGTTGTTGGAGCAATTCGTCGTTAGCGTAGGCAGACCATAGGTGTGATGGTAGGCCCTAACCAGATGGTCGCTTCCGGCCTTGCTCGCACTGTAGGGACTGTTCGGAGCGTAAGCCATGTCTTCGTGAAATTTGCCGGTTTCACCCAGGGCGCCGTAAACTTCATCGGTGGATACGTGGAGGAACCTTGCGTTCTTGTCCCCCGCCCAGACCTCCCGTGCAGCATCCAGGAGTGCAAAGGTGCCAACTAGGTTCGTCTGGATGAACAGACCGGGCCCCTTGATGCTGTTGTCCACATGGCTCTCTGCGGCAAAGTGGACCACCTTGCTTATTTGATGCTCATCCAAGAGGTGGACAATGAGTTCTCGATTCTGGATGTCTCCGACGACAAGTTTCACCCGTTCCAGCCCGGAGAGGTGGGAAGGGTCGGCCGCATAGGTCAGCTTGTCCAACACCAGAATCCGGTCGCCGGGGTAGTCCTGATGCCAGAGGTGGACGAAATTGGAGCCGATGAAACCGGCTCCGCCCGTAACAAGGATGGTCTCGGAAGTTGAGTGGGTCATTGTGCTAATTCCTTGAGGTAGGCGCCATAAGTTGTCCCCCGGTAGGATTCCGAGATTGAGATCAGCCTTTCCCTATCGATCCACCCATTCTGGAAGGCGATCTCCTCGAGGCAGGCGATCATATAACCCTGCCGTTTCTGGATCGTCGACACGAACATGCCGGCTTCCAGTAGGCTGTCGTGGGTACCGGTATCCAACCAGGCGAAACCCCGCCCGAGGGGGACGACTTTCAACTTGCCGGTTTCCAGGTAGATCTGGTTGAGCGCTGTAATCTCCAGTTCGCCTCGGCCTGAAGGTTTGAGGCTCTTAGCATAGTCAACGGCGTGGTTATCGTAGAAGTAAAGTCCCGTAACCGCCCAGTTCGACTTGGGGATTTTTGGTTTCTCTTCAATGGACTTGGCCGAGAAATTGGCATCGACCTCCACGACCCCGAACCGTCCCGGGTCATTCACGTGATAGGCAAAGACGACACCACCATCCTTGGTTTGGGCCGCTTCATGAAGCTTCGCACTAAAACCTTGGCCGTAAAAGATGTTGTCCCCCAGGACAAGACAGCTCGAATCACCGGCGATGAAGTCCTCCCCGATGATGAAAGCCTGGGCCAACCCCCCCGGGTTCGGCTGAACGGCATAGGAGATGCTGATCCCCCACTGCGATCCATCCTGGAGGAGATTCTGGAATACCGGCAAGTCGTGGGGGGTCGAAATCACGAGGATCTCCCGCATCCCGGCAAGCATGAGGACGGAAAGCGGGTAATAAATCATCGGTTTATCGTATACAGGAAGGATCTGCTTGGAGAGGACCTTGGTTGTCGGGTGCAGGCGCGTGCCTGCACCCCCGGCCAGAATAATGCCCTTCATGAATGCTCCCTTTAGGTTGAGATCGCAACTGGGTTTCCCGAACGCTCCTGGTCCGGCAGGATTTTCTTGATACGCCCCCCGCATCCCACGAATAAAGAAGCGGAAAGAAACCATGCCGACCGGATCAGCCAGCCTTTCTCAACCGGGAAGTCTGCTGGATTGAGGGTGCTCAACCAGGAGGATTCCGGTCCATCAGGCGGGACCTGGGTCTTGAATAAAAAATAATCGAGGAAAACAATCATTAAAAACACGACGAAAAAACCTGCAGCTATTCCATGGCTACACCCCGAATAAAGCCCCTTGGGGCTTGGAAATTCAGGATTTACTACTTCGAACGGTTTCGGCATACCCTGGAATTATATAAGAGAAGGAGCGGCAATTCCAGAATCTCTTCTGGCCTTGCCGCTCCATTCATGGACTAGTAAATTACAAGTCCTCTCCTTCAACCTCACTCATACCCTGCAACTCCTCGACATGCTGCGCCATCCGGCTGTACTCGTCATCGAAGTCGTCGATACCCAGGTTGTCCGTGTCGGACACTTCGGGGTACTGGCCTTCTTCGGTTTCGAGGTTGCGGTAGAGGGCCATGCCGGTGCCGGCGGGGATGAGGCGGCCCAGGATGACGTTTTCCTTCAGGCCGCGGAGGTAGTCCACGCGGCCTTCGAGGGCGGCTTCGGTGAGCACCCTCGTCGTCTCCTGGAAGGAGGCGGCGGAGATGAAGGACTCGCTGGTGAGGGCGGCCTTGGTGATGCCCAGGAGCTGGGGCTCGCAGGTGGCGGGGGCGCCGCTGTCCTTGAGGGCCTGCTCGTTGATCTCCTTGAAGCGGTGCTTGTCCACCTTCTCGTCGACGATGAGCGGGGTGTCGCCCACGTCGGTGATCTGCACCCAGCGCATCATCTGGCGGATGATGGTCTCGATGTGCTTGTCGTTGATCGTCACGCCCTGGGCCCGGTAGACCTCCTGGACCTCGTTGAGCAGGAAGGCCTGGAGGGCCTTGTCGCCCTGGATCTCCAGGATGTCGTGGGGGCTGACGGCGCCCTCGGTGAGCTTTTCGCCCGCCTGGATCTCGTCGCCGTCCTGCACCTGGATGTGCTTGCCGCGGGGGATGAGGTACTCCTCACGGTCGCCCTGCTCGTTCTCGACGATGACCTTCTGGTTGCCGCGGACGCGGTTGCCGTACTTCACCAGGCCGGTGACCTTGCTGATGATGGCGGGGTCCTTGGGCTTGCGGCCTTCGAAGAGCTCGGTGACGCGGGGCAGACCGCCGGTGATGTCGGAGGTCTTGGCCTGCTGCCGGGGGGTCTTGGCGAGCACGTCGCCGGGCAGGATCTCCTGGCCGTCCTCCACTTCCACGTAGGCGCCGGTGGGGATGTTGTAGCGCTGGAGGACCTTGTGGTTGTCCCCCTTGACGTTGATGTGGGGGTGCAGCTTGTCGTCGGTGGGATCGATGACGCGCTTGCGGAAGCGGCCGGTGATCTGGTCCTTCTCTTCCTGGTAGCTGGAGTTCAGGTCAAATTCCTTGAAGTCGGCGACGCCGGCCTTCTCGGAGATGAGGTAGTCGTTGTAGGGATCCCACTCGGCCAGGACGGTCTTGGGTTCCACGGCCTCGCCGTCGCGCACGCGGATGATGGCGCCGGGCGCGATCTTGTAGCGCTCGCGCTCGTTGCCGCTGGCATCCACCACGAGGATGTTGCCGGAACGGCTGATGGCGATGAGCTCGGTCCCGGCGTCGGAATCCACAGGGGCGGCCTTCTCCACGTACTTGATGCCGTCGAGCTTCACGATGCCGGCGATCTGGGCCTCGTGGGTGGACTTCTCTGAGGTCCGGCTGGCGGCGCCGCCCACGTGGAACGTTCGCATGGTCAGCTGGGTGCCGGGCTCGCCGATGGACTGGGCGGCGATGACGCCCACGGCCTCGCCCAGGTCGACCATGCGGCCGGTGGACAGGTTCAGGCCGTAGCACATGGCGCAGACGCCGCGGCGGGCTTCGCAGGTGAGCACGGACCGGATCTTGACGGCCACGATGCCCGAGGTCTCGATGTGGAAGGCCAGTTCTTCGGTGAGGAGGGTACCAGCGGGGACGATGACCTGCTTGGAATAGGGGTCCACCACGTCGTCCAGCACCACGCGACCCATGATGCGGTCGCGGAGGCGGGAGCGGATGGTCCCGTCGCTGTTGACGATGGCCTTGACCTCGATGCCGTCCAGGGTGCCGCAGTCGTCCTCGTTGATGATGACGTCCTGGGCCACGTCCACCAGCTTGCGGGTGAGGTAGCCGGAGTCGGCGGTCTTGAGGGCGGTGTCGGCCAGGCCCTTGCGGGCGCCGTGGGTGGAGGTGAAGTACTGCAGAACCGAGAGGCCTTCCTTGAAGTTCGAGGTGATGGGCGTCTCGATGATGTCGCCGGAGGGCTTGGCCATGAGGCCGCGCATGCCGGCCACCTGGCGGATCTGGGTCTTGGATCCGCGGGCGCCGGAGTCGGCCATGATGTAGATGGAGTTGAGGAACTCGCCGGTCTCGTTGCGCTTCTCGAGTTCCTTCATCATGTCCGTGGCCACCTGCTCGGAGGTGCGGCCCCAGATCTCGAGGATCTTGTTGTAGCGGGTGGCGGCGTCCAGCTTACCTTCGTGGTAGTACTCGTGCTCGACCCCGCGCACCTCGTCATTGGCTTCCTTGAGCAGCTTGCCCTTGGAGCCGGGCACGACGATGTCGTCGATGCCCACGGAGACGCCGGCCTTCATGGCCCACAGGAAGCCCACGTCCTTCATGGCGTCCAGGAGCTTGATGGTCAGCTCGGGGCCGTTGAGCTTGTAGGCGCGGTTCACCAGGGACAGCAGGCCTTCCTTCTTCAGGAGGGCGTTGATGAAGGGCAGGCCTTCGGGCATGGAGCGGTTGAAGATGACCCGGCCCACGGTGGTGGTGATGAGTTCGCGCTTCACCTCGTGGCTGGGGCATTCGAAGATCTCCTGCTCGGAGTGCTTCTTGGGATCCTTCTTGTGCCAGGCCTCGGCGTCCACCACCTCGCCGGTGTAGCGCAGCTGGATGATGGCGTGGGTGTCGACCACCTTGGCCTCGTGGGCCGCGATGACCTCGTTGATGGTTCCGAAGACCATGCCCTGGCCCTTGCGGTTCTGCCGCTTCTTGGTCAGGTAGTAGCCGCCGAGCACGATGTCCTGGGAGGGCACCACGTTGGGGCGACCGTTGGCGGGGTTCAGGATGTTCTGGGTGGACATCATGAGCACCCGGGCCTCGATCTGGGCCATGGGGGACAGGGGCACGTGCACGGCCATCTGGTCGCCGTCGAAGTCGGCGTTGAAGGCGGTGCAGACCAGGGGGTGCAGGCGGATGGCCTTGCCTTCCACCAGGACGGGCTGGAAGGCCTGGATGCCCAGGCGGTGGAGCGTGGGGGCGCGGTTCAGCAGCACGGGGTGGTTCTGGATGACCTCATCCAGCACGTCCCACACCTCGGGCACGCCCTGCTCGACCATCTCCTTGGCCTGGCGGATGGTGGCGGCGTGGCCCTTGTGCTCCAGGCGGTTGAAGATGAAGGGCTTGAAGAGCTCCAGGGCCATCTTCTTGGGGAGGCCGCACTGGTGGAGCTTGAGGTCGGGACCCACGACGATGACCGACCGGCCCGAGTAGTCCACGCGCTTGCCAAGCAGGTTCTGGCGGAACCGGCCCTGCTTGCCCTTCAGGGCGTCGGACAGGGACTTCAGGGGGCGGTTGCTGACGCCGCGCAGGAGGCGGCCGCGCTTGCCGTTCTCGAAGAGGGCATCCACGGCCTCCTGCAGCATGCGCTTCTCGTTGCGCACGATGACTTCGGGGGCCCGGAGCTCCAGGAGCTTCTTGAGGCGGTTGTTGCGGTTGATGACGCGCCGGTACAGGTCGTTGAGGTCGGATGTGGCGAAACGGCCGCCGTCCAGGGGCACCAGGGGCCGCAGCTCGGGGGGCAGGACCGGGACGACGTCCAGGATCATCCACTCGGGCTTGTTGCCGCTGCGCTTGAAGGCCTCGGTCACCTTGAGGCGCTTGGCGATCTTCACGCGCTTCTGGGTGGAGGTCTCCTGCTTCATGAGGTGGCGCAGCTCGATGGCGAGCGCTTCCACGTCCACGTGGCGCAGGAGCTCCTTGATGGCCTCGGCGCCCATCTGGGCCCGGAAGCCTTCGCCGTACTCGGCCTTGTATTCGCGGTACTTCTCCTCGGCCAGGATCTCCCGGGCCTTCAGGGGGGTGGTGCCGGGATCGGTCACCGCGTAGGCTTCGAAGTACAGCACCCGCTCAAGGTCCTTGAGGGGGATGTCCAGCAGGTAGCCGATGCGGCTGGGGACGCCCTTGAAGAACCACACGTGGCTGACCGGGGAGGCCAGGGCGATGTGGCCCATGCGCTCGCGGCGCACGGCCTTCTTGGTGACCTCGACGCCGCACTTGTCGCAGATGACGCCCTTGAACTTCTGGCGCTTGTACTTGCCGCACAGGCATTCCCAGTCGTTGACGGGCCCGAAGATGCGGGCGCAGAAGAGGCCGTCGCGCTCGGGCTTGAGGGAGCGGTAGTTGATGGTCTCGGGCTTGGTGACCTCGCCGCGGGACCAGGAGCGGATCACGTCGGGCGACGCGAGGGTGACCCGGATGCATTCATAGGCGTTGATGTTCTGCTGCTCGGGAAACATTTCAGACCTCTCAAAATCGTTGTGGATTCACCAGAAAGTCGCGAACTTAACCCTCGATGGAGAACGCGGGTTCTTCGACGTCCTGGAGAGGTTCGAGTTCCTCTCGCGTCAGCATCGCCACATCGATGCACAGGGCGTTGAGCTCCTTCTTGACCACGTTGAAGCTCTCGGGGAGGCCGGGATCCTTGATGGTCTCGCCCTTGATGATGGCCTGGTAGATCTGGGTGCGTCCGTGCATGTCGTCGGACTTGTAGGTGAGGAGCTCCTGCAGCACATGGGCCGCGCCGTAGGCCTCCAGGGCCCACACTTCCATCTCACCGAAGCGCTGGCCGCCGAACTGGGCCTTGCCGCCCAGGGGCTGCTGCGTGATGAGGGAGTAGGGTCCAATGCTCCGGGCATGGATCTTGTTGTCGACGAGGTGGTGCAGCTTGAGCATGTAGACGCAGCCGACGTTCACGGGCTGCTCGTAGGCCTCGCCGGTCATGCCGTCGAAGAGCTTTGTCTTGCCGGTGACATCGGGGCCCTTCTTGTCGTTCTTCTCCCAGGCCTTGACGAGCCATTCCTTGATGTCCGACTCGCGGGCGCCGTCGAAGACCGGGGTGGTGAAGTGCACGCCGAGGACCTTGCCGGCCCAGCCGAGGTGGCACTCGAGCACCTGTCCGATGTTCATGCGGGAAGGCACGCCCAGGGGGTTCAGCACGATGTCCACGGGCTTGCCGTCGGGCAGGTAGGGCATGTCCTCCACGGGGAGGATGCGGCTGACCACGCCCTTGTTGCCGTGGCGGCCGGCCATCTTGTCACCGACCTGCAGCTTGCGCTTGACGGCCACGTAGCACTTGACGGTCTTGAGCACGCCGGGCATGAGCTCGTCGCCCTTGACCAGGCGGTCGATGCGCTCGTTGAGGATGTCGCGCAGGACGCGGAGCTGGCTCTCGGTCTTGTCGAGGATGTCCAGCACCTGGGCTTCCAGGCGCTCCTTGCCGGCGGCGACGGTCACCTGGCGGAAGCGGTGGTAGGGCACGGCCTCCAGCATGTTCTGGGTGAGCTTCTTGGCCTTGGGGAGCAGTTCCTTGCCCTTGTCGTCGGTGAGGGGCTCGGCGAGCTCCTTGTTCTTCAGGAGGGCGACGATCTTCTTCTTGGCCTCGGCGCGGATGATGCGCTCCTCGTCCTCGAGGTCCTTCTCCCACTTGCTGATCTGCTCGCGCTCGATCTGCTGGGTGCGGAGATCCTTCTCCTGGCCCTTGCGGGTGAAGACCTTGACGTCCACCACGGTGCCCTCGATGCCGGGGCCCACGGTGAGGCTGGCGTCCTTCACGTCGCTGGCCTTCTCACCGAAGATCGCCCGCAGGAGCTTCTCTTCGGGGCTGAGGATGGTTTCGCCCTTGGGGGTGACCTTGCCCACGAGGATGTCGCCGTGGCGCACGGTGGCGCCGATGCGGATGATGCCGGACTCGTCCAGGTTCTTGAGCATCTCCTCCCGGACCTGGGGGATGTCGCGGGTGATCTCTTCGGGGCCCAGCTTGGTGTCGCGGGCGTGGACCTCGAATTCCTCGATGTGGATGGTCGTGTAGAGGTCTTCCTTGACGATGCGCTCGCTGATGAGGATGGCGTCCTCGAAGTTGTAGCCGCGCCAGGGCATGTAGGCGACCACGAGGTTGCGGCCCAGGGCCAGCTCGCCGTGCTCGCAGCAGGGACCGTCGGCCAGGATCTGGCCGGAGGCCACGTACTCGCCCTTCTTCACCAGGGGCACCTGGTTGAGGCAGGTGTTCTGGTTGCTCCGGGCGTACTTGATGAGCGTGTAGATGTCCACGCCGCTCTCTTCGCCCTCGGTGTCGGGGTCGTCCTCGACGCGCACCACGATGCGGTTGGCGTCCACGGTCTCCACGATGCCGGAGCGGCGGCAGAGGACGCAGGCGCCGGAGTCGCGGGCGGCGTAGTATTCCATGCCGGTGCCCACGATGGGGGCCTCGGTGCGCACCAGCGGCACGGCCTGGCGCTGCATGTTGGCGCCCATGAGCGCCCGGTTGGCGTCGTCGTTCTCAAGGAAGGGGATGAGGCTGGCGGCCACGGACACGAGCTGCTTGGGGCTCACGTCCATGAGGGTGACCTTCTCGCGCTCGACGGTCTTGGTTTCGTCGGCGACGCGGGCCACCACGAACTCGTCCAGGATGTTGCCCTCCTTGTCCACGGGCACGTTGGCCTGCGCGATGGTGTGGGCGTCCTCCTCCCAGGCGGAGAGGTACCAGGCGTGCATCTCGTACTTGGCGGGGCGCTTGCCGGCCTTGTCCAGCTTGGCGTTCTCGGCCTCCAGCTCGTCCAGGGGGACCACCTGCATGTAGCCGAACTTGCTGTCGCCCACGCTGGTGACCTTGGCGTAGTTGATAATGCGGCCGTTCTCCACCTTTAGGTAGGGGCTCTCGATGAACCCGAACTCGTTGATGCGGGCGTAGCAGGAGAGGCTGGAGATGAGGCCGATGTTCGGGCCTTCGGGCGTTTCAATGGGGCAGATGCGGCCGTAGTGGGAGGTGTGCACGTCGCGCACCTCGAAGCCCGCGCGGTCGCGGCTGAGGCCGCCCGGTCCGAGGGCCGACAGGCGGCGCTTGTGGGTGATCTCCGACAGGGGGTTGGTCTGGTCCATGAACTGCGACAGCTGGCTGGACCCGAAGAACTCCTTCATGGCCGCGATGACGGGCTTGGAGTTGATGAGGTCGTGGGGCTGCAGGGGGCTGTTGGGATCCTGGGCCATGGAGAACTTCTCCTTGATGGCCCGCTGCACGCGGACCAGGCCCACGCGGAAGCAGTTCTCCAGCAGTTCGCCCACGCTTCGGACGCGGCGGTTGCCCAGGTGGTCGATGTCGTCCTTCTTCACCGGCGCCACTTCGTCCACGCGGTCGGACCGGGTGGTGTCGTACTTCTTGAGGCGCAGCAGGTAGTGGACGGTGGCGACGAAGTCCTCGGTGGAGAGGGTGCGGGCCTCCAGCTCCGTGGTCAGGCCCAGCTTGGCGTTCATCTTGTGCCGGCCGACCTTGGAGAGGTCGTACTTCTGGGCGTCGAAGAACATGGAGTGCAGGAGCTTCTTGCTGGATTCCAGCGTGGCGGGCTCGCCGGGCCGGATCTTCTTGAAGAGCTCCTTGGCGGCCTCTTCGCTGTCCTCGGTGTGGTCCTTGGAGAGGGTCTCGGTGAAGACCTTGCCGGTGGCGTCGTTCTCGGGGAAGCACACCGCGAACTCATCGACGTTGTTGGCCAGGAACATCTCGAGGTGGGTCTGCACGAAGGCGTCGTTGGCCTCCAGCAGGACCTCGCCGGTGTTCATGTTGACCACGTCCTCCAGCAGCACGGCGCCGTCCAGCATGCCGCGTTCCACGGCCACCTGCGTGACGCCGGCCTTGATCATGGCCTCCAGGAGGCGGCGGCTGACGGCCTTGCCCTTGGGGACGATGATCTCCTTGTCCTTGGGATTCTTGATGTCCTCCAGGGCCTTCTGGCCCACCAGGAGCTCGCTGGGCTGGAGGTAGACGACGGCGCCCTTCAGGGTGAAGCGCTGCGCCGTGTAGAAGTGGGCGAGCATGGACTGGTTGTCCGCGAGCCGCTCGTCGAACAGGCCCAGGGCGCGCAGGAAGGTGGAGCCCAGGAACTTGCGCTTGCGGTCGATGCGGGCGTAGAGCAGGCCCTTGGTGTCGAGCTCGAACTCGATCCAGCTGCCGCGGTAGGGGATCACCTGGGCGCTGTACAGGGCCTTGTCGTTGGTGATGGCGAAGAATACGCCGGGGCTGCGGTGCAGCTGGCTGACGATGACGCGCTCGGTGCCGTTGATGACGAAGGTGCCGCGGTCGGTCATGGTCGGGAGGTCACCGAAGTAGACCTCGGACTCCTGGCTCTGCTTGTAGCGGCGGTTGCCCTTCTCGTCCTTGTCGAACTGGTTGAGGCGCACGCGGATCTTCAGGGGCGAGGCCATGGTGGCGCCGCGCTCGACGCATTCCTCCATGCGCATCTTCTGGTGCAGGCCCACGGGCTCGCTGCACACGTCGCAGATCTTCGCCTGGTTCTTGTTGCGGGTGCCGCACTTGGGGCAGTCCACCGTGGGGTCCTTGGGGTGGTCGGTCACGATGTGGTGGCCGCAGCTCTTGCAGGTGGTGCGCAGGTGCTCGAGGCCCTCGTTCTTTCCGCACTTGCAGGCCCAGTGGCCGACGGTGTAGTCGACGAACTCCACCTCGAGGCTCGCGTCGCTGCCGTCGGGGTTCTTGCCGTTGTGCACGGGGAACATGGATTCGAACACGGACTTCAGGCCGCGGCCTTCCCGCTCGGTGTGGAGCAGGTTCATCTGCAGGAATTCGTCGTAGCTGCGCTTCTGGATGTCGATCAGGTTCGGGATGGGAACCAGGGAGCGGATTTTCGAGAACTGCACACGCTGGCGGTAGATGTTCTGTTGAACGCTCATGGTTCACTCCGGAAGACACCCGCGCTGCCCCGGTGGGGCTGACGGGAAAACGTGGAGAGGTCGAACGAGAAGACTCGGACCAGGCCCACCGAACTCACGACATACGACGGACCTGGGGTCAGCCGACCGCCGTCACCGGCGGAAGCTGACCCTGAGGATCGCGATGTTCTGGCACACGGAAAATGAGGCAACCGGGGCCCTTTGTGGTGGCTGGGATCGAAATGCCCGGACGTGGGTCCGGGGGCAAGAAATAAGCATACCACTTTTTCACAAACCACAAAGCGCAAGGTGTACAAAGACACCTCGCGCTTTGGATTTGACGCGGCCGGTCGGCTTTTTACTTGATCGCGACCTTGGCGCCGGCGGCTTCGAGCTTTTCCTTGATCTTGGCGGCTTCGTCCTTGGACACGCCTTCCTTCACGACCTTGGGAGCGCCGTCGACCATGTCCTTGGCTTCCTTGAGGCCCAGGCCGGCAACGATCTCGCGGACCGCCTTGATGACGTTCAGCTTCTGGGCGCCAGCCTCGACGAGCTCGACGTTGAACTCGGTCTGCTCCTCGGCGGGAGCGGCCGCGGCGGCGGCACCGCCACCGGCGGGGGCCGCAACGGCGGCGGCGGAGACGCCGAAGCGCTCCTCAAGGGCCTTGACCAGGTTGGCCAGGTCAAGGACGGTCATGGTTTCGATTTCCTTGATCAACATATCAGCGGTGAGAGCCATGTAGTTCTCCTCTCGAATGATTGGTTTCGGGGTGGGTGGAGACGGGGTGGTCGCGGGCCTATTCGGCGGCGGGGGCCACGTCTTCCTTCTGCTTGCGGATCGCCTCCAGAGCCACTGCGATGCCGGAGATGGGGTACATCATGAGGTAGAGCAGCTTGCCGATGAGGACGTCGCGGGAGGGGAGTTCGGCGATCTGCTTGAAATCCGCCATGCTGACGGCCTTTCCGTCAAGGATGGCGCCCTTGAGGTTGGCGGCCGGATTGTCCTTGAGGAAGTTGTTGACGGCCTTGGCCAGGGCGACCACGTCGTTTTCCGTCGTGGCGACGGCGGTGGCGCCCTTGAAGTGCTCGGACAGGCTTTCGAACTGGGATTCCTTCACCGCCAGCTTGAGCAGCGTGTTCTTGGAAACCCGGTACTGGGCTTGGCTCTCCCGGATGGACTTCCGGAAGGAGGTGTCTTTGACGACGGTAAGGCCCTTGAACCCGAGGACGACGGCGGACTTCGCCGTGGAGAACGTCCCCTTGAGCTGGGCCACTTCGGTGCGTTTCTGTTCGCGTTCCATGGTCAGCTCCTACTTTTCCGCAACGTGGTTGACGGAGACGCTGGGGCCCATGGTGGAAGCCATGTGGATAGCCTTCACATACTTGCCCTTGGCCGCGGACGGCTTGGCCTTGTTGACGGCATCGATGAGGGCCTTGGCGTTCTCCTTGAGCTTCTCGACCCCGAAGGAGATCTTGCCGACGCCGGCATGGATGATGCCCGTCTTGTCGACGCGATACTCGACCTTGCCGGCCTTGATCTCCTTGATGGCCTTGGCCACGTCGAAGGTCACCGTGCCCGTCTTGGGGTTGGGCATGAGGCCGCGGGGGCCCAGCACCTTGCCAAGGCGTCCGACGCCCTTCATCATGTCCGGCGTGGCGACGAGGGCGTCAAATTCCAGGAAACCACCCGCGATGCGCTCCACGAGATCGTCCCCACCCACGATGTCCGCACCGGCGGCTTCCGCATCCTTGATCTTTTCGCCCGTGGCGATGACGGCCACCCGCATGCTCTTGCCCGTGCCGTGGGGCAGGACAATGGTGCCACGGACCATCTGGTCCGCGTGACGGGGGTCGACGCCGAGCCTCATGTGCACTTCCACGGTCTCATCGAACTTGGCGAAGGCCAGGTTCGTGATCACGCCAAGGGCCTCAGCGAGGTCGTAGGGGCGATCTTCGATCTTGGAGGCGGCAGCCTGGTACTTCTTTCCAGGTTTTGCCATATTAACTCCTGTTCTAAAGATCTTCCGCGATGACGGTCGCGGTTGCCGGGTTTCCCGCACGATGCGGGACTCCGTTGAAAGGTGTCCTACTTGACGACTTCAACGCCCATGGAGCGCGCGGAGCCGGCGATGGAACGCATGGCGGCCTCGAGGCTGCCGGCGTTGAGATCGGGCATCTTGACCTTGGCGATCTCCTCAAGCTGGGCCTGGGTGATCTTGCCGACCTTGGTCTTGTTGGGAATCGCGCTGCCCTTTTCCAGGCCGAGCTTCTTCTTGATGAGCACGGCGGCGGGGGGGGTCTTGAGGATGAAGCTGAAGCTGCGGTCGCCGTAGACGGTGATGACCACGGGGAGGATGGTGCCCTTTTCCACCTGGGTGACGGACTTCGCGTTGAACTGCTTCACGAACTCCATGATGTTCACGCCGTGCTGGCCGAGGGCGGGGCCCACGGGAGGCGCAGGGGTGGCTTCCCCGGCGGGGAGCTGCAGCTTGATGTATCCGGTGATCTTCTTGGCCATGTCTTTTTCTCCCGCGACGGATTCCGGCGCATGCCGGCGACTGTCGCCTTGTAGGGCGGGAAGCTAGCGCTTCTCCACCTGGATGAAGTCGAGCTCCACGGGGGTGCTGCGACCGAACACCGTCACCATCACCTTGATGGTGGAGCGCTCTTCGTGGATTTCCTCCACATCCCCTTCGAAGTTGGCGAACGGGCCGTCTATGATACGCACTTTTTCGCCCTTCTCAAAGTGGTATTTGGGCTTGGGCTTCTCCTGGGTCTCTTCGGTGTGGTTCATGATCTGCCGCACCTCTTCGTCCGTCAGGGGCGTGGGGCGCTTCTTGTTGGCGCCCACGAAGCTGGTGACCTTCGGGGTGTTGCGGACGAGGTGCCAATCGGCATCCTCCATCTCGTAGTTCGCACCCTTCTTCGTCACGGCGATCTCGACCAGCAGGTAGCCGGGGAAGGACTTGCGCTTTTTCAGCACCCGCTCCTTGCGCCCGGACTTGGCGTCGACCTTCATCTCCTCGTAGGTTTCCTCGGGGATCTGGATGTCGCCGAAATGCTCGTCCCGCTCTTCCATCTTTATGCGCTGGCGCAGGCTCTCCATCACCTTGGCCTCGTAGCCGGAATAGGTGTGGATGATGAACCAGGCCATCTTCCGTTCGTTGGTCGGAGATGCCAAGGTTTCTCCGGGCATACCCAAAAGATCGGTCATCGGGTCCTCCGGACTAGTTGTGGGGGAGGACGGCGGCCATCCCCCAGGAGATGGCCTTGTCGCACGCCCACAGGAAAAGGCCCACGAAAGCCGAGACGATCACCACCGAGTAGGCGGCGCTCATTACCTTCGGCTTTCCGGGCCAGTCAACGCGCTTGAGCTCCGAAAGGAGCTCCATGGCCTGATGTTTGATGGCTGAAATCAACGGGAACTCCCGGCTTTCAATGGCTTTTTAAGCAATTGGCCCCAGCTGTCGTTGGCTGGGGCCGAGCACGAATGGCAGGGGAGACAGGTTTCGAACCCGCGACCTGCGGATTTGGAGTCCGCTGCTCTACCAGCTGAGCTACTCCCCTCTGGACTTCCAAGGAAAGCGGAATCCCGCCTGGGCGGGATCCCGTTCGACCCTTCCTACTTGCCTTCCCGGTGGAGCTTGTGGCCCCCACAGGCGCGGCAATGCTTATTGAACTCGAGCTTGCCCGTGGTGGTGCGCTTGTTCTTGGTGGTGGTGTAGTTCTTGCGCTTGCACTCGGTGCAGAGGAGCTGAACGATGTCACGCATGACGTGTTCCTTTAGTGGATGACTTCGTCGACCCGGCCGGAGCCGACGGTGCGGCCGCCTTCACGGATGGCGAACTTGAGGCCCTTTTCCATGGCGATGGGAACGATCAGCTCGACGGTCAGGGTGACGTTGTCACCGGGCATGACCATTTCGCGGCCCGCTTCCAGCTCGATGGAACCCGTCACGTCCGTGGTGCGGAAGTAGAACTGGGGGCGATACTTGTTGAAGAAGGGGGTGTGGCGGCCACCCTCGTCCTTGCCCAGGACGTAGACGGCGGCGGTGAACTTGGTGTGGGGGGTGATGGAACCGGGCTTGGCCAGAACCATGCCGCGCTCCACGTCCTTGCGCTCCACGCCGCGGAGCAGGATGCCCGCGTTGTCGCCGGCCTGACCCTGATCCAGGGACTTCTTGAACATCTCGACGCCGGTGACGACCTTCTTGACGGTGTCGCGCAGGCCGATGATCTCGATCTCCTCGCCCACCTTCACGACGCCGGCTTCGATACGGCCGGTGACCACGGTGCCGCGGCCGGTGATGGTGAACACGTCCTCTACGGGCATGATGAAGGGCTTGTCGACGGGACGGGCGGGATCGGGAATGTAGGAGTCAACGGCTTCCATGAGCTCATAGATGCACTTGACTTCGGGGGCGTTGACGTTGGTGGCGTTTTCCATGGCCAGCTTCGCCGAGCCGCGGATGATGGGGATATCGTCGCCGGGGAAGCCGTAGGAGGTGAGCAGCTCGCGCAGCTCCATCTCCACCAGGTCGCTCAGCTCGGGATCGGCGATGTCGATCTTGTTCATGAAGACGACGATGTAGGGCACGCCGACCTGACGGGCAAGCAGGATGTGCTCGCGGGTCTGGGGCATGGGGCCGTCGGTGGCGGCGACCACCAGGATGGCGCCGTCCATCTGGGCCGCGCCCGTGATCATGTTCTTGATGTAGTCGGCGTGGCCGGGGCAGTCCACGTGGGCGTAGTGCCGACGGGGGGTCTGGTACTCGACGTGGGCCGTGTTGATCGTGATCCCACGGGCCTTCTCTTCAGGAGCGGAGTCGATCTGCTCGTAGGACTTGGCCGTGCCGCCCTGCGTAACGGACAGCAGGGTCGCGATGGCGGCCGTCAGCGTGGTCTTGCCGTGGTCCACGTGGCCGATGGTGCCGATGTTGACGTGAGGCTTTGAGCGATCGAATTTCTCTTTGGCCACAGGTGCCTCCTGGAGGTGGTGGGGATTGTGATATTGCCGGGTTGGGTGCTGCGCGGATGAAAAGTGGAGCCCACAGGCGGGATTGAACCGCCGACCTCGTCCTTACCAAGGACGCGCTCTGCCACTGAGCTATGTGGGCCATGCTTTTCTGGAGCGGGAAACGGGGTTCGAACCCGCGACATTCAGCTTGGAAGGCTGACGCTCTACCAACTGAGCTATTCCCGCAAAACAACCAGTCTTCCGCGAAAGAACTGGTGCCTAGAGAAGGATTCGAACCTCCGTAGGGCGGAGCCCGGCAGATTTACAGTCTGCTGCCATTAACCACTCGGCCATCTAGGCAATGTCAAAGGAACCCTGTTTCGGCGCTCTGTGAGGCAAAGCTTTCCTGACAGGGAATTGCAAAGGTAACACGCCGCCGGGACGCGCACAACAAAAAAGATTCACGCCGGGTGGACCCCGCGCTGGGCGAGGACGCGGAAAACCATGACCGCCGCCGCGCTCGAGACGTTCAGGCTCTCGATGCCGCCCGGCATGCCGATGGCCAGCAGGCCGTCGCAGCGCTCCTGGATCTTCTGGTGGAGGCCCTCCCCCTCGGAGCCCAGCACGAGCACCGTGGCGCGGTCGAACCGTTCGGCGAGGTAGTCCGTGCTGCGGGGACCCGCGGCCAGACCGTAGACCCAGGCGCCGGCCTCCTTGAGGTCCTCCAGGGCCCGGGCCAGGTTCACCACGCGCACCAGGGGAACGCGGCCGACGGTGCCCGCGCTGGCGCGCACCACCGTCTCGTTCACCTGCGCGGACCGGCGTTCGGGGAAGACCACCCCGTCCACCCCGGCGGCCGCGGCCGAGCGCAGGATGGCGCCGAAATTGTGGGGATCGGTCACGCCGTCCAGCACGAGCACCAGGGCCGCCGCGCCGCGCTCCCGGACCCGCTGGGCCAGGGCGTCCATGGTCCCCAGGGCGATGGCCTCGCCTTCGCCCAGGACGCCCTGGTGGCGCTGGCCCTGGGACCTGCGGTCCAGGCTGTCCATGGGTTCGCGGTGGATGACCACGCCCTGCTCCCGGGCCTGGGATCTCAGCTTGGCGCAACGCTCCCAGGCCGTGGGCGCGATGCGCAGGGTCTGGAGTTCGCCCCGCAGCAGGGCCTCCTCGCAGGCGTGGGGTCCCAGGAATCGCATTCTAGAAGGCCTTCTTGTATCCGACGGACCAGAGATGCCCCATGCCCTCGACCCGGGTGAGGGTGCCGGTGGTGCCCGGTCCGCCGAGGCCCCAGGTGATGTCCAGGTTCCTGGCTTCGCGGTCCTGGGACTGGCGGATCTGCCAGCCGAGGTTCACTTCGCCCTTGAGGACCTTCCAGCCCAGGCCCGCGGAGAAGGCCGCGGTTCGGGAGCCTCCCAGCACGGGTTCCAGGGAGGCGTCCTTCCGGAGCCCGGGGTCCGTGGAAAGGCCGATGCGGCCGGTGACGTTCTTGGTGAAGGAGAACTCCCCGGCCAGGCTGATGCCGAAGCCGCTGTGGAAATCGTCCCGGAAGCCCGGCCTGCCCTCCACGGTGCCGCTGGGGCCCGTGACGGCGGCGTAGCCCGGAAGCTTCGTGCTGGTGCCCAGGACGTAGCGAAGGTCGGCCTCCCAGGTGAAGGTCTGGGTCATGCGCTGGCGCACGCCGAGGGTGAACCGGCCCGGAAGGGTGATCCCGCCCTCGCCGGGCTGGACGGCCAGGGCGTCCTGGAGCGTCTGGGCCGCGGGCACGGCGATGGCGTTGGGGGTGCCGAAGCCGCTGATCCCCACCAGCTGCCGGTGGCTGGGGTCCACCCGGGCCGTCAGGGGCAGGGTGCCCTGGATGGAGCCTTGGTAGGCCCCCGCGAGGGTCCATCGGGGATTTATCGCCCAACGGAAGCCCACCGCGTAGCTGGGAAGGTACTTGGACCCCCGTTCCTCGGCGTTGACCTCCAGGATGCCCTGGGCGGGGTTGACGTCCGAAACCGGGGCTCCGGGCACGCCGGGCACCGGGACCCGTACGGAATTCGTGAAGAGGTACTTGACATGGGTCATGCCCAGGCTCGCCCCGAAGGACAGGGCAGGCGTGACGGCGTACGAGAGCTGGGCCTCCATCCTGCGGGTGGTGAGGTCCATGCCCTGGGCCTCGAACCGTCCGGTGTAGGTGGACGGCATGAGGGCGTGACGCATGAATGGGTTATCGAATTTAAGGCCGAGATACAGATTGGGCTTGAGTTTCCAGGCGGCCCCCAGGGCGGGCAGGAAACGGTTGCGGTCGGTGCTGTGCAGGATGGTGGAATTGGACTGCAGGGTGGCCTGGGAGGACTGGAGCTCCATGCCCGCGGCCAGGTAGGCGCTGGCGTCGTCCCGGAGGGTCACCAGGAGGGCGGGGTTCAGGGCCGCGGCCTCGAGGCTCTGGCCGAAGGCCACGCCCGCGCCGCCCCGGCCGATTCCCACCGGGTCGGATGCCGGGAGCCAAAGGGTCTGGGCCGCCAGGGGCGTCCCCAGGCCCGCCAGGAGCCCAAGCGCGCCCAGTGCGATCCTCACAGTCGTCCTCGCCATACCCAAACCTCCCAGATGGTGTCCATGTCAACGAAGTGGCGCGGACAACCCATAAGTTCAACAACGAACATTCAGGATGGCCTGAAGACCGCCGAAGACCAAGAGGCTATTCTCTCCCCATGGCGCTGCTGGCCCCATCCTCCCCTCCCGTGAGCATTTCCACCCGCCTGGGCTGGTCGTCGGTACGAAGGAAGGCCCCCCGGGGGGGGCCTTCCTCAGGCGTGGCGGGTGGACCTACCAGATGGCCTTGATGCCGATCTGCATTTCGCGGGTGCGGTTCTTGTCCACGGTGGCCAGCTGACCGAAGGCGGGGCTGGCGGCGCCGGAGGAGGTGTTGGCCTGGTAGTTGCCGGTGGGCACCTGGAAGTCGGCCTTGTTGAAGAGGTTGTAGACGTCGATGATGCCCTGCAGGCGGATGGACTTGTAGACCTGGAAGGTGCGGGAGAGGCGGACGTCGAACTGGGTGTAGTTGGGCTGGCGCATGTCGTTGCGGACGTGGCCGGCGTAGATCTTGTTGATCATGCCGTCGCCGTTGAGGTTGCGGGCGTCGTAGGCGGTGAAGGGCAGGCCGGTGTTGAACAGGGCGCGCACGGAGCCCTCGATGCCGAGGACGATGGGGAAGTACGCCACCGCGTTGGCCACCACGCGGCGGTCGCTGTCGCCGTAGCCGAAGTTGGAGCCCACGTCCTGGGGGTCGGGGGTGAGGGAGGACCCCAGCTCGCTGGAGTAGTTGCCCGCCGACGTGTAGGTGCCGCGCTCGAAGGAGCCGGTGTCCTGGGCCTTGGACCAGGTCACGTTGGCCAGCAGGCCCAGGTTCTCGGCCCAGGTCTTCTTCACGGTGGCGCTCAGGCCGCGGTAGAAGCCGTAGCCGTCGGTCTTGACCAGGTAGACGTCGCTGAAGCCGCCCACGGGGTTGCCGGGGACCACGCTGCCCTTGCCGAAGTTCACGACGCGGCCGCGGATGGTGGCGGTGCCGGGGCGGGTGGCGGTGCTCCAGGTGTTGATGCCGGGGGTGTAGCCGTCGTTGTAGGGGGTCCCGCCGGTCTGGGTCAGGTTGATGTTCTCGAAGCGCTGGAGGTTGTAGTAGTTGACGTAGCTGGCCGTGAGGCCGACGGTGAGGTTGTTGCCCAGGTCGTGCTCGATCCCGATGCTGATCTTGCGGGAGCGGGAGAGCTTGTTATCGGGATCCCACAGGGAGGTGGGGGAGGACCCGGCGGTGAACGCGGGGTTGGTGGCCAGGGTCGCGAGCTCGGCGTCCGTGAGCTTGCGCATGTTCGTGGTGGACCCGATGACGTTGTTGGCGCTCAGCAGGCCCGAGTTGAAGAGGTTGAGCATGGCGGTGTTGGGCGCCGCCGCCGTGCCGCGGTTGAGGGTGAAGCTGTAGTTGGTGATGATCTGGCCGTTGCCGGTCATGGTGTTGGAGTGCAGGAGGAGCGGGGTGGGGCTGGTGAAGTAGCCCAGGCCGCCGCGCACCACGGTCCGGCCCTTGCCGTCCACGTCGAAGCTGAAGGCGAAGCGGGGGTCCACGGTGTGGCCGCCCATGCCCTGGTCCAGGCCCTTGAAGTTCGCGTTGGGGTGCGGGTTGTCGGAGAAGCTCTGGCTCAGGGTGCGCACGCCCGCGGTGAGCAGGAGGCGGTGGTCCAGGAGGCCCGAATACTGGCCCTGCAAGAAGAAGGAGGCCCACTCGGTCTTCATGGGGATGCGGCCCGCGTAGGGGCTGACGCCGCCGTTGTACTGCACGGTGCCGTTGTTGGGGGTGGAGGTGAGGGTGCCGTTGGCCCAGTCCGCCGCGGAGCCGTAGGTGCCGAAGTTCCAGGCGCCGGCGTTGTTCTGGAAGAACTGGTTGTCCTCGTCCACCTTGGTGAGGTCCAGGCCGCCCTTCACCTGCCAGTCCCCGCGGTTCCAGGTGGTGGAGGTGTAGAACTGGGTGGTGAGCTCGTTGCTCTCCCGGGGCGTGGAGGTCTTGGTGCCGAACGCCATGAAGGAGGTGCTCTGGGGGATGGAGATGGAGGGGGTGCCGGGATAGGCGTTGCCCGTCATGGGGCGGGCCTCCCGGGCGAACTGGATGCGGCTTTCGGTGAAGAGCTCGGGGGTCCAGATGTCGTTGGCTTCGAGCACCCAGCTGATGGACTGCACCCGGGTGGGGATGTTGTTGGACTCGGCGTTGTTGGGAACCGCGCTGGTGTTGGTCAGCGTGTCGGTCATGTTCTGGTAGTTGGTGCGCAGCACGAAGCGGTGGTTGGCGTTGAGGCTGTAGTCCAGGCGGGCGAAATACACCGTGTTGGTGTTCTCCATGGGGTAGGGGTGGGCGGCGATGCCCTGGCCCGGGTTGCCGAACTCCTCGCCCAGGGTCAGGCCGCTCTTGTTGGTGACCACGTGGCCCAGGCGGGACGCGTAGAGCCGGTCGAAGTCGGCCTGGCTCATGCCCGTGGCGGCGGTGATGGGCGTGGGAATGGGGTTGGAGGTGATGCTCTTGTGGAAGCGCTCCACGCCCACGAAGTAGTAGAGCTTGTCCTTGATGATCGGGCCGCCCACGTTGAAGTTGATGTTGCTGGAGTCGTTGAAGCGCTGGAGGTTGGCGGCGGTGTTGAAGGTCCTCGAGGCGTCGTAGGGCACGCCCTTGGGGGCGGCGGACCAGCTGGTCCTGCGCATTTCGTAGAGGGCGCTGCCGGTGAACTCGTTGGTTCCGCCCTTGGTGATGGCGTTGATGGTGGCGCCGGCCTGGCCGTACTGCACGTCGTAGCCGTTGGTCACCACCTGCAGTTCCTTGATGGTGTCCGCCCCGAAGATGAAGGGCGTGTAGACGCCGCCGCGCTGCTCGTTGAAGAAGGCGGAGTTGTTGGAGGCGCCGTCGATCTGAACGGCGTTGAAGATCTGGCGGCCGCCCTCGACGATGAGGCGGGGCGTGCCGCTCATGCCCTGGCCGGCGGTGACGCCGGGGGTGAGGCGGGCCATGTCCGTGAAGTTGCGGCTGACCAGGGGCACCTGTTCCACGAGCTTCTGGTCCACCTGGGTCATGGTGACGGTGCGGCTGGGGTCGATGTCGGTGGTGGTGGCCACCACGGCCACCGTGGCGCCCATTTCGGCGGAATCCATCACCGGGTTGACGGTGGTGGCGTTGCCCAGGGTGACGCGGACCTTGAGATCCTTGAGGGTCTTCATGCCCTTGGCCATGAAGGTGATCTCGTAGACGCCGGTGGGCAGCAAGGGCAGCTGGTAGTCGCCCTTGGCGCCCGTGACGGCGGTCTGGCCGTAGCCGGTCTCGACGTTGCGCACGGTGACGGTGGCGGCGGCGATGGGCGTCTTCTGCTGGCTGGTGACGGTGCCCCGCACGGCGCCGGTGGTCTGGCTGACCTGGGCCTGGGCAACGGTCAAACAAGCAAGCGGCGTCAGGATAAGAAGACTCAGTCTTGTCTTGAACATCAAGGTTCCCCAATGGAGGTTGGTGGTTTGGCTGTTGGGCCGTGGATGAGTTGGATGATTTTGTACGGAATCCCCGGGAACGGAATGTCCTACGTGTAAATTTCCGCAAAAAAAGCAGGCCGCCGGGGGAACCTTCCGGCGGCCTGCCTCATGTACCTGGATTTTGTTTACTTGATCTTCAAGGCCTCAATGAGGAATGCATACACATCGGCCTTCTCTTCGAGGATCTTGGCGGTGGGCTTGCCGGCGCCGTGGCCCGCGTTGGTGGCGATGCGGGTGAGGATGGGCGCCGGACCCGCCTGGGCCGCCTGGAGGGTGGCCGTGAACTTGTGGCTGTGGGCGGGCACGACCCGGTCGTCATGGTCGCTGGTCAGGATCAGGGTCGGCGGATAGGCGGTGCCGGGCTTCACGTTGTGCAGGGGGGAGTAGGCCAGGAGGGTGCGGAAGCCCTCGGGGGTGTCGCTGGAGCCGTAGTCTCCCTTCCAGCCCCAACCCACGGTGAACTTGTGGAAGCGCAGCATGTCCATGACGCCCACCTCGGGCACCGCGGCGCCCCAGAGGTCCGGGCGCTGGTTCAGGCAGGCGCCCACCAGGAGGCCGCCGTTGCTGCCGCCGTTGATAGCCAGGCGGGGAGTCGAGGTGTAGCGATTCTTGATGAGCCATTCACCAGCCGCGATGAAATCGTCGAAGACGTTCTGCTTGTTCGCCAGCCGGCCCGCATCGTGCCATGCCTTGCCGTACTCCCCGCCGCCCCGCAGGCTGGGCTGGGCGTACACGCCGCCCATCTCCAGCCAGGCGATACGCACGGCCGAGAAGGAGGGGTTCAGGGACACGTCGAAGCCGCCGTAGCCGTACAGGAGCGTGGGGTTGTTCCCGTCCAGGGCCAGGCCCTTGCGGTGCACCAGGAACATGGGGATCTTCGTGCCGTCCTTGCTGGGGTAGAACACCTGGGTGACCACGTAGGCCGAGGGATCGAAGGCGACCTTGGGGGCGTGGAGGACCTTGGAGGCGCCCGTGGCGAAGTCGTAGCGGTAGATGGCCGGGGGGGCGTTGAAGGACGTGTAGGTGTAGAAGGCTTCCCGGTCCTGGATCTTGCCGTGGAATCCGCCGGCGGAGCCGACGCCGGGGAGGGCCAGTTCCGAAAGGCGGGCGCCCTTGAGGCTGTGGAAGGTGATCACGGTGTGGGCGTCCCGCATCCAGTTGGCCACGAAGCGCCCGCCCACCAGGGAAACGCCCTGCAGGACGTCCGTGCCGGGGGCCTGGGGGATGAGCTCGGTCCAGTCCTTGGGGTCCGGATGGCTGACGCGGATGGCCACCAGGCGTCCCCGGGGGGCGCCCTTGTCCGTCTTGAAGTAGAAGGTGTCGCCCTTGGACCCCACGGGGGAGTAGCGGGCGTCGAAGCGCTCCAGGAACGGCACCACCTTGGCGCCGGGCTTCCGGAGGTCCTTCACGAAGACCGCGTGCTCCGGGGCGTCGCCCTTGGAGACGTGGATGGTCAGCCATCGGCCGTCGTCGGAAACGTCGGGGCCCAGGTACCATTCGGGCTGGTCGGGCCGCTCGTACACCAGGGTGTCGTCGGCCTGGGGGGTGCCCATGGCGTGGAAGCGGACCTTGGGGCTCTTGGTCACGCCCTTGAGGGCGTCCCCCTGGCCGGGGGCGGCGTAGGCCACGTAGAAGAAGCCGGTGCCCTTGTGGTTCCAGGCCACGTTGGCGAACTTGGTCCACTGGAGCTCGTCGGGGAGGTCCTTGCCGGTGGCCACGTCCCGCACCTTCCAGGTCTTCCAGTCGCTGCCCGCGGAGGCCACGGCGTAGGCCACCAGCTTTCCATCCGGGCTGGGGCTCATCCCGGCGAGGGCCATGGTGCCCTCCTTGCTCAGGGTGTTGGGGTCCAGCAGGACCTTGCCCGGCTTGGCGGGATCGGTGGTCACGAACACCACGGCCTGGTTCTGGAGCCCGGTGTTGTGGGTGTAGAAGTAGTTGCGGCCTTCCTTGCGGGGGGCGGTGTACTTCTCGTAGTCCTGGAGGGTCTGCAGGCGCTCCAGGATCGCCTTGCGGCGGGGGATGGCCGCCAGGTGGGCGGAGGTGACCTGGTTCTGGGCCGCGACCCAGGCCTTGGTCCCGGGGGCGTTGTCGTCCTCCAGCCAGCGGTAGGGGTCGGCGACCTTGGTGCCGAAGTAGTCGTCGACCTGGTCGCATTTGCGCGTGGGGGGCGCCGGCGCGGCCGCGACCAGGGTCGTGGCCACGAGACAGGAAAGGAGCGTTCGCATCGGTCCTCCGGGGATGGCCTTTAGCCTATCATTACGAGGCTTATTCGGTCACCCCCTGTTCGCGGCCTGTCCGAGGCGATTCGGCAGGACAAGTGAAAAGATTGAACGCTGGGGCGCAGAGGGCTCGCAGGGGCGCTGGGAAAGGAAGGGAATCCTGACCCCAGCGTCCCAGCGAGATCCCAGCGCCTCAGCGTTTGATCTTCTGCCTGTTTTCGTGGCGCAACGCGTACGTGCTATGCCAAAGAGCCTTCCCTGGTTGCACTGTGCACCGATCCGGCCGGGTATTGGCGCTATCGGACCCTTTCCAGCAACCGCTTGCGGGTGTAGGGAACCAACCCGCCGGCGTCGATGATGGCCTGCCGGGCCGGGGGGAGCCTGACGGTGTCGAAGGTCTTCCCGGTGGTGAGGTTGGTGACCTTGTCCACCTGGATGTCCAGGTCGTCGCCTTCCTCGGCTTCGATGGTAGGGCACAGGACGACGTTCAGGCCCAGGTTGATGGAGTTCTGCAGGAAGATCCGGCTCATGCTGCGGGCGACGATGTTGAGTTCGTAGCCCTTGAGGGCGGAGGCGGCCTGCTCCCGGGAGGAGCCGCAGCCGAAGTTGTGGTCGGCGACGATGGCCGAGCCCTTGGGGAACTGCCCGGCCCGGAGCTTCTCGTTGAGGTCGGTGCGGTTGGCGAAGCAGAACTGGGGCGTCTCGGTGGGCAGGACGGTGGCCATGTAGCGGCCGGGGTAGATGTCGTCGGTGGAGATGTCGGCTTCGAGCTTGATGATGACTTTGGACATGGTGGCTTCTCCTCAGGCCTGGCGGGGGTCGGTGATGACGCCGGTGATGGCCGAGGCCGCGGCCACGGCGGGGCTGCAGAGGTACACCTCGGACTTGGGGTTGCCCATGCGGCCTTTGAAGTTCCGGTTGGTGGTGGAGAGCGCGGTCTCGTCGTCCCCCAGGGCGCCTTCGTGGACGCCCAGGCAGGGGCCGCAGCCCGAGTTCATGACCACGGCGCCGGCCTTCATGAAGTCCTGGATGTAGCCCTTGTCCATGGCCTGGCCGAAGATCTTGCCGGAGGCGGGGAACACCAGCATGCGGGTGCCCTCGGCCACCTTCTTGCCACGCAGGATGCCGGCGGCGATGGCCAGGTCGTCCAGGCGGCCGTTGGTGCAGGAGCCGATGACGATCTGGTGCACGGGCTTGCCGGCCACCAGGCCGATGTCCTTGACGTTGTCCACGGTGTGGGGGCAGGCGATCTGGGGCGCCAGGGCGCTCACGTCGATCTCCACCACGCGCTCGTAGACCGCGTCGGCATCGGGAGTGACGGGGGTGATGGCGTCGGTGACCCCGGCCTCCTCGCGCAGGTAGCGCATGGTCTCGCCGTCGGCGGGCACGATGCCGCTGGTGGCGCCGGCCTCCACGCTCATGTTGCAGATGGCCAGGCGCCCGGAGGTGGTCATCTTCCGGATGGTCTCGCCGTGGAACTCCAGCACGCGGAAGTTGGCGCCCTGGGCGGTGAGGACGCCGATGAGGTGGAGGATCAGGTCCTTGGGGCCCACCATGGGGGCGAATTCGCCCTTGACCACCACCTTGATGGTGGCGGGCACTTCGATGTTGACGGCGTAGCCCAGGGTCCAGGCGGAGGCCATCTCCGTGGCGCCCACGCCGAAGGAGAAGGCGCCCAGCGCGCCGTGGCTGGTGGTGTGGCTGTCGGTGCCCACGACCACGAAGCCCGGGCGCACGTAGCCGTACTCGGGGAGGATCTGGTGGCAGATGCCGCCCACGTCGCCGCGCACGTCATGGAACTTGGCGATGCCGTGCTGCGTCACGAAGCCGCGGATCTTCTTCTGGTTGGTGGCGGTCTTCGGACTCTCCGCGGGGACGCGGTGGTCGAAGATGATGGCGATGCGGCTGGGGTCCCAGGGCCTGGCCTCGATGCCGGTGCCCTCATGGATGGCCTCGAACTGGCTGATCACCAGGGCCGCGTTCTCGTGGGACATGGCCAGGTCGACCTTGGGTTCGAGCACGTCGCCGGCCTTGACCGCTTCGCGCCCGGCGGCGCGGGCGAGGATCTTTTCCACAACTGTCATACCCATGGGGGTTCCTCCGTTTCGGTTCTAGATGACGCCCTTGGACTTGAGTTCAGCGCGGGCGGCCTCGTCCAGGCCGGCGCGTTCGTAGATCTCGGCATTGTGCTGGCCCAGGGTGGGCGGCGGGGTCACCACGTCCCCGGTGCAGGCGCCGAACAGGGCGGTGAGGCCGAAGACCTCGATCTCGCCCACGCCGGGGACCTGGGTCTTCTGGAGCACGCCCCGGTGCTGCACCTGGGGCTGGCGCAGGGCCTCCTTGAGGCTGAGGATGGCGCCGCTGGGCACGTCGTGGGCGTTGAGCTTCTCCACCCACACGTCGGTGTCGTCGCCCTGGAGCCGCGCCTCCAGCAGGGGGGTGAGCTCCTTGCGGTTCTTCTTGCGGGTGTCGCGCTCCTGGAAGCGGGGGTCGGCCTTGAGTTCGGGCACGCCCAGCACGTCGCACACGGACTCCCACTGCTCCTGCTTGTTGGCGGCGATGTTGATGAAGCCGTCCCGGGTGCGGAAGGTGCCGGAGGGGGCGGCGGTGAAGTTGTCGTTGCCCATGAGGACGGGCTCCTGGCCGGCGATGAGGAGGTTCGCCGCCACCCAGCCCATGAGGGGCATGATGGAGTCCAGGAGGGAGATGTCGATGAACTGGCCCTCTCCGGTGCGCTCGCGGTGGTAGAGCGCGGCCATGAGGGCGAAGGCGGCGTTGAGCCCGCCCACGGTGTCGCACACGGGGAAGCCCGTGCGCAGGGGATTCAGCCGCTCGTCGCCGTTGACGGCCATCTCGCCCGACAGGCCCTGGATGATCTGGTCGTAGGCGGGCTTCAGGGCGTCGGGGCCGGTCTGGCCGAAGCCGGAGATGGCGCAGTAGATCAGCTTGGGGTTGATGGCCTTCAGGGTCTCGTACCCCAGGCCCAGGCGGTCCATGACGCCGGGGCGGAAGTTCTCCACCAGCACGTCGGCCTCCTTGACGAGCTTGCGGAAGATCTCCTTGCCCTCGGGGCTCTTGGTGTTGAGGGTGACGGACTTCTTGTTGGCGTTCTGGGCCAGGAAGCTCGTGCCCATCAAGGCCTTGTTGAAGGCGGGGACGATGCCCAGCTTGCGGGCCAGGTCCCCGTCCTTGGGGTTCTCCACCTTGATGACGTCCGCGCCCAGGAGGGCCAGGTGAAGGGTTGCGAAGGGCCCGGAGAGGACGTTGGTGAGGTCGAGAACCTTGACGCCTTCGAGCATGCGTTGCCTGGTCATGTCAGTACCCCAATGGGCCGGTGCGGTGCACGCGGCCGGTCATTTCGCGGCCAAAGAAGGCCTCAACGTCCTTGGCGATCTCCACGAGGCAGGGCACGTCGACGTCCCGGCGCCGTCCCGTGCGGTTCAGGGCGTGGACCAGGTCCTCGGTGGCCACGTTGCCGGCGGCCACCTTGGTGAATGGGCAGCCCCCGAGGCCGGCGAAGCTGGTCTCGAACACGCGCACTCCGGCTTCCATGGCGGCGTAGACGTTGGCCATGCCCAGGCCGTAGGTGTCGTGGAAGTGCCCCGTGGCCTGGATGGGGCCCAGGGCGAGAACCTGCCCGAACAGTCGCTTGACCTGTTCGGGGTGCGCGTGGCCGGCCGTGTCGGCCAGGCTGATGTTCAGGAGCCCGGCGTCCACGTAGGCCCGGACGATCTCCAGCACGCGCTCGTCGGGGACCCGCCCCTCGAAGCCGCAGCCGAAGGCGCTCTGGACGCTCACCTGGACCTTCCGGCCCGCGGCCAGGGCCGCGCGGCCCATGGCGATGATGCGCGCCTGGGCCTCCAGGCTGCCCATGCCGGTGTTCTTGCGGGAATGGGTGTCCGAGGCGGAGACGCCCATGCACACCATCCCCACGCCGCAGGCCCCGGCCCGGTCCAGGCCCTTCTCGTTGAGCACGAGGCCGCTGAGGAGGGCGCCCCGGGCGCCGGCGAGGCGCCGGAACAGCTCGTCGGTGTCGGCCATCTGGGGGACCTTCTCGGGGTGGACGAAGGAGCCCACCTGGACGATGTCCACGCCCGAGCCCATGAGGGCGCGGATCCAGCCTTCCTTCACGTCGGTGGGCACCACCTGGCGCTCCACCTGGAGTCCGTCGCGCGGGCCGACCTCGTGGATGACGATGTCCATGGCTACAGCTTCCGGGCGATGGCTTCGCCCATCTCCAGCGTGGTGGAACTGCCGCCCATGTCGTAGGTGCGGACCTTGCCTTCGGCGATGACGGCGGCGGTGGCAGCCTCGAGGCGGGTGCCCATGGCGGTCTCGCCCAGCCAGTCCAGCATCATCTTCGCGGCCAGGATGGTGGCGATGGGGTTGACCTTGTACTGGCCGGCGTACTTGGGGGCCGACCCGTGGCTGGGCTCGAAGACGGCCAGCTTCTGGCCCATGTTCCCCGAGCAGCCGAAGCCCAGGCCGCCCACCAGCTGGGCGCTGAGGTCGCTGATGATGTCTCCGAAGAGGTTGGTGGCCACCATGACGCCGTAGCTCTTGGGGTTCTTCAGCAGCCACATGCAGATGGCGTCGACGTTGGCGTCGTCCATCTGGATGCCGGGGTAGTCCTTGGCCACCTGCTTGGCGATCTCCAGGAACATGCCCTCGGTGGCGCGCACGACGTTGGCCTTGTGGATGGCCGTGACCTTGGGGTAGCCGAACTTCTTGGCGTACTCGAAGGCCGCGCGGATGATGCGCTCACAGCCCTTGCGGGTGTTGATCTTGCAGGTGATGGCGTAGTCCCCGGGGGCGTTCTCGGCGAAGTGGCCGAAGGGCTTGGAATGGTGCTTGAGGGCGTCGGCCACCTCGGCGGGCACGGGGCTGAACTCCACGCCTGCGTAGAGGCCTTCGGTGTTCTCGCGGAACACCACGAGGTCGATGCCTTCCTTGAAGTTGAGCGGGTTGCCGGGGTAGGCCTTGCAGGGCCGCAGGCAGGTGTAGAGGTCGAACATCTGCCGCATGCGCACGATGGGGCTGCGGTACACGAGGCCCTTGCCCTGGAGCTCGGGGACCAGTTCGCGCTCGGCGTCCTTGGCGGGCTTGGAGGTGATGGCGCCGAACATGGCGGCGTCCGAACTGCCCAGCAGGTCGATGGTGCGCTGGGGGAAGGCCTCGCCTTCCTTGCACCAGAAATCCCAGCCGATGTCGCCGTGGGTGTAGGCCGCGTCGAATTTCAGGGCGTCCAGGCAGATCCGGGTCGCTTCCATGACTTCGACGCCCACGCCGTCACCGGGGAGCCAAGCGATCTTGTAGGTCATTTGTTGCCTCCGAGTCAGGGTTTTGCCTTCGTGATGGCAAATGCTACCAAATCAGGATCCGACGGTTGGGTGTGGATGCCAGAATGAAGGTCTTAAAATCGATGGGTACGCGGGCTCCGGGGGGCCCCGGGAGCGGACGAGCATGCTTCTAGTTCAATCAAATGAACAAATGTGACCAGAAGACACACGATTTCCCAGGGGCTGGGGAAATGCTTGGGAATGAGCATTTTGTTTTACACTTTGATAAGCAAAATGATCATTATGCGTCATTATGCAAAGAGATTGCTGCTCAAGCCAATCCCTGCCAGAGGGCCGAAACCGGCACCGCCCAGATGTTCACACCGAAGGGGAGCACCTCCTGGCCCGTGTACAGAACCACGCCTCCGTGGAAGGCTGCGCCCAGGGATTCCGCCAGGGCTTTCAGGCCCTTGAAATCTCTGGCCTGAAGGGATCCGCTGGCCTTCACCTCCACGCCCACCACCTGGCCGTCGGCCCGTTCCAGGAGGAGGTCCACCTCCTCGCCCGGCAGGGTCCGGTAGTGGTGGATGCGGGCCCGGCTGGAGGCCCATCCCAGCAGCTTTCGCAATTCCCCGGCGACGAAGGTCTCGAGGGGGCCGCCCAGGAGATCGGGCCTGGCCAGCAGCCGTTCGGCGTCCACCCCCATCAGGTGAGCCAGGAGTCCGGTGTCCCGCAGCATGAGCTTGGGCGCCTTGACCAGGCGCTTCCCCAGGCTGCCGCTCCAGGCCGGAACCGTTTCGATCAGGAAGACGGCTTCCAGGAGGGTCAGATAGCGCCTCAGGGTGTTCACCGGAATGCCGAGGGACCGGGACACCTCTGAGACATTGAGCAGGCTCGCCGAACGAACGGAAAGCAGTTCAAGGATCCGGGGCAGCTGGGTCAGGCCTTCGATGTGCGAAATGTCTCGGATATCCCGCTGGAGCATCGTCTGGATGTAACTTTCGAACCACTGGCTTCGCCTTCGGCCGGGTTCCCGCTCGCGGGCTTCAGGGAATCCCCCCTCGAGGATGGCCCTCACCAGGGTTTCCCGGTTCATTTCCAGACGCTGCGGTTCCAGGGGCCGGCCGGAGAACAGGCGGTCCACGAGGTTGTCGGGGGTTCCCCGGACCTCGCCCTGGGAAATTCCGTCCAGGGTCAAAATCTCCATGCGCCCGGCAAGCGATTCCGAAATCCGGGGAAGGACGAGGACATTGGCGGAGCCCGTGAGCAGGAAACGGCCCGGCCGCCGGTCCTCATCCACCGCGGCCTTGATCGCCCTGAACAGCTCGGGGGCGAGTTGGATTTCATCCAGGATCGTCAGTCCCTGATGCCGGGACACGAAGCCGGCCGGATCCAGTTCAGCAGCCCGGCGCACGGCTGGATCGTCCAGGGTGAGGTAGTGCCCCTTTCCAGGGTTGTCGAGGAGGGTCTTGGCAAGGGTGCTTTTCCCCACCTGCCGGGCCCCCAACAGAAGGACCACCGGGGTGTCCTGAAGGGCCTCAGCCACGAAAGGGGTTAGCTTACGGTCGATCATGATTAAAATTTGCCACGCCTTGGCCAAATTTCAAAGGTTTTGTGGCGAAAGATTATCGCATTTTGTGGCATAGGCCACGCATAAGGTTAATCATTTATGCATTTGATAAAATATGCCACGCGGTGGCCAATTTTCATCCACCAAGGTTCTGGAGGGGGTTCGGCATCTTAAGACGTTTGTTTGAACGGCTGCCTCTAGGGTCGAGAACCGGGGTTCGTGTTCCTGTGGTTGAGATGGCAGGCGGATTGATTGAAGGGGATCGGAGAGACCATCGAAAAGATCAAACGCTGGGGCGCAGAGTGCTCGCTGGGGCGCTGGGGAAAGTAGATGGCGTTCTTGGGGAATCGATCGGGGATTGGCCTCTTCTAGGCTTTGACCTCTTTCCCGGCTCCTGGGCGCTTCCGCTTGCCTTCGGCGGGGGCTACCCCTTCGACGTCCAGCAGAGGGGTGGCCACGGCGCCTTCCAGGAGGATCCGGGCGTGGGCCACGGCCTCGGGGCGGTCGGGGTGGCCGGACAGGAGGCGCGCCAGTTCGCGCACGCGGGCGTCGCCCGCGAGCCAGGCGAGGCCGCTGCGGGTGCGGCCGTCGCTGACTTCCTTGCGCAGCTGGCCGTGGTGCTCGGCCCGGGCGGCCACCTGGGCCAGGTGGGTCACGGCCAGCACCTGGTGGCTCCGGCCCAGTTCGCGCACGGCGGCGCCCACGGCCAGGGCGGTCTCGCCGCCGATGCCGGCGTCCACCTCGTCCAGCACCAGGACCAGGGGGTCCCTCGCGCCGGCGCCCAGCGCCATGCCGGCGCCCTGCATGGCCAGCATGAGCCGGCTCAGCTCGCCGCCTGAGGCGATCTTGGCCAGGGGGCGGAAGCCCTCGCCCACGTTGGGTTCGATCCAGATGGCGACGTTGGAGAATCCCTGGGGGGAGACGCGCGCGGGCAGGCCCAGGTGGAGGACGGGGCTGGCGGGATCCTCCGCCACCGTCAGGCGCAGCTGGATGCGGCAGCCGTTCATGCCCAGGCGGCCCAGGCGCTGGTGCACGTCCTTCTCCAGGGGCGGCACGAGGCCGGCGCGGTGGGCGTGGAGGGCCTCGGCGGCCGCGCGGTACGTTTCGCAGGCCCGGGCCAGATTCCCCTCGAGCTCCTTGATGCTGGAGTGGTGGTTGTTCAGCTCGTCCTGCTCGCGGCGCAGGGCCTCCAGCCGGGCCGCGAGCTCCTCGGGCTCGCACCGGTGGCGGCGGGCCAGCTTCTCGAACTGGGCCAGGCGCGTCTCCAGGGCCTCGATGCGGTCCACGCCCTCCCGCGACCAGCGGATGGCCTGGTCCTGGGCCAGGGCCTGGATGTCCTCCAGCTCGAGCAGGGCCGAGCGGGTGCGGTCCACCTCCACCTGGACGGCGGGAAGGATGGCGGCGGCCCGGGCCTGGGCGCGGTGGGCGTCCTCCACCAGGCGCAGGGCGTCGCGCAGGGCCTCGGCGCCTTCGCGGAAGGCGGACTCCAGGTGCACGGCGTGGCGCAGGGGCTCGCGCTCGCCGCGGAGCTGCGCCCATTCCCCGGCCCTGGGGGCCAGTTTTTCCAGGTCGGCGATCTGTTCGGCCAGCCACTCCAGGCGCTCTTCGCGCTGGCTTTCGCTCTTCTTGCGGGCCGCCAGGCGGGACTGGGCCTCCCGCACCTCGCCCGCCTGGGCGCCCAGGTCGGCGCGGATGCCCAGCACCTCGTCCAGCAGGCCCAGGTGGCGGTCCTCGGCCAGGAGGGACTGGTGGTCGTGCTGGCTGGTGAGGCGCATCCAGATGCGGCCGGCCTCGCGCAGGTCCGCGAGGCTGCAGGCGCCGCCGTTGATCCAGGCGCGGCTGCGGCCGTTGGCGGCCACTTCCCGGCGCAGCACCACGGGCTGCTCCTCGGGGAGGCCCCGGTCCGAGAGGAAGGCGCGCCAGGCTTCGAAGGCGCCGTCCACCACGGTCTCGGCCACGGCGCGGGCCGTGCCCTGGCGCACCATGTCGCCGTCGCCCCGGGCCCCCACGAGGAGGGAGAGGGCGTCCACCAGGAGGGATTTGCCGGCCCCGGTCTCGCCGGTGAGGACGGTGAAGCCGGCCTGGAAGTCCAGGGCGAGGTCTTCCACCAGGGCCAGATTCTGGATGCGGAGCGAAGAGAGCATGGGTCAAGCCTACCCTGAGCCCTTGACTCCCGGATGGCGAACACGCATCATGGTGGTTCTGAGTTCTTTGTCAGTTCCATAGTGAGCTATCACGAAAGGTGGAGGGACGGGCCCTGTGAAACCTTGGCAACCTGCGATGAGCAAGGTGCCAATTCCTGCCGGTGGACGCATGCGTCGAGCCGGATAGATACCGAACTGATGTGACTGCCAAGACACAGACGGAAAGGGGCCCGATACATTCGGGCCCCTTTCCGTCCATGTGAAGCTCGCGAGGAACCGAAGGCTCCCTCGACACGTCCGGAGGCCCCTAGCGGGGAGACAAGGACCCAAGCAATCCCCCCCCCGCGGCGGGTAGGGGACATTTTATCCGGAGCCCACCTTGAGCCCACGCCAGCCCCACTTCGAAACCATCGCCCTCCACGGGGGCCACAGCCCGGACGGGGACACCCGCAGCCGCGCGGTGCCCATCTACCAGACCACCAGCTACGTCTTCGACTCCACCGAGCACGGGGCGCGCCTGTTCGGCCTGGAGGAGCCCGGCAACATCTACACCCGCATCGGAAACCCCACGGTGGACGTCCTGGAAAAGCGCGTGGCCCAGTTGGAGGGCGGCGTGGCGGCGGTGGCCACCGCCTCGGGACAGGCGGCCATCACCCTGGCGGTGGTGACCCTGGCCCAGGCCGGGGACCACCTGGTCGCCGGCACCAACCTCTACGGGGGCACCCACACGCTCTTCAGCCAGAGCCTCAAGCGCCTGGGCATCGCCGTCACCTTCGTGGACAGCGGCGACCCGGACGCCTTCCGCAAGGCCCTGCGCCCTTCCACCAAGGCCATCTACCTGGAGGCCCTGGGCAACCCCAAGCTGGACGTGCCCCATTTCGATGCGCTGGCCGCGGTGGCCCGGGAGGCGGGGGTGCCACTCATCGTGGACAACACCCTGGCCTCCCCCTGGCTCTGCCAGCCCCTGAAGCACGGGGCGGACCTGGTGGTCCACAGCGCCACGAAGTACCTCGGGGGCCACGGCACGAGCCTGGGCGGCGTGGTGGTGGATGGGGGCACCTTCGACTGGACCAACGGGAAGTTCCCGGAATTCACGCAGCCCAACCCCTCCTACCACGGGGCGGTCCTCACGGAGGTGGCGGGTCCGGCGGCCTTCGCGGCCAAGGCGCGCCTGGAGGGCCTGCGGGACTTCGGCCCGGCCCTGTCGCCCTTCAACGCCTTCCTGCTGCTCCAGGGCATCGAGACCCTCCCCATCCGCATGGACCGCCACGGCAGCAACGCCCTGGCCATCGCCCAGTGGCTGGAGGCCCACCCCCGGGTGGCCTGGGTCAACTACCCGGGCCTCCCCGGCCACCCCAGCCACGCCCTGGCGCGGCGCTACTTCCGGGAGGGCGCGGGCTTCGGGGGCATCCTCACCTTCGGCGTGAAGGGGGGGCTGGCCGCCGGGGGCAAGGTCATCAACGCGGTGGAGCTCTTCTCCCGCCTGGCCAACGTGGGCGACGCCAAGAGCCTCATCATCCACCCGGCCTCCACCACCCACCAGCAGCTCAGCGCCGAGGACCGCGCCACCAACGGCGTCACCGACGACCTCATCCGGCTCTCCATCGGCCTGGAGAACCTCGAGGACCTGAAGGCCGACCTGGACCAGGCCCTGGGCGGGGTGGGCGCTTGACCCAGGCCTTCCTCTCCCCGGAGGGCGTGCGCACCGCCTTCCGCGTCACCGGGCACGGGCCGGCCAAGGTCCTTCTCCTCCACGCGCTCACCGGCGGCCCCGACGCCGCCGACGCGCCGGGGGTGAAGGGCTGGTGGGGTCCCATGTTCGAGCTGGAGGCGCCCCTTTCGGCATCGGCGGCCACGGTGTGGACGCCCAACCTCGCCGGGAGCTGCTACGGCGCCCAGGGGCCGGAGCCCCGGGGCGGCTGGTCCACCCGGTACCAGGCCGAGGTGCTGGCCCAGTGGCTGCGCGCGGAGGACCTCACCTTCGACGCGCTCCTGGGGGGGTCCCTGGGGGGCATGGTGGCGCTGGAACTGGCGGTCCTGGAGCCCGGGCGCTTCAAGGCGGTGGGCGTCATCGGCTGCGGGGGCCGCGCCGACGCGTGGCTCTGGGGGGCCACGGAGGCCCAGCGGGCGATCCTGGCCAGCCCTTCCCTGGGCGACGACGAGGCCATCGCCCTGGCGCGCCGGGTGGCCATGCTCACCTTCCGGAGCCCCGCGGGCCTGGCGGAGCGGTTCGCGGCTCCGGGCGAACTGCGGGATTGGCTGGCCTTCCATGGCAGGGGACTGGCGGCGCGGTTCACCCGGGCGGCCTACGCGGCCCTGCTGGACGCCATGGACAACCACGACCTCACCCGGGGCCGGGGCCCCCTGCCCGAGGTCCTGGCCCGCCTGGGCGGAACGCTCCACGTGCTGGGCCTGGAGGGGGACATGCTCTTCTCCGCGGCCTGCCTGGAGGAACTGATGGAAGCGGCCCGGAAGGCCGGGCGCCTGGGGGAGGCCCGCTGGGTGCGGAGTCCCCACGGGCACGACGCCTTCCTCATCGAATGGGACCAGGTGAAGGCCTGGCTGAAGGAGGTACTGCCTTGAACGTCCTGAAATTCGGAGGAACCAGCGTCGGCACCCGGGAGGCCCTGGAACGGGCGGCGGAGATCATCGGCCGCGAACTGCCCCGGGGGGGCCTCGTGGTGGTCTCGGCCCTGTCGGGCACCACGGACCTGATCCTCAAGGCCATCAACGCCTCCGCCCAGGGGGATCTGGAAGCCTCGGGCGCGGCCCGCATCGCCCTGGAGGCCCGGCACTGGGCCACGGCCCGGGCCCTGGGCGTGGACGAGGCGGTGCGCCCCCACTGGGAGCCCCTCTTCCAGAACCTGGCGGGCCTGCTGCAGGGCATGGGGCTCCTGTGGGAGGCCTCCCCCCGTTCCCGGGACGCCGCCCTGGCCCTGGGGGAGACGCTCTCGGCGCGGCTCCTGGTGGCCCTGCTGGTGAACCGCGGCCTGCCGGCCTCGTTCCGGGACGTGCGGGAGGTATTGCGCACCGACGCCCGTCACGGCCGGGCCCGGCCCGACCTGGAGCGCATCCGGGACGCCGCCGGACCCTGGCGGGAGGGCCTAGCCGCGGGCGCCCTGTGGGTCACCCAGGGGTTCCTGGGCACGGCGCCCGACGGGTCCACCACGACCCTGGGCCGGGGAGGCTCGGACACCACCGCCACCCTCCTGGGCGAAGCCCTGCACGCCTCGGAGGTCCAGATCTGGACGGACGTGGACGGGGTGCTCAGCGCCGACCCCAGCCTGGTGCCGGAAGCCCGGCCCATTCCGGTCATGAGCCTCCGGGAGGCGGCGGCCCTGTCGGCCTTCGGCGCCAAGGTGCTCCACGCCGACGCCCTGGCGCCCGTGAGCCGGGCCGGCTTCGGCCTGGTGGTGGCCAACACGCACCGTCCCGAGGGTTCCCGCACGGAGATCCGCGCCGAGGCTCCCGCCCGCCGGCCCGGGGAGATCACGTCGGTGGCCTACAAGGAGGGCGTTTCCTGCCTGCGGGTCCCCCCCGCCCAGGACCTGGAGCAGCTCTTCCTGGCCTCCACCCGGCTGCTGGAGGCCGGGGCCTCCCTGTACGGCCTCCTGGCCACCCCCGACGGCGGGCTCCTGGTGGCCAAGGGGGAGACGGCGGATTCCGAAGCCGTGCTGCGGGACCTGGCGGCCTCCGGGCTTTCCGTGCAGCGGGGCTGGGCGGCGGTGGCCCTGGTGGGCGAGGGGCTGAAGGAGGCGCCGGGACGGGCCCTCAGCCTGCTGGAGCCCCTGGGGGACGAGCCGGTGGCGGCCGTCCTGGCGGGGGACACCGGGGTCTCCCTGGCCTTCCTGGTGCCGGACCACCGGCTTTCTTTGTTGATTCCCAGGCTGCATGCGCATTGCATGGAGTCAGCACCCAGGAGCGGCGGATGACCCAGACCTTCACCGAAGCCCTGAATTCCGGGCAGTGTTTCCTCTTCGACGGCTCCACGCCCACCGTACTTTACGAGCGGGGCGTCTACATCAACCGCTCCTTCGACGAGGCCAACCTGGCCTCCCCGGAGCTGGTGGGCGCCATCCACCAGGAGTTCCGGGCCGCGGGCGCCCAGGTGGTCACCACCAACACCTGGGCGGCCAACCGCCTGAAGCTGCAGGGCTACGGCCTCGCGGAAACCCTCCGGGACATCAACCTCAAGGGTGCGCTCCTGGCGCGGGCCGCCCTGGACGACGGCGACCCGGGCTGGGTGGCGGGGTGCATCGGCCCCCTGGGGGTGCGCATCGAGCCCTGGGGTCCCACCTCCTTCGAGGAGGCCCGCGGGTTCTTCGCCGAGCAGGCCCGGGCGCTGATCGAAGGCGGCGTGGACCTCTTCGTGCTGGAGAGCTTCGCGGACCTCAACGAGATCCACCAGGCCATCCTGGCCATCAAGGAGGTCTGCGCGCTGCCGGTGGTGGCCCAGATGACCCCCAACGACGAGGGCCAGACCCTCTACGGCACCGAGCCGGAATGGTACATCGCCAAGCTGGCGGAATGGGGCGCCGACCTCGTGGGCGTCAACGGCGGCACCGGCCCGGCCCCCCTGCTGGACCTGCTCAAGCGGTTCCGGGCCGTGACGTCCTGCCCCCTCATCCTCCAGCCCAGCGCCGGATTGCCGCGCATGGTGGACGGGCGCCTCCTGTACATGGCCAGCCCCGAGTACCTGGGCGAGTTCGCGCGCCAGGCCTTCCAGCTCGGGGTCCGGGCCGTGGGCGGCTGCGCGGGCACGACCCCGGGGCACACCCGCTCCATGCGGGGCGCGCTCAGGCAGGAGAAGGCCTTCGTGGAAGGCGCCACGGAGCGGCCTTCCCCCGAGGCCGCCCACTTCCCGGTTCCCCAGGCCGAGCGCAGCGCCTTCAGCCGGAAGATCGCCGAGGGCGAATTCGTGACCACCATCGAGCTGGTGCCCCCCAAGGGCATCAGCGCCGACAAGCTGGTGGAGAAGGCGGCCTACTGCCGCGACCGGGGCGTGGACGCCATCAACGTCCCCGACGGCCCCCGGGCCATGGCGCGCATGTCGGCCCTGGCCACCGCCGTGATCATCCAGCAGCGCGTGGGCATGGAGGCCCTCATGCACTTCGCCTGCCGGGACCGGAACCTGCTGGGCATCCAGAGCGACCTCCTGGGCGCCGCGGGCCTGGGCGTGCAGAACGTCCTGGCCATCACGGGCGATCCCCCGAAGCTGGGCCCCTACCCCAACGCCACGGCGGTCTTCGACGTGGACGCCATCGGCCTGGTGAACATCCTGCGCTGCCTGAATTCGGGCCTGGACCTGGGCGGCAGCAACATCGGCGTGCCCACGCGGTTCAGCATCGGCGTGGGGGCCAATCCGGTGGCCGTGGACGCGGACCGGGAGCAGGCGCGTTTCCGCTACAAGGTGGACGCGGGCGCGGAATGGGCCATCACCCAGCCGGTATTTGACGCCGACGCGCTGTTCCGCTTCCTGGAGTTCGCCGAGCCCCTGGGCATCCCGGTCATCGCCGGCATCTGGCCCCTGAAGAGCCTTCGCAACGCCGAGTTCATGGCCAACGAGGTGCCCGGGGTGACGCTGCCCGACGTCCTTCTCAAGCGCATGGCCCGGTGGCACTCCGCCGAGGACCAGCTGAAGGAGGGCCTGGACATCGCCCGGGAGATCATCGCCCGGGTGCGCCCGGCGGTGCGGGGCCTGCAACTCTCCGCGCCCCTGGGGCAGGTGGAGCTCCTGGAAACCTTGCTGGACGCGGGGGTGGACCATGGCTGAAACGGCGCGCGTGCGCTTCCTCCCCGAGGACCTGCTGGTGGAGGCGCCCCCGGGCACGCCCCTGCAGGCCATCGCCGACGCCTCGGGCGCCGACCTCACCTTCGGCTGCCGCACCGGATCCTGCGGCACCTGCAGGGTGCGGATCCTTTCCGGCCTGGAACACTGCTCGGCCATGGGCCCCGAGGAGCGGGACTTCCTGCGGGGCATGGACGCCCCCGCCGGCCATCGCCTGGCGTGCCAGGTCTCCGTGGCCGGGGACGTGGTGGTGGAATACCTGGGGGTGGACGCGTGACTTCCCTTTCTTCGCTTCTCCTGGAACGCGCCCTCCTGCTCGACGGGGGCATGGGCACCCAGATCATGGCCCGCCGGCCCACCGTGGACGACTTCGGCGGCCCCGCCCTGGAAGGCTGCATGGAGCTGCTGTGCCAGCGCCGCCCCGAGTGGATCCGGGACATCCACGCCGCCTACCTGGACGCGGGCGCCGACGCGGTGGAGACCAACACCTTCGGCGCCAACCAGGTGGTGCTCGGGGAATTCGGCATCCCCGAACGGGCCGAGGAGCTGAACATCGCCGCGGCGTCCCTGGCCCTGGACGTGGCCAGGTCCTACGACCGGCGCCGCTACGTGGTGGGCTCCGTGGGCCCCGGCACCAAGCTCATCACCCTGGGCCACATCGCCTACGGCCCGCTGTACGAGAGCTACCTGGCCCAGATGCGCGGCCTCCTGCTGGGCGGCGTGGACAGCATCCTCATCGAGACCAGCCAGGACCTGGGCCAGATCAAGCTGGCCGTGCGCGCGGCCAAGGACGCCATGGCCCAGCTGAAGCGGGAATGCCCCCTGTGGGTCCAGGCCACGGTGGAGACCACCGGAACCCTGCTCCTGGGCACGGAGATCCAGGCCGTGATCACCAGCATCGAGATGCTGGGCGTGGACGTCATCGGGCTCAACTGCGGCACCGGCCCGGACGAGATGCACGCCCCCCTGCAGGCCCTGGCGGAGCAGTCGCCCTGCCGCATCAGCTGCCTGCCCAACGCGGGCCTGCCCGTGAACCGGGACGGGGCCCTGGTGTACCCCCTGGAGCCCGAGGCCTTCGCCGGGAAGGTGGCCCACCTGGCCAAGGAGTTCAACCTGAACATCGTGGGCGGCTGCTGCGGCACCACCCCCGACCACATCCGCGCCCTGCGTGCCCATCTGGGCACCTCGGGCGTCACCCACCGCACCCCTTCCCTGGACCGGGCGGTTTCCAGCCTCTACCAGAGCGTCCCCCTGCGCCAGGAGCCCCGCCCCCTGATCGTGGGGGAGCGGACCAACGCCAACGGGTCAAAGAAGTTCCGGGACCTCCTGGCCAAGGAGGACATCGACGGCCTGGTGGACATCGCCCGGGACCAGCAGCGGGAGGGCTCCCACATGCTGGACGTTTGCGTGGCCTACGTGGGCCGCGACGAGGCCGCGGACATGGAGGCCTTCCTGAAGAAGGCCGTGGGGCAGGTGCTCCTGCCCCTCATGATCGACTCCACGGAGGTGCCGGTCATCGAGAAGGCCCTCCAGGCCGCCCCCGGCAAGTGCGTGGTCAACTCCATCAACTTCGAGGACGGGGAGGAACGGGCCCGCAGGGTGCTGGACCTCTGCCGCACCTACGGCGCGGCCGTGGTGGGCCTGACCATCGACGAGAAGGGCATGGCCCGCACGGCCCAGGCCAAGGCCGACGTCGCCGCCCGGCTCCACGATCTGGTCGTGGGCGAATACGGCTTCAACCCCTCAGACCTGATCATCGATCCCCTCACCTTCACCCTGGGCAGCGGGGAGGAAGCCTTCCGCCGGTCGGCCCTGGAGACCCTGGAGGCCATCCGCCTCATCAAGGCCCGGCACCACGGCGTGCTCACCCTGCTGGGCGTCAGCAACGTGAGCTTCGGCCTGGCCCCCGGCGTGCGCCACGTGGTCAACGCCCTCATGCTCTACCACGCCGTTCGGGCCGGCCTGGACCTGGCCATCTTCAACTCGGCCAAGGTCATCCCCGTGGCCGAGATCGATCCGGAGCAGCGCACGGCGGCGGAGGACCTGATCTTCGACCGGCGGCGGGAGGGCTACGACCCCCTGAAAGCCGTCATGGCCCTGTTCGGCACGGGCCAGGCGGCCCCCGCAGCGGGACCCGAGGGCCGGAACCTGCCCGTGGAGGAGCGCCTGAAGCGCGACATCCTGGGCGGGGAGAAGCGCCTGATCCTGGACGACGTGGACGAGGCCCTGGCCACGATCCCGCCCCTGGACATCATCAACCGGATCCTCCTGGACGCCATGCGCGTGGTGGGCGAGCGCTTCGGGGCCGGCGAGATGCAGCTGCCCTTCGTGCTGGAGAGCGCCGAGGCCATGAAGACCGCCGTGAAGGCCATCGAGCCCCACATCCCCAAGGAGGCCTCGGTCACCAAGGGGCGGGTGATCCTCGCCACGGTGAAGGGCGACGTCCACGACATCGGCAAGAACCTGGTGGAGATCATCCTTTCCAACAACGGCTACGAGGTGCTGAACCTGGGCATCAAGCAGCCCGTGGAGGCCATCCTGGCCGCGCTGGAGGGCTACCCCGCCGACGCCCTGGGCCTCTCGGGGCTGCTGGTGAAGTCCACCACGGTCATGCGGGAGAACCTGATCTTCATGGCGGAAAAGGGCCTGGACATCCCGGTGATCCTCGGGGGCGCCGCGCTCACCCGGGACTTCGTGGCCGAGCAGTGCCAGTCCGTCTACGGCGGCCGGGTGCTCTACGCGGGGGACGCCTTCGAGGGCCTGCGCCACATGGACAACCTCATCCGCGGGGGCGGGGCGGCGGAGCCCGCGGCGGCCCCGCCGGGAACGACGGGGATCACGGTGCTGCGCCGGGGCTCGGCCCAGGTGCCCCTCACCCCCGCCGGCCAGAGTTCCTGGGTGAAGCGGGACCTGCCGGCGCCCGAGCCCCCCTTCTGGGGCGTGCGCCAGCCCGAGGTGGGCCTGGACGACCTCTTCGCCTTCCTGGACACCTTCGTGGTGATCCGCAACCGGTGGTCCTTCACCCAGGGCAAACTCACCGACGAGGCCTTCGAGGCCGTGCTCCGGGAAAAGGCCGAGCCCCTCCTGGCCGCCTGGAAGCGCCGGATCCTCGACGAGGGCCTCCTGGAACCCAAGGCCCGCTATGGCTACCTGCCCGTGCAGGCCCGGGGGGACAGCCTGCGGGTCTTCGCGCCGGACCGCACCACCCTCCTGGCCACCCTGGCCCTGCCCCGGCAGGATGCGGGCCGGCGCCTGTGCGTGGCCGATTTCTTCGAACCGGAGGCCCCGGGGCGCTTCGACGTGCTGGCGCTCCAGGTGGTCACCCTGGGGAACCGGGCCGCGGAGCTGGCCTCGGAGCTCTACCGCTCGGACCGGTACGCGGACTACTTCCTCTTCCACGGCCTGGCCACGGAACTCACGGAGGCCTTCGCCGAGCACCTCCACGCCCGGGTCCGCCGGGAGCTGGGGATCCACGGGAAGGACGCCACCCAGCTGCGCCAGCTCTTCAGCCAGGGCTACCAGGGCTCCCGGTACTCCTTCGGCTATCCGGCCTGCCCGGACCTGGAGGGCAACGCCGCCCTCCTGGACCTCCTGGACGGCGCCCGCATCGGGGTGTCGATCACGGACCAGTTCCAGATGGATCCGGAATACACCACCTCCGCCCTCATCGCCTGGCATCCCCAGGCCCGGTATTTCGCGGTTTGATCTTGGTCACTTCTGCTGCATGAGCCATTCAACCAAACGCACGTGAAAACGGGTCGGGTCGTCCAGATCGCTCCGCTTCAGGCGGGGGGGGCGGGAAATTTCCAAAGCCTCCACCTTCCCGGTGGCGGGGATGTAAGTACCTGATTCCACCATTCTTTTTATGCCCACATCCAGGCCAGGGGTCGAATTCATGCCCGCCTCCCGCACTTCAAAATCGCATCTTCCAAGATAAGCCTCTGGCAATCTGATGCCATGGCACGGATTCTTCAAACCCAGGTCGCCCCCCTTTTTCCTCCCCGGGGACCGGTCCGGGTGATGCTGTTCGGCGAGGCCCCGGGACCCCGGGGGGCCGACCAGAGCGGGATCCCCTTCTGGGGGGACCGGGCCGGGACCTGCGTGTTCCGGGCCCTGGAGGCCGCGGGCCTGGCCGAAGTGCCCCCGGAGGCCTACCGGGACTGGGACGGCGCCCGCTTCCGGGACGCGGGCCTGGCGCCCTCGCTCCGGGAGGTCGCCCTCAGCAACGCCTTCCCGGTGTGCCCCACCCGGGACTTCCAGACCTTCCGCGCCCCCTCCGACAAGGAGCTCCTGGCCCCGGCCAACCTGGAAAGGCTCCGGGAGGAACTGGCGCGGGCCTCGGACCGATGCCCGGGGCGGCTGCGGGTCATCGCCATGGGGCGCCGGGCCCAGTGGGTCTTCGGCCGCATCGAAGGGGTTCCGGACTTCCAGCTGGAGGTCCTGCCCCATCCTTCCTCCCAGGGCCTCCTCCAGGCCGCTCCCGGGAAGGGTAAAGGATTGAAGTTGGAAGATCTTAGACGCGAGTGGGAGGCCAGGCTCGCGGCCCTGTTGGAGAGATGACACGATGCCCAAGGAAACCTTCCCCCTCTGGCCCCGCGAACACGGCGCCTATGCCCAGCTGGGTGTGGCCCTCCTGTGCGGAGCCGCCCTGGGGCACGGCTCCCGCGGCATCTTCCAGGCCGTGCTGGCGGTGACCCTCTTCCTGGCCAGCGAACCGGCCCTGGTCCTCCTGGGCCGCCGGGGCGAAGCCGCCCGGGGGGCCTCCCAGGTGCAGGCCGCCCTGCGCCTGGTGATCCTGGGCTCCATCCTCCTGCTGGCCATTTTCGGGGCCTGGATCGGCGCTCCGGCCGCGCATCTCCTGGGGCTCCTCCCCGCGGCCCTCCTGGGCGCGGCCCTCTTCTTCCTGTTCCTCATCCGGCAGGAGCGCACGGCCGCCGGCGAGCTGGTGGCGGCCTGGGCCTTTTCCGCCACGGCGGGCAGCGTGGTGCTGCTGGGCGGCGGAGGCCCCAGCAGGGCCTTCCTGCTGGCGCTCCTCCTGGGCGGCATGTTCACCCTGGCCACCGCGGTGGTGCACTGCCACATCCTTGCCCTCAAGCGCGGCAGCTCCTGGGTGCCCAGGTTCTGCGCCTTCGCCCTGGGCGCGGCCCTGGCCACCGCGGCGGGTCTGGCCGCCCTGAAGGGAAGCCTGCCCCGGGCCGCCGGGGCCGCGCTGGCGCCCATGGCCCTGGCGGCCCTGTGGGTGTGGGTCGCACCGCCCTCCCCGCGCCAGCTCAAGCAGGTGGGCTGGGCCGCCACCGCCATGGCCCTCCTGGGCGGGGGGCTGGCCGTTCTCGGGCTGTGGTGACCGCCCGGCCCCGGGGACCCGCCCGCCGCCGACCGGCTGCGGACGGCACGAAACGCGAGCATGCACTGCTGTTCAGTCTGGAGAAATACGATGTCTGGAATTCGATTGAACCTGCCCCTGGCGGCCGTGATGATCCTGGGGGGCCTGCCGTCCCCCGCCGCGGCCCCCGCTTCCAAGGCCACCCCCAGGGGCCCCGTGAAGGTCGCCTCGGTGGAGGGCATCACTGAATACCGGCTGGGCAACGGCCTGAAGGTCCTGCTCTTCCCCGACCCCACCAAGCCCAACGTCACCGTCAACATCACCTACCTCGTGGGAAGCCGGGACGAGAGCTACGGCGAGACGGGCATGGCCCACCTCCTGGAGCACATGATCTTCAAGGGCACCGCACGGCACCCCGACATCCCCGGGGAGCTCACGCTCCACGGCGCCGACTACAACGGCACCACCAGCTACGACCGCACCAACTACTACGAATCCATGAAGGCCTCGGACGAGAACCTGAAATGGGCCCTGGACCTGGAAGCGGACCGCATGGTCAACAGCTGGGTGGCGGTGGATCCGGCCAAGGCCGCGGACCTGCTCAGGACGGAGATGACCGTCGTGCGCAACGAGTTCGAGAGCGGCGAGAACCAGCCCTTCCGGGTCCTCATGGAGCGGGTCCTGGAGACCGCCTACATCTGGCACAACTACGGCAAGCCCACCATCGGGTGCCGGGCCGACATCGAAAACGTCAACATCCACCACCTCTCCGCCTTCTTCCGGAAGTACTACCAGCCCGACAACGCCGTGCTGACCGTGGCCGGCAGGTTCGATCCCACCAAGACGCTGGCCCTGGTGAACGCGGCCTTCGGCCGCATCCCCCGCCCCTCCCGCAAGCTCGAGCCCACCCACACGGTGGAGCCCACCCAGGACGGCGAACGCAGCGTGACGGTGCGCCGGGTGGGTGACACCCAGCTGGTCCTGGCCGCCTACCACATGCCCGCCGGCGCGGACCCGGACCTGGCCCCCCTGGCGGTGCTGAGCCAGGTGCTGGGCTCGGCCCCCTCGGGCCGGCTCCACAAGGCCCTGGTGGAATCCGGAAAGGCCGCCCAGGTGTTCTCCATGGCCGAGCAGCTGCGGGAGCCCGGGATCTTCCTCGTGGGCGCCATGGTCCGTCCCGGGGCCGACCTGACGGAAGCCCGGGACCGGGTCCTCGCCACCACCGAGGAGGTGGGCGGGACCGCCTTCACCGCCGAGGAGGTGGAGCGGGCCCGCACGGCCATCCTCAAGCAGGTGGACCTGACCCTCAACCAGTCCGACCAGGTGGGCCTCGCGCTGAGCGAAGCCATCGCCAACGGGGACTGGCGCACCTTCTTCCTGGACCGGGACCGGGTGAAGGCCGTCACGCCGGCCGATGTGGCCCGGGTGGCCAAGGCCTACCTGAAGCCCAGCAACCGCACCCTGGGCCTCTTCGTGCCCACCCCCAAACCCGACCGCGCCGAGATCCCGCCCATGCGGGACGTGGCGGCCATGGTCAAGGACTACAAGGGTCAGGAGACCGTCAGCCTGGGCGAGGCCTTCGACGTGGCCCCCGGGGCCATCGACCGGCGCACCGTGCGCTTTGCCACCGCCGCCGGGCTGAAGGTGGCCCTGGTGCCCAAGAAGACCCGGGGAGGCGCGGTGGACGTCGCCCTCAACCTCCACTTCGGCACCGAGGCGGCCCTCATGGACCTGGGCCCGCGCGGCACCCTCGCGGGGGCCATGCTCCTGCGGGGCACGGCCCGCCATACCCGCCAGGAACTGGCCGACACCCTGGACAAGCTCAAGGCCAACGTGCACCTGGGGGGCAACGCTGAGGGCGTCCGCGGCACCGTCGAGACGGTGCGGGAGAACCTGCCCGCCGTCCTGGGCCTGGTCACCGAGGCCCTCAAGGAGGCGTCCTTCCCGGCCGGCGAATTCGACATGCTCCGCCAGGAGTTCCTGGCCGGCATGGAGGCCCAGCGCAGCGATCCCCAGGCCCTGGCCACCGTCGCCTACCGCCGGGCCCTCAACCTCTGGCCCAAGGGGCACCCCCGCTACGCCGGGACCCTCGACGAGGCCATCGGCGAGATGAAGGCCGCCCGGGTGGAGGACGTCAAGGCCTTCCATGACGCCTTCTATGGCGCCTCCCACGGCGAACTGACCATCGTCGGCGACGTGGACGCCGGGGAGACCCGCGCCCTGGTGGAACAGCTCCTGGGGTCCTGGAAGAGCCCCGCGCCCTACCAGCGCATCGCCAACGCCTACAAGGAGGCGCCGGCCCAGGCCCAGGTGATCGAGACCCCCGACAAGGCCAACGCCATGGTCCTGGGCGGGCTCAATCTGGCGGTGAAGGAAGGCGACCCGGACTACCCCGCCCTGCTCCTGGGCGACTTCATGGTGGGCGGCAACCCCTTCAATTCCCGGCTTGGGGCCCGGGTGCGGGTGAAGGAGGGCCTCAGCTACGGCGTGGGCTCCCAGCTCCAGGCCAGCGCCCTGGACCCCTTCGGGCTCTGGACCTTCTACGCCATCTGCGCCCCCCAGAACGCCGCCAAGGCCGAGGCCGCCATCCGCGAGGAGCTGGCCCTGGCGCTGGCCTCGGGCTTTTCCGCCAAGGAGCTCGCCGAGGCCAAGACCGGCTGGCTCCAGGCCGAGGAACAAGGCCGGGCCCAGGACCCCCAGCTGGCCGCCCTGCTCCAGCGCAATGCCGAGGCGGGCCGGACCATGGCCTTCCAGGCCGACCTGGAAAAGCGCGTCGCCGCCCTCACCAGCGACCAGATCGTGGCCGCCCTGAAACGGCACCTGGACCCCGCCCGCATCACCCTGGTGAAGGCCGGGGATTTCCGGAAGGCCGCTGAAGCCAAGTAGTCCAGGCGATTTCGCTTGAAAAATATAGGATTTCGTGGTCTTCTTCCAGCAAGCCCAGCGTTTCAACGGACGCCAGGCACTGGAGGAGCCCATGGCCCGATCGAAGGAAAACTGGACCGGCGCGGTCGAAGGTAGCGCCCTCGCCGCCGAACTGCACCGCAAGCTGGAGGTCAGCCACCGGCAGGCCAAGGGCCTCATCGACGCCGGCTGCGTCAAGGTCGGCGGGGTGGAGGTGCGCAGCTACGGCCACCGCCTCAAGGCCGACGATGTCATCGACGTGGTCTTCGACCCGGACATGGTCTACAACACGCTGCCCAAGCCCAGCAAGTCCGCGGGCAGCCCCTTCACGATCCTCCTGGAGGACAAGCACCTGGTGTTCGTGGACAAGCCCGCGGGTCTTCTGACGGTGCCCGCCGAGAAGAACACCGACCCCTGCCTGGCCGAGGCCCTCACGGACCACTACCGCCGCCGGGGCTTCAAGCGCTTCCAGCTCTTCATCGCCCACCGCCTGGACCGCTTCACCTCGGGCGTGCTGGTCTTCGCCAAGACCCCCGAGGCCCTCAACGGCCTCAAGCGCATCTTCGACGAGCACCACCTCCACCGCATCTACAAGGCGATCCTCGTGGGCGAGCTGCCCGAGAACGCCGGAACCCTCTCCGACAAGCTGGTGGAACGGAAGTCCCTGCGCATGCAGGTGGTGCCCGAGAGCGCCAAGGGCAAGCAGGACGTCAAGGGCGCCAAGGTCGCCATCACCCACTACCGCGTACTGGAGCGCCTCCCGGGGCACACCGTCGTGGAGGTGAAGCTGGAGACGGGCCGGCGCAACCAGATCCGCGTGCAGTTCGCCGACCGCGGCTTCCCCCTCCTGGGGGACCAGGTCTACGGCACGCCCAGCCCCATCATCGACCGCCAGGCCCTCCACGCCGAGCTGCTGGGCTTCCGCCACCCGGTCACCGGCGAGTCCGTGACCGCCTCGGCCCCCATGCCCCCCGACATGGAAAAGGCCCTCAAGGCCCTGCGGACCGCGCGCCGCGTGGAGCGCGCCGACGCCGGCCTCAAGGGCGAGGCCGACATCTACAAGCCCAAGATCACCGCCGAGCGCAAGCTGGACCGGGTCCGGCGCGCGGAGCGGTTCACCCGGGACGAGCCCCGGCGCGGCCCCGCGGCCCGCGAGGACGCCCCCCGTCCGCGCCGCCCCGCCGATGCCCGCCCCGCGGGGGGCCGGCCCGTGGCCAAGCCCGCCGGCGGGTTCCGCAAGCCCGGCCCCAAAAAGGGCTAGTCCGCCAATTCCAGCCGGCCCTGCATCGCCTCCCGCAGCTTCTGCTGCAGGGCGATGAGGGTGCGGCCCTCCTCGGGCCCCAGGAGGCCGTCGATCTCGCGGCAGAGGGCGGTGTGCACCGGGGCCAGCCTGGCCTCCAGCGCCCGCCCTTCGGGCGTGAGCTTCACGAGGCAACCCCGGCGGTCGTTGGGGTCCTCCCGCCGGCACACCAGGCCCGCCTTGACCATGCGGTCCACGAGGCGGGGCACGTCCGCGCTCCGGGAGATGATGCGCCGGCGCAGCTCCCGGATGAGGTAGCCGTCCTCGGGGCCCCCCTTGAGGATCCGCAGCACGTTGAACTGCTGGTCCGTGAT
>MTLE01001039.1_pt1 | contig 164360 bp, 176 predicted proteins | sample 1982461 | NCBI WGS metagenome assembly MTLE01 (sample SAMN05712605, study PRJNA340218) | biofilm metagenome | isolation source: sample SPL anode biofilm adapted to -200 mV | place: USA | collected 2012-02-03
GGCAATGCTTGGGTGTCCGGCGATGCTAGGGTGTACGGCGATGCTGAGGTGTACGGCAATGCTAGGGTGTACGGCAATGCTGATTATCTTTTAATCGGTAGAATCGGATCACGTTTAGGATTCACTACATTTTTCAAAAACAAAGACAAAGGCATTACAGTAGCTTGCGGTTGCTTCTTGGGTACAATTGCAGAATTCCGCGCCAAAGTCAAAGAAACCCACGACACCAACAAACACGCTCAAATGTATAACCTAGCGGCAGATATGGCAGAGCTTCAGATTTTAGATCAGATACCTGCTAAGGATGGTGACGTAAATTGCGAATCCAGTGCCAAAAATGTGGCAGAGTAACCAAACACTATTCTTTAGATCCTGACGGCAAAGTAGTTTGCTCTGATGGATGCAAAGGCATACCAAAGCAAAGGCTGCGCCAACAATTAAAGCGCATTCAGGAAAGGTGGCCCAGCGAATGACTACAGCAATAGAAAAAGGACCTGCAGCGCGGGAACGCTAACAGGCCCAAGCAAAATTAACTTACCTAAATTATATCACGAAATCGGAGGATGTAAATAATGGCAAAACTTTATGAATTACAATCAACCTTTAACCAGGTAATGGACCTGATAGATGAACCGGACGCTAACCTTGAGGTGCTGGAATCAGTACTGCAAGAAATCGAAGGCGAGTTTGACCAAAAAATAGAAGGCTGCGTAATGATGGTCAAAAATATGGAAGCCGAAACCGTTGGCATTAAAGCCGAAATTGAGCGACTGTCAGCACGCAAAAAAGCCCTGGACAACAGAATTGATGGCTTGAAGGGTTACATGCTTATGCAGATGACATTGCTTGCTAAGGACAAAATTAAAACTCCTGACGGCTTGTTCACAGTGGCACGTCAGAAATCACCAGCGAGCGTTGTGGTTCACAATGCCAATGAAATCCCGGATAAGTTCTTCGTTATCATTCCGGAACAAAAGCAGATAGACAAGCTGAATATCAAAGATGCATTAGTCGGCGGCGAAAAAGTACCTGGTTGTGAATTGCAGCAAGGCTACCATTTAAGGATTCGTTAAGGAGGAAATTTAATGCTAAGAGAACGATTTGAAAACCTATTGCTTGCTACTGGTCGTGAAGGGATAGCTGATCTACTTAAATTTATTAATGACAGCGATTTCTACGCTAATTTCTATAAGCAAGACGTTCGCAACGTTAAAAATAATGGCGTTTGGGAACAGGTACCTGTTTACACAATTAATGACACGCTGCCGCTTGGACATGGTGAGAAATCAGTAATGATCCTGCAGCAATATATTGAGCTGACTACTGATGAAATATACGCCATTCGCTGGCACATGGGCGGCTTCGACGATACCGCAAAATCTTACGCAGGCGGCTTGCAGTTATCGGCAGCATTTGATAAATGCCCTTTGCTGGTAATGCTGCACATGGCAGATTTAGCAGCCGTTTATTTACTGAATAAGGAGGGATAACATGACGGCCGAAATTATGAAAGACCCTGAAACCACAGAAAATAAAAAGACATCTACAAAACCAAAACCGTCAAAAACAGCGTTATACAAAAAAATATTAGCTGTAATGGAAGAAGTTGGCGGGTACGTTCAAAAGGATAAAACAAACAAGGAGCAACATTACAATTATGTTTCTGAAGCTGCAGTATTAGCAAAGGTCCAACCGGCGCTGATTAAGACAGGCCTGATCGCAATGCCAACCTATGAAGTGGTTTCCAGCGAAGACAAGATGACGGCCAAAGGTAGTGTTTGGAAACTGATTACGGTTTCTTGCTTGCTACAAATTATTGATACAGAAACAGGAGAACAAGACACGGTTCTTGCCCTGGGTTCCGGTATCGATGCAAACGATAAGGCAGTCGCCAAAGCCCAAACTATGGCATTCAAATACGCCTGGTGGAAATTGCTTTGTCTCGAGACTGGCGATGATCCGGAAGCCGACCCAATAGCCGACAAGCAGCAATTTGTTAATCAGCAGCAGTCAGTGCAAAATGTTCGTGAATTAAATGTTGAGCTGACAGCCAAAGAACCAATGCTCGAAATAGTTAAGATGTGGAACTTCGCCGGCTGGGATATTAGCCAGCTGCAAGATTATGTCTTGAAGCGCATGAACAGAACGTCCTTTGACGGTGTGACGCCCAGCGAATATTCGACGGTAATTAACGACCTGGCATCATATATGCAAAGCCAGGGCATGAAAGTAACAGTAATACCATTTTAATAATAAATTTTAGGAGGAATAAATTATGAGTATTAATGCAACAGTCTTAGGCAGATTAACCCGTGACCCGGAGGCAAAAACATCTCAAAGCGGTAACAATTATGTTGATTTCACAGTAGCAGTTAACCATGGCAAAGACCAACAGACAGGGCAAGATAAAGCTACCTTTGTTGATTGCAGTGCTTTCGGGAAAACAGGAGAAATTGTCTTAAGGCTAAAAAAAGGAAACAGGGTTTCGGTTTCGGCGGAACTGGAACTCGATAAGTGGACAGCTCAAAACGGAGCAACCGGCGCAACTCTTCGTGGCAAAAATGTGCGAAATGTCGATATCATAGACTGGCCGGAAAATGCACAGCAACAGGCTCCGGCTCCTGGTTATGGTCAGCCTCAATACGGAGCACCACCTGTTCAGGGCGGTTATCAAGCACCACCACAACAGGCTCCAATGCCAGGATATGGCGCACCGGCTCCGGCTTATGGTCAGCCTCCGGTACAGCAACCACCACAACAATATCAACAACCGCCGACACAACAGCAAGCTCCAGTGCAGCAAGGCTATGGACAGCAACAACAACCGGCACCTACTGCGCAACCTGGACCAGGCAACACTCCCTGGTAAGCTGACTGCTTAAAAAATCAAGGCGGGAATAATATTTCCCGCCTTTTATTATTAGGTGATAAGAATGATTAATTTACGATCATACCAGGTACAGATGATTGATGACCTGGCATACGAATATAAAAATAATATCCGCTGCATATGCATGGTAGGGCCTTGTGGGTGCGGTAAGACAGTTTTGGTTGCATGGATGGCAGCGGCAACAGCATTACGCCAGCGCCGCGTATTATTCCTGGTGCATAGGCAGGAGCTCATTGACCAATCCAGCGAAACCTTCACCGATATGAACATCACACATGGCATCATAGCTACCAAGCAGCCAAAGCAATATGAGCGCATGGTACAGATCGGCAGCGTACAGACCGTTGTAAGGCGCCTCAATGAAATGCCGGCTCCGGACTATATCATAATTGATGAATGTTTCGTTGCCGGAACCATGGTAGGCAGCAAGCCAATAGAAAATATTAAAGTTGGCGATATCGTCCCGTGTTTTGATAATAATGGTTTAGTTTATTATCGCACAGTAACCAGGTTGTTTAAAAACCCAGCGCCAACAAAGCTTATAGAATTTGTCGTTGGTGACAAAAAAATAATTTGCACTCCAAACCATCCAATATTTACGCCTTCTGGCTGGATGGAAGCGAAAAATATTGCTGAAGGGAATGAATTGTATGTACGTTTGCCCAAGATGCGGCGGTCCGATGAAGTACAAGCGATCGAAAAGATGCCAAACATGTTACAGGCAAGACATGGCAGCACGCAACAGGATAGAAGCACCGGAGAGAATGCGAACCAACAATCCAATGAAACAGGATTCTGTGAGAAAAAAAGTCAGCAAAGCTCTTCATGCTATAAATCACAAACCGAAAATAAGAGGCGGCAACGGGCATGGGCCTACAAACCCGCAGAGGCTTCTTGCGGAACAGCTAAAAGTGTTAGAAGTAGAATTGGCAGTGCCAACAAAAATGCCAAGGGATTCAGGATTTCCAACCTGCTACAAGCTAGATCTTGGCAACAAGCGTCTAAAAATTGGGGTAGAAGTAGACGGAAATTCGCATTGCGCATTAGAGCGTCAAAGGCAGGACCGCAAGAAAGAGAATTTCTTACAATCGCGCGGGTGGACCATATTAAGGTTTACAAACAATCAAGTAATAACGAATTTAAGCGCGTGTGTTCAGACGGTTATGTCTATAATATCGAAGTCGCAGAGCATCATACCTACTTCGCAAATGATATAGCAGTACATAATTGCCATCATGTACTCGCAAGCACATACCGCAAAATTCTTGATCATTATCCTAAGGCGCAAGTACTTGGCGTAACTGCGACGCCGGAACGAATGGGCGGACAAGGCCTTGGTGATGTATTCCAGTCAATGACAATCGGTCCAAGCGTTAAGGATCTCATTGAGTGGGGAAACCTGGCACCGTTCGACTTATATGCTCCACCTGCCAAATTCGATGCATCGCAATTGCGTGTTAAATTCGGTGATTATGTTCGCGAAGATCTGCAGCTTGCCATGGATGACAACACAATAATCGGCGATTTAATCGAAAGTTACCATAAATATGCCGAAGGCCTCAAAGCTATTGTGTATTGTGTCAGCTTACAGCATTCGGAGCACGTAGCGCGATCCTTCAGAAACGCAGGAATCGCAGCGCAGCATATTGACGGTGAGACGCCAAAACCACTACGCGAGCAAATCATTAAAGATTTCCGCAGCGGTCGCGTTCAGATCCTATGCAATGTGGATTTAATCAGCGAGGGCTTCGATGTTCCTTCTGCCGGCGCGGTTATCCTGGCAAGGCCAACGCAGTCGCTGACGCTTTATATCCAGCAGGCAATGAGAGCCATGCGCCCGGATGAAAATAATCCGAACAAACGGGCAATAATAATTGATCATGTCGGCAATGTATTTCGCCACGGTATGCCTGATGAAGAGCGGGACTGGAGCTTAGAATCTAAAAAAAAAAGAAAAATATCAACGCGGATTATCAGGTGCAGATCAAGGTTTGCCCAGCGTGTTACCAAGTACATCGCCCTGCGGAATCGTGCCCGTATTGCGGCTTCGTTTACCCGGTAAATGTCCGGGACGAGATGCCGAAAACTCAAGCCGGAGAGCTGGCTAAGATTGAGAGCATCGAAGCGATCGAGCGCAAAGAAAAGCGCATGGAAGTCGGGCGGGCAAGAACCATTAAAGAACTTGAAAATATAGCCATCAAGCGCGGTTATTCAATGCGCTGGGTAACTAGGATGGCTGGACTAAAGGGGATCAATAAATATGCAGCAAGAGCACGACATACAGAATGAAATAAGGCTGCACGTCAGCCAACATGGATTAGCAACATTGTTTCGCGGGAACGTCGGTCAGGCTTACACCGGTAATCCTGCAGACGTCACTAAAAAACCTGACGGTACTATAATTATCAAAAATGCCAGGCCGTTTAAATCGGGATTACCGCAAGGATGGCCTGACCTGTTTGGGTTTAAGCTGACGGAAATTACACCGGACATGGTAGGCAAAGAATTACCAGTGTTCTGCGCGATCGAAGTAAAGCGCCCAGGCAAGCATCCAACCGAGGTGCAAGAACAATGTTTGGGATATCTGAAAAATAATGGCTGCTTGGCAGGAGTTGCAACCAGCGCGGATGAAGCCGAGCAAATTTTGAAAGGATGAATAAATATTATGAGTAAAAATTTGGGTGATTTACATGATTATCTATTTAAACAATTAGAGCGGCTTGATAACAATGAGCTTCAAGGGGATGCTCTTGAACAAGAAATTAATAGAGCAAATGCAATTACCAATGTTGGCACCGTCTTGGTGAAAAATGCAACAGTTGCTCTTCAAGCGGCAATAACAAGAAGCAACGGCGGGTTTGTTCCTGAAATATTAAAAGGTGGAGAAAACTTAGCCAAGCCTACTCCGGTTAGTAGTTCAAATCGTATCAATAGCCGCAGGCTGCTTGAATAGGAGCTTCAAATGAATCAGCTATTAACACCAATGCAAAAAGAATATTTAATTGAAATCGCTCCCGGAAGATTCAATGAAGATATTGCCTTATTAATGAATGAAAAATTTGATTTGCAGCTGACGGAAGCACAAATAAAACAATATAAAAGCAGAAATAAAATAAAAAGCGGCATCAAAGGCGTAAGAAACCCAGCTAAGCTTTTTACTCCTGAACAGGACCAATTTATCAGAGATAATAATTTCGGTCGCACGAGCATAGAGATTGCAAACATGATAAATAATGCTTTCGGATTATCAATTATTCCTGAACAAATAAAAGCTTTTCGCGCACGATACAAATTACAGCCATGTGGTTTAACCGGTAGATTTGAAAAAGAACATGTGCCTGTTAATAAGGGAGTTAAAAGCCCGGGTACTGGCGATAAAGCAACGATATTTAAACCTGGACACACACCTAAAAATACATTGCCAGTCGGCACTGTAATGATGAAAGCTGATGGTTATATTTGGGAAAAAATAGCTGAGCCAAGAAAGTGGAAAACAAAACATGTCCTGATATGGGAATCTATTAATGGCCCAAAACCAAATGATTCGGTAATTGTATTTTTAGATCAGAACAGAACCAACCTCGATCCAAACAATCTCATGTGCGTAAAACGTTCAGAGCTGGTCAGAGTTAACCAAAAACATTTATTGCACGAAAATGCCGAGGTATCCAAAGCGGGAGTTTTAATAGCCAAAATCATGACCAAAGTCGGTGAACGCAGGAAGCGAGGTAAACGTCATGAACGACAAAAAGCTTAATGCATTGATCATGGTGCTGGTAATGATCATTGCTGCCGCAACGTATATTACAGTAAATATTCCTCCGCCGCAGGATAAGCAGATTGCAGATATTAACGCTCGGGCAGATGCCCTGCAGGCACAAGTAACGGCATTGCGTGCAGAGGTCGAGAGGCTGACGCATCCGGCAGTAATGCAGCAGCGGACACTTGACTGGGTGCTTGAGAAGGGAGAGTTCAAAGATGATGGGATTTGAGGAAGTGTTTCCAGTAATTTTAACAGCAGTCAGCATCGTAGCTCTGGCATGCATGATAGTTGCAGTGTTCGGGGAAAGAAGAGTTTAGAAAAGGAGTAGTAAGATGAAAATCGGTCTTGTTGATGTAGACAGTCATAATTTTCCCAACCTTGCATTGATGAAAATATCAGCATACCACAAAGCAAATGGCAACAATGTTTCATGGGCCGGCAGCTTAGAACAATACGATAAAGTATATATGGCTAAGGTATTTACGTTCAGCCGCGATGACAACTAATCCTACCAATGCGAAAAATTAATCAGGGGCGGTACCGGATACGATTTAATAAGCAAATTGCCGCTGGAAATAGAAACAATGTTTCCTGATTACTCTTTGTATGGCATCACCGATACAGCATACGGTTTTCTTACTCGCGGATGCCCAAGAGGTTGCAACTTCTGCATCGTTGGCAGAAAAGAAGGATTAAGTAGTAAAAAAGTTGCTAACTTATCCGAATTTTGGTCTGGACAGAAACATATAAAACTACTTGATCCAAATTTACTAGCTAGTCGTGATTGGTCTGAGCTTTTGCAGCAATTATCAAATAGCAATGCCTGGGTTGATTTTACGCAAGGTCTTGATATCCGATTAATGACAGGGGAAAAGGCAGAACTTATTAATCAAATAAAAATAAAAATGCTGCATTTTGCATGGGACAACTACCCAGATGATGATACATATAAAAAGCTTGCAAAGTTCAGGGAAAAGATTGACCTTGATTTCAGGCGTTTGCGTGTGTACGTACTTACAAATTTCAACACCACCCATGAGCAGGATCTGATTAGAGTCTATAAATTACGTGAAATTGGCTACGATCCATACATTATGATTTACGACAAAGCTCATGCGCCTAAGCAAACCAGGTATTTACAGCGTTGGGTAAATAACAAGCAAATATTTAGATCAATAGAAAAATTTGAAAATTACGATCACAGAATTGGTTAGAAAACGGAGGCTTAGCCAATGGAAACCTTAAACATTGAATTATGTTCAAAATGTAATGAAGCACCTGAATGTTTCCTTGAATTATACGGTACGTCAATCAACGAGATATTCTACCGTTGCCCTTGTTGCAGGAGAGAATCGAAGCATATTAAGGGCATAAATCAAAAGCCAAAAGCTATTGAAGATTGGAATCGGTTACAGAAAAAATTAAGCAAATCTTAGGAGGCTAATATTATGACATTGCAAGATTCAGGTAAACGTGAAGAATTTTCGACCGGAGCGGTTAGGGATACACAAGAAAATAAGGGCAGGTGCGATTTATTGCCACTGGATTGTCTACCTAAAAAATACGCAAATGATCCGGTAATTTTATTGCTAGACAAGTTCGAGCAATCCGGGAATTTTAAATTCATTGAGGATGCCAGGGAATGTTTCATCGCTAAATGGTTACCAGACGTTGAAACATCAATACTTGAGCTCAGCGTCCACTTCCAAGAAGGTGCGGCAAAGTACGGCGATAACAACTGGAAGAAAGGCCTTCCGGTTTCACGTTATATCAGTTCCGCCATCAGGCACTATATGCAGTTTAGTAAGGGAGACAGAAAGGAACCGCATCATCGGTCATTCATTTGGAATCTTACAGCAATTATTTGGACTTGCAAGCATTTACCTCAGATGAATGATTATGCAGCACATATTCAAGCAACAAATACGCCGCGCCAATGCGGAAAAACTTTTCAACAGGCATTGCAAGCAGAATTTAATAACCTGGCTAGCATGCCTCATGGATGCCAAGAAGTTTTCAGTAGACAGGCTATAAAAGGCTTAGATGATGAAATTCTTCATGGATTTAATCCTACTTGTGTCATTGTACATATACCTAAAAAATAAAATTGCATCATAAAATCTTCCCGGAAAGGAGGTAATTACCTTTGAACCTCTTAGAGTTCTTGCAGGCATTATATGGCGATTCTGACAAGTCAACATACCTTTGGACACTACCGAAGAAAACAACATATAAATACAGCTGTAATGATCTGCAAGCCATGGCGAACCGTGCCCTTGAATTATCAGCCAAACAGCAGAATGTTTATTTCGGCGTTGGCACCCATACTGACATCCTTAAATTCAATGAGCGCCCCCACAACGAACAAATAACGTCCATCACAGCCCTTTGGGTTGACTTGGATATCGCCGGTGATGCGCATGCTGCTGGCAACCTGCCGCCGGATATCGCATCAGCAATGCAGCTGTTACCTTACAGCCTGCCACCGTCACTGATCGTGCACAGCGGATTCGGCTTGCATGCATATTGGATTCTACGCGAAGAATGGGATCTGACCGATGATGCAGAACGTGAAGCAGCCTCATCATTATTATCAAGGCTCCAGTCATTTATCCGGAGTGAAGCAGATAAAAACGGCTGGAAGGTAGACGCTACGGCAGACCTTGCGCGAGTGCTGCGCTGCCCTGATACATTAAATTATAAATTTCCGGACCATCCGGCGATGTGCCAGGTAATTGAATCATCAGACGTTCGGTATAATCCATCCGATTTTGATGAGTTGCCGGAAGTCGTCCAGGCTCTTCCCGTATCCGCGAGCGGTCGCACGGAAAAATTTGAGCGCAGGGAAACGGACGGACCAGCAAGATTGATGTTATCTCAATGCGCGTTCCTTCGTTACTGCGAGCTAAACCCAACAAAAATTAATTACGGCGAATGGATGGCAGCCTTGTCCAATATTGTCAGGGCAACCGACGGCATCGATGCAGCGCATCAATTTTCTGCTTTAGATGCCAAGCGATACAAAGCCAAGGACACAGATGCCAAAATCAGCGAGTGTCTACAAAAAATGAACCCACAGTCATGCGCATACATTATGACCGACCTGGGCTGCAAAGATTGCCCTGCCGGTGGTTGCGGAGTAAAGGCGCCTTGTGGTTGGAGCCTGGGTAAGGTACCGCAGGCAATAGCAACAATCCGCGGCGTGGCAAGCATTACGGCAGATACAGTATTTACAAAACCAGTCATTGAAGCATTAGGCGTGCTTGAAACAGCTGACAAATTGGAGTTCGGAAAGTTTCTAACCAGCTGCCGAGGGCAAATAAACGTTAACGACTTGAAGGCTGCTATTAGGCAACAAGGCAAGGCGCAACTACCGGTGATAGATGTTCCTGCGGAAGGTGCATCTTTATCGGTGGGGCAAAAGCTCGGCGATGTTACAACGCATAAATCTGTCCCGGACGCTCCGCTCGATCTTGCTTTACCCGCTAATTTCAGCTTCGGCGAAAACGGTATTTATTACCGTACAGAAACGGCACAAGGCAATCCTAAGTATGTTCGTGCTGCTGGCGTACCGGCGATCATCACGGAGCGAATTTATAATCTCGATACCGGGATTGAAAAGATGGAAGTCGCTTTCAAATATTTCAACATTTGGCGGAAAGTAGTGCAGCCTAAGCAAAATTATTTTGTGGCCAAGAACATCACCTGCCTGTCAAATTATGGACTCAACCTTACCAGCGAAACAGCGAAGTACATGGTGCGTTTTTTATCAGAGCTGGAATCAGCAAATTTATCCAGGATACCGCTCACTTATTCCATAAGCCACATGGGCTGGCGCAATGATTTTTCAGAGTTCCTGACGCCGACAAACGCAAAATATAAATTCGACATGGAAGACGGCGGCGAAATGACCGAGGCTTTCATCCAGCGCGGATCATTTGATCAATGGATTGCAACGGCACGCGAGGTGCGTAAATATCCTGCAGCTCGTTTTGTTTTGGCAGCTTCCCTGGCAGCCCCATTACTCAAAATTTATAATCACCGCAATTTCATGCTTTATTTTTGGGGCACATCCGGCGGCGGAAAAACAGCTGCCATGATGTGGGCCATGAGCGCCTGGGGGCAAGCCAATAATTTATTGGTTAATTTTAATATGTCCATGTCAGGCCTTGAGGGACGCCTGGCGCTTACCAGCGATTTGCCTGCAGGAATTAACGAGCGGCAAGCTGCTGGCGGCGGTAAGGACAAGCAGGAATGGTTAGAGCGTATTGTTTACATGATCGAGGGCGGTCGTGGCAAGGCCAGGGCAACGCCGACCGGCATCAGGAAAACATTGTCCTGGCGCACAATAGGTTTAGCCTGCGGTGAGGAGCCTCTTTCAAGGGAATCATCCATTCAGGGCGTAAAAACGCGCCTGCTCGAATTTAACGTGTACCCGGTGCTTGATAATGACCTGGCTAAATCCTTGTACACGATTGCCAACGATAATTGCGGCTGGGCGGGACCGGCTTTCACTGAGCGGTTAATAAGGGAATATTTTGACAATAAAACCCGCCTTTATGAAGCCTATACAGATTTGCAGAAAATATTGACGGGTGAATTTACGGATTATTTCAGTGTGCATATCGATGCTGTTACGTTGGTATGCATAGCTGATTGCCTGTCAAGCCAATGGCTATTCGGCATACCTAAAGCCCAAGCCGAGCAGGAAGCGTATAATCTGGCAGTGTCAATCATTCGCGAGCTACCGACTAAGCGGCAGATATCGGATATTGAGCGTGGCTGGGATTTCGTTCAAAACTGGCTGGCGGCGAATAAGATGCGCTTTGAGCAACCATATAAAGATGCAGTATTAACACCGTCTTATGGATTTATTAAGGATGAACGGATTTGTATTTATCCTGAACCGTTAACCAGAGCGATGACGGAAGCAGGTTTTTCACCGGATAAGCTGCTCAAGGAATTTGCTAATATGGGGCGCATAGAATCCGAACAGGAAAAAGACTGGCGGCGATTTAAAATACTTACCAGGTTCAACGGACAGCGTACCAGGGTAATCAAAATACCGTTTACTGGTGCCACTGGTGACGGTACTGGTGACGGTACTGGTGACGGAAAAAGCTAGGAAACAAGCCATATATTAAGATGGTACCAGTTGTCACCAGTAAATAAATATATATATAGAGAAATATATATAGCCGACTATAGGTACATATAAAAAAGAGTAGTATACCCTTTCAGATTTACTGGTGCCACTGGTGACGGTAGCTAAAAAATGGCATAGATACTGGCTGTAGACCGTCACCAGTAAATAAAAATCACTGGTGCCACCCTATAATTTACTGGTGACGCTTTCAAGGAGATGATAAAAATTGGCTTTTGAAAATGTAAAAACACAGCAGCAACAAAATAATTCGCAATCAGAACCTTACACCGGATATATTAGCGACTTACGTAATATGATGGCACGTGTTGAGCATAGGGCAATGCGAATGATACGTAAAAATGATTTCGGCGAATTCGCCGGTGCAGCTATCATAGATCCTTATGCAGAGTATCATCCTTCAGACTCTATGCTTTGGCTGGAGTTAATGTCAGAGGCTCGGAAAATAAGCGAAGATATTTACCAGCGGCTGTTTTATGTAAGAGGCGGAGGTACAGTGCTTATTGCTAATCCTCAATTCGGCTTCATCTTTAAACCGATCGTCGGGGATTATGGCTGGCAGTCGCAGGAGTTTTACGACAATGAAAAGCAATGCCTGAATCAGTATGCTAAGGAAATCATGAGCTTACTGGCTGCGCTTGGTATCAATAATATTTAAGGAGGCAGCGTAATGTTTAAGGATCCATATTTACAAGACTGCGGAGACGGACATGGCTTCTGCAGATATTATCCTGATCATTGTCCGTTTGGTCCCGTATGCCTATATATTAAAAATAAGCCTAAACCAGTGCCAATTATTAAGAAACCGGAGCCGGTTATTGTAAAGCCAGTAAAACCGGAATCACCATATAAGCCGGTGAAAAATGAACCGATTGCAAAACCGCTAATTATCAATAAAAACGGCCGCGGACGTGTTGCAAAATACGATTGGGCAAAAATAGAACCAATAATACTTGAAATGAGAAACGCCGGTGAATCCTTTGAAAACGTTTCCGCTGCAACTGGTGTTCCGATACATTCGCTAATGGGAAGATGGCATAATAAAAAAATGCAATCAAAGTGTACGAGAACCAATTTCAGGGCAGCGCGTTTTGATTGGGATGCTGTTTTACCAATAATGCAAGAGATGCGTAACAATTATGAGCCATGGGAAGCTATAGCGGAAAAGACCGGCATTTCAAGAAATGCGCTTCAAAATAAGTGGAAATCATTAGGCATGGTCATTGAAACGCCATCAGGGGGTACAAAAATGAATTTTGCACATAAGATTATTAATAAAATTGGAACTCTTATCAATAAACCAGTAGAAAATCAGTCTGATCCAGTGAAGCCAGCAGCAATTATTCCTCGTTTCATTCCGCTGAATCGTAAAGGATTTAAGGGTAAAGTTGTTGATTGGGAAATGCATCATGAATTCATATTCAGCAGCCTTAATGAGGGCAAGAGCAAGAAGTGGATTGCAAAGGCAATAGGCGTTGAACGTACCGACATAAGGCGCTATATTGCACGCTACGAAAATACAATGAAAGCTGGTGGCAATTAATGTTATCGAAAAACAATGATTCATTATCAGAATATACTGTTGATGTAGTCGTATCGTTTACGGTAGTTGTATTAGCGTCATCAGTAGAACAAGCAGCTGAAAAAGCCGATAAGACAGTGCAAATAGGCCTTCGTTCGGTACCACGTAAAAATGTGACATGCGTTATAAGAGACTATCCTTCAAAAATCAAATCGGACGGTGACCAATAATGGACATAAACCAAGCAATTGAAGCAACAGCTAAAGCAGCCGCCAGTGAAACCGTTTTATTATTAAAAACAGAAAATCTGCTAAAGAATAAGCGTAATGCATTCCAGAAAACCGAAGTTCTGCTTTATAACTATAAAAAGTTTAAAAACATTATCAGCGAAAAAGACAAGCAGATTAAATTAATCCGGCGTGATGGTTTGCCGCAGAAATCAAAGTCCATAACCTCCTGGGGCGGAAACACTAACCAGGAGCCGGAATCTGACATGGAGAAGATGGAAAACAAAATAGCTGAGATTGAAAAATCCATTGCAGTAACGCGCCGGTTAATTAAGATCGTTGAAAGTGCATTGCTGGAAATATCCGAGGACGAGTATTACGTCATCATTGAGAAATTCTATTTTGATGGCTGTTCATGGGAAAATGTTACCAGCTTCTGTAATTGTGACAAGGCTACAATGTACCGCAATAAAAAACGGCTGGTGGATAAGCTCAAAATAATTCTTTTCAGCGGTGACGTGATAACGGAGATATTCTACTCGTAGCCTTGACAAATGCGAAAAACGTGCGAAAAAGATGCAATTGACACCGTAATATAAAAGATTTAAAATGATATCAGTTAAATTTATGTTAAACGCAAAGCCGTTGGATATTGTGTCCGACGGCTTTTTTATATGCCGAAATGGGGGTAACGCTAATGCCAACAGTAGAATGTGATAGGACTGATTGCGAATCGCATGGTTATGATATCTGCATAGCAAAGAGAGTTTGCTGGAAAAATGGCAAGTGCCTTACCTTCCAGGAGAAAATAGGCAAAAGCTTTTTAGATGCTCCTTTTAATAGCCGTTGTTGTAAAAAGCATGGCAAATACCAGTCTGACGGTCACAGGACCTTTAAATAGCATAAACGAACTCAATATTGAGTCAAGGCGGGTGGTGATTATGTGAGTACATCTGATCAGGCCTACGAGGATTATCAGGCCGGAATGAAATATCAAGAAATCGCTGATAAATACGGCGTTACAATAAATACGGTTAAGTCCTGGAAGCGAAGGCACAACTGGCAGCGCCTTAAAGATGCACCACATCGTCAAAGTGTGCACCCTAAAAAAAAATCAGGTGCAGGCGCACCCCTCGGTAATCAAAACGCTGTTGGTAACAAAGGCGGCGCGGGACAACCTGGCAATCACAATGCCGTTACTCATGCGCTATACGCTAAGTACATACCGCAGGAGACGCTGGATATTATCGCCAATATGGGTTATCGTTCTCCGCTCGATATACTTTGGGAAGCAATAACGATTAAGTATGCTGCCATTATCAGAGCACAGAAAATCATGTTTGTTGCTGATGCGCATGATGATACCGAAATTATCAAATCAGCAAGCTTGTCTGTTGATCCAATCACCGGGCAACGCAAATCTGAATCGAAAACATATGAAGTTACATTTGCTGCTGATAAACAGGCAGCTTTTTTAGTTGCCCAATCTAAGGCAATGACGACGCTCAATAATATGATCAAGCAGTACGAGGAAATGAAGCCTGATGGTGAAGCTGCTTACAGAATTAAGAAGCTTAAAGCAGAATTAGAACCTCCTGGCTCCGCTATGGTAGATGATGGCTTCCTGGATGCGATTAAAGCGTCTGCCAAGGATGTGTGGACAGATGATTAAGACGCTTAAAAACATTATCAAGCCTGTTATTAAATTCGTTGAGTTTTCCAAAAAACAGATGAAAATCATGACTTGGTGGTGCCCAGGCTCACCATACAAGGACTATGACGGCATTATAGCTGATGGCTCTATCCGCGCTGGTAAAACGGTGGCGATGGCGCTGTCTTTTATTTTTTGGGCAATGGATAATTATGACGGGCAGAATTTTGGCATGTGCGGCAAAACAGTTGGCAGCTTCCGGCGTAACGTATGGAAATGGCTCAAACCGGTGCTGCTGCTTAGAGGCTATGCCATTGAAGAATCTAAAACCGAAAATCTCATTTACATCGGTAAAAACGGCAAGCTTAATTTTTTCTATGTATTTGGTGGGCGTGATGAATCTTCACAGGACCTGATACAAGGCATTACGCTAGCAGGAGTTTTTTTTGATGAAGTTGCTTTGATGCCTGAAAGCTTTGTTAACCAGGCTACAGGACGTTGTAGCATTGACGGTGCAAAGATGTGGTTTAACTGCAATCCTGACAGTCCGGTGCATTGGTTTCTGCTCGGCTGGATTAATAAAGCAGCTGAAAAACGCTTTTTACATCTACATTTTTTGATGGATGATAACCCTTCGCTATCTGAATCAGTCAAGGCGCGTTACAAATCAATGTATGTTGGGGTATTTTACCAGCGCTTCATTTTAGGTCTTTGGGTTATTGCCCAGGGCGCAATATATAAAGATGCCTTAACAGATGATAACTATTTTGATGATGACAGGTTAAGCATTGTTTATAAAAACGCATTTGCCATGCGCCGTTATATTTGGATCGATTACGGTACCGTAAACCCAATGGTTTTTCTAGATGTTTACGATGACGGTGAAACGCTTTGGCTGGTCCGTGAGTATTACTATGACAGCAAAGCAACCGGCGTTGAAAAAGATAATTCACAATATGCTGATGACCTGGAAAAGTTTATTAAGGACGGCAGCGATATAAAACCTTTTGCCGTAGTCATTGATCCATCAGCTGCAAGTTTTAAGGTTGAGCTTCGTAATCGCGGCTTACGTGCCAAAGAAACGATTGATACCATCAATGCTGATAACAGCGTCTTAGAGGGCATCAGGTTTGTTTCGACGATGCTGCATAAGAAACTATTGAAGATACACCGGCTTAATTGTCCTAAGACCGTTGCCGAGCTTAATGGCTACGCTTGGGATGACAAGGCGCTGCAAAACAGCGGTAAAGAAAAACCAATTAAAATAGCAGATCATTGCCCTGACGCTGTACGTTATGGATGCAAAACATTAATTAGGCCAAGGAGGATAGCTAATGCGTAATAATAAAAAATATGCAAAAAATAATCAAGCACAGCCTAAGCCCAAGGCCGTGATGTCAAAGGATGCATTTCAAAACGTGCTTGCGCGAATGGGTTTTGAAACACCAAGCCTCTTAGAGGGCACAGGATACCCAATGACCAGACTTTCCCGCGATTTTAATCTTATGAACTCTTTGTATCGGTCGCATTGGATTGTCAGGCGCATAGTTGATACCATTCCAGAAGATATGTGTAAAAACTGGATAAAAATCAATACTCAGGCAGATCCACAAGCAATTAAGAAATATACATCCGAGGAACGCCGCATAAAGCTGATACCACGTGTCTTGCAGGGATTACGTTGGGGCAGGTTGTATGGCGGCGCTATTGGCGTTATGTTGATTAAAAATCAAGGCGATGACCTATCCAAACCACTTGATATTAATATGATCATGCCAGGTGACTTTAAAGGACTTATGATTTTAGATCGCTGGAATGGCTGCTATCCGTCACTGGAGCTTGAAACGGATATTAGTGATCCGGAATTCGACATGCCGAAATATTACAATGTCAGCGATCCGGAAACACAAATCAATGTTCAAATCCATCACAGCAGAATCGTAAGATTTGAAGGCTTGGAATTACCTTACTGGGAGAAACTTTCAGAACAGTATTGGGGTGCAAGCGTTATTGAAGTAGTTTTTGACGAAATCAAGAAGCGTGATAACGTTTCCTGGAATATTGCACAGTTAACGTTCCAGGCGAATATTAAGGCGCTGAAGATGGCCGATTTAGGACAATTGCTGTCAGCCGGTGATGTTGAATCGCAAAAAGAACTTTACAACGTGATGTCTGCACAGAATATGCTGCTGTCGAATTCAGGAATGATGATGCTTGACAGCCAAGACGATATGGTTAATTTCCAGTATACTTTTGGCGGTATCGCTGAAATGTATCAGCAATACATCATGGACGTTTCCGGCGCAGCTGAAATTCCGGTCACCAAGCTATTTGGACGTTCTCCTGCTGGGCTTAACGCAACCGGCGAATCAGATATGCAGAATTATGATAATAAGGTCGAAAAAGAGCAGGAATCAAGCCTAAGGCCAATTATCGAAAAGATTATGCCGGTTTTAGCTATGAGCGTGTGGGGAGCTATTCCAGACGACTTGGATTTTGATTTTAATCCGGTTAGGACTATTTCCTCTGACAAGTTGGCAGATTTGGCAGCTAAGAAATCAACAGCGATTATTGATGCTTATGCAGGTGGCATTATTAGTCTAAAAATTGCTCTTAAAGAATTGCGGCAGCTTGCCGATGAAACTGGTATGTGGACCAATATCACCGATGAAGATATTGAAGCGGCGGATAATTTGCCCATGACTCCGGATGAGCTTGAGGTTTATAAGCCTAAGCCTATTGATGCCGCTGGTGAGGAGATCTAAAAATGAATAAGGATAAATGGGGATTAAGCCGCCGCATAGAAATAGACTATGCAAATTCGATTCAAAGCATTTTTGAAGGATTCGAACATATAAACAGTTCGGATCCTTTTTCTATTGTGCGTGATATTGCGGCTTTGGCGCGCAGCCCAACTTTTCAAGAAGCGGCTCAAAAAATAGCGCATGCAATGGCTACACATTTATTTGCTGATAATAATCGCACCTGGCGTGCTGCTGCTCGCGAAGGAAGCAGGGGCCGGATAATTTATGATGCTTTACAAGCTGAAATTACTGGCACAGCATTGGGCATGAGATTTGACAATATCATAGATACCAATGCTGCTTATATTAGCTCGTTACCGCTTGATATAGCAGCCTACATGAACAAGCGTATTGCCAGCAACACTCTTGTTGGTAGGCGTGCAGATGAAATGGTTGCAGATTTATTGAGGTATTACCCTCATATCACCCGGACACGCGCGCAGTTGATTGCCAGGACGGAAACCAGCAAGGCACAGTCAGCGCTTACAAGAAGCCGCGCCGAATCTATCGGCATTAATTGGTATGAATGGCGAACGTCGGGAGACGGACGCGTACGTGATAGCCACAGGCACATGGATAGAGTGCTTGTGCGGTACAATGAGCCCCCAAGTCCGGAGGCTCTGATTAATAAGAAATCATATGGCAGGTACAACGCTGGCGATATTTGGAATTGCCGCTGTTACGCTGCTCCATTGGTTGAGGCTAGTGACATATCATGGCCTCACAAAGTTTATGAGAATGATCAAATTAAAACGATGACACTGGCACAATTCCGTCAGATGGAATCGTAGAAAGGGGCGATGTCGATTGGGTGTTACTTATTATGGATCTAAAATCAGCGACAATATAACGGAAACGCCGGAAGGATATCTTGTATGTCACAATGTTCCGATATCACGCGTTGGGGAATATCGTTATATCGCTTCTGAGGTTGGCTTAGATGATGAGCTTCTTCCCAGCGCTGAGGTAACTGTCAAGCGTACACCGGAAGAGGTATTCTCAAAGGCTTCCATGGCATCCTTCGAGGGAAAACCAGTTGTTGATGACCATCCTATGGAAGATGTGAATACCGATAATGCCGCCATGTACCTTAAAGGTGTAGCTCAAAACATAAGAGTTGGTGAAGGCGATTTAGTCGATTGCGTTATAGCTGATTTGATCATTTATGATCCTGTACTTAAATCAGAAATCAAAAATGGCAAGCGTGAAATAAGCTGCGGTTATGATAGCTTATGGTTTAAGCTTGCCGACACTGTGTATGAACAGCGCAAAATAAGAGGCAATCATGTTGCCGTGGTGGCAAATGGACGGGCCGGACATAATATTTGCATTCGTGATTCCGCGCCGTCACCGTCACCAAAAAATAAAAATGGAGGTATCAAAATGAACATTTTCCACAAAATGTTAAGCGTTTTTGCGAAAGACGCAAGCCCCGAAGAATTATCCGAGGCGGTTAACGCGATTACAGCTTCCGAGAAAAAAGAGCCGGAAAAGAAAGAAACCAAAGATGAAGGCGCTCCAGTGACCATGGAACAAGTCATGACTATGCTCACTGAACTGGGCAAAAAAGTTGATGGCATCGTTGCCGCCGAGAAAAAAGAACCAGAGCATAAGGATGACGAAATAGCCGCCCTTGACGCGCTGGAAGAAGAAATTAAAACCGGTAAGGTAAGCGATGAGGAAGATCCTGGTACGCAGGAAAAAGAAAAAGAGGTTGATCCTCAACTTATCACTGATGAGGAAGCCGCTGGATCTGAATGTGGCTTGTCTAAAGAAACCAAAGACAGCCTACTTGCCAGTATCGCTGCTGTTAAGCCTCTGATTGCTGGCATTGCCGATAAGGCAGAACGCAAGAAAGTTGCTGACAGCATGGCTAAGTTGATTCGCGGTAATGTTCGCAGCACTGATTCCCAGTATGCTGACATCGCTAAGGCAACTAATAAATCAGCGGCTGCCAAAGCAAAACAAACTAAAGATAGTGAGGACCCAAGCTTGCTTGGCAAGAACATCAGGGACAAATTCAATCCTCACTATAAAACCGAGGGAGGCAAAAAATAATGGCAGGTTATGCAATTGGTAAATCTATGAATCTTGGTTTTCCTGGCACCTTCGCCCGTACTCCGGACGATGTGATCATGTCCAGGCCTGTAAAATCCGACAGCGATCCTATTCCGTTTGGTGCACCTGTTCTGCTGAATTCTGACAACACATATGCTCTTGCCGGAGCTACTGCTACACTGGCAGCGTTTGCTGGTATTGCTGTCCGTATTGTCAAACAAACAGTTGAATATTTGAACCAATCGGAAGCCGCCTATCAACCACAGCAAGCCGCATCAGTAATTGAGCGCGGTAACGTTACTGTTAAATGTAACGTAGGTACCCCAACCGCTGGCGGTAAAGTTTATGTACGTGTTGTTGCAAACGAAGCAATTGCAGCCGGTGTGGTTGGTGGTCTTGAAGCTGAGGCTGACAGCACCAATACTATCGAATTAACAAACTGCCGCTGGGCAACTGGAATCATGGATGCAAACAGAGTTGTTGAGCTTTGCATTATGACCAGGAATAATCCTTAATTGGAAAAAGGGGAGGACAACTAATAATGAATGATTATGGCGTTAAAGTAGTAAATGTTAAAGACTCCGCGTTTGCCAATGCAGCCAATGCAGCAATGTTTACTGGTGGCGGTCGTTATGTAAGTGCATGTGACGCGGCTACCGCATCCGGTATGGCTTATTTAATGGGCGAACTCGAAAAGGTAGATCCTAAACTGCGTGACCCGCTTACAGCTGTAACCTGGCCTCGTGATATCGTTTGCAAGACTGGCGGCGGTTGGGTAGAATACACTAGCACCTTCGACGTAGGTTACGGCACTACGGGCCCTAACGGCAACGGTGTACAAGGTGGCAGCGCTACTGCTATTCCAATCATGCAAGTTGATTTAAACAAAAACCAATATCCAGTATTTACCTGGATGAATTTGCTCAAAGTGCCTTTTGTTGATCAGGCAAAATTGCAGCAAATTGGTCGTAACCTTGAAAGCCTTTTGAACAATGGCCTGAAGCTTAATTATGATAAAACTTTGGATGAAAACGTGTACATCGGTCATACCGCTTACGGTCAAACCGGTATCGTTAACAATCCTAATGTTATTTCAGGTTTAGCTGCTGCTGGTGCTTCTACTAAGACTACCTGGGCTGACAAGACCGAAGATGAAATACTTCAGGATGTCAATGCTATCCTTCTTGCTGGTTGGACTGCATCTGAATATGATCTGCGCGGTATGCCAAATCATATTCTTATTCCGCCTGAAAACTATGCTTACATCGTTAAGCAAAAAGTTTCTCTTGCCGGCAATATTTCCATCCTTGAGTACTTACTGCAAAATAACATTGCTAAGAACCAAGGCGTTGATATTACTATTGCTCCTTGCCGTTGGTGCATCGGCGTCGGTGTATCCGGTAAAAATCGTATGGTTGCATATGCTAACAATGAGGATATGCTCTACTTCGATATTACCGTGCCTATCACCCGCGCAATGACTCAACCGTCCGTAGGCGATGCAGCTTACATGACTTTGTATGCTGCTCAATATGGCGTGCCGAAGTTCTTGTTCTATCAACCAGTAAGATATGTAGACGGTATTTAAATTGTTAAAGGGCTCGAATAAATGTTCGGGCCCTTTTTATTTTAAGGAGGAATAATTGTGAAAATATTATCAACTAAACGCTTTGAATTTGTCGGCGATGACAAGAAAACCTTTGTAACCGCAGGAAATATGGTGATTGAAACAGCTCCTGACTGGATCCAAAAATGTGAATTGTTTGGACTTGCTGTCAGCGATGGCGCTATCAGCGTATTGCAAGATACAATTATTTCCGGTTCAAGCGGCACAGCTAAAATGTCTAAGGCAGAAAAAGCAGCAGCCGCTAAGGCAGCCGCCGATGAAGCCGCTAGACTTGCTGAAGAAGCTAAAAAGGCAGCCGATTCAGAAGAAGCCGCCAAATTAGAAGCAGCAGCCAAAAAAGCTGCCGAAGATGCAGCAAACGCGAAAAAATAATAAAGGAGGCGTAATTTATGTACGACTCTTTCACCAGCGGCGGTCCAATAACGGCTGCCGCTAACATTAAAGATGGTACCAATCCAACTTATGACATCGCAGCATTTTTGCTTGCGCACCCACAATTTACCGATATTGTTCCAAATGCTGTATTGCAGAATTTCATTGATTACGCCCATGCTTGCGTTAAAAAAACGCGCTATAAAGCAGCGTGGATTATCTGCATGGGTTTTTTTGTAGCTCATTTTGCTACATTGTATTTGCAATCAGCGAAATCCGCTGGAACTGCTGCTGAGGAAGTAATGGCAGCGGCTGAAGCAAGAGGGCTTGTTACCGGTGAAACAGTTGATGGCGTATCTTATACCACGGATGTCAATGCTGTAAATAATGATCTAAATGGATGGGCACAATGGAAGCTCACACAATTCGGCGTACAATTTGCTAGTTTTGCTCGTATTTACGGCAAAGGTGGGATGTATGTATGGTAAAAGTTTCCGTTAAGCATACCAGCAGTAAAGTTGATATTAAAAAAACGCTGGATTTGATCCAAAAGAATCGCGTATACGTTGGCGTGCCACAGGAAACTACAGGCAGGTCCGCTGGAGATAATATCGACAATGCGGAATTGCTTTATATCCATACAAATGGCGCACGTGCTAAGCCTATGCGAGAAGAAATGCGCCCACAGATTGACGCAGGAGTATCTTATAGTAAGGCATATGAATTATATATCCAAGAGCATGGTTCGCCGCTGTGGCAATCCCCTCCACGTCCTGTATTGGAGCCTGCTATTCAAGCGCATGGTCACGAACTTGCGGAAGGTCTAAAAACTGCTTACCAAAAAGCTTTTAGCGGTGATGCCGCCGGATTTGAAAATGGGTTAAAGGGTGTTGGTTTACGAGCACAGAACTTTGCCCGCGATTGGTTCGAGGATGAGCGCAATGGTTGGGACCCCAACGCAGAATCAACTATACTCGCCAAGGGTAGCGACAAGCCTCTTATCGACACTGGTGACCTTAGGAAATCTATAACGTACGTGGTGAGAAAAGATGGCTAGAATTAATGTGTCACGAGTAATGTTAAGCCCAAGAATATCACAGCACTATACAGTACTAAGAACGTCAGGAGGCTGGCAGAAAGGTAAGTATGTGCTGGCTGAACCCCAAGAACTGGATTTTACCGGGACCATAACGGTAGCCCGTGAAAAGGATCTATTAATTGTGCCTGAGGGCGACCGCGTTAAAGGGGCTATGTGCTTCCACGCTTTGAAAGAAATTTACGTTACCCATAAGGATGGCAGTGAGCAATCAGGGATCAGCGATATTATTGTTTGGCGCGGTAATCATTACCGCATAGTTTCCGTATCTCCTGAAATTGATTACGGCTACTATAAAGCTATTGGTAACCGGGTGGAGGGATCATAATGGCAACGTTAAAAATTGATGAACTTGATGAAATATTTTGGCGTGAAATTATGTTGGCTCTAGGTTATGATCCTGACGCTGATTATGATGATTTTTCTCCTGTTCGCAGAAGTTGGCCGCAAACAGGTGCTCCTGCATGGGGCATTAACGACAATGTTTTATTTGTTAAAATTTTTGATGAATCAGGCCAGGAAATTACGCGTACAATTGATACCGTCTTAACCGATGCTACGAGTGATATTAATGTCGAGCATGGACAGACAAGAGTATTAGTTGTGTCCATGATAGCCTACGGTCCTGATAGTTATGATAATTTGGTAGCAGTTAAAAGATTTTTTGCTACCGGGAAAAGCACCGCATTAAGAACTAATAAAATCTATATTGTTCCCAGCTCAGATGTGCCACGGCACGCACCGGAAATGTATAACGCTCAATGGTGGGAACGAGCGGATTTAATTTTGCGCTTCAACAATTTAATGACGTTTGAAGAAACCGTTAATGCGATTGAAAGCGTGGATGTTACAACGCTGCTGAACACAAAAGGCAGTGAAGTTTTGGAGCATCATAATACTATTACAAAGGAGTGACAAAATAGATGACAACTAAATCATTATCGTTAACGCCTGTCGTTGACGTTATCATTAATCTTGGTTATAAATCTGCCGCCCGAAAGGGTTTTAATCTTGGCTTGATCATCGGCGACAGTGTCCTTGGTGAAACAACTGATCCTGTTATTCCGTCTGCAGAACGTGTTCGCGTGTACACAAATACTGATGACATGTTAACAGATGGCTACACTGCCAACAGCCCTGAATATAAGGCTGCAATATTGTATTTTTCAGCGAAACCTATCGCTCCACGCCGTTTGGCAATAGGCTGCAAGCTTACAGCCGAAACAGTATTAGAGGCGGTGCAGGCTTGCCGTACAGCCAACAGTGAATGGTATCTTTGCACAGTATGTGAAGCAGAAGTTGCAGACATTAAATTGATTGCCGCTTACGTCGAAACCGCCCAGCCTACTACTGCATATTTCTATACTATTGACGATTCGGATGTATTGAGTGCTGCTGGTTCTGCTACGGACATTTTCATCTTTATGAAAGGGAAAAAATATCGCCGTACCTTAGGGCAATATTGCAGCCAAACCGATACTCCGGATGCTGTAGCTGCTATTTTGGGCTATGCTATGGGTAATAACACTGGCTTGGCTAACAGCGCCTATACTCTTGCCTATAAAACAGAAACAGGCGTAACTGTTGAGAAGCTTACCAATACTCAAGTTGAGTATATTAAGGGTAACAACGGCAATGTGTATATCAATCGTGGTGAATACTACGATATGTTTGAACAAGGATTTATGGCTGATGGCACAAGCTTTGATGAACTCTTAAATCTTGATATGCTTGCAAATAGCATTCAGCTTAATGTCATGGATCTGCTGTATAACGTACCGAAGATCCCGCAAACTGAACCTGGTGTTACGCAAATTATTAATGTTATCAACAAGGCTTGTATCAAATCGGTTAACATGGGCTTCATTGCTGCAGGGCAGTGGAACGGTTCACCGTGCTTAACCCTTAAAACTGGTGATTATCTGCCTCAAGGTTATGTAATATTGTCCGAAGCAGTTAATGATCAGGACCAAGCCGATCGTGATGCACGAAAAGCGCCGCCAATTTATGTTTGTGTAAAATTAGCCGGTGCAATTGAATTTGTGACTATTCAGGTCAACGTTAATAGATAGGAGGATTAAAACAATATGAGTACAACCACATACAGCTTTACTGATTTGTCGGGCTCTATTAACCATGAAACTGTTGGCAATTATATTTTTACCGGCGAAGGCGTTGGCGAAATTAATGTTTCTAAAACGCAAGAGCGTTCCGCGCATGACACCGCTGCCGATGGCAGCATCATGATCAGCAAGATGGCCGGCAACAATGGTACGATTACCATCAATTGCCAGCAAACAAGTCCTTTGCATTTTTGGTTGTTAGCATGGTTTAATACGCTGTGGCAACTGCCAACCAATCAATGGGCAACTACACAAGTACTGCTTAGAAATGCAACTACCGGTGGCAGCCATATCGCTTCAGGCGTTAGCCCGCAAAAAGAAGCCGATGTTCCTTATCAGATTCAAGGTCAACGCGTTACCTGGGCACTGATGGCTGCTGATATCCAAAACATTCCGTTATAGGAGGCAGCTTAAATGGCACAAAAATATAAAGTTATTGAAATAAACGGTAAAAAATACCAGGTAGGTAAGCTTGACGCTAGGACAGCAAGCTACATTGCCGGTAAGCTGGCAATTATCTTAGGTGGAGCTGCAGGCAATAACAGCAATCTTTCCGCAGCTGTTTCATCGCTGAAAAAAGATGATTTTATTGCAATGCAAAATGATTGCCTGTCAGTCGTTAATCGACTTAATGTAGTTAATGGTGCTGAGGTGCCGGAAGCTATTTTATTAGCCGATGGACGTTTTACCGATCCTGATATGGAATATGATTTTTCTGCCGTATTGACTTTGACAGTTAATGTATTAATGTACAATGTAAGCGGTTTTTTCGGCGGAAACGACCCTGCGGCGGTACTGAAAAAAATACTGTCGGGAACCAATTCGAAATAGTTCCTTTAATGGATGTTGATGCGTTTGCGTATGCTCCGGTAATCGCTGGAATGTGGAAACAGCATGAAGTATTTGATGGCACATATACATTTGACGATTTGCTTGATGCCCATGAGATTATAGCCACTAAAGCTATTAATGAGCAAAGGGCAGCGCAATACGCTCAACAACAGAAGGAGGCGAGGGGTCGATGAGTGGCTGGCAGATCATAGAAGAATATCTTGTTGCATTAGGCGCCGATGTCAACAACAAGGAATTTGCAGATTTAAACAGGGCTTTAAATAGCGCCAAAAATGAAGTAAATAAATTCAGCAGCGCCCAGGATGCTGTATCTAAAAGTACCCTGACAATGGTAAGGAACTTGGCAATTGTTCCGGCAGCTCTGATGGCTGTAGCTGGTGCAACAGTGAAGCTGGTAGATAATGTAGCCAAATCTGATGTTGAATATCAGAAAATGGCAAAAGACTTGTGGATAACTAAGCAAAATGCTAAGGAATTGTCCATGACTCTTGATACTATGGGCGAAAACATGAATGACGTTGCCTGGGTGCCTGAACTCCGTGAGCAATTTTATCGTTTGCGTCAGGAAATGCAGCAATTGCAAACACCTGGAGATGCAAATGGTCAATTAAGGTATATCCGTACCCTGAATTATGAGTTCCAGTCTTTCATGCTTAAAGTCAGGATGCTTAGAGAATGGGTTGCGTATTACCTTATAAAATACCTCAATGGTCCTTTGGCGAAGATAGGCGAAAATTTGAAAAAAATAAATAGTAGTTTTGGAACCAATATTGCGGCATGGGGACAAAAAATAGCAGGATTCCTAGCTACAATTATTAGCCTTGCCAGTAGCGTTTTTCGATTGTTTACTGACATTTTCGGAGGAGTACAACGTTTTTTTGATTCTCTTCCGGACAATGTACGCAAAATGGTTGTAGTCTTAACGGCTGCAGGAGCTTTGCTGCTGAGTGGCCCGATAGGCATGATGATTGCTGGCGTGAGCATGGCAATCCTGCTGTTGGAAGATTTTTACGCTTATGTTGATGGACGCAAGTCATCCAAGACATTTGCTCCGCTATGGAAGTTTTTAACCGATGACAACAACGAAGCCAGCGGTACCTTAACGAATATCAAAAATGCCATCAAAGATACCTTGGAGTTATTGACTAAGATCGTTACTGGTGTTTTCGACGAAAAAACAAGGAATCATTTAGCCGGAACAGTCAAATCCATCGCAAAAGGCGTTATAAGCATAGCCAAAGGCTTGTCCGATATATTTTCATTGATAACCAAAAACACCAATGAAGCAGACAGTTTTTGGGCGGCGTTTAATCGAAATGTTAAAGATGCTGTTATGAATGTATCTATCTTGGGGCGTGTACTTGGAAATTTAATGGATGGCATGGGCAAGTTGCTTTCCGGCGATGTGAAGGGTGCGAAGTTGGCTTTTATCAAGGCAGGTTTTTCGGCTATGGATTATTTCGCTAACCGGTTCGCGCCTAAGAAAGGCAGTGGCAGTGATAAAGACGTCTCATTTGAATCGTTTGCGAAATCGATTGCTTCACAGGAAAGCGGCGGAGATTATGGCGCTGAAAATGAACGCACCGGAGCTTTTGGGAAATACCAAATATTGCCCGAAAATTGGTCCTCTTGGTCTAGAGAGGCGCTCGGTTATGTCGGTGATATGACAGATTCCGATACTTATGAGCAGGTAGCGTTGTTTAAACTTAGGCAGTATTACGATAAGTATGGCGCAAGAGGCGCGGCAATTGCCTGGTATGGCGGTGAGGGTGCCCTGGATTATTCCGATTATGATATGAACAAAAAACAGGGAAACGGCAACGAACCATCTATCAACGAATATGCTAACGATGTTGTTGCCCGCGCCGGTGGATACAGAAATATGTCTACCGCAGGATTATCCGCTACACCAAATTATTTGTCCAATGCTTACAGCTGGCAGCAGCCTTTTGCGACGGCAAATAATAGTTATGGTGGCGGCGGAATTAGCATCGGGCAAATAATTATTCAGGTACCTGGTGGCGGCGCTTTATCAGCTAATGATATTGCAGTTGCTGTTCGCATGGAGCTGCAAAAGCTTAAAGACCAGCAATCTTATGATACTGCCGTTCAAATCCGTGCGACGCAGGGGGTGCAGTTATGAGCCTGTTAAGTAATGTTGGATTCAGCAGCATAGATAGTTACGCCAGTAAAATACAAACCGGCGTAGCTAAAAACGCCGGTACCCTGAATACGCTATCGGCACTATATCAGCTGGGTAAGATTGCCGTCGATATTGCTAATGGCGGTACTGGCATATTCGGTAATGGCTACAGACCGCCACAATGGAGTAATTTACCTTCTGATCAGTCGCAGCTTGTACTTGTAAAAAGCAACATCGGCGGTTTGTTTTTTGATGCTATACTGCATACTACCCATAAAAGTACCTTGCAGATTACCGAGCATCCTGTACAGGTTGGTGCTAATATCAGCGATCATGCTTTCATTATGCCATCAATAGTAACCATGGAAATTGCCATGAGCGATGCTATGGACAGCATGGTGCAGGGGCAATTCTCCGATGGTTATACTAAATCAGTGTCAGCATTTAAACAGCTAAAACAGCTGCAAGAATTGCGTTTGCCTATATCCGTAACAACTAGGCTGCAGACATATAACAATATGCTTGTACAGTCAATTGACGTACCTGACGACTATAAAACACTGTATGGATTAAGAGCGACGGTAACATTGCAGGAGATTTTCGTTGTTAATGTTTCTACCGAAAAAGTAAGTGCTCGGCAATGGACAACCGGCAGCACAAATCGTGGTGATGTGCAGTCAGCAGAAATTGATAATTCATCTGCTTTAAGCAAAATATTGAATGATGCTGCCTACAATAATCCTGGAGGTGCAAGCAAATGACATATGCACGTATACCATTGACTACCTCTGCCAATCAAACACTTAACTGCAAAATAACAGTCGGAAGCCAAAACATAAGCCTCCGGCTGTTTTTGCGTTATTTAGATGAGTATAGCTACTGGGTAATGGACATTATCAATCCATCAACCGGTTCCGCTATTTTAACAGCCTTGCCTCTTGTGCCTGGTAGCTATCCGGCAGCAAATATTTTAGGCGATTATGAATATTTGGGTTTAGGTAAAGCTTATTTGTTAAAAGCTTCAGACACATCACAAGAATATCCGGATAATAATACACTTGGCAATATTTGGGTATTAGCTTGGGGTGATGATTCATGAGCAATTATCTGTATTTACGCAAATATAGGGTTTTAGTCGGCAATGCCAAAACGCTGATTTATGAAAAGGATTCGACCGGAACGGAACAAACTTATGAAACAGCTCTTGATGTTTCTGATCTGCGATGTACGTTTCAAATAAAAAAAACTAGGAGCTTGCAGAATTTTGCAACGATCACTATTTATAACCTAAATAATGAAACTGAAAAGAAAATTATCCAGGAAAGCGATCGCTGCATAGTTGAAGCCGGTTACGAAGGGTACCTCAATACTGATGACGAGACTCAAACGATCGAGGAATCAGCGCCTAAGCAGTACGGAAAAATATTTGATGGTACAGTCATATATGTGACAAGAGCCAAGGCGAATAATACTGACTACACCTTAACCCTTATCTGTGTTGATGGTGATAGTTTCTTGTATGGCAATTTTATCGCTACAACGATGATTCGCGGACAAAATCCAAGGCAAATAATTCAAGCCGCTGTTAGTATGGCAAATACTCCTACCGAAACCAACAGAATTTCTTCCGGGATTTCAGAACAAACTTTGCCACGTGGTAAAGTATTTTTTGGACGCCCTAAAGACATCTTGCAGGATGTAGCAAGAGGTAATAACGCCAATGTTTGGATTGAGGACGGTTTAGTCAATGTCACAAAAATCACCGATGAATGCAAGACTGATGCAATTGTTCTGACTCCGCAAACCGGCCTTATTGGCTTTCCTCAGCAAACACAATACGGTGTCAATTTTCAAGCTTTAATTAATCCGGCAATCAAGCTGGAAACGCTCATACAATTACAAAAAGTTGATATAGCCGGTTTCGCATCTCCTACAACTAAGCAGGCACCACTCGATCCGGAACAAATTTACCAGGTTATGGAAGCAGAATTTGTCGGAGATACTAGGGGTACCGAATGGTATGTTAATGTTATAGGCGTCAGCAGGGCAGGCAAAACATTACTGCCTGCAATGATGCAAAATTATAGTCAGACCCCAAACAGCAATTAAGGAGCAACTAATATGAATACTTTGCAGGAACGAACTAAGTCAAATGCTGATTTGTTAGCCATATTAAAGAAACAAACCGGCATGAGTTTGCGTTGTGCTATGCCTGGCATCATCGAAAGCTTTAATACAAGTGAACAGACGGTTTCGGTTTATGTTGCGATAAGAGAGCTGATTGATACCTACGGCAATTTATCATGGCAAGATATTCCTGTTTTGGTTGATGTGCCCATTGTCTTGCCTCGTGCAGGTGGCTATGTGCTAACAATGCCAATCAATAAGGGTGATGAATGCCTTGTGATATTTGCTGATACTTGTATCGATGGATGGTGGCAATCAGGAGGTATTCAAAACCAGGTTGAGATACGTCGTCATGATCTATCGGATGGCATAGCAATAATCGGTTTGTGGAGTCAGCCAAAAGTAATACCTGATTATTCAATGTCCGGTGCGCAGCTTAGATCAATAAACGGTTCGGCAAGTATCACTCTTACGGATGATGAAATCATATTATCTGCTGACAGTATTAAAATCACTGCTGGCGGTAATACCATAATTGATGGCAAAAACTTCTTAGGACATGTGCATGGTGGTGTTGAACCAGGTGGCGGAACAACAGGAGGTGTCAGTTAATGTCTATGAAATATCGTAGGCTGGATGGCAACTGGGATTATTGTTTTGGACGTAATAAATCCGATTTTTTAACCGATCTCGATGCAGTTGCTCAAGCTATTAAAAGTAGGCTGCAGTTATTATATGCCGAATGGTGGGAGGACACGGAAGACGGATTGCCATTATGGGAGCAAATTATAGCAATACCTGGTTCGGCGAATAATCAAGATGCGGTTGATATTATTATTAGAAGTAGGATAGCTGAGACAACCGACGTGTTGAGCGTGTTGGCGTTTTCTAGCACATATGAAAATAGAAAATATGCGTTTGAGTGCTTGGTAGCAACTAGATATGGAGAATTAACCGTTACAAACTAACTGAAAGGAGGCTTAATAAATGGCATATTTTGCACCTTATATTGATTCTGCAGGTTTACATGTGCCGTCTTACAATGATATCCTTGATGATTTAATATCTTTAGCCAAACAAATTTATGGCAGTGATATTTACCTTGAAAATGACAGCATGGATTATCAATACCTATCAGCTGTTGCCTTGAAAAATTATGACGCCATGCAAGGATTGCTTTTGGCATACAACAGCCGCAGCCCTTCTTGTGCAATTGGAACCGCGCTATCAAGCCTTGTGAAAATCAATGGATTGTCAAGAAAATCCGCATCATATTCTACGTGCCAGGTTACATTAACCGGTACCGCTGGAACTGTAATACCGGCAGGTAAGCTGCAGGACACCGCAGGCAATAGTTGGAGCATACCTACTAATACAACCATACCAGCTGCTGGCGTCATAACCGTATCCGCCGTTTGCGATACAATAGGTGAAATTGCGGCACTCGTTGGAGATATTACAAAAATAGCAACTCCGCAGTATGGCTGGATAAGTGCAACCAATACTGTTGCCGCTGTACCAGGACAGCCAGTTGAAACTGATGCTGAATTACGTGCAAGACAGGCGATTAGTACATCAATACCATCGCAAACATTGCGCGAAGGTATTATTGCAAGTATTGCATCTATCAGCGGGGTTACAAGGTACAAGGTGTATGAAAATGATACATCCGATAATACCGTTACCGAAAACAATCCACTTGGTTTACCTGAACATTGTATCGCTGCCGTTGTTGAAGGTGGCACCGACAATGCTATTGCCAATCAGATAAGAATTAAGAAGGGCCCGGGATGTTACACTCATGGCACCACTCAAATTGATGTAACAGGAGAATATGACGTTATAGATACCATAAGGTTCTTCCGCCCGACTTATGTTGATGTCGATGTGAATATTACCATTAAAACCTACACCGGCTATACAACGGCTATTATCGATAGCATTAAAAATAATATTGTAAGTTACTTAAACGGCCTGAACATCGGTGACGACATGGCCGTTTCTTTATTAAGTTATGCGGCACAAGCAGCCAATAGTAATGTATATGCTCCTGTTTTTTCGATATCTAGCATTACGGCAGCGCGTCATGGTGAAGCGCAGTCTGCTGCAGATATAGTGACTGATTATTATGAAGTGCTGCAAGGCAACATTAATAACATCAACGTTAGCATTGCGACTTAGGGGTGAAAGCGATGAAAGATATAACATATTACAAAAATCTGATTACATCCGAATATCGTTTAAGCCCTAAGTTCATGGCATGGCTGGAAGGTGGATTGAAGGCTGCCAATGATACTAATGCATCAGCCGAAAATATCATCGCTGCTTTTGACATCGATAGTGCTATAGGAATGCAGCTTGACATTTTGGGCATATTAATAGGGCGCAAGCGCACGGTTGATTTTCAGCCAAAAGCAGGAATGTCACCAGTACTAGATGATTCCAACTATAGGCTAGCACTAAAAGCAAAAATAATATGGAACCAATGGAAGGGTACGTTACCTGAAATTCAAGATGCATGGTCAAATCTATTTCCAAATGGTTATATCATAATTTTTGATAACCAGGACATGACGATGGATGCATTAATCGTCGGAGACTTTTCGCAAATGGAAAAGGATCTGATTGATAACGGCTATATTATTCCTAAGCCAGCTGGCGTCCGCATTAATTTTATTGTTATAGCATCAACTGACGGTATACCATTATTTTCTTACGGTTATGACAATGAAATTCTTGGTGGGTATGATACTACGTGGTTCAACATGGATCGCTATAAAGTTTTTGGCTATGGGGAAGAAACAGATGAAATTGCCGGATATGATACCGGATATTGGGCATAAAGGAGTGATAAGATGTCAACGACAAATTTTAAAATTTTTGATGAAGGTATGCTTAACTTAATGTCTGACGCAGATTATGCTGACGCCATACAAAGATTGCGCGGTGTCGTACCTGGATTAGCGATACCGACGTTACACAACAAGCTTTTCCTGCAAACCAGCATTATGTGCAAGGCGCTGGCAGATTTTATTGTTGCACAAGGATATGATGCGCTGGATACAGATGTATCAGTATTATTAACAGCCTTGCAGAATGCAATCGTTAAAATCGCGCAAGACAATGTAATCTCCGGTAAAAACATGTGGACAGAAAGCGCTGAAGTATCTGTTGGAGACGTCATGTACACAGCAGATGGCAACGGCCCGCGTTGGGCATACTTGCTATGCAGCATCGCAGGAACAACCGGGTTAACGGAACCCGTCGTTGCAAGCAATGTCGTTGTTGGACAAACCATTGTTGACAATGATGTAACTTGGACGGTAAAAAGCGTTGTTGAGACTATTATTGAATTCTGCACGCAAGCTGAAGCTGAAGCCGGAAGCAATAATACCAAAGCGTCAACTCCATTAAGGGTAGCGCAGGCTATTGCGGCAATCATTAATTGGAAACCTACGGCAACTGCAGGTATTGGTCAATTCACTGGTTTAGTTTGGGATTTTGTCAATCATCAAGTAGTTTTACCAACAGGGGGAACATGGGCATATTGTTTCTTTTTCAGTGTTTGTTGGGCAGGCGGTGACGCTAAAGGCGAACGGAGAAGTGGAAGAGGAAGTGGTATCGCTGCAGGTAGTACTGTTTTAGCTACAGATTCTTATTTATATGAAGGATCAACAGACGGCGTCGAAGCATATGGTGGTTTTTGTTGGAGAATAGCGTAAGGGAGAGATTTAAGAATGAAAACTTGGAAAGATTATCCAATTACAAAAAACATTAATGGAAGCTATACAGTAACAGCTATAGTCCAAGGGCAAGAGTTGCCATATAACGTTTGCGCTGATGATGCATTAGGACTTATTAGTTATATTGAAGTAGAAGCATACTATGAAACTCTTGACACAGCAAAGAAATTAACAGAAACAGTCGTTATTATTTCGGAATCAGAGCAATTAGAAATATACCGCAATCGAAACTTGTCCAATCTTCGCACAAAGCTCAGCGATAGTGATTACCATCAATCAAAAATGATTGATGGTGCAATGACAGCGGAAGAGTACGAACCGATAAAAATTAAACGAGCGTCTTGGCGTGTTGCTTTTAATGCTGTACAAGCGGCGACTACCACTGAAGAAATTGGCACCATAATGGAAGGATGTGCTGAATAATGGGAGTACCAAACATCGAAAATTTTAGTCCTATTACGGGTCGTCAATTGGGCGAAAACGGCGTTATAAACACCGCTGACGAACTTAAAAAAATTGCTGACAATTCCGAAGCTGGAATTAACACTGGCGGTGAACCAGTAAGTGCAACAAATCGGTTGCCGGTATCAACCGCTGAATTAGGCAATGTTACAGCAACCATCGCCGCCGCCGGTAAGCAATCAAATATAATCGATAAGCGTGGCAAAATCATGACGGTTGTCGAACTTGATGATTGGACCGCAGCCGATATCACGTTCCTCGGCTGCTCAACTGCTGAAGGTACCTTCCGCCCGGTTTATGATGACTACGGCAATGAAGCTACAGCAATTGTCAGCGCAAATACAAGTGTAACCCTTGCACGCTTAGCGCTTGTCCTGGCGCCAGTTAATTACATTAAAATCAGAAGCGGGCATGCATCCGCGGAAGTTGCCCAGGCAGCAGAGCGCACATTAACCTTATCGTTATCGAGGTGATTTAACATGAACCTCTTACTACGCAAATTTGCATCACGCAAAATATTTTGCACTGAAGTCAATATGATAACCGGAGCCTGCAAGCGCTTGTATTATTCCGAGGGCATGTCGGCACAGATATCTACAGACTCGGTTGCCGGCAAAGACGATTTTGCCAAAACTACGCCGTTTCACACGTACCGTGGTAATATCCTGAATGGTCAAATCGTTGCCTACGAGGGCGATGCGGCGTTTAAGCTTGACGGTTCCAACGGTGATGTTTTTACGCATATTTCGCCGTTCTATTACCGGATCGAGTATATGAACAGTTACACCCTGCGAATCTACATCAGCGAAGATCCTCAGCTTGGATTCGAACGCGCGCCGATGATTGACCCCGTCAAGGGCGTTTGGATTGGAACATATCCGGCAGGTTTTAAAGACGGCAAACTTGTGTCCATGAGCGGACTGCCGAGCGAGGTGAACCGCTCGCAGACATCGTTCAGGACACAGGCAAGAACGCAGGGCTATGAAATAGTAAGCTTTGCCCTGCGCTGCGTTATAAACATGCTTATGGCTGTCAAACACAACACCTTGAACCTGCAAAATGCTGTAGGTCAGGGCGTTGTAAGTACCTACACCGGAGATGGCAGTACAGCTGCCGAAAAAGCTACAGTATCAGAAACGGCGGTAAAACGTATCATAGTAACCAACGCTCACGCTGCAAAATTCGCAGTTGGTGACTCGGTAACGCTTTCGACGGGCACATTCTTCCAGGCTAAAATAACGGCAATCGACGTCTACGATGCCAGCAGCAAAGCTATTACCATTAATGCTCCGGCAGTATTTAATACAACCGCGGCTTCAACCGGCATTCGCCGTTCCTGCGACTGGTCCGGCGGCAGCGATAGTGTTAAAGGCGAGTGCGGTATGCCAACAGGCGTCAACGGTAAAACCGCTGTAAAATGCCTAAACCTTGAAAATTGGTGGGGTAACCAATGGGAATTTGTTGACGGCTTTAACCGCTTCAATAATGTCGATGCGTACGTTTGTACCGATTACAGCAAAATGCCAGCGGCTGCTTTCCCGGCTGATGGCTGGAAGAAGCTGTCTTATTCTGTGCCGGCTACTAGCGGCTACGTGCAAAGTTTTGGTTTCGATGTATCCGAGCCATGGGCGATGATGACATCCGCCGTTGGTGGCACTTCTGCCGCTCCGGTCGGAGATCATTTCTACCCGAGCGCTTATAGCGATATGCGCGTCTGTCAGGCTGGCGGTGGCCTGGGCAACGGTGTCTACGCTGGTCCGTTCTATTGGCTTTTGAACTATGTTGCCTCCGATTCCAGCTGGAGTTTCGGCGCTCGCCTCTTATTTAATCCGGATTGAACAGGGGTGTAAGGGGGCGGTCAGCCCCCTCTAATAAATAAATGAAAAGGGTTGTTTGTGCCATTCGCGGGCGTCAGTCAGGCAGGCGGTAACCTGAACAACGGTATCAACGCAGGTCCGTTCAATTGGAATTTGAACAATGTGGCCTCCTATACCGACTGGGATATCGGCGCTCGCCTCTTATTTCGAAGTATGCAGTTTTATGGCGCAAACAATCCCTGGCACTGGCCAAAAATAATGTCGCAACCGGATAGGCTGGTAGGCTTACGCCGAACGTCTATGAGACGAAATAAGTCTTTAATTAAATCAAATACAGGAGATGGTCTTATCCGAAGAATCGGTAATGTCTACAATGATAAGAATATCTCCATCGAGTCTTGCCGGGCAGCCATTTTAAAAGCTGCTCAAGGCAAACACTCGCGAAGAAGCGTGCAGGCAGTTCTGCAAAATGTCGATAGTTATGCCAGTAAATTGCGTGAAATGCTGCTAAATGAACAATACAAGCCTTCGCCCTACACAGCTTGCAGGATAGTTGACAGGCCTAGCGGTAAAGAGCGCATATTACACAAGCCGGTGTTTTTCCCGGATCAATGCGTTCATCATATTATCATGTCGCTCATCCAGGATGCTATCATGCATAAGCTTGATCCTTATACCTGCGGCAGCATACCAGGTCGAGGACAGCGCAAAGGTCACCAAGCAATAAGGCGCTGGATTAAAAATGATCGCAAGAATACCAAGTATTGTTACAAAGCTGATGTTTCAAAGTTTTACCAATCCGTGGATCATGCAAAGCTCAAGGAAACTCTTGTCAAATGGTTTAAGGACCCGAAGTTATTAAGGCTGCTAAATATCATAATCGACAGCCACAATGAGGGCTTACCGCTGGGCAACTATACCAGCAGCTGGCTTGCTAATATTATGCTTACCGGGCTGGATAGAATGATCAGGGCGCATCCTGCAACAAAGTATTATATCCGTTATGTTGACGATATTTGCATTTTCGGTCCCAACAAGCGCAAGCTGCACAGGCTCCATGACGCGGTAAATAAATACCTGGCATCTATTAATTTATCTGTTAAAGGAAATTGGCAGGTGTTTCCGGTGAACGTTCGCGGTGTTGACATGCTCGGTTATCGGTATTTCCGCGGCTACACAATAATGCGTAAGCGTAATGCGCTGGCAATCATGAGGCAGACGCGTAAGGTGCGTGCAAAGCAAACCCAGGGAAAGCACGTTAAGTACCATCAAGCTGCAGGGTATTTGTCCAGGATCGGACAGCTTAAACACTGCAACAGTTACAATTTTCGATGCAAATATGTAAGCAAAATTCAAATCAATAAACTGAAAGAGGTGGCTAAAAATGAGAATGGGAATCACGGCAATGCCGGCAGACGGAATCGAAATATACCGGATGGGGGCAGAAACATGCCTTGTCAGGCTGTTTAAGAATCCTGAAGAATCTATTCAGGGAGAAACAACGGCGCTGACAGCAGATGTCGTCGAAATGCAGATGAAGTTCGACGAAGGAACGTATGCGAAGGTGCTGGAAACATTTGAAGCGCTCTTCGCTGATGCGAAAAATGCCGAAATAGCGCTGGTAAAAATCAAAGCCAAGGAAACTATCACCAACAGAATTAAAAACGAAATTGTGCAGGCAATGATTGATAATCCAAATGCTGATTATGATGCATTGAAAGCTCAGGCCGACAGTTTGAAGGGAAAGCTTACGGCTATTGACCTGGCAACAGCTACGAAGGAAATCGAGGCGATAATGAATGCCGCTTGATAAAAAACTACATATTATAGCCGGTTTTATTATCGGATTCTCAGGGGCGTACTGTTCAGGCAGTGCGCCTTTTGGTTTTGGGTTGGCTTGCATAATCGGATTAGGGAAAGAGGCTTATGACAAGTACACTGGCAAGGGGACGCCAGAGTGGCTGGATTTCTTGGCAACAGCAGGAAGTGGGTTTATTGGAGCAGGGATTGCTATTTTAATGAAAGCGTAGGGGGTACAGAATGGATTTCATTAATTGCTATTGGCAGCAAGCGCTATATTCGCTGCTAACGTTCGTTTGTTGCTGGGCGAGTAAAACCATTAGGCGGTCAATCCTCGACCTCAAAGAAGAGCTTAGACTTAATTCTAAAGGCAACAAAGCTGCATTGTATAATGCGTTATTCCAGGAGCATCGAAGAATTAGACGTAAGGGCTGCATCACATTGGCTGAAAAGAAAAATATTGAACATATTTATGATGGCTATCATGGACTTGGCGGCAATCATACCGGCACCACAATGTATGACGAACTTATGGAAATGCCAATCAACTATGATTCGGAAAATTGAAACCGGAGGAAAACAATGTTTACTAAGTATAAGGACAAGATAATGGGCTGGCTTACCGATTTGTCGCCGCCTAAAAATATCAAAGCCTCAAAGATGGTAATCTTCGGAGCTTTCGGCTTGGTAATGATTGTCGTTGTGCTGTATCTCACAGGTTGGTGCTACAACACATACAAAACCGGAGTTGCCAACCTCAAGGATCTCGAAGCATTATTAGTAATCCTCGTATCACCGCAGGATGTAGCGTTTGTAACCTTCGCCAGCGTTTACCTGGTTGATGCTGACGGCGACGGACTACCGGATGCGGCTGAAAGTAAAGCAAACGAAGGGGTGATTAAATGAAAGTATTAACATTAGATGAATTAAAAAGTTTGGCCGAAAATGCCAATGGCAGCATTGATAAAATTTACCTGCACTGGACTGCGGGGCATTACGGACAAGCCTTTGACGATTATCATATTAACATCGATAACGATGGAACTATTTGCTGCTCAACCGATGATTTGACGGAATTAAAATCTCATACGTGGCATAGGAACACCGGAGCTATTGGAATATCAATGATGTGCTGCGTTGGCGCAATTGCCAATGATGGCTACGATGCCGATTTTGGTGAATGTCCGCCAACTTCAGAACAAATTGAAATATCCGCAAAAGTAATTGCTGTATTATGCCAGGCCTTAGGCCTTGATATAAATAGCGACATCGTTATGACCCATGAAGAAGCTGCTACTAAAGATGGATACGGACCTGGTTCCGGCGATCCTGAAACTAGATGGGATTTGTGGTATTTGTTTGATTCAGCAGATAATCAAATGAAACCAGGCGGAGACGTTGTAAGAGGCAAAGCTGTTTGGTACCAAAATAATTAATTAAATTTAAAAGGAGAGTGCATTGAAATGGTTGATTACAAAGAAGCTTTTGAAAACTTGAGTGCTAAATACGAGTCCGAAAAAGAGAGATATAATACCAGGATTACGCGCAAAGCCTGCCTGGTTGTAGGCGCCGTATGTTTTGTTGCTGGCTTCTTAGCCAAAGCCTTGGTATTTTAATCCGCATCAGGAAAGGGTGATTGAGTTGTGGAAAAAAATTATAAATACATCATTGCTGCTATTGTTGTTATTTTGGCTGCCTGGTATGTGTTTAGCGGCAACGGACCAACAAACCAATCCGGATTTAACGCAATTAAAGATCGAATTGTCAGCAGTATATCAAAACAACGAGCAGTTAGCGATCAATTGCAACAAATCGGAGACGGCATTGGCTCAAGCACAGGAACAGCTGGCAGCATCAGAGAATCGAATAACTCAGCTAGAAACGCAATTAGCGACGCTCAACGGGCAAACGCAAGCAGCCTTGAACTCATCCAAGACAGCAGAGAACGACTTGAGCGCTGCCAACAAATTATTGGACGGATGGAAAAAGGAACAGGACAGGGAGATGTCCAAGTTAAAGCAGGAAAATAAGGTTTATAAATTGGTTCTTGTTGGGCTGGTAGTCAAAGCCCTAATGTAATGTAAAATAGTTAAAGCCCCTCGGAATTTACCGAGGGGCTTTTTTGCGTGTAATCGTTTGACAATCATTTGATTTACGTGAGAATTTCAAACGATTTATAATTTATGGGCACAACGTGGGCACAACGAACATTTGAAATCGATTGAAAATGGCTTCAAACCGTTGATATCATTCCTCTAGGAATCAAGCTGCAAAGCCATGAAAACGTGGAGCGGATGGCGAGATTCGAACTCGTGACCCACGGCTTGGGAAGCCGGTACTCTACCACTGAGCTACATCCGCATATGAAGCTGATACATTTGTTAGTATAGCGCATTTCTTGCTTTTTGACAATCCGAAAAGTTATTTGCCGCTGGAAGGGCTTTAAGTAAGGCGATTTTGCAGGATTATCTAGACTTAAAGCATAGCATGGGATAAAATGAATTAACAAGAAAAATTCTGAAGGAGTTGTATACCACGTGGAAGGAGAACCTTCGATGGGCATTGAGATATTGATTATTTTAATTCTGATTATTGCCAACGGTGTTTTTGCTCTTACGGAAATAGCTATTGTATCTTCTCGTAAGCCGAGGTTGGAAAAATATGCGGCCGATGGCAGTAGTGGCGCTAAAGCGGCACTTGAGCTTGCTAATGACCCGACTCCCTTGCTTTCTACTGTTCAGGTTGGCATAACCCTTATTGGCATTTTTACCGGTGCTTACGGAGGAGCGACGATAGCTCAGGGGTTGACAGAATATTTGAAGCCGTTGTCCTTTGTCGGTCCGTATGCTGCAACTGTCAGCATGGCGGTCGTTGTAGCCGTAATAACCTACGTTTCTTTGATTATCGGTGAATTGGTGCCCAAAAGGGTGGCTCTAAACAATCCGGAACCAATTGCCATTGTTATTGCTCGCCCGATGCGGTTTTTATCAAAAATTTTCCTGCCAATGGTCAAGCTGCTCAGTATTTCTACAGAATTTGTACTCAAAGCTGCCGGTGTCACCAAACCAGCTGATGCAGGGGTGACAGAGGATGAAATCAAGATCATGATTGCGGAAGGCACGCTGATGGGGACCTTCGAAGAAACTGAGAAAGATATCGTCGATAGGGTGTTCCGCCTCGGTGATATGCGTGCTGCTGCGCTGATGACGCCAAGGACGCAGATTGACTGGTTGGACCTTGAAAGAGATAACGAATATCTATGGAATATAATAACCGAGAGTCCTCATTCTAAGCTGCCTGTGGCAAGAGGCAGTCTTGATGAAATAGTAGGCATTGTTTACGTGAAGGATCTTTTGTCTAACCGTAATGCGAATAAATTGCCGATAGAGGAAAACATTGAACAACCGCTGTTCGTTCCCAGGAGTCTGCGCGCTTTCAAATTATTGGAGCAATTTCAACAGTCTGGTACCCATGTTGCTTTTGTCATGGATGAGTTTGGCGGTACGATGGGACTGGTGACGCTTCACGATATTCTCGAACATCTGGTTGGTGAATTGCCGGAGGAAGATGAGGAAGAAAAGAGTATTGTCAAAAGAGATGAAAATTCCTGGCTAATTGACGGGTTGCTGCCGATTGATGAATTTAAAGATTTCTTCGACTTGGAAGAAATGCCGGGTGAAGATAAAGACCACTTCCAGACTTTGGGAGGCTTTGTAACCTCTTTCCTGGGTTATATGCCGAAGACTGGGGAAACTTTCGAGTGGGCAGGTTTAAAGTTTGAAATCGTCGACATGGACAGAATGAGAATTGACAAAGTAATTGTAACTAAGCTGCATTTTGAGGAAGTTGTTGACTAAGCCAGACACCCTTACAGCCGAAAATAAGGCTGAAGGGTGTTTTTTTGTAAAATAAAAAGGTTTTGCGGTTAATTCAGCGAATGCTTAAATTAGTAGTTTTTTTGAATAATGATCTGGGGGTCTGTCGCTATGGAGTTTCTGCAAACCATTGTTAGCCTGCTGGTTATCGTGATCATGGTAGCCTGCGGTTTTTTCTTTGCCAAGATGAAATGGATCACGAAGGAGACGGCACCGCTTATGCCAATGCTGGTCAATAGACTTGCCCTGCCGACTTATATGATCTGGAATTTCTTGACCAATTTTACGAAGGATGATTTTTTTAGCTTAGCAGGTGGTCTTGTCGTGCCCTATATCGCGATGCTGATCAGCTATATCATTGCCGGTTTTGTCGCCAGGCTGGGAAATGTACCGCAGGAACGGTCAGGTATTTTCCAGGCGGGTTTTTTCTCCTCATCTGCAATCTTCATCGGAGTACCGGTCTCGCTTGCTCTTTTTGGGGATAAATCAATCCCTTATGTATTGATTTATTTTCTGGCCAACGCGAGTATGTTTTGGACCTTGGGTAATTACAGCATTAACAAAAGCTGCAGCAGCGATCCTTCACCTATTTTTAGCTGGGATACCGTCAGACTTGTCTTTTCTCCGCCGCTTGTCAGTTTTATTCTCGCCTTGGTACTGGTGCTGCTCGAAGTTACCTTGCCGGCATTTATCATGAACAGCTTTAAATATCTTGGTTCGATGGTTACACCGCTTTCAATGTTGTTTATTGGTTACACATTAAGTACGGTGAAGTTATCTGAATTAAGTCTCGGCAAGGATATCAATCTGCTGCTCGTCGGTCGTTTTCTGATATCACCAATGCTTGTTATATTTGTCGCGCAATTTATTGAGATACCCTATATGATGCGGCAGGTATTTGTAGTTCTTTCGGCTTTGCCGGTGATGACGCAGGTGCCGATTCTGGCAAGTATTTACGGTGCCGATACCAAATATGCGGCAATCATCGTTAGTTTGACAACGTTATTGTGTCTTCTAGTTATCCCGATTTATATGTGTGTCTTTTAAGGTGATTGCTTGTTTTTAACGCATAAAAGGCCTGTCCCGCTTTGTGTATTGCGGGACAGGCCTTTTTGAGTTGAAATAAAAATTCAGAGCTGCTGCTGGATGGCCGGCAGGGCATACTTGGCTATCAAACCGGTACTTATTCCGGTTGGTATGGCAATTATCAGTAAAAGCGGCAAATAACTTATAAGCGCAGTTGTCTGCATTAAAAACATCGCAATTACCAGTTGCCCGCAGTTATGGGCACAGGCTCCAAGGATACCGATGCCGACGGGTGAAAAAAGATGAGATTGGCAGGCAAGTGCCATCAAAAGGAAGCTGAAGGCAGCACCGCCAAGGCCAATGAAGAAGCTTGGGGTGAAGAGACCAGTGATGAGGAGCGCAACCAAAAGAATCCTTGCTGTAAGCAACAGCACTGTCTTGGCTCTGCCAAAAAGCATTAAGGTGATAATTGTGATACTGTTGGCCAAACCAAGTTTGGCACCTGGCAGCTGGATGGGGAAAGGCAAGGCGTTTTCCACGAGACGCAGCACAACGGCGATGGCTAAGAGCAGAGCCAGCAGGACAAGCTCTCTGGTTGTAAGTTTAGCGTAAGACGGCATCGGGCTCACCGTCCTTCCTATCAGCAACTGCTGTGACCAGAACTTTTTCCGGCAGGCACAGGATAGTTTGCCCGTTCTTGTTTATGTAACCCTGATGAATGCATAATTTATCCGGACAGGGTGAATCGATGATATGGGCGCCTTTGGCTGGGTCAATTTCAATGAATACGTTGCCGTCGGACGTACTGATAGTGAATTCACCAGCGGTTGTCAGCGCCGAATGTTTAATCGTCTGCACGACATGATCGCCTTGGCGTATTTCAAAAGTCAGGTCGGTGTTGGCAGCGTTTGCTTTCATAAAAAGATGTGAACCGGCTGCCAGCAAAATTATTAACAGGATGAGCAGATAATCGTTTTTGCGCATTTTACTTACCTCCCGCAGGTGTAAGTTCAAAACGTGACTTTAACGAAGGCGAGATGTAGATTTCCTGATCAGCCTGCACAATGATGGCAGCTATTTCCGGATGGGCAGCTAATACTGCAAGAGCCTTTTCGTGAGGCAGAACAAAAAGCAATGTAGAATAATAGTCTGTTACAAAAGCGGAAGAAGCAACTACTGTTACTGAGATGGCATTGCGCGAGGGCATGCCGCTATGGGGATCTAGAATGTGGTGATAACGGATACCGTTAACTTCGTAGTAACGTTGGTAGTCGCCGGAAGTGGCTACAGATTCGCCAGCCTTCAGATTGATAATGCCAAGGTAAGAATTACTGCGGCGGGGATCCTGCAGAGCAATGCGCCAAGGTTTACCGTCAGCCTTAGTGCCGATGGTTTTAATGTTGCCGCCCGCATTAATGAGGGCATAACTGACATTCTTGTCATTTTGCAGTATTTCTGCTGCGGCATCAACCGCATAACCTTTAGCAATGGCACCTAAATCAAGGCCTGCTTGCTTCTGCAGTGTAACAGTGTGATTTTGAGAATCGACTGAGAATTTGTCTTTGCCGCTTAATGCCAGGGCAGCGGCAATCTCTTGCGCGTCAGGTACCGTTTTCGATAAACCGTGCTGGCGCCACAGATCAATTAGAGGTGCAAGGGTAACGTCGAACTCGCTGAATTCCTGCTGTTTTGCCATTGCTGCAAGAAACAGCAGATGAGGACCGACGGTAAAAGGACCCTGTCCGGCGTGGGCATTCAGCTGGAAGAGACCTTTGGGAGAATTGTCTTTATAGCGGTCTGTTTCATCAGCAATCTCCTGAAAAGCGCGAAAGGCTTTATTAACAGCATCTTTTACTTGGGTTTCTTTCTGGCCGACAGCATCTATACTGACCGTGGTATCCATAAGAAAGCGTGTATCATTATGTGATTGAGGGCGCGAAAAGCAGCCTGCATTAAGAAGGCTGCTCAGCAATAGCAAGGTCAGCAGTAGTTTTTTCATGAGTGAAGACCACAATTCTCTCTGGCTGCGCAGCCGGCGCAACCGGTATTTATTGGTTTCAGGTCGGAAAGGGTAGGCATATCAGTAGAAATCGGTTCAATGTATTGGATGCAGTGACGAGGGCAGCTCTTGACGCAGAGTCCGCATTCGATGCACTTTTCACGGTCAATTACCGGTATGCTGCCATTAGCGTCTTCATGGAGCGTAATGGCTTTGGTCGGGCAGCTTTTGGCGCAAAGACCGCAGCTTATACAGGAGAAACTGCAGTTTGTCATGGCCGCCTTGCCTTTAGCACGGTTATTGCACTTTACATGAATTTTAGCACTTGCTTCGGACAAATACAAAACTTTTTGTGGGCATTGGATTACGCAGACACCGCAGCCGCGGCATTTTTCGTAGTCGATTACCGGCATCCGGTTGGCTCCGATGGTAATGGCGTGGAAGGGGCAGCTTGCTACACAGGAGCCAAAGCCCAAACAGCCGTAATTGCATTTTTCGGGACCGCCGAGCGTCTTAGCAGCCAGGAAACAATCTTTTATGCCTTCGTAATCATATTTAATAGGCGCTTTCGTGACGCAGCCGTTGCAGGCCAAGCGTGCCACCTTACGCAGTTCTTTGCTGAGTGGCAATTCTGCTGTCAGGCCGAGGGCTTCGGCAATTTTTTGTTTTCCTTCCGGTGTGCAGGCAACGCAGGGGGAAACGCCTGTCTTGCCTTCTATTATCGCTTCGGCAAGGCCATGGCAGCCGGGATAGCCGCAAGCACCGCAATTAGCGCCTGGCAGGAGAGCTGCAACGATATCAATGCGCGGATTAATATCAACAGCAAATTTTTTCCCCGCAAACGCTAGAATAATGCCGAATGATGCTCCGAGGACGGCAACGAGAGAAATAGCTTCCAACATATTCTTCAACTCCTAAAAGTAATCAGTGCATACCGGCAAGACCCATCAGGGAAATCGCCATACAGCTGGCAGTAATCAAGGCAATAGGTAGGTTTTCCATACTGGCCGGAAGCTTAGAGTCTTCAAGTCTTTCTCTTATGCAGGAGAACACAACCAGTGCGATGGTATAGCCGGCGGCAGTGCTGATGGCATTAACGGTGGCGTTAAAAAGACTATATTCCTTCTGAACATTAATAAGCGAGATGCCCATAATGGCGCAATTAGTAGTTATGAGAGGCAGAAAAACCCCCATGGCCTTATGTATTGACGGCATTTCTTTTTTCATGAACATCTCCAGAAACTGTACCAAAGCCGCGATTGCAAGTATAAAGACGATGATTTTCAAATAGCCGAGATTATAAGGAACTAAAAACCAGTTATAAAGGAACCAGGAAATAGTAGAGGCCATAATCATAACGAAAGCAACAGCAGCACTCATGCCGAGAGCGTTACGCAGATTTTTGGAAACACCGAGGAAGGAACAGAGACCCAAAAATTGTGAAAGGACGATATTGGAAACGAATAGTGCGCTGAAGATGATACCGAACGTGCTATCCATGACGCACCTCTTTTCTTCGCTTCAAATAGTTAACGCCGGCAAAGAGAAAGCCCATAGTGATGAAGGCTCCCGGCGGCATCAGCATGAGAAGGATTGGCTGATACGAAGAACCAAGGACGGGAAAGCCCAACAAGGTGCCGTTTCCGAGTATCTCGCGTATGGCAGCTACAAAGGAGAGCGCAAGTGTGAAGCCCAGGCCCATCCCGAGCGCATCTTGAATTGATGCCCAGAGGCCATACTTGCTGGCAAAAGCTTCCGCCCGCCCCAGAATAATACAGTTAACGACAATCAGCGGAATGAAAATCCCTAACGCGGCGTAAATGTCAGGAACAAGGGCGTTCATCAGCATTTCGGCAATAGTTACCAGCGAAGCGATGACGACGATATAGCAGGGGATACGGATCTGATCAGGTATAACTGATTTGAGAACGGAAATTGTCAGATTGGAAAAAATCAGCACCAGTGAAAAAGCAGCCCCCATGCCGAGAGCATTGGCAAGTGAAGTTGTAGTGGCCAATGCGGGACAGACGCCGAGAACTTGGACGAACAGTGGATTTTCCTTAATAATTCCCTTTGAAAATTCCGAAAACATGGTAAGACTCCTTTCTCCGCAGCGGGAAATAATATTCCAGTACATTCAGCTTCAAATTACTTTAGGTAGTTTTCACGGAAATGTGCGCTAACTATATTAATACCGCTGACAACAGCTTTCGATGTGATTGTTGAAGCTGTAATAGCTTGGATTTCCTGAGGTTTTTGAGCATCCTTGCTGACGACTAAAGGTTTGTGAAGATCTTTGTCTAAAAATTGATTGAGAAATGCCGGTTCGGTGCATTTTGCGCCCAGCCCCGGTGTTTCTTTTTGGTTCAGGATTTTCACGCCGGTTATCTTCATGGAGGGTTTTTCAATGCCTACCATGATTGTGATTTCTCCGGCGTAGCCCTTGGGGGCTACAGTATAGATATAACCGTTAAAACCGGCACCTTTGGCGGATCTGTATATTTCCTTAATAGATGAGTCGGCGGGAACGGAAATCTTTTCTAGTTTGCCTGCCTGAGGAAAAACTTGCAGATAGCTTTCCTCTATTTTTGCTGCCTCGCGTTTTGCAATTATGGAATTGGTATAATCGTGGGCACCAATCACCAATGCTGTGCAAACTACACAGATAGCGAGAAGAGTGAACGACAGACGAAAAACATTCTTAGCCATTTTTCTGCGCCCTCCCTCCGAATGGAGTGTTGCGGATATAACGGTCGATAAGAGGAGTAAGCATATTCATGATCAGAATGGCGTAGCAAACACCTTCAACATGTCCACCGCGCAAACGAATAAGAGCGGTCAAGATTCCCAGGCCGACTGCGTAGACGATTTTGCCGCGTTTGGTCAGGGGGCTGGTTACCCAGTCGGTGGCCATGAAGAAAGCACCAATCATAAGGCCGCCGCCAAAAAGATGATAAAGCGGGAATAAAGGCGAATAACCGCGGAAGTATCCGTAAATACCGGTTATCAGGAAAACGGTAAACAGATAATAGAAAGGTATGCGCCAGTCAACATGACCGCGCCAGATCAGGAAAAGACCGCCCAGAAGAATCGCCGGCACGCAAGTTTCACCCAAAGAGCCAGGAATATTGCCGATAAACAGCTGCCACAGATTTGGCAGTTGGTCAGCAGCGCTTTGTCCTTTTTGCCACAGGCTTTCAGACATGCGCAGCATAGCGAGAGGAGTTGCTGAACTGACGCCATCGATGCCGGCTTTAGTGGCAGAAGTGGTCGCGTTGACTGTCGTGTTAAGAGCGTGAGCGGCTTTTGTTGCTGACGATACGGAGTTTATTGAAGAAAACGCATTGGTGATATTATCAATAAATGAATGAACCGGAGGCAGCCAGGTCGTCATTTGTTGCGGCATAGAGGCCAGCAAGATGGCACGGCCGATATGGGCAGGATTGAAAATATTATTGCCCAAACCTCCGAAAACCTGCTTGCCGATAACTATAGCGCAAAAACTGCCGAAAACTGCGAGCACAGGTGATAAACCAGGCGGCAGGCACAGGGCCAATAGCAGACCTGTAAGAAGAGCACTGCCGTCTTTTACTGTGATAGCACACCCCATTGCCTTTTGGCATAGTGCTTCAAAGAAGACTGCGGAAAGACAGCAGGCAAGTATCACGGTTATGGCATCCAGACGGAAAAACCAAACCGCGGACAAGATAACGGGCACTAAAGCCAGTAAAACATCACGCATAGCCGTGCTGACTGTGCTGCCGCAATGAATATGAGGGGATGACGAGACAAGGATTAATCGTGCAGGCGTTTTAATCGGATCCATCAAAAAGTTCCTTTCCCTGATACAGATATCTGATGTTTTAGTTAAACAATAAAAGAATATTCACTAATTTTTGAATAAAGGATTACAGCCACCGGAACCACCGGTCATTATAAACTGTTTGCCCATGCGAATGTATTGAACAAGCGGAATGTGTGAAGGGCAGTTATAAGAACAGCAGCCGCATTCGATGCAGGAGGCAATATCACTGGCGGCGGCATCCATCCATTTCCGGCGTTTTACTGCTTTGGCTATAACCGTTGGCTCTAAGAACATGGGACAGACTTCGAGGCAGCGACCGCAGCGGACACAGGTTTCTTCCGCCAGAAAGTGAGCGAGCGGTGAATTTTGGCTGAAGAGCAAAAGGCCGGTAGTGCCTTTGATCACGGAATACTGCAGTGAGCCGACCGCAAAACCCATCATTGGTCCACCGCAAAGTATCTTGCCTATATCACCGGTAATGCCGCCAGCTGCTTTTTCCACGACGTCGCCATAAAGAGTGCCAATGCGTACAAGATAATTGCCAGGTTTATTAACAGCATCACCACTGACGGTAAGAACCCTTTCGTAGCAAGGCAGGTCTTTTTCTACGGCCAGCGCTGTTTGCATCGCGGTTGTTGCATTATCGACAATTACGCCTACAGCTGAAGGCAGCCCTTTATCAGGTACGGTACGTCCTGTAACAGCGTAGATCAAGTGCTTTTCGGAACCTTGCGGGTATTTCTCTTTGCAGACTATTACCGAGATGTTCGGTTCATCTCTTGTTAATCTGGTCAGGTGTTCAATGGCGTCGGGCTTGTTGTCTTCTATGGCAATAATGCCTTTTTTCGCGGAAGAAGCAATGAGAAAATATTTCAGGCCGCTTATCACATTTTCTGCTTCTTCCAGAAGTATTCGATGATCGGCAGTGATGAAAGGTTCACACTCAATCCCATTGATGATGACGGTGTCTATAGCTGAGCCATCTTTTTGCGGCGCGTATTTGACATGCGTCGGAAAGGAAGCTCCGCCCATGCCAACAATGCCCTTATCCAGCAATAATTGCGGAATGGTTTCCGGCTTGATTTCACCATGGTTTTTACCGGGCGTTATTTCTTCTGCCATTGTATCCAGACCGTCATTTTTGATGACGATGCAGTCTGACAGGCTTCCGTTAGGAAGATAACGCTTTTCAATGCGTGTTACCATGCCACTGACACTTGCATGTATGTTGCTGCTCACAAAACCTTGCGCTGCCGCTACGAGCTGCCCCAGTTTCACTTTTTCGCCGGCAGCAACGACAGGTCTGGCAGGGGCACCGATATGCATGGCTAGAGGCAGATAGACAAATTCCGGCGCTTCCATCCTTATAATAGGAAGGCTATTAGTCAAGTTCTTTTCTGCTGGTATATGCGTGCCACCCTTGAAAGTGGCTTTTCTGGAAAACATTAAATCCACCTCATTTACATTAAATAGCATACACTATTGAATAGTAATTAAATTGTATTATACACTATTGGAAAAATCAAGGCGAAAAAGAACAAAAAATTAGTCAAAATCAAGAAAATTGTAAAGTTTTCCTATTTTACAATAAATTCACAAAGTGTTGCAGCTAAATTTGCAAAAAGTGTTATATAATAGTTACAGTAAAGTGTATTATAAGTAACTGATTTGAAACAAAATCTTATTTTAATGTAAATAAGCTTTACTGTGATAGGCTTAACAAAATGTGAATTTGGAGGATGTTTAATGTTTTTTGACACTTATGATACCCCGGTTTTCAGACCGCCCAGTGAAGCGAATAGCTTCATCCTTCGTGTCACCAGGGGGTGTGCACACAATAAGTGCACTTATTGCAATATGTACAGGGATGTTCAATTCATGACTTGTACTGATGAAGAAATATCCAGGCAAATTGCCTTGGCTGCCCATTATGGGAAAAATCAGGTGAAGAGAGTTTTCTTAGCCGATGGCGATGCTTTAGTTCTTTCCACTGAAAAGCTGTTGAAAATTTTAAAAGTACTTTTCGAAACATTTCCGAAGCTGCAAAGAGTTTCTTCTTATGCCGCGCCGAAGGATATTTTGAGGAAATCAGTTGAGGAGCTGCAACAATTGGAAAAAGCCGGTTTGAAACTTCTATACTATGGTATGGAAACCGGCGACGATGCTGTTTTGAAAGCTGTGAACAAAGGAGTAAGCGGGCCGGAAGCAGTCGAGGCAGGCAAACGTGTCGTTGCAGCAGGCATGAAACTTTCCATTATGATTATTCTGGGTTTGGCAGGTGTAGAAGGCTCAGACAGACACGCCAGGGAAACCGCAAAGGCAATCAATGAAATCAAACCGAATATGCTTAGTGCTATTACTTTGATGCTGTACCGTGGCAGCGAACTTCTTGACCAATATGAACGTGGCGAATTCTCACCATTAAATCCACAGGGCATTATGCTTGAATTGCATAAAATAATTTCTTTGGTAGAATTGCCGCCGGAAAGCCATTGCCTTTTCCGCAGTAATCATGTGTCGAACTATGTGCAGCTGGCCGCAACATTGCCGAAGGAAAAGGATAGATTGCTTCGTCAGATTGCGCAGGCAGCAGATGAATTAAGCAAGTGGAAAGATTGGGACGTTTACAATAACAGCAGATACTGAGTCAGGGGGTGGCCTTGAATGAAACAAAAGCGATGCATGGTTGTTGCTCTTGTCCTTTTGATTCTGACGTTACCGGAAACTGTTTTAGCAGCGTCTGTACCGCTTAAGGTGGGTGACAAAAGCTGGAAGGTGAAGGTAACGCAGCAAAAGCTGAATGTCGTCGGTATCACAACAGAAATAACCGGCAACTTTTCCAAGGATACAGAAAAAGCCTTGAAAGACTTTCAGCAGAAGTATAAGCTGAAGGTCACGGGCTTGCTTGATGATGCGACCTACCAAAAAGTCGTCAATGCTGCTTTCGAAAAGGAAGCTATCCGCGGCGTCAGCGGTAGGGAGATTATCACTACGGCAGCAAAATATAAGGGCGTTCCGTATAAATTCGGAGGGACGACACCAAAAGCTTTTGATTGTTCTGGCTATGTTCAGTATGTTTTTGCCCAGCATAAGGCGAAATTGCCAAGGCTGGCAGATGCACAGTGCCTGGAAGGAATTTTCGTACTGAAGAAGGACCTTAGAGAAGGGGATCTGGTTTTCTTCACGACTTATGAACCGGGTGCTTCGCATGTTGGTATTTACGCAGGGAAAGATAAATTCTGGAATGCATCGTCACACGGTGTTATGCTTAGCAGCCTGAAGGAAAAATATTGGAGCGAGCACTACTATGGGGCACGCAGAATTTTAGCATATTCCAATAATTTGCCCAAATAAATGTAACAAAATTTATATTTCTGCTAAGTTATTTGTAGGATTTATTAAAAAGATGTCGAATAATAGACATCAATGATTTTGATTGATAATGAGGAGGGTAAGACAGAATGATTCGTGAAAGAAGAAATAAAGAGAAACTTGCATCCTATTACAAGAAATTCATGGAGGAAGGAATCGTCGATCCCAATGTACATCCTTGGGTAGCTGAATCCTGGCAGCGCTGTGCTGCGATGAAACTGCCTCATGAAACAATGCCGAAGCTTAACAAATTGAGTAAAGAAGAAATAATTGAGCACCAGAAGGCACATGAGTTTATTGTCAGATATGTAGATGGTTTGTACGAACAGAATAAGCAGCATTTCAATGTGCACAATCTGAGCATGCTGCTGATTGATGAAGACGGCTATGTAATAAAAAACTATGCGCTTCCTTTTTTCCAAAGAGTAATTGAGGACATTCAAGGCATGCGTGTTTTGGAAGAGGACGTTGGAACCTCCAGCATCAGTGTTGCCAGGGAGCATAATGTGCCTTTTCTGATGTTCGGACCGGAAATGTGGATCAAAGACAGCCATTCGGGTGATGCCTGCAGCGCACCGGTTAATGTAAACGGCAAAATACGTTACATTATCTCTTTCTTCTCGCTTGATCAGAGCGATCTGCCTTATGATATGCTTCTTTCTTTATTATTAACGATGAAATATTCTATTGAGCAGCATCTGCAGCTTTTGGAATATTGGAATATTTATCAGCTGACCATGAATGAATTGCCGGTTTCTGTTTACTGGGTCGGTAAAGACGAGAAGATTAAATACTGCAATAACAATGCCACCAATCGCCTGGAAGGCAAAGAAAAAATGGAAGATGTCTTCCTTAATTATGAGCACATTCCCCTTAAGAAGGCTTTGAAAGGTTCACCGACGCATCGCCGCGAAATTACCTGGATAACCCAGGATCGCACCTATGAGGATATTACGACGGTTTTACCGGTTAAATCCGGCAATGATGTCGAAAGTGCCTTGGTTTTGACGATGTCTATTGAGGATCTGAAAACGACCATTGCACATGCGACCGGTTACAGCTCTCGCTACAGCCTGTATAGCATGGTTGGCGAGACCAGCGAATTCCTGGCTCTGCAGCATAAGGCTTCCCGTATCGCTCGCAGTGATAACAACATTCTTATCCAAGGTGAGCCGGGCACAGGCAAGCAGCGTCTGGCGCATGGTATTCATCAGGCGAGCCCGCGCGCAGCTGCGCCGTTAATCGTAGTCAAATGCTATAATGGCCCTATGTCTGAGCTGGAAGCAGAATTCTTCGGTTCTACTGACAGTGAAAACCAGCCGACAGCCGGCAAATTGGAATTATCACTTGGCGGCACGCTTTTCCTCGATGAGGTCGAAAAACTGCCTGTTGAAATGGGCGACAAGCTGGCTGATGCTCTGAAGAATGGTATCGTCAATAAAGAAACCGGTGTCAGGAAGAAGCTCAATATCCGTGTGATTGCGGCTTGCGATTCCAACCTGAAGAGACTTGCTGACAAGGGCTTGTTCTCCAAAGAGTTGTATGAACTGGTTCTGAACACTGTTATCCGTGTTCCGCCACTGCGTGAGAGAGTCAAGGATATTGAAGTCATTGCTACTCATATTCTTGCTGAAATGTCAGCGCAGCACAGTCTGCCGCCTAAACGTTTATCGGCCAGAGCCTTGCAGCTTCTGACGGCTTGCAGCTGGACAGGCAATATCAAACAATTGCAGGGTGTTATTGAACAGGCTTTCTTCCATACTCCCGGCAGCATCATTGAGGCAGATAATATTAAATTGCCTGGCGACCGTACTTTGGAAAAATCCTGGAAATATGACAAGGATGCATTCATCGCAGCCTGGAAATCGGCTGGCGGCAATATCAGCAAACTTGCCGGTATGTTGGATGTCAGTCGCGTAACTTTGTATCGTTACCTGAAAAAATATGAACTGGGCCCAAAAGACGGCGAATAACAGAATTAACTGAATTATAAAAGCAAAAATGCACAGCAGAATTAAAATAATCTGCTGTGCATTTTTTATGAAATTTTATTTGTTTTGTTGGCGGCAAATATTAAAGTTCATGGATTTCTTCATGACCACCGCTCATATCATCGATAGTAGCCACTAATCTGGCTGCTGCAAAAGGAATGAAACGTGATCCTTTCTGATCTGCATAGATGGTTTCCAGCATTGGCATTGCTTTGTAGGCGGCTGCCAAAATTTCGGGGCTTTCGTCAAACATAGCTTTGCCTCTTAAGCGCAGCCACTTATTATCCTTGCTGGTGCAGCAAATTTCAAACTGGGGATTAATCTGCAGTTGGTGATAAACTTCTTTGTTATTGCCGATGCCGAAATAAAGCTTGCCTTGATATTCCATGAAGAATCCCAGGGGACGGAGCCGAGGCGCTGTGCCGTGGACGGACGCGAGGTAAAAAACTCCGCACTCTTTCAAAAAATCAGTAATTTTTCCCATGCATAAAACCTCCTGACGCAATATGACTTGCCATTGAAAAAGGTTTACCGTTAATGTCATTATAGTACCGCGTCATAAAAACTACAAGGAAGCAGGCTCTTTTGAATTCTTTTTTGGAGGTATTTGTTATATAATGGGATAGTGAAGTTTTTTGTCCTGAGACAAAAGTCAGACTGGTTAAAAGGTGGTTGGCAATGAGACTGAGAAAAAAAGCATGGATAAGCGATGCTATCATGGAATTAAAAGATGAATACGTCATTCTCGATAATATTGAAGCGCATAAGGGGCACTGGCAGGAAATGTTTCCAGGTAAGCCTTTGGCTCTGGAAATCGGCTGCGGCAAGGGTGCTTTTGTTAATGGGATGGCAGAACTTAATCCTGATAAGGCTTATATAGGTGTAGAAACGCAAAAGGATATCTGTTACTATCCGGCGAAAAAAGCACAGGAGGCCGGCAGGAATAATGTCAAAATTATCTGCGGCAATGCTGTCTATCTGGAAGAGTGGTTTGAACCAGGGGAAATAAAAGAATTGTACTTGAATTTCAGCGACCCTTGGCCGAAAGCACGGCATGCTGCCAGAAGATTGACGCACCGTGATTTTTTGGCCATCTATAAGAAACTTTTGGGCGAGGGCGGACATCTGCGTTTCAAAACGGATAACAGGGCCTTGTTTGATTTTTCTTTGGAAGAATTTAAAGAATTCGGTCTCAAGATAATTGCGGTCAGTTATGATTTGCATCATTCCGATTATGACAATCCGGTAATGACTGAATATGAACGTAAATTCAGCGCATTGGGCAATCCGATTTGTTTTTGCGAAGTAGTTTTCTAAAATTACATGGGGTGAGGGTATGCGCAAGCGTTTTCTAATCTGGGATAATCCCAAGGATGCCATCCTTGTTTTAACTTTTTTGTTGATGGCGCTTGGTTGTATCAACGTTTTCAGTGCCAGTTTTGTTGAAGCTAAGGATATGTTCGACAACGGCTATTTTTATTTATACCGTTATGCTATTTATGCGTCAATCGGGCTTATTGCCATGGGGTTAATTGGCTGGAAGATACCTTACAGAATTTGGCTGCAGTACCGCCAGGTCTGGTACGCGATTTTCTTCATTATGCTGGTCTGTGTAGATGCTTTCGGTGTAACGAATAAAGGCGCACAGCGCTGGCTGTATATTGGCGGCCAAAGCATTCAGCCTTCTGAGCTGGTAAAGCTATCAATAATTATTCTGGGAGCCGGTTCTCTTGGCGAATATCTGAAAAGAGGTAAGCCGGTTTCTTTGTTTGCCAAGGGTATGTGTGTACCTTTTGCCCAGGCTGCGATTTTTGCCGGACTGGTCTTGGTGCAGCCGGATATGGGAACGGCAGCAATAATTTTTGCTTTAATGATAGGACTTTATATTGTTGCTGGTTTGCCGCGAATAGAACTGGTAGGCCTCCTAGGGGCAGCACTTGTTGGTGTGATAGGTTTGATTGTAATTGCGCCTTATCGTTTTGCACGTGTCAAAATCTGGCTCGATCCCTGGCAGGATGCCGGCAATACCGGTTATCAGGTTGTACAGTCCCTGATGTCGATTGGCAGTGGCGGCTTGGTAGGAAAACCTTTCGGTATGGGCACTGGCAAGTTTTTTTATCTACCGGAAGCACATACTGACTTTGCTTTTGCTATTTTTTGCCAAGAGTGGGGTTTTATCGGCGCCGTTCTTCTAATTGCAGTGTTCTTGGTTTTAGCTGCGGCTATTCACCAGATAGCACTCAATACCAAAAGTGAAAAAGGTTTTTTGCTTGTTACGGGCATTAATTTTCTGGTAGTCGGTCAGGCAGTGGCTAATATGGCGATGGTGTGCGGCATCCTGCCGGTTATTGGTGTGCCGCTTTCCTTTATCAGTTACGGTGGTACAGCCTTGGTTGTTAACCTGGCGGCAATTGGCTTGGTTATTGCGGTTTATCGGGATGAAGCGAAACAGGATGAATCACAGCAAGAAGTCGCTGCCGTTTTTGAAAGGCGCAAGCAGGAACTCGCAGGCAAACGCCCTCACCCTAGGAGGTGGCAGCGTTGAGCAGACATTTTAGCATAAATGCTGGAAAAAAACGTTCAGGTTGGATTGGCTGCCTTATTTTATTTGCCTTTGCTGCTGTAGTACTGCGTTTATTCTGGCTGCAGATTTTCAGCGGCGAAGAACTCGCTAAGCGTGCGATGCAGCAAACTGCTGGCGATGAAAAGGTTTTTTCTCCCAGAGGGAGTATTCTTGACCGTAATGGGGAAGAACTCGCGGTCAGCATTATGAGCAAGTCCCTGTATGTTGACCCTAAGCAGATGGATGATAATCCGGAAATGTGGCCGCGCGGTCAAAAACCGCAGCGTGACCCCCGTCGTCTGGCAGCCGATCTTCTGGCACCAGTACTGAAAATAAAGGCAGATGAGCTTTATAGTGATTTTAGCAGCGGCGGTCGTTTCCTCTGGATCAAAAGGGCGATGGAACCTGCGGAAGCTGATGCGGTGCGCCAGATAATCAAGGAGAACAAGCTTTCCGGGCTGCATTTTCTGGAAGAAAGCAAGCGTTATTATACCAAGAATACGATGGCAGCACATGTTCTCGGGTTTGTAGGTATTGATGATAACGGATTGAGTGGAATAGAGTGGAAACTGGATTCTATCATTAAAGGTGCGGAAACGCATCGAAGCGAATTTTTAGACGCGCTTGGACGTAAGATAGGAGAAAGCGGATTTAACAGTGCGGCGCCACCGCAAATGCCAAAAGTATATCTGACCATTGACAGCAAGATGCAGTACGTTTTGGAAAAAGGCCTTGACGATGCTATAGCGAAAACACATGCCAAAAGTGCTGCTGTTATTCTGATGGATCCACATACAGGCGAAATTCTGGGCATGGCCAGCAGGCCAACCTTTGACCCTAATAAATTCAGCGAATACCCTGCTGAGGCTTTTACGAACAGGGCGATCTCCATTGTTTATGAGCCTGGCTCTGTTTTCAAGCCGATTGTAGGCTGTGCAGGCTTAACTGAGCATTTGGTCACGCCGGATACACCGTTTTATGATGCCGGTGCTTTTAACGTTGCTGACCGGACGATTCGCAACTGGGACAGCGGAGCTTTGGGAGCAATTACTTTCACAGATATCATTAAATTCTCTGTTAATACCGGTATGGCTGATTTGGGTATGAAGCTCGGAGCCAAACGCCTGACGGAATATACCAAGAAATTTGGCTTCGGCACGGCTACCGGCATCGAATTGCCAGGTGAAGAGGATGGTATCCTTTATGATCCTGATGAGATGCGTCTGCCGGACATCGCTACGATGGGCATCGGACAAGGTATTGCGGTAACGCCGCTGCAGATGCTGCGCGCGATTTGTGCTATTGCTAACGGCGGCGAATTGGTCAAACCTTATATTGTACAGAAGGTTGTTACGCCAGACGGCAAAGTTCTGATGGAAGGCAATAAGCAGGTCGTAAGGCGGGTAATTACGGAAGACGTTGCCGAACAGATGCGATACATGATGGAGCAGGTAGTTTCTTCCGGCGGCGGTAAGACAGCGAAAATCCAAGGCTATAAGATTGCCGGCAAAACCGGAACAGCTGAAAAACTCAGCGAACATGGCGGCTATGCGGCAGGACTCTATATAGCTTCCTTTGTTGGTTTCGTACCAAGTGATAATCCACAGTATGCAATGCTGATCATGCTGGATTCGCCGCAGGGTGTTTTCTATGGTTCCCAGGTATCAGCGCCGGTTTTCAGGGATACATTGCAGCAGATATTGGCTGCACAGGGAATACAGCCTAGTAATGCGACTGGCCTTCCTTCTCTTGACACGTTGAAAAGACCGGAAAATTATAAGGAAATGAGCACGCTGCCGCAAATGCAGATCATGCCGGATGGCAGGGCTAAAATACCTAATTTTGCCGGGCTGAATTTCAGACAAGTCGCTGAGCTTATTCAGCAGGGCAGATTGGTGCTGATACCTTACGGCAGCGGAACGGTTAAGAAGCAATCTGTACCGCCGGGCACAATTCTTGCACCGGATTCCGTAGTGGAAGTCTGGTTTGAATAGCAGGAAAATTATGGTGTTTAGAACGCTAAGATAGGTACCATTGAAAATTTATCTGAAATGACCTGCAAAGCTATGCCATTTAGAACAATCAAAGAGGCAAGGATTAAAGAAGTGACGGGCTTGCTGCACATCAGCGACCGCCTGCTTGCAGACGAATCGTCGCGTGTGGAAGCAGCCAGAGGAACTCTTCAATCCTTACCGATAGACATTAATACATCTACTTTCTTTGCGTTGACAAAGAAAAGTGCGCAAGGTATAATCAAATCCATAGGGGTCATATAACTGACGGAAGTGGATAACCACATGGAGTATGACCGGTATTAAAGCCGACCGTCTGGGCAAAACGAGCCCGGATTGTCGGCTTTTTTCGTATATAATGATTTAAGGGCTGGCCCCGGAATTTAAGGAGGATATCTATGTTAACTGATATTGAAATTGCACAACAGGCAAAAATGCTCCCCATTACCGAAGTGGCAAAAAAACTTGGCATAGCAGAGAATGATATTGAAATGTACGGGCGCTATAAGGCCAAATTGTCCATGGATCTTATTCGCAGCTTAGAAGCAAAAAAAGCTGGCAAATTGATTCTGGTTACCGCTATAACTCCGACACCTGCCGGTGAAGGCAAATCGACAACGACAGTTGGTTTGGCACAAGGTCTCGCCAAAATTGGCAAAGATGTCATCGTAGCTCTGCGTGAACCATCACTTGGACCTTGCATGGGCGTTAAGGGCGGCGCTGCCGGCGGCGGTTATTCCCAAGTTGTGCCGATGGAAGATATTAACCTGCATTTTACAGGCGATTTTCATGCCATTACGTCGGCTCATATGTTGCTTTCAGCTATGTTGGACAATCATATCCAACAGGGTAATCTCCTGAATATAGATCCGCGCAGGATTGTCTGGAAACGTGTAGTAGACATGAATGACCGTGAGCTGCGTAACATAGTTGTAGGACTTGGCGGCAAGGCACATGGTGTGCCGCGCCAGGATGGCTTTGATATCACAGTTGCATCAGAAGTAATGGCTATCTTGTGTCTGGCCAGCAGCCTGAAAGATCTGAAAGAACGCCTCAGCAAAATTATTGTGGCGTATACTTATGCCGGTGAACCGATTACTGCCGGCATGATCAAGGCACAAGGGGCAATGGCGGCTCTTTTGAGAGATGCCATCAAACCTAATCTGGTACAGACCTTGGAGAATGTACCGGCAATAATTCACGGCGGTCCTTTTGCCAATATAGCACATGGCTGCAACAGCGTCATGGCTACGAAAACGGCCATGAAGCTTGCTGATTATACTGTCACAGAGGCAGGATTCGGTGCCGATCTTGGCGCTGAAAAGTTTTTTGATATCAAATGCCGTTATGCCGGACTGAAACCTGATGCTGTCGTACTTGTTGCCACAGTTCGTGCTCTTAAAATGCACGGTGGTGTACCAAAAACCGGCCTGGCTGAACCTAATGTCGAAGCTGTAAAAAAAGGCCTTGTTAATCTGGAAAAACACATTGAGAATATTAAAAAATTCAACGTGCCTTTGGTTGTTGCTATCAATATCTTCGCTCAGGATACTGAAGAAGAGTTGGAGGCAATCCGCAGCCACTGTGCAACACATGGCGTTAATGTAGCTTTATCCGATGTTTTTGCCAAAGGCGGCGAAGGCGGTATAGCCTTGGCCGAAGAAGTCGTTGCTTTGGCTGAATCCGGCAAAGCTGATTTTGCCCCTATCTATGAAGATAGCCTGACGCTGAAGGAAAAGATCAACACAATTGCCCGGGAAATCTACGGAGCTGCTGCTGTTTCTTATGCGAAAGAAGCAGAAACTGCTTTAAAACAATACGAAGAGATGGGCTATGGCAGCTTGCCGGTCTGCATGGCCAAAACACAATATTCACTCTCCGATGATCCAGCTTTGCTCGGTCGTCCGGAAGGTTTTACCATGACCGTTAAGAATGTACGTATCTCAGCAGGTGCGGGTTTTGTAGTTGTACTGACTGGGGATATCATGACGATGCCTGGCTTGCCGAAGGTACCGGCGGCTGAGAAAATCGACGTTAGTGATGACGGCGTCATCAGCGGCCTATTCTGATAAAAGAGGTAAAAGGATGGAAACATTATTAATGTCTGGCAAGCCGGTTGCTGATGCTGCCAGAGAAAGAATTGCTGCCAAAATTGCCGCAGCTAAAACCAACGGCAAACAAGTTACCCTGGCAATCGTTACAGTAGGTGACGACCCGGCTTCACATGTTTATAAAAGCCGTTTGATTAAAATGACAGAAAGCCTGGGCGCAGGTGTGAGAACGGTTGAATTGCCGGCAACTGCTTCTCAGGAAGAAGTTGAGGCAGTAATAAAAGAATTGAATGCTGACGAGAAAGTCACGGGAATATTGCCGATGATGCCTCTGCCAAAGCATTTGAACAGCGACGCCGTCGGAGCATTATTAGCGCCGGCGAAAGATGTCGATTGTTTGAATCCGTTTAACGCCGGTGAATTATATCTCGGCCGCAGCCGCTGGGCACCATGTACACCCCGTGCCTGTATGGCAACTCTGGCACATTATGGTATCGAGCTGAAAGGCAAACACGTTGTTGTTCTAGGACGCAGCAATGTAGTTGGTAAGCCTGTCGCTCTGCTTCTATTGCAAGAACATGCTACCGTCACTATCTGCCATTCACGTACGCAGGATTTGCCAGGTATTCTCAGGCAGGCTGACATTATCGTGGCGGCAGTCGGTATTCCTTCTTTTGTAAAACCGGATATGGTCAAAGAGGGTGTTGTGATTGTCGACGTTGGTATCAACGCAGTCGACGGCAAACTGCTTGGCGATGTTGATGCAGCCGTAGCAGAAAAGGCCTCTGCTTTCACTCCTGTTCCGGGGGGCATTGGCGTGGTAAGTAATATGATGGTAATGGATATGCTCAGCAGAGATTTATAAAAAATAAGCACTGTCGTTCAATGAAGAAAACAGTTTTCTTCGTGACGATAGTGCTTTTTATTTTATTAAGTAAAAAGGATGTGTTGAAATGGCGGCAGAAATTCAATTCCGTTTTGCGGTAAGAGAAGATGTTCCCTTGATTTTGAAGTTTATCAGAGATTTGGCGGCTTATGAAAATTTGTTGGATAAAGTTGCAGTAAGCGAAGCCATATTGGAGGATTGGTTGTTTGATCAGCAAAAAGCGGAAGTTATCTTTTGTGAACTTGCCGGCAGACCGATAGGCTTTACTCTTTTTTTCTATAATTTCTCCACATTTTTGGGCCAAAGCGGGATTTTTTTAGAAGATTTGTATATAGAACCTGCACATCGTGGCCACGGCTACGGTAAAGCGATTTTTGGCAAATTGGCTGAAATTGCTATTGAACGCGGATGCGGACGTCTGGACTGGTGGTGTCTCAATTGGAATAAACCTAGTATAGATTTTTACGAATCTCTCGGTGCTAAACATCTTGAGGAATGGCGTATCTACCGTTTGTCGCGGGAAAATCTTTTGGATTTATTACCGGTAAAGAATGAAAAGGCTTAACTGTTATTCCGCTTTTTCTTTTCCTGCCGTAGGAGCAAGGAAATGCAGAAGGTCAGCCACATGAAACCGACTGCATAACCGGCTACGACATCGGTCGGATAATGAACGCCCAGATAAATGCGGCTGATACCAATGATGAGACTCAGGATGACGGTCAAGGTTGCTATCAGTAAGCGCACCGGCCATGACTTTACTTCTCGCATCAGGAAAAAGGCCAGCATGCCGTAAAAGCACATGGTTGCCATGGCATGTCCGCTGGGAAAACTGAAACTGTTTTCCTGTACCAGGAAAAAGGAATCAGGGCGCATGCGATGAAAGGTGTTTTTCAGGAGAACGCTAAGCAGACCGGCACCGGCGATACAAATAGCAAGTGCTGAAATATCATACCAACGTTTCCTGTAAGCAAGCACGGTTATAGTAGCACCAACGATAATGGCATAGCCTTTGCCGAAGCCGATATCAGTTATGAACAACATGAATTTATCAAGAGAAGGATTGGCATAATAGCGAACCAGCCAGATAAAAGCATCATCAAATAAAACAGCACTGGCTTGAATAAAGGTATCCCACGCAAGGTCTAAAAAAGTGAAGAGCATCGCAACACTAAGAATAAAACCAGCAATAATGAATAGGGAGGGCCAACGTTCCTGTAATTCCAGAAGCTTATCCTTAGCTGGTTGGTAGAACGGTGATCTTTTAAAGTAATAACCGATAAGCCAGAGCAGCAAAGGTATTGCAATCAGGCTGAATGCGCCCAAACCAAAAAGCGTGGCGACAATAAAAGGGATGAAAGGATGGCCATGCAGTAAAAAAACGAAAGGACTGTGTTTTATCTCTGCCTGCGGTGCAACCGTAAGCTGACCTCCGATCACAACAATTTGACCGCCAACTTTTGAGTCTGCATTAATTGTTAAATCACCGTCTACAACGAAAATATGTCCCTTGATATTACTGTCAATAACAATATTGCCGCCCGCTGCCATCAAGGTTTTAATATTTTGGTCCTGCGTTATGACAGTATCTTTGTAAGTAAAAAAATTTTGCGCTTTTGGCGTATTGTTGGCGAGAATAAAAAAGCCGAGGGCAGAAACGATAATTAAACAAAGAAAGATTATAAGCAGTCCTCTATGTTTAAACACCGTTCTCACCTCGGCTATTCATAGTAATTGAAACAAAATTACAAATTACTATTTAGACAAAATATTTATTTATCCTGCTCCGCAGGTTCCAAGTTTGCACAAAATTCGTTAATGGCTGCTTCATCTACCCGCATCGCCAGAATAGTTCTGGTAATCAGGTCGTCTAAGCTCCAACCGAGCATTTCGGCACCACGTTCGATGACCGGACGCGAACAGCCGGCGGCAAAATTCAAGGCTTTGTATTTTTTCTTCACGGATTTGAGTTCCATGTCCTGTACGCTTTTGGAAGGACGCATCAAGGCACAGGCGCCGATTAGTCCCGTAAGTTCATCACAGGCATAAAGAATTTTTTCCATTTCATGCTCAGGTTTGATATCGACTGCGATTGCGTAACCATGACTGGCAGTTGCGCGGATGATGTCTTCGTCGAGTCCTGCTTCCCGCATCAGTTCCTGACCCTTGATACAGTGCTGTTCAGGATAAAGTTCGAAGTCGAGGTCATGCAATAAACCGACATTGCCCCAGAAAGCTTCCTGCTTGCCATAGCCCAGTTCTCGGGCAAAGTAGCGCATCATACCTTCTACAGTAAGGGCATGGCGCAGATGAAAAGGATCCTTGTTATATTTGGTCAGTAATTCCCATGCTTGGTCACGAGTCAATAAGGTCATGCAATCAGTTCCTTTCGATTATCCTTAATCGATGAAGCCCGGGGCAGAAAGGTAACGTTCACCGGTATCCGGCAACAGAGCAACAATGACTTTGCCCTTGTTTTCCGGACGGTTAGCAAGCTGGGTTGCCGCATATACGGCAGCACCGCTGGAAATGCCTACCAGGAGGCCTTCGTTTTTGGCTAATTCCTTCACGGTGTTCAAAGCGTTATCGATTTCGACAGTTACAACTTCATCATAAATTTTGGTGTTCAGGGTATCAGGCACAAAACCAGCACCGATGCCTTGAATTCTATGTGGGCCGGCAACGCCTTTGGAAAGAACAGGGGAGTCGGCCGGCTCTACAGCAACAATTTTAACATTTGGGTTTTGAGATTTCAAGTATTCACCGACACCGGTGACAGTACCGCCGGTACCAACGCCGCCAACGAAGATATCAACTTTGCCGTCGGTATCTCTCCAAATTTCCGGGCCGGTCGTTGCTCTATGGGTGGCCGGATTGGCTGGATTAACGAATTGACCTGGGATAAAGGAATCAGGGGTTTCTTTGGCAAGTTCTTCAGCCTTCTCGATTGCACCCTTCATGCCTTTTGCGCCTTCGGTAAGAACAAGTTCAGCACCGTAAGCCTTGAGCAGGTTGCGACGCTCAATACTCATTGTTTCCGGCATAGTCAGGATAACGCGATAACCTTTGGCTGCCGCTACGGAAGCAAGACCTATGCCTGTGTTGCCGCTGGTCGGTTCAATGATGACTGAGCCCGGTTTCAGGAGACCTTTTTTTTCGGCATCTTCAATCAAAGCCTTGCCGATGCGATCCTTCACGCTGCCGGCTGGATTGAAGTACTCCAGTTTAGCGATGATTTCCGCATTTGGCGCATGTTTTTTGTTATAGTTGGTCAGTGATAAAAGTGGGGTATTGCCAATTAATTCAGTTAAACTTTTAACGATTTTAGCCATAATAGTTTCCTCTTTTCGTATAATGGATTTCGATAAATAAATTCGTGCAAGTTAAGGCAGCAGATAATAGTCAACATCGCCTGGTATGATGTGAGAATTTCATGAATATCATTCTCCTTAATTCATATAGATATAATGGGAATTAACTTTTGATAAAATTTTACCCTTAAAAAAAAGACCTGTCAAGCTTTTTTTGCTCGACAGGATATGTTCATATTTCGTAGGTATAAGAAGTTTTTGCGTTATGTCGTTTTACCAGGTCGGCAAGAGTTATGTTGTCTACAACGTTGTTGATTGCCTTTTCCAGCTGGAGCCAGATGTCAAGTGTTACACATTCGCTGGCACGGGCACATGTCACATGTCCCTCTTCCAGACAGCTAACAGGAGCCAGGCTGCCTTCCAGGACTCTCAGAATTTCGCCGACAGTATATTCGGCCGGGGTACGGGCCAGCATATAACCACCTTGGGCGCCGCGAGCACTTTTGACAAAGCCTGCTTTGCTCAGCTGGGTGATAATTTGTTCCAGATATTTTTCGGAGATTTCCTGTCTTTTGGCAATATTTTTAATGGTGATATATTCGCCGGTATAATTAACGGCTAAATCCAACATCAAGCGAAGGGCGTAGCGTCCTTTCGTTGAAATCTTCATAGTGTCACGATCCTTTTCTTTTTAATTTTTTGAGAAAATTTTGCCAAGCATATTTTGCTTCCAAACGATGAGCTTTATTGAAGAATAGACCGAAAAATTCTCGCAGCAGCCGGCCGGCCGGCGTATCAAGCAAGTAGTCGGTAACATCTCTTAATAAAGGTATCATGTTGATAATTTTATAGATAATGGCAAACAAAGTGGAAAGCAGAGTTTGCAGAGCATATAGCAGTAATTGGATAATCAGCAACAGGAAAGCGATCATGGCTTCTGCAAAAAAACCAAGCAAGTTAAGGAAATTGATCAAGACAGAAGCAAACAGAGACCAGAACTGTCCAAACAGGTAGAATATTCCGTTGATTATTTTCAGCGCAAAATCAACAACAAAACCGAAGAACTGCGCAAAAGTATTAAAGATAATGCTAAGTGCCTGCATAAACATATTGCTGAATGATGCGAACATTTTTGCGAACATGGGTGAGAAAAAAGCTAGAAAATGATTAATTAAAGCTGTTACAGCCGCCAAAATTGTCATCAGCAAAGAAATTGCGTAAGTCAGGAGCTGCGGTAAAAACTGCAGAAGGGATCGCAATCCTTCGCCAATGAAAGGCAGCAGAGTTCCGATATACAAAAGAAGGAAGATTAACGGAGCAATTAAAAATTTATATACTAATCCCTGTTTCATCTCCATCACCTACCATAATTATAAGGAATAGTTATCATAAATGCAAAATAAATATGTCAGGCAAAAGCGAAATGTCGTTGCAGGAAAATAAATGATTTGTTCAGACAAATAAGCAAGTGGTAAAGAGCAAGGGATGAAGATGTGACGGGCTTGCTGCACATCAGCGACCGACTGCTTGCAGGCGAATTGTCGCGTGTGGAAGCAGCCAGAGGAACACTTTATCCCTTGCGTCTTAATTGCACATTTAAATTAGGTATTAATCTAATATTTGTGAGAACTAATAATGAGTGCAAAATAAATGTTGACATAGGTGGATGCTTTTGCTAAACTTTGTGTTAATCTATAAGATAAATTCAATGATTGGGAAGAGTAGATCTGCAAAGCAGGCTTCAGCGAGCCGGTGACAGTGAGAGTCCGGCGCAAGGCAGCATTTTGAATGGGCCCAAGAGATACGGTTTGAGCCGGCATAGCCGGGGTAGACGCCGTCGGGAGACTTCACCCGTTAGCAAGGAAGGGAATATCGGCTAAAGCCCGTATTCCGAAGTAAGCAGGATTACTATAGGTAATCAAGCAGGGTGGTACCGCGAGAGTTTCTCGTCCCTACAGGGATGAGGGGCTTTTTTTTATTGCAAAAATTTTGATTGAGGAGGAAAAAGATGAAAGAGGAACAAGTTTTTAAACCAGAAGTTGAATTGATTGAAGTGCCGCCGGCCAAGGATACTCATCGCTGGGTAGCGATAACAGCACTTTTGTTGGCCATAGGCGTTATTCTTCATACCATTAGTCCGAATATTGGCGGTGTGACCCCGAACTGGACAATTGCCATGTATTCTATTACCATCGGCCTGACTAATCCAAGCTTTTCACAATCTCTGGGTATCGGTTTTGTAGCAGGTCTGACACTGGTGCCTTCCTCGAAGTCGGCTTTCCCTCTCGGTAATATAGCAAGTGAATTGACAGGTGCCTTTGTAGCGGCGCTCGTCGTTAAATCGATGCTGAAAATGGGGCTTGCCAATTTCCGTTTCCGACCTTATCTGACAGGGTTTCTGGCTACTATGGCCAGCGGTTCGGTTTTCACATTTATTTTAAAACTTATTCTTAATTTGCCGATGCATGTTTATATTTATGCTATGTTGCCGGTTGTGGCAACTGTCGCAGTGCTGAACGGTTTCATTACTCAGGTTTTGTTCGCACCTGCACAAAAACTGTTTTTTATCCAGGGGGCGCGTAAAAAATGAGTAACTATGCAGTCGAATTTAAAAATTTTCACTACGCCTATAATGGCGGTGAGGTAGTTTTAAAAGATATCAACGTCAGTGTCAGAGAAGGTTCTTTCACAGTCCTTCTCGGACCAAGCGGTGCAGGCAAGACTACAATGTGCAAAGCCATGGCGGGCATCATACCTTATTATTACGGCGGCCGCTACGCAGGTTCGGTAGAAGTGCTGGGCGAAGATACGAAGGGCAGGCGTGTTTCCGATATTGCGATGCATCTGGGGTTGATGCTGGAAGATTACGAAAGCCAGCTAGTATCTCTGACTGCCGGGGAAGAAGTATCTTTTTCGCTCTTGAATCACGGCTTTCCACCGGACGAAGTTGAGGAACGTGCGAAAAAAGCCTTGGAGGATGTAGGATTGCCTGGCAGGGAAAATTACCAGCTGGATGAATTATCCGGCGGCCAAAGGCAAAGACTTCTGTTGGCTTCCGTTTTGGCTGTTCATCCGCGTGTGCTGGTGTTGGATGAGCCTGTTTCGGCCATGGATCCGGAGGGCTCGGTTGCGTTATATAAACTTTTATATAAGATTCATCAAAAATATAATATGACTGTTGTGGTCGTTGAACATAATCTCGATTACGTGCTGCCCTATGTCACCGATATGATAGTATTGCAGGATGGCAGTGTCGTAGCATCAGGTTCCTTTGAAGAGGCCGCCGCTGTCGCCTACGAAGACAGAGAGCTCAGAAGCATTTTACCAGCTCTGTGGCAGGTCAAGCTTAACCTTGAGAAACGTGACGGTATTCATCTTGGTCTGTGGAGAAACACGAGTGATGCTGTCAGTGAACTGAAAGAAAAGTATGGGAGGGCTGCGCTGTGATTGAGACAAGAGAAGTAAATTTTGCTTACAGGCGCGGCGAGCCTGTTATCAACGATATCGACTGTAAAATAGAAAATGGCGAATTCGTGGCTTTGCTTGGTCATAATGGCAGCGGCAAGACAACTTTGAGCAGGCTTTTCATGGCCTTGATGCATCCGCGCTCCGGTGAAGTCTATGTGGACGGTGAAAACATTGCTAAGAAAGAGCCGGCTGATCTGGCTGACCGCGTCGGTTATGTTTTCCAGAATCCGGATTTGCAGATTCTTGCCGATACGGTCTGGGATGAAGTTGCTTATGGACCGCGTAATAAAAAACTGTCTGAAGAAAAAGTACGTGAGCAGGTGGAAGAAGCTTTGGCGGCAACCGGTCTTACGGATTTTGCCGATATTTATCCCCGCACCTTATCCTTTGGACAGAAACGACGCCTCGGCGTAGCGGCAGCGCTTGCGCTCAAGCCGCGTATTCTGATCCTCGATGAAATTACTAATGGACAGGATAGTCTGGAAAAAGAACAGATGATGAATTATCTGCGGGCAATCAATGAAGAGCAGGGTATTACTATTGTTCTGATTACCCATGACATGAATATTGCACGTTTGTATGCCCGCCGCGTTATTGTCTTGCATAACGGCAATCTCGTTTTCGACGATGTGCCGGAAGAGCTTTTTAACGGCACGAAGGATTTGACAGAGTGGGGTTTGCAGCAGCCAACGATGGCAGCTCTGGCGGCAACTTTCGAACTTACGGCTGTTAATGCTGCTGACTTTTGCGCCCAGCTTACTTTGAAAGCAGGTGAGAAATAATGAGAGTAACGGCATTTACCCAATTGATAACTGTCTTGGCGGTTACCGCGCTGGTTTTTATTCTGCCTGTGCAGGCGGTTTCCTTTATTCTTGTACTTGAGCTTGCACTTTTGCTTTACATCAAACATGACCGTATGACGATGGCGGCCATTGGTGCGCTGACTGTTTTTACAGGTATGATGATTTTACTGCAGTTATTGTTCCAATCTTCTCTCGAAGTTGCTATGATTGGTGGTCTGCGGATGCTGGTTATGACAATGGCCTTTCTTTGCCTGCTCGCCGCAACGAGGATACAAGATATTGCGCAAGCGTTAGTTGAACGATTTCATATGCCTTGCGAATATGCTTTCATGTTGACCACTGCTTTGCGTTTTGTACCGGATTTTCTTACTGATAGCTCGGCAACGCTGGATGCGCAGTCCTGCCGCGGTTATTCTAACCGTGGTAATGTTTTCAAACGTATGTATTCCTATCTTGTTGTGATCAAACCATTGGTAATGCGCGCCGTAGCTAAATCTGATACCTTGGCGCTTAGCATGGAGCTTAAGGGATTTGGTGCCAACACTTATAAAAACATGAAGAAACAGGAGCTGGGAATTGGCGACTATCTGGTGCTGACCGTTGTTATTATCCTGAGCACCTACAAATTCTGGGTCAAATATTTATAAAAATGAAGAAAATGGCTAGCAAATGTCCAAAGGGGATCGTCTCCTTTGGACATTTTTCTTTAGCTTGCTTTTTGCTTCTCTTCTACGCAGAAAGCGATAATTTTTTATTCAGACGTTGGCAAATTGGTGTATAATAACAAGTAATTGAACTTACAATTAAGGTTTATGATCAGGAGATGAGTGCATTGCTGAATAAGAACGCACCGATAGGGGTTTTGGATTCAGGTGTAGGTGGCCTCAGCGTCTTAAAGTGCCTGAGGGAACTCATGCCACATGAAAACTTTATATATTTGGGTGATACAGCACGTACGCCATACGGCCCTCGCAGCGAAAAGGAAGTAAGACAATTTGTAGGCGAGATGCTGGAATATTTTGAAACACAGGGTACAAAGCTTGTTGTTATTGCCTGCAATACGCTTACTGTGCTGGGCGTCGATACCTTAAAGGGCAATCATGAATTTGATATTGTTGGCATGTCCAAGGGTGCCAGACTGGTCTTAAATGGCAGCAATAATAAGACCATCGGCGTTTTTGCTACGGAGTTCACAATTAACTCGGGTGCCCATAAAGCTGCTATTACGGCTTTGGATTCAACTGCTACTGTTGTGCCGAAAGCTTGTCCCAAATTCGTGCCTTTAATTGAGGGTGAGAGGTTTGGCTCGACGGAAATTGCCGCCGCAGTTGCTGAATATGCCGTACCTTTGAAAGCGGCCGGTGTTGATACACTTATACTTTCCTGCACCCACTATCCTTTCATTAAGAAAGAGATTGAACGGGAAATGGGCGACAAGGTAAAAGTTATAGATCCTGCGGAGCAGACTGCACTTGATGCACAAATGGTTCTGCACAAAGCAGGGCTTTTGTCTGAAAACGCTGCGGGCCAGACTACCATTTGTTTTACTGCTGACCTGGCAAGGGGCAAACGCATTGCTTCACGTATGTTTGAAGTAGCTTCCTGTGACTTCAGAACAGTAAGTCTGGAATAAAACAAGATAAAGAGCATTCCGGCTGTTATCTCCTTGGAGTGCTTTTTGTTTTTGCTTACAAGAGTAACATATTTTTGATAAATTAATAATTTATAGCAGGAATTACAGGATTTATGTCTAAACATTAAGCATTCGGATAGTTTTGGGCTTGTTATTTTATTTTAAAATAGTAAATTTGTTGATAGATAAAGGCATTTCTGGTTTCGTCATCTTAAATCTAACTGATTTTGAACTTTTTTCGTAATAGTTCTTTGAAGGGAAGACTGAAATTATGATAATTTATGCAAAGTGGGTCTTGAAACAAGAGCAAACTTAGGTACCGGTTTCACTTTTATGTGGAAGCGGTATTTTGTGTTTTTTGATAGCAAGTATCTTCTGAGAATAAAGGTGGTGGTAAAATGTCAATATTGGAAGAAATAAAGGCAGCAGAAAAGGCAGCAGAAGAAGCAAAGCGCGACGCAAAGGTCAAGACAAGAAACATTATTCGTGAGGCTGAAGAAAATGCGTCCAGAGAGGCTGAGGCGATGCTTACTACGGCACAGCGCACGGCAAAAAAAGCCGTTGCCGCTGCAGAGGCAGAGGCGAAGATCAAAGCCAAGGCGATTGTGGAGGAGCGGATGCTGGCTGATAGGCAGTTAGAGCTGGCAGCCAAGAAAAAGATAGCCGAGGCAGTAGAGTACGTTATAGAAAAGGTTGTGGTCTAGCATGTTGGTTCCAATGAAAAAAGTAACTTTATATGCGTTGAAAAAAGACCGCGATGCCATACTTCTGAACTTGCAGCGCGATGGCAACGTCATGCTGATTTCACAAGGCGAAGGTTCTTATGCGACGGGAGCAGACGACCTGAGCTCAAAAGTAGAAACTGCAAAAGGTGCAATCAAATTTGTTTCAGCGCATGTGGGTAAGCCATTTTTCCTGGCAAAAAAGACGCCCGTCGCTTATGACAAATTCCTAAGGGAAACTGGCGAGGGTGCAGAGTTATCCAAACAAGTTGATTCTTTGGCAGAAAAGATAGCCTCTTTGCGTAATGAAGCTTCCACGCTGTTGGCTCAGGCGGAACATTTACAGCCATGGCTGGAGCTGGATGTTCCACTGGAAGAATTAAAAGATACCGATTCAAGTACTTTGTTTGCCGGCTATTTGCCGGATACAGAGAAAGAAAAGTTTGCGGAAGAACTCAATGAATTAACCGCAGAGGTTCTTGCTCTGGCAGAGGCGCCCGAAGGCAGGGCCATGATAATTTTTGCGCATAAATCTGCTGCTGCCGGGGTCAGGCATATACTGAAATCGCATGAGTTCATTGACATGATTTTCCCAAAACGCACGGGGTTAGTAAGAGAAATAATTGCTGCTTCCAAAAAAGAGGCTGCTAAAAAAGAGGATTTAGCTAATGAGCTGGAAGCAGAAGCACTGGATGTTGCGAAGAGAAGGTCAGAACTTTTTCTTTATTATGACCAGTTGACGGCTAAACAGGAACGCATAAAATGCAGCGGAGAAGAGACTGAGAAAACTTTTTGCCTGCAGGGTTGGGTAAGAGCAGATAAAACAGACGCGGTCCTTAAAGCTGTGGCAGAGGCAACCAATGCCTATGATCTGGATTTTACCGATCCGGAAAAGGGAGAAGTTCCTCCTACAGTAATGAAGAACGATAGATTTACAGCGCCTTATGAGGCTGTAACTGAATTATATTCAAGGCCAAGGATCGGTTCGCTGGATCCTAACACCGTGATGGCACCGTTTTACTTTATCTTTTTCGGCATGATGTTATCAGATGCCGGCTATGGATTAGTTCTGACTATCCTGCTTTTCGCCGTGCTGAAGATATTTAAGCCGCAGGGTACTGCCGGTAAATTGATAACCGTGGTATTTTTTGGCAGCATTTCCACTGTCATATGGGGTGCGCTGTTTGGGGGCTGGTTCGGTCTGGAGTGGAAACCGCTTTTGTTCCTGCCGATGAAAGAGCCATTGAAGATGTTGGCGTTGTGTTTTGTCCTGGGAGCAATGCACCTGGTTTCCGGTATGTTTATGAAGATTTATCTCGATATCAGACGTGGTCATGTATGGGATGCTGTATTTGATCAGGTTTCCTGGCTTATTTTGTTTGCAGGTTTGTTCCTGATGGCTTATCTGCCGGAAAATCCGGTTGGTAAATATATGGCTTGGGCAGGTGCTGCCATTGTCGTTCTGACAGGAGGCAGGGATAAGCGAGGAATCATTGCCCGATTAATTGCAGGATTACTTTCTCTTTACAATATCAGCAGTTACGTCAGCGATCTTCTCAGTTATTCAAGACTTTTCGCTTTGGGACTCGCAACCGGCGTTATTGCGGCAGTCATCAATACTATTGCGCAAATGTTGATTGGGGCTGGCCCCATTGGCGTAGCTGCGGCTGTTGTGGTTTTGATAGGCGGTCATATTTTTAATATTTGGATCAACGTTCTTGGTTCTTTCGTACATACATGCCGTTTGCAATATATTGAGTTTTTCGGTAAGTTTTATGAAGCCGGCGGCAAAGCGTTCGTACCGTTAGCAATTCGTACGAAATATATGGATGTTACAAAATAAAATTAATTTATAAAACAGTTCTGGGGAGGAATGTAATTATGTTAAGTTTAGGTACAGCACTAGCATTTGCCGGAGCAGCGGTAGCTGCCGGTTTCGCAGGAAGCGGGTCCGCACTTGGCGTTGGTATCGCAGGCCAGGCTGGCTCAGGAGTTGTTTCTGAAGATCCGGATAAATTTGGTAATGTTCTTGTACTGCAGGCATTGCCTGGTACGCAAGGTATTTACGGGCTTTTGATTGCTTTCATCATTGTCTTGAATATTGGAGTTATTGATGGCAATATTAAAGATTTAACTACAGCACAAGGATGGGCACTTTTCTTTGCCGGCCTGCCAATAGGTATTGCAGGGTTCTTCTCTGGTATCTACCAGGGAAAAGTATGTGCAGCAGGTATTTATCTTTGCGCTAAACGTCCTGAAGAAACCGGTAAGGGCATTATCATGGCCGCTATGGTTGAAACCTATGCAGTATTGGCACTGTTGATTTCCTTCATTATGGTTAATGGCGTAAAACTTTAATCAAGAGGGAGGTAAGAACGGTGGCAATAAACAAAATTATTTTAAAAATTCAGGAGGAAGCCTCCCAAGAAGTTGCTGATATGCTTGCAGCTGCCAAAATCAAAGCAAATGCTTCAGCAAACAAAATTAACGATGCGGCAATGGCAAAAGTTGAGGAAATCAAGGAACAGTCTGAAGTAGACGCTGTTGAAATTGCGAGACGCCAGTTGTTGATCGCTGAATTAGAGGCGCGCAAGAACACTCTTGACAGAAAACGTAAGGTCATCGAGGAAGTTTTTGAGCAGGCGGAAAATAAGCTTGCTGATTTGCCACAGGATAAATGGGAAAAACTAATTATAAGCACTGTTTTGAACGCTAGTGAGACTGGCAATGAGAAACTTTGCGTACCTTTAGCCGATATCGACAAGTATAAAAACGGCTTGCTTGCAAAGCTTAATGCTGCCTTAGTCGCAAGTGGCAAGAAAGGTGAACTTACATTGGCAGAAGAAACGGCGAAATTTGCCGGTGGAGTGTTACTTATTGGTAAAAATAGTGATTTCGACGGTTCATTTGAGACCATTTTAAGAGAAGTTCGCAGAAAATCGGAACGTGAGGTAGCGTCTTTGCTGTTTGACGCGGAGGTGAATTAAAATGCCACATCCAAGTTATGAGTACGCGGTGGGGCGCATCAGTGTTTTTTCCAGAAGAATGCTGACAGCTGCGCAACTTCGGCGTATTGCTGAAGCGACGGATGTTACGGAAGCTTTGGCTTTACTTTTGGAAACCGGTTACGGCGGCAATTTAACACCGGCGCAGGTTGTGCATACGGAGATAGATTATGTCATACGTGCCCAACTGCAGATGTCCAGAAAGATGGTGTGGGAGTTAACGCCTGACCCGGATTTGACCAGCTTATTCTTATTGGAAGTTGATACGCATAATATTAAGACATTTCTCAAAGCAAGGCTTATGGGAATCGAAGCACCGGATGTTCTGATAGAGGGAGGCGTTTTCCCTCTGGACTTCTTGAAAGATTGTGTCTATAACAAAAAGTATGACAAGTTACCGGATGCTTATCGGATTGCTATGAATAAAATAGAGATTGACCTGCAGCGGAGCATTGATCCACTGCTGTTTAGTGCTCAAATCGATTGCGCCATGTTCAAACATATTAAGAGTGTTCTGGACAAGCGGGAAGAAGAAGGATTTGTGCGCGAGTATTTTACGCTGATGGCTGATTTTCAAAATGCACGCAGTGTAATTCGCAGCCGTATGCTGAACTGGAACAGTGATAAACTGCGGCCAATGCTTCTGGATTGCGGTGAGATTGACCATTCTGTATTTATTGAAGGTATGGATACACCGCTGGAACAGCTTGGAGCTAAATTAAACCGCGGTCCAAATGGAAAACTCATCTCTCAAACTATTGAGGAATATGTTGCAACGGGCAATGTTCCAATTTTGAAACGCAGAATGGAAACAGCTTTGATGAATGTGCTGAGGGCTGTTAAATGGGATGTGTCCACATTAGGACCTATTATTGGTTATTTGATGGGCAGAGAAGCTGAGGCTAAAGCTCTTCGCATAATTTTCGGGGCGAAGCGGGCAGGTTTTGAAATTGAACTGCCTGAGCTTTATGCTTAAGAAAGGCGGCATCGCATGAAGGAAAGAAAAATTGCAGTAATAGGAGATCCTAGTTCGGTCATGATATTTAAAGCTATCGGACTTGATGTCTTTTATGAAGAAAAAGAGGCTCAAATTGAGCAAAGGATACACAAATTAGCAGATCAGGGTTATGCGGCAATTTATATTACGGAAAAGGCAGCAGAACTTGCAAAGGACGCAATTGATATTTACGCGACAGCAACCTTTCCGGCAATAATACCGATTCCCTCGAATACAGGAGTTTTGGGTATCGGAATGAACAAACTAAAATCGAATGTTGAGAAAGCAGTTGGTGCAGATATTCTATTCAGGGAAGGGTAGGTAAGTGGCTGATGAGTGGAACTATTGTAAAAGTAGCCGGCCCGCTGATCGTTGCTGAGGGCATGGATGACGTACAAATGTACGACGTTGTCCGCGTAAGCGAAAAGCGGCTTATTGGCGAGATAATTGAATTAAGAGGCGATAGAGCGTCTATTCAGGTTTATGAAGAAACTGCAGGGCTGGGACCTGGTGAACCGGTAGAGTCAACCGGCGTACCTCTTTCGGTAGAATTGGCGCCGGGCTTGATTGAAGGAATATTTGACGGCATTCAAAGACCGCTTGATGTTATACGGGCTATGGCAGGCGATCGTATTTCGCGCGGTATTGATGTACCGAAACTTAATCGTGAAAAGAAATGGGAATTCCATCCCACCGTTGGCGTAGGTGACAAGGTAGTCGGAGGAGATGTCATAGGGACAGTACAGGAAACTCCGGCGGTTTTGCATAAAATAATGGTTCCTCCTGATAAGGAAGGTACTATTGCCTGGATTTTAAAAGGTGAAGCAACTATTACTGAGCCCGTTTATAGATTGGAAATGAAAGACGGCAGCATGGCAGAATTCCCAATGCTGCAGGTATGGCCTGTTCGCAGAGGCCGTCCGTATACTGAAAAGCTGGCGCCGGAAGAACCGATGGTTACCGGCCAAAGAGTCGTTGACGCCTTGTTCCCAATTGCTAAAGGCGGTGTTGCCGCAGTTCCTGGGCCGTTTGGTTCCGGTAAAACTGTTATTCAGCACCAATTGGCAAAATGGGCAGATGCAGACATCATTATTTATGTTGGCTGCGGCGAACGCGGTAATGAAATGACAGATGTTTTGATGGAATTCCCGGAACTGAATGATCCGCGTACAGGCTTGCCGTTGATGAAACGTACGGTTTTGATCGCCAATACTTCGGATATGCCGGTAGCTGCGCGTGAAGCTTCTATTTATACAGGCATTACCATTGCGGAGTATTTCCGCGATATGGGTTATAAAGTGGCAATTATGGCGGACTCAACTTCACGCTGGGCAGAAGCGCTGCGTGAAATGTCAGGCAGGTTGGAGGAAATGCCTGGTGAAGAAGGTTATCCTGCTTATCTGGCATCCCGTCTGGCGGAGTTTTATGAAAGAGCGGGTATTGTTGTCTGCAAAGGACATGACGGCCGTATTGGTGCGGTTTCCGCTATCGGAGCAGTTTCACCTCCTGGTGGTGATATTTCGGAACCAGTATCACAGGCAACACTGCGCATAGTAAAGGTTTTCTGGTGTCTGAGCTCATCTCTTGCTTATCGTCGTCATTTTCCGGCTATTGACTGGCTGCAAAGCTATTCCTTGTACTCGGACCGTCTGAAATCTTATTATAATACCTCAGTAGCACCTAACTGGTCGTCGCTTGTTAACAAAGTCATGCAGATTTTGCAGGAAGAGGCAGAATTGGAAGAGATTGTCCGCCTTGTCGGCGTCGATGCTTTGGGCCTGAAAGATCGTGTCACGCTGGAATGCGCCCGCTCCATACGTGAAGACTTCTTGCATCAAAACTCTTTCCATGACGTGGATACTTACACTTCGCTGGAAAAACAGCATAAGATGCTCGAAATGATCATAGGCTGGTACGAAAAGGCTCTTGCGGCTATTGAACGTCATGTCAGCCTTGACAAATTAATTGATATGCCAGTTCGCGAGCAAATCGGACGTATGAAATATACACCTGAAGATGAATGCAGTGTGAAATTTGCTGCTGTCAAAAAAGATATGGACGCTGAATTCACAGCACTGACAGAGGGGAGTGACTTAAATGCGTAAGGATTATAAGACAATACGCGAGGTAGTTGGCCCGTTGATGCTGGTCGAAAAGGTAGAAGGCGTCAAATATGATGAGCTCGTTGAAATTCAACAAGCTAATGGCGAACTCCGCAGCGGCAAGGTTCTTGTTATCGATGGCGACAAGGCGTTGGTGCAGTTGTTTGAAACCTCTCAGGGTCTGAAGATTTCCGATGCCAAAGCGCGCTTCCTTGGACATGGCATCCGTCTCGGCGTTTCGCCGGCTATGTTAGGACGTGTTTTTGACGGTATGGGCCGCCCGAAGGATGGCGGTGCTGATATTATTCCTGATGAATATCGCGATATAAATGGTGAACCATTAAACCCAGCTGCTCGTGACTATCCGGCAGAATTTATCCAAACCGGCGTTTCGGCAATTGACGGCCTGAATACTTTGGTACGTGGCCAGAAGCTGCCGGTGTTTTCCGGTTCAGGTTTGCCGCATGCCCAGCTGGCAGCGCAGATAGCGCGTCAGGCGAAAGTGCGCGGAACCGGCGAAGGCTTTGCTGTTGTCTTTGCCGCAGTAGGTATCACTTTTGAAGAAGCGAACTATTTCATGAATGACTTTAACCGCACCGGTGCTCTGGAGCGTTCGGTCATGTTCATCAATCTGGCAAATGACCCGGCTGTAGAACGTATTGCTACGCCGCGTATGGCTATTACCGCCGCTGAATATCTTGCTTATGAGCTTGGTATGCATGTATTGGTCATTATCACCGATATTACAAACTATGCAGATTCACTGCGTGAAATATCCGCAGCCCGCAAGGAAGTGCCGGGCAGACGCGGTTATCCTGGTTATCTTTATACTGACCTTGCGACTTTGTATGAACGTGCAGGCCGCATTAAGGGCAAGAAAGGTTCCATTACCCAGATACCAATTCTTTCGATGCCAGAGGATGATAAGACGCATCCTATCCCTGACCTGACGGGCTACATTACTGAAGGCCAGATCATTCTTTCCCGTGAATTGTACAGAAAAGGTCTGACACCGCCAATTGACGTGTTGCCGTCCCTTTCACGTTTGAAAGATAAAGGTATCGGCAAGGATAAGACACGTGAGGATCATGCTGACACCATGAACCAATTGTTTGCCGCGTATGCCCGTGGTAAGGAAGCGAAAGAACTGGCTACAATACTTGGTGATGCAGCTTTGTCTAAAGTAGATAAACTTTACGCCAAATTTGCTGATCAGTTTGAAAAGGAATATGTTTCTCAAGGGTACGAGACAAACCGTACTATTGAAGATACTCTTGATCTTGGTTGGAGACTGTTGGGTATATTGCCTAAAACGGAACTTAAACGTATTCGTGAGGAATATATCGAAAAATACTATGTTCCAGCCAAAACTGACGATACAGAGGGGGAATAACCTATGGCAGTACGCGTAAATCCGACGCGTATGGAGTTGACTCGCCTTAAAAAGCGACTGACAACTGCTGTCCGTGGCCATAAACTTCTGAAAGATAAACGCGATGAAATGGTTCGCCAATTCATAATTCTGATACGTCGCAACTATGATTTGCGTCTGGAGGTCGAAAAGGCTGTAGAAGCTGTATCGACCCGTTTCAGCCTTGCAAAAGCGCAGATGGGTGCCTTGCGTATTTCTGAGGCGCTGCTTTATCCTGCCCGTGCTGCCGTCTATGACGTCAGTGAACGAAACGTCATGAGTGTTAATGTTCCTACAATTCGCTACACAGGCAGTGATGAAAGTACTGACATCCCGTATTCCTTTACTTTTACATCCAGCGCTTTGGATAACGCAGTTATGGAATTATCCGAGCTTTTGCCGAAACTGCTGGAACTAGCCGAAGTGGAAAAAACATGCAACCTTCTGGCTGATGAGATTGAAAAAACCCGGCGTCGTGTAAATGCTTTGGAGTATGTTATGATTCCGGAAGTACAGGAAAGTATCAAGTATATTACAATGAAACTGGAAGAAAATGACAGGGCAAGCCTGGTACGCCTGATGAAAGCAAAAGAAATGATGGCGACTGCCGCGGAAAAGGCTGAAAAGGAAAAAATGACTTCTGCCGGAAACTTATGCTAAAATTATCATGGTAGTAAATTAGCAGAGGAGATGGACAAATGGCAATGAAAAAGTATTCCTTTCACTACGGTCATGGACATAAAGATTTTGTAATTGACAGTGACCGCGTCATCAAGGAAGTCAAGATGGCGGCAATGGAACCGCTTCAGGATATAAAGGCCTCAGTTCTCGATGCCATTTATCATCCTATCGGTACGAAACCAATTAATGAAATCATAAAGCCGGGCCAGACTGTGGCCTTTATCTGTAACGACCCGACACGTGTCGCTAACAGCTTTGATTTCATGCCTATTCTGGTCAATGAATTGAATAAGTTTGGCGTTAAAGATGAAGATATGCGCATTGTTTTTGCGCTTGGCACGCACAGGCTTATGACACACGAAGAAATGGTCGAGGGTGTTGGCGAAGAAGTTGCCGGACGTATCAAAATGTACAACAGTGATGCCAAGGCGCAGGATGATTTCGAATATTTCGGTAATACATCTTTTGGTACACCTGTCTGGATTAATAAACTTATTTGTGATGTTGATCACGTTATTTTGACCGGAACCATCGTTCATCACTATTTCGCCGGCTATGGCGGCGGACGCAAGGCTATTCTGCCTGGTGTGGCAGCAATGGAGACAGTCAGGGTCAACCACAGCTTTATGCTCGACCCAAATTCCGGTTTAGGCAAGCTGCATGGCAATCCTGTTTATGATGATCAGATGGAGGGTGTGGCATTGTTTGCCAAAAACCGTTCCATTTTCCTTTTCAATGCCATCTTGGATGATGAACATCGCTTCCTGAAAATGTTTGCCGGTGATTATGACAAGGCCCATATTGAAGCCTGTAAATTTGTTGATGAAGTGTATGGAGTAGAGATTCCAGAAGAAGCTGACGTAGTAATAGCTAGCTGCGGCGGCTATCCGAAGGATATCAATGTTTACCAGATGCAGAAAACGATGGATAATGTCTGGTGCGCAGTCCGTGAAGGCGGCGTGGTCATTTTATTGGCAGAATGCGAAGAAGGCAGCGGCTCCAAGGTGCTCGAAGAGACCTGCCGCAAGTATGGATCACCTGATGCTATTAAAGAACAGCTCGAACAGAACTTTGCTATCGGTGCCAATAAAGCCTTTGCCGTAACTCGTCTGATGAAGAAGGCAAAATATATCCTGGTTACAGCTCTTGATAAACAGCTGGCCAAAGACATGCTTTTCGAAGCGGCAGTCGATACTGTCGAAGAAGCGCTGGCAAAAGCTGAAGAAATTGTTGGCAAAAACTACAAGGTGATTTTGATGCCTACCGGCAGTCTGACAGTGCCTTTGTTAAAAAAATAATAAGGTTCAGGAAATGAAAGGAATGGCTCCTTTGTGCAAACATAGGTGACCATTCCTTTGTTTTTTATATAAATGAGAATAATTTGTGAACAAATGTGTTGAGCTAAAGAACAATTAAGCGTGAACAATGCCTGCATCCTGCGTAAATAGACTGCTAGGTAAGAAAATTGAACAATAGTGGCAGTACTTTACCGCTGCCGAAAGAGGTGTTACAATCTAAGTGTAAACGAGCTTACACTTTTGTGTACTGCCCGTTAATATAACCGGATGAGGAGAGGTATTCTGATATAAGCTTGAAAAGGAGGGTTAGCATGGATTATTTTTTGATTTTCGGTGATCCGTTATTTAAGGTCATTCCGGCAATAATTATGGCTCTGCTGCTGCTTCTTCTTGCATGGATCGTCGCTGGTCTGGCCAGAAATTTGACGTTAAAGGTTCTCAAAAAACTAAAAGTGGAAAAGTATACTGACAAGTTAGGAATTGCAGGCGAGGAAACCGGCTGCTCCATCGATTTCTTTGGCGATTTGGCCTTCCTTGTTGTATTTCTGCTTTTTATTCCAAGCGTTCTTGACAGGTTGGGTATGAGAAATATTTCAGCGCCTATTTCTTCGTTTGTCACAAAAATTATAGATTTCATACCTAATGTCATAGCTGCAGCAATTATTTTGGTTGTAGGATTTTTCCTGGCCAAGATTATCTGCAAGTTGTTGACGCCTATACTAAAAAAACTGAATATTGATAAAATTCAAGAGAAGGCTGGTATCGCAGCTGCTGATACCACTAGTCTATCCTCAATAATTACTTATCTGGTTTATGTTCTGATCCTCATACCGGTTATAACGGCAGCCTTGCAGGTCCTTAATGTTTCGGCTATTTCCGATCCGGCGATTGCTATGCTGGAAAAAGTGGTTATTTTTCTGCCTAACATTTTTGTGGCTATTGCCATCGTCATCATCGGACTCTTCATAGCGAAAATTGTTGGTAAACTTCTTGACAATGTTCTTTCGGGGGTTGGTTTGAATACGATGATCCGGAGGTTGGTCGTGACCGATGAATCTTCTCTGAGAGGCATGTCATTCTCGAAAACAATCGGAACAGCAGTAGAATATATTATCGCCTTTTTGTTTATCGTTCAGGCCTTAAATGTTCTGCAGCTGGAGGTTTTGCAGTTCGTTGGTGAAGCGATTATCGGTTATTTGCCGCTCGCAATAAGCGCTTTGCTTATCATCTTTTTGGCATTTATTTTTGGCAATTGGGCCGAAAAGATTATTGGCACGAAGTGCCCGCATGGTAAAATGTGCGGTCTTATGATAAAAACGCTTATAATGGTATTCGCCTTTTTTATGGCTCTGGGGCAGCTTGGTGTGGCACCGGCTATTGTCAATGCCGCATTCATCATTATTTTAGGTGCGGTATCAATAGCTTTCGCCGTTGCTTTTGGCTTGGGCGGGAAAGAATTTGCCGCTAATGTTTTGAAAAGAATGGAAGAGTGCCATAAACAGAAGGATGAACATGAAGAATAAGCCAGAATAATATTTATCGTTTGCATTCTGATACGTTTTAGCCGTCACTACCGTGACGGCTATTTTTATCTGATATAATATATGAATTTTGGCAGGAAAAGGCAAACTAAAAGCAGAATAGAGTAATTATTTATTAAATTTAGTAAATTTGTGATAGGGGGAAAGGTAATGAACAATGTGAACGATGATTTGAGTGAATTAGTCAGCAAGTATGCGATTGAAAATTTTAAGAGCGGGCTTAATTGCGCGGAAAGTGTCTTGGAAGCTTTGATTCGTGCCGGTGTCCTGCCTATGGACAAAGAAACTGTTGCCATGTGCACTGGTTTTGGCGGCGGCATCGGACTTTACGGTGCTACCTGTGGAGCGCTTTCAGCGGCAGTCCTGGCTAATAGCGCTGTCTATGGCCGTAAGGATCCTTACGCTGTAGATGCTGCTGTACGAGGCTCAGAAATTGCCGATAAATATTACAGGCGTTATAATGCTCTGGTTCGTGAATTTGTGGAGAGAAATGGCTGTTCTTCCTGTGAAGGCATCAGCAGCAAATATGATGATTGGGAAGGCAAGGACAGAAAAATTTATTGTATGAAGATGATTGGTGAGACAGCTAAATTAGCCTATCGTTATCTGCAAATGCCACAAGAAGAAGCTTTCAGCCTTCCTTATGGCAAAAATATGAGAAATATGGAATAAGTTTATTCAAATATAAACAACTGTAAGATGAACAATATAAAATGGAGGTGTTAATTTGTATTCTTTGATAATTTATGGTGGCGAAATTGTAGACGGTACAGGTGCAAAAAAATATAAGGCAGATATCGCTATAGAGGGCGATAAAATTGCAGCAATAGGGACTGATTTCAAACATTGTGATGCTGAGGCTAAAATTGACGCCAATGGGCTTATAATATCACCTGGTTTTATTGATATGCACAGTCACACGGATGCCAGCATTTTTCGCAATCCTTTGGCTGAAAGCAAAATTATGCAGGGTATAACAAGTGACGTCACAGGAAACTGTGGTATTGGTGCGTTTCCAGTTGTGGAAAATAAAGCGGCTGAATTAGAAAAATACCTTACCTTGCATAATCACACGGCTCCCGCAGATGGAAGCAGATGGCAAAGTTTTGCTGAATATGCAGACAAACTTGATACAATAGGTCTTGGCCTCAATCTGGTACCGTTAGTTGCTCATGGAGCACTCAGAATAGCGGCCATGGGTTCTGAAGATAGAGAGCCAACGCCCGAGGAAATGCAGATTATGGAAGAATTGCTGGAGCAAACTTTGCAGGAAGGAGCATGGGGACTATCTACAGGTCTGATTTATCCACCTGGCAGTTTCGCCAGAACACCGGAATTAATTGCCTTGAGCAAAGTTTTGGCAAAACACAAAACAATTTATGCCAGCCATGTACGAGGAGAAAGCAGCACATTGCTTGAAGCGGTTGATGAAGCTATTCGCATTGGAAGAGAAAGCGGCGCCCGCATTGAGGTTTCACATCTCAAAGCCATTGGTAAACCAAACTGGGGGAAGGGAATACAAGCTCTGAAAAACATTGAAGCGGCACGAAAGGAAGGCGTTGATGTAGCAGCTGATCAATATCCTTATACAGCTACAAGTACCGGATTAACCGCATTGGTACCACCATGGGCGCATGCCGGTGGTGTAGAACTTATGCTTGCCAGATTGGCTGATTCATCATTACGTGAGCTTCTGAGCCAAGATATAAATAAAGAGATGGATGTTCGTGGTGGTGCCGATAAAGTCATGATTACAAGTCTCGGATCAAATCGCAATGAGCATTTATCAGGCAAGACGATAGCTGAAATTGCCAAGATTTGGTCCTGCCATCCGGATGCTGCCGTTATACGTCTGTTAGCTGAAGAAGAAGGCGCTGTCGGCGCTGTTTATTTCTCACTTTCCGATATAGATTTGGAAGGAATAATCTCCAATCCGGAGGTTTCTGTGGGTACTGATGGCTATGCGTTAAATGTGGATTTGGATGCTGCCGAGGCAACTCATCCGAGGTCCTATGGCACTTTTCCACGTGTTTTGGGATTATATGTCAGAGAGAAGAAGTTGCTTAGTTTGGAAACCGCCATTCACAAGATGACAGCGTTCCCAGCAGAACGACTAGGACTAAAAGATCGTGGGGTGATTAAAGAAGGCTTGGCCGCCGATCTTACTCTTTTTGATCCAGCATCCGTCAATGATTGCGCAGATTTTATTAATCCGCATCGTTATCCCATCGGCATTGAGTACGTTATTGTGAACGGACGTGCTGTTGTTGCTGCAGGTAAAGTGACAGGAGTAGGGCCAGGGAAAGTGCTGAGAAAAAATAATAACATTTTTTAATACAAACATTTATTAAAAGGGGGAGATTGTTTATGGCTGGAGCTGGTGACTTCAATATTTGGTGGGGACTTTTGGGATTAGCACCGCTTATTATCTATCTGATTCTCGTTTTTAGAGATATGGATCCTTTGCCTGCGACATTAATAGCTGTTATTTTCGGTGCTTTTATGACGGGGCAAAACCTTATTTCCATGGGTAATGTACTTGCAAAAGCAATGGGGTCTTTCTTAGCGCTTGTAGGCCTGATCATTATGTTGGGCAGAGGTCTTGGCGAAGTATTGACAGAAACAAAAGCAAGCCATACAATCGTCCACAAGATTATTTATGGTATTGGTATAGATACTGAGAAGAAAGCTATGCTTGGTATTATGCTCTCCTGCATAGTTGTTGTTGGGCTATTGGGAACGATGGCCGGAGGCAATGCCATTCTGGCACCGATAGTAGTACCGATTGCAGCCGCAGTTGGCTTAACGAAAAGTGTAGTTGGCATAATGTTTCAGGCTGCTGCTGAAGAAGCGCTTATCATAGGACCTTTTACACCGCCGATGGTAACGGTAATGGGCCTCTTGCATATGAGCTATATTGACGTATTGCTTGAGATTGCTTTGCCTATTGCCTTGGTTACCTGGATTTGCACATGGTTCATGATTCAGCGTATACAAAAAGAAACAAAGGGCAAATATGATTACGAAGAAGAACGCAGAGCTGGACTTGCCCAGTTTACGCCAACCCGTGAGAGTATCAGGGCAACTTATACTTTTTTAACTTTGTTCTTGGCTGCCATAATTTATGGCATTGTTGTTAAAGCGGGAACTAATTTTGTTATCGTTATTATGATTCTTCTTGCCTTGGCTACGGGTTACGCTGGTGGCTTAAAAACAGACAAGATTTTTAAGCTTATTGTCAAAGGTATGGCAGGCAATGTTGGCTTGTTCCTGTTGTTTTTGCTGTTGGAGCCTTTTATTAGTTTTGTTGAGCAGGCGGGTGGGTTTAAAGCGATATCAATTTTGTTGATGCCATTGATAGAAATCGGCGGCAAAGCTGCTGTTGTTATTTCTGGCGGACTTTTGGGTGCCTTTGGTATAAGCGGTGCAACCGTTGCTGAACTGAAGATGCTTGATGCTATGTTCCAGCCATCTGTAATAAAGTATGGTGTATCAATAGCTGCCTGGGGTGTTGCAATGGTCGTTGCTACTCGTGTTACTAACTTTATTTATCCAGGGTCAAATATGATAAGTTCTATGGGATATGCAGAATCAACGGATATGAAGTCGATGATTAAGAACGGTGTTGTTATAGCCGCAGCGCAAACAATTTTCCTCATTATTTACGCTTATAGTTTTGCCTAACTTCTTATTGCTAAAAGGACTCCAAACCTCGAACGAGGTTTGGAGTCCTTTTCTGTATATCTTATGTATTTTTTATGGGACAGAGCTAATCGCTATATTTTTGGGCATTAGAATAGAGTTCTGTTATTTCGGCCTTTGAAGATAGTTTTTCTAAAGCATAAGCGATGATGATTATACCGGGTATATTTATGAGTAAGCGTGTTATTGCAAAGGGAGCGCCTAAGGAAGCAAGCTCAAAAAGGAACATAGGTATTTTGGTTGTTGACCAGGCACCAATGAAAATAAGAATATTGCTGAATCTTGCACCTTTTTTCATTAAGACGGCGGCAACAGGAAAAGCACCATACAGAGGACCGCTGGCAGCTGAACCGAGGAAAAAGGCAAGCAAGATTCCTTTAACGCCAGAATCAGGACCAAGATGTTTCACCATGGTTTCTTTTGGAATCCAGACATCAAGCAGGCCAAGTAGTATGAAGATGGGTGGAATCACCAGCAGCATTTCTTTAAATGAATAAGCAGTAATGGTTAATACCTTGAGACCAAGCGTATAGTTGTAAATCAGTAAGAGAATAAACAGAGAACTTACCGAGACGAAAGCTTTGTATCTTACGAAAATCTTTTTCATAGATTTGGTACCACCATTCCTATTGTATATGCTACTAAAAATGAGAAAAGAAAAGCAAAGGCATTCCTGTAAATTGCCAGTTTTAATCCAAAATATTTTTGTTCAATTGGCAGAGTGACAATTCCGACCATCATAAGGGTGGAAATAAAAGCGCCCAATTGCATGTAGCCTGCTCCGCCTTGCAGCAATAAGGCTGCTGTCGGAAAAGCTACAAAACCAGGAATCAAAGTAACTGCACCTATAAGAGCCGCCAATATTACGCCTGTCCAGCCTGACTCGCTCCCTATAACCTGAGCGATAAAAACAGACTCAACGACGGCCAGCAGGAAACTTACGAGTGCAATTACGACAAGGAATTCTGGCAGGATGTTTTCAAAAGCTTTCCAGGCCTTTTTCAAAGCTTGTTTTGTTTTTGTCTTATTTTTGAAAAATGAAATACTTAGTAGTGACAGAGCAATAATGTATAATGCATAATCCATGTTTAGCGCACCTCGTAAAATAAATTTGTAGTATAATAATATAACCGTTATTGACATATGTCAATAACGGTTATATTATTATACGTAATAAATACTAAAATCGTTAAAAACAAAAGAGGCGAACAGGAGATGATGGGAAATGGTTAGACCTCGAAAATGCAGAAGGGTATGCGGTTTGCCAGGAATCAATAACTTTGGACCTTTAAATGCTGAGGAAAGAGAAACGCTGGTTGTTATTATGACAGTTGAAGAATATGAAACCATCAGATTAATTGATATGGAAGGCAAAACCCAGCAGGAATGTGCAGAAGTAATGGGGGTAGCAAGGACAACTGTGCAAAGTATTTATGACAGTGCTAGGAAGAAACTTGCTGATGCGTTGGTAAACGGTAAACAGCTTCGTATTGAAGGCGGCAATTATGAATTATGCGGTGGCCGTCATGCGAATTGTAATCATTGGCAGGAATGTCCCAAAAAGGCAAACGGTTTTGAGCCAAGAAGATGTCAAAGGAGAAATAAAGGAGGTCAGGAAGATGAAAATTGCGATACCGGTAGATGATAATAGAGTCACAATGTGTATTTCTTTTGGCAGGACACCTTTATTCCTGCTATTAGATACGGAAACAGGCGAAAAAGAGTATCTGGATAATAGTGCTGCTGCCAGCCAAGGCGGTGCAGGCATAAAGGCAGCACAAATTCTTGTTGACCACGGTACTAAAGTTTTGCTTACTCCACGGTGCGGCGAGAATGCTTCTGCGGTTCTCAAAGCAGCAGATATTGAGTTGTATAAAACAAGCGGCGACTCGGTGGAGGAAAATTTAAGAGCTTTTAAAGCCGGGGAATTGCCGGAACTGAACGACATTCATCCTGGATTCCACAATCATGGAGGAAAGTAAAATGAAGATAGCGGTATTGAGCGGTAAGGGCGGTACCGGTAAAACCTTGGTTTCGGTGAACCTTGCCGTAGCAGCAGTTGATGCTGCTTATGTTGACTGCGATGTTGAGGAACCCAATGGTCATCTTTTTCTTAAACCCCAGGAATTGGAAACTACGCAGGTTACGGTACCTGTGCCTGAAGTGGATGAAGTTTTGTGCAATGGCTGTCGCGTTTGCGTGGATTTTTGCAAATTTAACGCCTTGGCGTTTATTAAGAACAAGCCGGTTTTATTTCCGGAAGTTTGTCATTCCTGCGGCGGCTGCGTTAAATTGTGCCCACAGAAAGCAATGACGGAAAAAGCCAAAGAAGTTGGCTATGCCGAGAAAGGTTTATCAGGGAGCATACGTTTTTACGGTGGAACAATGAAAACGGGTGAAACTTCCGGGGTGCCGATTTTGCGGGAACTTTTCCAGATGAGCAAAGAGGAAGAAGAACTAAGCATTTTTGATTGTCCTCCGGGCAGTGCTTGTATGGTCATGGAGAGCATCAAGGATGCGGATTATTGCATTTTGGTTGCTGAACCTACTATTTTTGGCAGTCACAATCTCAGCCTTGTTCATGAATTGGTGAAGGTTTTCAAAAAACCTTTTGGAGTAGTGCTTAATAAGTGTACGAAAGGAGAAAATCCATCGGAAACTTTTTGCTTCAAACATGGCATTACTATTCTTGGTAAAATTCCGTTTGATTACAAACTGGGTGCTTTAAATTCGGAAGGACTTATTGTTGCTGAAGAATTACCAGAGTATAGGGATTTGTTCACACGCCTTCTCGGCAGGATCAAAGATGAGGTGACGCTATGCGGCAATTGTTGATTTTGAGCGGTAAGGGCGGTACAGGTAAAACTACTATCGCCAGTGCTTTTATTAAGCTGGTCAAGGCGAAGGCTTTTGCAGATTGTGACGTGGATGCGCCTAACCTGCATTTAATTATGAACCAGCTAGGCGAGCCTAAGCGCTCTGATTATTACGGTCTTCCTAAGGCCGCCATCGCTGAGAACAGTTGTATCGGATGTGGTTCCTGTTTTGAAAACTGCCGATTTGAAGCAATTGTGGCGAAAGGCGGCAAATATGAAGTCAATCATTTTGCCTGCGAAGGCTGCAGTGTTTGTGAGGCTTTGTGCCCAGTAAAGGCAATCAGCATGGTTCCTGCTCTAGCAGGTAAATTGATGCTTTATAAAGAGGATGAGAGTATTTTTTCTACAGCTCAGCTAAAAATGGGTAGCGGGACTTCAGGCATGTTGGTTACCTGCGTTAAAAATCAAATGAAAGATGCTGCTTATCCTGATACCGAACTGGCCATTATTGACGGTTCTCCTGGTATTGGCTGTCCGGTTATAGCTTCCATGAGCGGCGTTGATATGGTTCTGATTGTGGCGGAACCTTCTGTTTCAGGAATCAGTGATATGGAACGCATAGTTAAAACGGCCCGTCAGTTTGGTGTAAAGATGGCAGTTTGCGTAAATAAGTATGATACAAATCTTGCGAATACCAAAAAAATCGAAGAATACTGCCGAAAAGAAAAACTGTTTTTCGCAGGAGTAGTACCGTTTGACACCAATGCAGGCAAAGCAATTAATGCAGGTTTAAGTGTAATTGACGTTAAGTGTCAGGCACAGGAAGCAGTATTGGAGTTGTTTGACACTACAATGAAATTATTTAGAGCCATCTGATTTCAAGTGAAATTATTGTTGGGCAAGGAGGTAAGTGATGGTAATCAAAGTTTTGGTAGAAAACAGGACAAGTGCACCTGAACTTGGCTGTGAACATGGCTTGAGTCTTTATATTGAGACACACAAGCACAAGATATTGTTTGACATGGGTGGAAGTACTATTTTTTTAGAAAATGCCAAAAAAATGGGCGTAGATTTATCGCTTGTGGACATCGCCATTCTTTCTCATGGTCATTCAGATCATGGAGGTGGTCTGCCGGTTTTCCAGGATTTTAATAAAAGGGCGAAAATCTATGTTCATGAGAAAGCAGTTGAAGGTCACTATGCACGCCGCAGCAGTGATAAAATCGCAGCAATTGGTATTTCGACACAAGTTATGGATGAATCAAAAGTCGTGTGCACTAAAGGAGACTGGCAGGTGGACGATGGTATTTTGCTTTTTTCGACCATAGACAAGAATCGTCTTTGCTCCGCAGCAAATAACGTACTTTTAATCAAACAGGACAATCAATATATCAAAGATTCTTTTGAACATGAACAAAATTTGCTGTTAAACGAAAATGGTAAAAAAATTTTGGTAACTGGTTGCGCCCATCGCGGCATAGTTAATATTTTGGAGAGAGCAATGGAATTGGCAGGCGGATCTTTGGATGTTGTTATCGGTGGTTTTCATTTATCGAACCCTAGCACTGGTGAATGTGAAACTGAGGAAACGATTGCTGGCGTTGCCGAATATCTTAATTCTTTTGCGACAAAATACTATACGTTCCATTGCACTGGTATGGAAGCCTACAAAAAACTTAAAGTCTTGTTGGGAGACCAAATCAGTTATTTGGAAACCGGCAATAAGCTGGAAATTTAAATAAAATATAAAAAGACAGGGGATAATTAAAGATGAAAATTGCAGTAGCAAGCGAAGGTAAAATGGTGACAGAGCATTTCGGACATTGTGAAGGATTTATTGTTTTTGATACTGATAAAGGTGCGATTGTTCAAGAGGAAATGGTGCCAAATCCTGGTCATAGACCTGGTTTTCTGCCGAACTTTTTGGCAGATCGCGGCGTTGAGGTTATAATCAGCGGCGGTATGGGCGGCGGCGCAATTGATATATTTAATGAAAGAGGCGTTGAAGTAATTGTAGGGGCATCAGGGCTGGCCGATGTTGCAGTAGAGAACTATTTAAAAGGTGAACTAAAGACAACCGGTTCGGTTTGTCATGAGCATGCTCATCATAATGAGTGCGGAAAATAATTGTAAATAAATTTTTGAGGTATTGATTTATATTGAGTTTAGGTATAACATAAGCGTATAATCGTTTAAGCGATTATACGCTTATGTTTTTGAAAGGAGATATGAGAAGTTGTACAACCTGGAAGAAATTTTAAAAGCATTATCTGATGAGACGCGCCTGCGAATAATTAATTTGCTGTACGAAGGTGAATTATGTGTTTGTGACGTAATAGAGGTTTTGCAGGTTTCGCAGGCCAAGGCTTCCCGGCATTTGATTTATCTTAAGAATGCAGGGCTTGCCAAGGACCGAAAACAAGCACAATGGGCATATTATTCCCTGTCAAAAGACGAGAGTTTAAAGTTCATTGATAGTTTGGTTTATGATAATCTCCGTAAACTGGAAGTTTATAATACCGATTTAGATAACCTCAAGGAATGGCTCAGCAGGAAGACGCAAACCTGTACTGGCAATTGCAGCAAGAAAGAGGTGTGAAGATGTCTGATAAGATTGCAAAAAGTTGCTGCAGTTGTGGAAGCAGCTGCTGCGAGCCTCAACAAGAAAAAAAGAGAGTAGTGATTGATTTTTTGTATCTTGATTTGAGTGTCTGTGAACGTTGTCAGAGTACCGAGAGCAATCTGGATAGTGCACTGGCAGAAGTGGCAGCAGTACTGAAATCAGCTGGTTATGAGTTAGAAGTAAACAAAATGAATATTACGTCGCCGGAGCTTGCGATAAAATACAAATTCTTAAGTTCACCGACGATACGTGTGAATGGCAAGGATATTCAGATGGAAGTACGAGAAACTATTTGCGGGGATTGCGGCGATCTTTGCGGCAGCGAAACCGAATGCCGTTCCTGGATTTATGAGGGCGCAGAGTATTCTGAACCGCCCAAAGCTATGATTATTGAAGCAATCTTGAAAGAAGTCTTTGGTGGCGCTGCAAAGCCGACAGCTCAAGAAGCCTATGTGTTGCCGAAAAATCTGGAAACTTTTTTTGCAGGCATAACTTTTAAGAAGAAATAGACAGAGCAGTAGTTGCAATGGGAGAGATAAGAAAATGAAAAAAGAACAAGTAGAAGGTATTGGTTTTTTTGAAAAATATTTATCAATCTGGGTTCTTATTTGTATGGTAATAGGAGTTTTGGTAGGTGTTTATTTGCCGGGGATTCCAAAACTTTTAAGCAGATTTGAATACGCTAACGTATCAGTTCCTGTGGCTATTTTGATATGGTTAATGATATACCCCATGATGCTGAAGATTGATTTTGAAAGTATTAAACAGGTTGGACAAAATCCGCGGGGATTGATTGTAACCTGGGTCACGAATTGGTTGATAAAACCGTTCACAATGTACGGCATTGCGGCTTTCTTTCTATATGTGGTATTTGGCAATATAATTCCGGCTGATATGGCCAAAGAGTATTTGGCGGGGGCTGTTTTGTTGGGTGCTGCACCATGCACGGCTATGGTTTTTGTCTGGAGTAATTTAACTAAGGGAAATCCGGCTTATACATTAGTGCAGGTAGCAACAAACGATTTGATTATTTTAGCCGCCTTTGTGCCGATCGTAGCATTTCTTTTGGGGATCAATGATATCACAATACCTTGGAATACACTTTTTTTATCAGTGGTTTTGTTTGTTGTAATACCTCTTACGGCTGGCTGGATGTCCAGAAGAATAATTACAAAAAATAGAGGCTTGGACTATTTTGAAAATACCTTTATAGGCAAATTTAACAATGTCACAGTGATTGGACTTTTGCTAACGTTAATCATAATATTTTCTTTCCAAGGTAAAACGATTGTAGATAACCCAATCAACATACTGCTTATTGCCGTTCCGCTCACAATACAGACGTTTTTGGTTTTCTTTATTGCATATGGCTGGTCTAAGTTGTGGAAACTGCCTCACGATGTCGCAGCACCTGCGGGGATGATCGGTGCCTCGAATTTCTTTGAACTTGCCGTAGCCGTTGCAATATCCTTATTCGGACTGCAATCAGGCGCAACATTAGCGACTGTTGTGGGGGTATTAACTGAGGTGCCGGTAATGCTTACTCTTGTTAAAATTGCCAACAATACAAAGAAATACTTTCCGGAAGCTAAATGATGAATGACAGAGGAGCACTGAACCATGAATAAAAATCGACCAAAAGTTGCCTTTGTTTGTGTACATAATTCCTGCCGCTCCCAAATGGCGGAAGCAATTGCTAAGATTCTCGCCCCTGATGTATTTGAAGCTTATTCAGCCGGTACTGAGACGAAACCAAAGATTAATCAGGATGCCGTCATGACTATTAAAGAATTATATGGCTTTGATATGAACTTGACGCAGCATTCCAAGTTGCTGCAAGAATTACCTCAGATAGATATTCTCGTCACGATGGGCTGCAATGTTGAGTGTCCCTATGTTCCTTGTAAATTCAGGGAAGATTGGGGACTCGAAGATCCAAGCGGCAAAGATAAAGAGGTTTTTTTGCAAACCGCGGCACTCATCAAGGAAAAGGTGCTGGACTTAAAGAAACGTATTGCAAGCGAAAAATAAGAGTAAATTATTACTCAGGTACTAAGGAGATTAACTAATGAATATTTTTGATTTTTTCAACAATCAATTGTTAAAAATGGAATGGCTGTCGAATTTAGTAAGATATTTGGTGGAAAACGTGTTTGGACTCAGCATGGCTGAGCGGTTAGGCGGCAGTCTGCACTTTTTCATCTATGATGTTATCAAGATTTTGATTTTACTGTCTGTTTTGATTTTTTTGATTTCTTATGTACAAAGTTATTTTCCGCCTGAACGGACCAAGAAGATTTTAGGCAGGTTTAATGGTTTGACAGGCAACGTGTTAGCGGCTCTTTTGGGGACTGTGACACCTTTTTGTTCCTGTTCTTCCATTCCGCTTTTTATCGGCTTTACAAGTGCCGGATTACCATTAAGTGTTACTTTTTCCTTCCTGATTTCTTCGCCCTTAGTTGACTTGGCTTCGATAATCTTGCTGGCCAGCGTCTTCAACTGGAAAATAGCTATTGCCTATGTTGTTGTAGGTTTGGTGCTTGCTGTTTTAGGTGGTACTATTATAGGAAAGATGGAAATGGAAAAATATGTTGAGCCGTTTGTTTATGGCAACAAACCGGTGGGTGATGTTTATGAGCCGGAAGAAATGACCAAGAAGGAACGCAGAGATTATGCAGTATCCCAGGCACTTGAGATAGTAAAAAGAGTCTGGCGGTATGTTTTAATCGGGGTTGGCATCGGTGCCTTAATTCACAACTGGATTCCGGAATCTATTATTGCTGCAGTTCTTGGACAGGATAAATGGTATTCAGTCTTGGTTGCTACGCTTGTCGGTGTTCCGATGTATGCTGATATTTTTGGTACGTTGCCGATTGCGGAAGCTTTGGCGGCAAAAGGCGTAGGATTGGGTACTGTTTTAGCTTTCATGATGGGAGTAACAGCTCTTTCGTTACCGTCTCTGATTATGTTGGAAAAAGTTGTCAAGACAAAATTATTAGCAACTTTTTTTGGTATAGTGACTTTGGGTATTATCATCATCGGCTATTTTTTCAATGCCGTTACCGGTTTTTTTCTCTAGTTAATAATCAGCTTTAGCTGATATTATTACTGCTTGTGCATATAAATAAACAAGCAGTATTTAATTCATAATTTTAGGAGGAGTTATTAATGAAAATTAAGATTTTAGGTTCTGGTTGTGCCAATTGTGTTACTTTGGCGGAAAACACAAAGAAAGCCCTCGCTGAAGTAGGTGCTGAGGCAGAAATTGAAAAGGTGACAGATTTTGCGGAAATCGCCAAATATGGCGTTATGTCTACGCCTGGATTAGTTATCGATGAAAAGGTGGTTTCTTACGGCAAGGTGTTGAAACCGCAGGATATTGTTAAGATTATTGAAAAGAATAAATAAGCGTTCTAAAAAGTTGCTGCACTTCACAAAGTGCAGCAACTTTTTTTATGTAATGAAATATTTACAATACCTTAATATGGTTTTTACAAATATATGGTAAATTGAATTTGTGAAAGAGTATTTAGAATGTTATGCATGTCAATACAACGGATCTTTAAGAAAAGGCGGATGATCTTATGAAATATTATGTCCTTGATACCAACGTACTGCTACATAGCCCTAATTCTCTCTTTTTATTTAATGAGCATTTTGTAATTTTACCTGAGGTTGTGCTGGAAGAACTTGACCGGTTCAAAACAGAAGCTAATGAGCGTGGAGCTAATAGCAGGCAAGTCATTCGCAACATTGATGCGTTAATGTCCAAAGGCAGCTTACTTGAAGGAATCAAGGTTAATGATGAAGGCGGCATACTGAAAGTTGAAACTAATCATCTGCAGACGGAAATGCCTGCCAATTGGGAGAAAACAAAAGCGGATAACCGCATTTTACAAGTGTGCAAAGGCTTGGATGAGGATAATCATAATGTTGTTTTAGTCAGTCGTGATACTAATTTGCGTGTTAAGGCCAGCATTTTGGGCATCAAGGCAGAGGATTTTCGGAATGATAAGGTTAATGATGTTGATAAGCAATATACAGGCCGTGCCGTTGCTTATACAGATTCTGCCATTCTTGACCAATTTTATCTTAATGATACAGAAACTATTAACCCGGATACGCTGACCATGTTCGATGAAGAAAAAAATTCGCTGGTTCCTGCTTCTTTAAGCATGAACCAGTTTTTATTAATAAAATCAAACAATAATGAAAAGCATACGGCCCTTGGTCGTTTTGACGGGGAAAAAGTTGTGCGCCTTCGGCACCACAGGCAAAATCCTTTTGGGATTGTGCCTCGTAATGTCGGACAGATTTTCATGCAGGAGTGCCTGATGATGAGCGCGGAAGAAGCACCGCTCGTAATATTCAAAGGACCAGCGGGAACGGCTAAAACACTCTACTCTTTAGGGGTAGGTTTATATAAGATGATGGAATGCCGCTCTTTGGAGTACCATCATCTCTTAATTTGTCGTCCGAACATCCCTATGGATGAAGATATCGGGTTTCTGCCAGGATCCGAAGCGGAGAAAATAAGTCCTTTTATGCGCGGCATCCGTGATAATCTGTTTACCCTTATGAGCAGCAATAACAGTGACGAACTAAAAGGCTTGGCGCAAACGGAGGATACAGTACAGATGTTATTTGATAATCGAATTATCCAGACAGAAGCGCTCGCTTTCCAGAGAGGGCGCTCATTACGGAAGTATTGGATGATTTTGGATGAAATGCAGAATTCTACGCCGCGTCAGGCAAAAGGTGTCATTACCAGGCCGGGACTGGGAACTAAAATTATCATTATTGGTGATCCAGCGCAAATTGATCACCCTTATCTGGATAGCCGCTCTAATGGCTTGGTCTACGCTAGTGAAAGAATGCGTGGCTCGAAGCTGTGTTTCCAGGTTACATTGCAGCATGATGAGTGCGAACGCTCGCCATTGGCTTCAGAGGCTGCCATAAGATTATAAAAGTAGCAATTTAATATTGATACAAATGAATTTATTCGATGCTAAGGAGGTTGGTGCCATGAAGAAAAAAATCTTGATCGTAGCGGCCTCAATAGGCTCAGGTCACATGCAGGCTGCCAAAGCGGTCGGTGATGAATATCTTCGTAAAAATCCTGATGTAAGCATTCATATTGTTGATTTCATGGATCAGGATAGTTCTTTGGGACATATTATCAAAGAGACATATCTGAGCATGCTTGACTATCTTCCTAATGCTTATGACCTGTTATACCGTTATTCGCAGGAACCGCGCTATGGCAGCAATGTAAAAAGTCTGCTGGCGTTGGTTATGAAAAAACGTATGCGAAAACTGTGCCAGAAATACCAGCCGGATTTGTTGGTTTTCACACATCCTTTTCCCTGCTGCGCTGCCGCTTATCTTAAGACTAAAAGACAGATTACTACACCGCTAGCGGCAGTAATAACTGACTTTTCTTTTCACCAGGTGTGGCTGCATCCGGCAGTAGATTTCTATTTTGTTGCCAATGAAGAAACCAAAGAAGACCTCCTGCATAATGGGATTTCTGCATACCGTGTTTATGTAACTGGCATACCTATTGCAACTAAATTTGCCGAAGACCGTATTCGAGAAACATCGAAAATACCAACAATACTGGTAATGGGCGGGGGATTTGGGTTGGGCGCATTGGAAGAAACTGTCAACCGGCTGTTATATGCAGAACGACAAATGATGGTCATTATTTTGACTGGTAACAATAATGCTTTGCTGAAAAGGATCATGTGCATGAAGCATGATACGCAGCATCAACTTTCAGCGATTGGTTACACGGAAAGGGTACACGAAATTATGGCAGCAGCAACCCTTTTAATTACTAAACCTGGCGGACTTACCTGTAGTGAAGCACTTGCCATGCAATTGCCGATGCTGCTTTTAAAAGCGTTGCCGGGGCAGGAAGAGGAGAACGCAGCTTATCTTACTGAAAAAGGTGTTGCCCTAGAGATCGGCGATTTGTCAGTTTTGGCGAATATCACTGACAGGCTGCTGGCTGAACAGGAGATTTTAGAGCTTATGCGCCGACGTGCTAAAGTTCTGGGCAAAGCTCGCGCAACTGATACTATTACTGATATTTTGCGGGAAAAGTTGGAAGAAACTGCGATAGTTACCTCAGCAATGTGAGCAAAGCGTAAAAGAAAGATTATAGGAGGAGAAAATGCTTGAAACAATAAAAGTAACATCTGTGGAAAGCTGTATCCGCATGATGCTCTCGGCAGCATCCCCTTTGCAGAAAGTATTGGACAAGCCAGGTTTTACACATGAACTTTGCAATAGACAAGCCCTTACTATCCTGAAAAATGATGGACTCGAAAAATATGCGGAGTTGCTGACGCCATTCGAAAATGATCTTAATCTTGGAGTTTACTGGGCAGATAAGGACTGGAAAAATATCAACCACTATTTTGAACCGCATACCCGCAGAGGACTCTGGAACTTTAATAATGCAATCGATACTTTTGAGATGTATTATCAGCAGTCTTTGCAATATTTAAGACAATACGATATTAAAAAAAGTATTTTCTATCTTGGCGCCGCCGCTCATCTGCTGCAGGATTTGTGTGTGCCTCATCATGCCAGGGCAAAGCTTCTGCACGGACACAAAGCCTATGAATTATGGGCGCAGGCTCGCTGTTATGATTACGCTGTGACTAGAAATGGTATCTATCAGGAAGGAGAAGCACCCTCGCTTCTTTCTATAAAAAATGCGGAGATTGCTGCAGATTTTTTTGATTGGGTATGCTATGAAGGCGATGAAATTTTTTACGATAAGGTGACGAACAAATTGCTGCCTTTGGCGCAACGTTCAACTGCAGGTTTATTTCTTAAATATGCCGAGGAAATGCTTAAGCTGACAGCAAACCAAATAAATAACACTGCTTTTAAGTATAGAATTATAAATTAATGATATTTTGCTAGATAAATTAATACATTTTTGAATAAAAGGACTAAAAGTGTGGTAAAGGTATAATTCATACTCTTTTCACATTTTTAGTCCTTTTTTGTCGCAATTTGGAGCTATAATAATAAAACTGCTAGTAAGTGTAGACAGTGTAAGTCATGGAGGTTTTTATGAAACAATTAGATGCTGATTGCATAGTTAATATCATAGGGGGATTATTGCTTGCATGTTTGCTTGTATGCATTCATCTTCTTAAGCCGATGTTTTTTTCTGATCTTTGGCATGTTTTGCTGAACAGGGATATGCATGAAACGATAACCTATATCGATTCTTTTGGTGTTTGGTCGGTAATCTTCAGCTTTTTTCTCGGTGTCCTGGTTAATGCGCTCGGGTTTTTGCCGGCTATTTTCTTTTCAACCGCGAATGCACTGCTGTTTGGCCTAATTCCGGGAATTATTCTTTCCTGGCTGGCTGAAACTGTTGGTGTCATTTTAAGCTTTGTCTTGATGCGGACGATTTTACGCTCGTCGGCTGAAAAGCTTATTGCCAAAAGCCAGAACTTAAAGAAGATAGATGAGCTAAGCGGTGATAATGGCTTTCAAATCATGCTGATGGCAAGGGCAATTCCTTATATTCCATCAGGCCTTATAACGGCTTTTGGCGCAATAAGCAAAATAAGTACACGCGATTATTCGTTTGCAAATCTGCTCGGCAAGCTGCCTTCAACTGCTATTGAGGTTGTGCTACTCTATGATGTTATGACGAGACAGGAGAATGTTGTGCATTTCACAACAGCAGCGGCTTTGGCCATCCTTATTTATATCGGTGTTTGGCGGTATAAAAAACATGAAAGAACATTGGACTGAAAACAGTTTTATCTCTCCAGGAACCACAAGCCGTTGTCATTGAATATTATCACAGTTTTGCCACATATCTTGCATATATAGCGAGTACCGATGCCGCCTCCTTTCAGCGAGGCGGCTTTTCTTATATCCATTACTTTGTCGATATCGAAAACTCTTCCATCTTCCCAAATGATAGAGGTCGGAACGGCTTTGCCACTGGTCTCATGTCTTACATTAACGGCCAGGTCAATTCTGGTCATAATCAACACTTCCTTATTTGAAGAAACTTACAGGATGAATTACATGGTCTTCCTTGGGATTAAAACCTGTCAGCCGGCTGTCCAAGAGGCAGGAGGCACGGAGAAGCGAACCATGGCCGAAACGGCTGCGGATAGCATCTATGGTATGAGCAAGCGATTCCTGCTGCTCACGTTTTTCGTCGATGTTATCGAAAAGCGAAAGCTGTACATTGTCCTTTTCAGTCACAAGACCCAAGGCACGCACGCCTATGCTCCGCAAAGGACGCTGCCAGGAATAATTGGTCAGCAAAAGTTCCATCGCTTTGGTAAGAATCTCCGTGCTAAGATAAGAGGGAGATTTGAGCTGCCCCTGCCGTGTGCAGGAATACAAGAGGTTGTCCCTGAGGTAAATCTGTACGGCTGTACATTTTAGACCGTAGTCTCTTAGCCGGGCCGCTACAGATTCGGCAAGAACGGTAAATACAAGGCGAACATCCTCATTGTTTACTAAGTCCCTTGGACAAGTGGTGCCGTTACCGATAGACTTAACGGCTGTGTGCTCTTCGATTTTACGGACGGGGGCAGTGTCCAGGCCATTGGCAAACAGCCACAATACTTCACCCCATTTACCAAGATTATTGGTAAGGACATTAACGTCGACCTGAGCGACACTTCCTATAGTTGTGAGACCAAAATTGCGTAGCTTCTTAGATGTTGATCTTCCCACATAGAGCAGATCTTCAACCGGCAGAGGCCAGACGATTTCCTGAAAATTTTCATGAGAAATCATTGTTGTAGCATCAGGCTTCTTCATATCAGAACCAAGCTTGGCAAAAATCTTATTGAAGGATACGCCAATGCTGACGGTAATGCCCAGTTCTTCTTTTACACGCTTCCGTATTGTGTCTGCTATCGTCTTGCCGTCACCAAAGATGCGTACAGAACCAGTTACATCCAGCCAACACTCGTCAATGCCGAAGGGTTCCACCTGATCTGTATAATCGTAATAAATCTTACGCGCCAGACGTGAGAAACGGAGGTACTTGGCAAAATCCGGGGATACTGTTATGAGACTGGGCGCTTTCAGTTTTGCTTCCCAGATTGCTTCACCAGTTTTGACACCCAATTTTTTGGCAATCATATTTTTGGCCAGAATAATGCCGTGGCGATTCTCCGGGTCGCCTGCTACGGCTACGGGCAGGTTCCGCAGTTCCGGCCGGTACAGGCATTCTACCGAGGCATAGAAATTATTTAAATCAACATGCAGGATTGTCCTCATCTCATCACCACCAATACAAACATATGTTCGCTATAAGTATAGCGTAAAAATACCTTAGTGGCAAGACGATAATTTAAGTTGCCGATAAAAGGGACAAACGTGAATTAGTGGCAGGAATGTGGATAAGAATGCAGAATAGTAGATAAAGTTAATGTTATTTGAAAGAAAAGCAACTTTCGAATCAAAAAGCATTTCTCATTAATGTATTTTAATGTATTTTTATGCAGCGATTGCAATATTTTTTTAATATACAAGCAGATAATTGCCTGAGGAGACAAAAAATGGACCAAACCCCATCACATAAGAGAGAGACCCAAGGGATTTTTTCTACCGTTATGCCTAAAAGCGGGCATGCCAAGATTTTAACCATTGCTTCCCTATTCTTTATGTTTGTTTTAAGTGGTTTTTATCTCCGCTTTGCTTGGAACAGATACCAGGATGAAGCGGCTGCTGAAGCTATCATGTTGGTGCAATCGTTGCAATCTGTTTTATATCCTGAAGATATTGGCAAACTATCAGGTGACGCAGACGATTTGGCAAAACCTGAATATAGTATGCTGAAGAACGGCCTGACGCGACTGACTGCGGTAAAGAATCCCATTAAATTTGCTTATCTTATGGGTGAACGTAATGGCGATATTATTTTTCTGTTGGATTCAGAATCCCCGGAATCGCCGGATTATTCGCCGCCGGGGCAAGTATATACAGAAGCTAATGCAACTATTTGGGAAACTTTTGCATCAGGCAAAGCGGTGCTGGATGCTCCCACGCCAGATCGCTGGGGAACTTGGATCAGTGCGCTTGTACCGATTAAAAATCCGGTAGACGGCAGGGTAATTGCTGTTCTTGGGCTTGATTATGAAGCGTCAGAATGGTATGCACACTTGTGGAAGCAGATGATTCCAGACGTGACTATTGTTTTGTGCGTCCTCATCATATTTTTTGTTTTGCTTTATACATGGGGGCAAAATGTTGTTCTCAAATCCCTAGGTGAAAAACTTGCCTATAGCGAAGCGCTGTATCGTAATGTTTTTGATCAGTCGCCGATTGGCATAGCAATTGTAGATGACAAAAAGCCTACATCTGAATCAGAACTCGGACAACCTAATATAAACCCCATGTTCGAACAAATTATAGGCAGGAAAAGTCACGAATTAAAAAATATTGATTGGCCAGAGATTACACACCCGGAAGACCTCAAGGTGGAGCTCGGTCTGTTTGAACAGTTTAAAAACAACCAGCTTGATGGTTATTCTATGGAAAAAAGATTGTTGCGGCCGGACGGCTCAATTGTCTGGACACATATAAAGGTATCTCAGTTATCAGGTATACCAGATAAAAATTCGATGTATATATGTTTGCTTGAAGACATATCGTCACGTAAAGTGACGGAAGAGTCCTTAAAGGAAAGTGAACGCAGTAAATCCGTGTTGCTTTCCAATCTTCCCGGTTTGGCTTACAGATGCAATTATGACCGCGAGTGGACGATGCAATACGTATCTGCAGGTTGTTTCGCCTTAACAGGTTATTTGCCAGAAAACCTTTTGCACAACAAAGATATATCCTATAATAACTTGATATCACCCGGCTATAGTGATACTCTCTGGCAAGAATGGAAACACGTCCTTGCCAAGAGGTTGCCATTTAAACAAGAATACGAGATTACAACTGCTAACGGCGAGAAAAAATGGGTCCTTGAAATGGGAGAAGGTATTTTTGATGAACAAGGGCAAGTAATAGCCTTAGAGGGAATTGTATTCGATATATCAAAACGGAAAAAATATGAAAATTTGCTTGTATATAATCATGAGCACGACAGATGGACCGGTTTATTTAATCGTTACTATTTAGAAAATTTGCTGGCCGGCGATAATCAGCAGGATATTGTTAATAAAAGGGCTCTTGTCGGCATCAATTTGAGCCATGCCCAGGTATTAACGAAAGTTTATGGCTTTCAATATACGCAGAACCTGATTAAAGAAACGGCCGAGCTGCTTAGCCGATACTGCACTGAAAAGCACCTGTTATTTCATACTTTTATAGATCGCTTTGTTTTTTATTTGGGTGACTATGAAGATAAAAACGAATTATATCAATTTTGTAAAACGATGGAAGATATCTTGGAACCATTGCTCAGGTCCGAAAGAGTGAATGCAGGAATCGGGGTTATCGAAATTGAGCCGGGAAATAAGCTGGATGCTGATTTGCTTCTAAAAAAACTGCTGATTGCTTCGGAAAAAGCTTTCGATATGTCTGACAAAAACTTCGGTATTTGCTTTTATGATGCAGACATGGAAGCAAAGATAATGCGAGAGGAAGAAATAAAACGCGAACTTGTTAAAATAGCCGACGACAAAAGTAATAAAGCAATGTTTTTGCTGTATCAGCCAATTCTGGATCTCAAATCAAATAAGATTTGTGCTTTTGAGGCTTTAGCCAGATTAAAAAGTGAAAAGTTTGGCATGGTATCGCCCTTGGAATTTATACCCATAGCTGAGAAAACAAAACTAATTATTCCGCTTGGGCAAAGGATAATAATTGAGGCCTTGCAATTCCTTAATACACTAAAAAGGAATGGATTCAGTTCGCTTAATATTTCAATCAATGTTTCGGCTATTCAACTGTTAGAAGCGGATTTCGTAGACAATTTGCTTAAATCAATTCATGAAATGGGAGTTGCGCCTGAGAGAATAGGTCTGGAACTGACCGAATCAATTTTTTCTTCTAATTATGAAGAAATCAACAAAACCATCGGTAGACTTAGAGAAAGAGGAATCCACATAGCCATAGATGATTTTGGCACAGGCTATTCTTCATTTGCCCGGGAAAGAGAACTAAATATTGATTGTCTGAAGATTGATAAGCATTTCATAGATAAATTGCTGGAAATTCATCCGGAAGAAGCCATAACCAGTGATATTATCTCCATGGCGCACAAAATGGGTCATTGCGCAATTGCCGAAGGTGTCGAATATGAGACACAAAAACAATATTTGCTTGCTAACGGTTGTGACAAAATCCAAGGGTATCTGATAGGCAAACCGTCAGATGAAGAAGAAGCAATCAAACTGCTTAAAAAGTATAATCAGTGATTGTGATAGCTGCATTAGACTGAAGAAACAAAACGGAGAGTAATAAAATCTTTGTGCAGAGGAGGGGAAAAAGGGTGCCTACCATTAAACAATCGGATAAAAGTTTCTATATCGGTGATTCCGAAAAGGAGCCGCTAGCGGAGATAGTATTCGCTTATGAAGGCGAAGATGTTATCGAAATTCAACATACAAATGTATCGGAGACGCTTAAAGGACAAAGTGTCGGGAAAAAACTCGTGCAAAGAGTTGCAGAATTTGCCAGGGAGAAAAAGAAAAAAGTCGTGCCTCTGTGTCCTTTTGCCTATAAAGAAATGATGAAAAACAAAGAGGAATATGCAGATATACTAGCCGAATAGAGGGGGTGTATCATGTCCCAACATCTGCCGGTCAAAGGTAAAAAGCCGATGCTGAAACAGAGGTTGTCACCAATAAATAATATTGCATCAAGTTACGGCATTGGCATCCTGATGCTGGCCGTGTTTGCCGTGCTTGCGTGGGAAACTTTATTCCAGGATACTATGAATTTTTTTGATGATAATATTGTTCGGCTTATTCGTTATTTTGCAAATCCTGTTTTAGATAAGATAATGATTATTATGTCTGACATGGGTTTCGGTAAAAGTTTTGTTGTGATAGCAATGGTTACATTTTTATTGCTTGCTTACCTCAAGCGTTGGCTGGAAGTATATGTTCTGGCTATTTGCTTAGGCGGTAGTTCGCTGTTAGGTATCCTGCTAAAAAATCTGTTTCACCGTACAAGGCCGGAATTATTACCAATGGTGGAGACAACAAGTTTTAGTTTCCCGAGTCTTCATGCATTGATGGCTGTTTGTTTTTACGGAATGGTAGCCTTTTTTATTGCGCGAGCTGTTACCTCCAGGCGCGGAAGACTGGCAGTCACTATATTTGCCGTTGTTCTGATTACGGCAATTGGCATAAGCCGTATCTACCTGGGGGCTCATTATCCAACAGACGTGATAGCAGGGTACACTATCGGTTCTGCGTGGTTGGTGTTTTGCACATCGTTGTTGAATTTAAAATCATAATAATTAGCAGGCAGATTCAAGGCTTACAGATATGCGTTTAGTAGCAGATGAGACGGTGGTAACGCAGAATATTAAGCTGATAAAGGAGATTTGCATCATGAGCAGTTGTTTGTTGATAGTAAATCCATCATCAGGAAAAGAAAGAGCAAAGGAATATGTCCCTAGAATGAAGCAGCAACTCGAACGGCTTTTTGATGAGGTTGAAGTAAAAGAGACACAAAAAGCCTATGATGCCACAGCCTTTGCCAAACAAGCCGACGAGGAAGGAAAGACTGCGGTTTTTTGCATGGGCGGCGACGGCACTTTAAACGAGACCATTAATGGTCTGGCTCAGGCACACAGGCCGATAAATTTTGGTTTTGTTCCTTTTGGGACGGCTAATGATCTGGCCAGGGCACTAAAGATTCCGCTCGATCCCGGCAAAGCCATCGATTTATTGCCAAGCGCCAGAACGGTGGCTATCGATCTTGGTAAAATAAACGATAGATATTTCATCAACATTATGGCTGCCGGGGCTTTGCCCAAAGCTTGTGAAGAGGTATCTACAGAAGAGAAAACCATGTTCGGCGTCCTAGCCTACTTCATCAAGGGGATCCAGGCACATGTTAATCAACGTGTTTATACCTTCAAGATTGAAACCGATGTGGGCGATTTTATCCAGGAATCCTCATTGCTGGCAGCTGTGCTTACCAACTCTATCGGCAGTTTTGAAACAGCGATGCCGGGAGCCAAAGTTAATGATGGCAAAATACATTTAGTTGTTTTCAAAGATTTAAATATGTTAGATACCGTAAAAATTGCGTCGCAGATTATTATCGGCAATATTGATTACTCCAAGTTCGCCTCTGTGCATGACATCCAAAAAGCCAGAATCTCCCTTATCGGTGACGAAAAATTATCAACCACGGTGGACGGGGAAAAAGGGCCGGATTTTCCGTTGGAAATTGAAGTTTTGCCTTCCTTCCTGAAGGTGTATGTCCCTAAAGCTGAAGATGACGAATAACAAAAAAATCTATTATACCTCTAATTTTCTGGCGTAAGGTTGTTTAAGCCTTATCTTGCCAAGAAAATCAAGTAGTGGTAGAATATCAATGTTACCAACGCTACTATAGCTCAGCTGGTAGAGCATCTCATTCGTAATGAGAGGGTCGTAGGTTCGAATCCTATTAGTAGCTCCAAGTAAAAATTACCGCCAAGACTTAGTCTTGGCGGTTTTTTTATTTGGAGTTGACCACGTACGAACTCAGGCAGGTGGCAAACAGGAAAGGCACTTGTTTAAATTTTCTGAACATTATATAATCAAAGAAAAACATCCTTTTGAAATTGCACATTCAGCAATGCTTACTAAACAAGCGGCAAGAATATTGGCGGGTTGCTTTTGGCTGGGGGTGATTAGTTTGCCTGAGACTGTAAGCAATAATATTGCAAAGAAAACGATTTTCGACGACACGCCAGAGCAGGCGTTTGAGTTTTTGGGTTCTGATCAAAATCGCGGACTAACCGAGGAACAAGTGGCAGAGAGGCTGGAACGCTGGGGGCATAATGAGGTCGCTGAACCGAAGAAAAATAGATGGTTGCAATTTGCGGGTAAATTTTGGAGTTTGTCCGCATGGCTGTTAGAATTGGTCATACTAATTTCCTGGTATTTACAGAAGTACAGCGATGTGATAGTTGTGACCGGTTTGCTCGTAATCAATGGGGTGCTTAGTTTTTTTGAGGAATTGCAAGCAGAACGATCCCTTGATGAATTAAAGGCAAAACTAAGCGTCAATTCCAGAGTACTGCGCTCCGGTGTCTGGAAAGTTATAACAGCACGTGAATTGGTACCAGGGGATGTTCTAAGGGTTCGTTCCGGAGATTTTGTGCCGGCAGACGTCAAAATATTTAGTGGGAAAATAACAGTTGACCACGCCAGCCTGACCGGTGTCCCCGGGCTGGTGAGTCTGGACTGGAAGTCTGTTGCGGCGATTATTAGTTATGCGTTCATTTTCTCTCTTGTAATCAATGATTTTGTTAAGGTGATCCTGCTAAGAAATATGGCAAAGTAACATAATGTTTGATAGTAATCAAACAATGCTTATTGTTAAGTCGATTCCATTTAACCATCGTGGTATTTTAATGGAGATAATAAAAGTGGAGGTGAGCTATTATGGGTCCATTTTGGGGCAGTCGTTGGGATGGTTTCGGACCATTTATGATGTTACCGATGATGTTGTTTTGGCTTCTCATTATAGTAATTGGTATTTTGTTAGTGCGGAAGCTATGGCGTGAGAGCCATGATAATGAAGTGCCTGCTGCATCTAAAACTGCTCTTGATATTTTGAAAGAACGTTACGCTAAGGGAGAAATAAGTAAAGAGGAGTTCGAGCAGATTAAAAAGGACATTGAGTAAGTAGTATTGCAGTAAAAAAGGCACCTTCCGCCATAAAACAACGGATGGTGCCTTTTTATCTATTGAGGGCTAAAAAATTGAACTATTTTAACGCATTACTTGGGTTTCAGGGTCAAGCGCCATACCGCAAGGCGCAACCGGTGATTTTGCCAAAGCCGGTGCTGCTGATTTATAGCCGCCGGTCATATTTTTGACGCGAAAACCATTTTGACTAAGAATTCGTGATGCGATATAGCCGCGCAGACCAACCTGACAGTAGACCAAAATTAATTTTTCCTTATCAAGCTCCGACATCCGTTGTCGCAATTCGTCGACAGGGATATTGAGTGCTCCAGGCAGGTAACCATTAGCAAATTCTGTTTCTGTACGTACATCCAGAAGAATCGTTTCTTCTGGGCTAAAGGAAGCAAGTTGCTCATAGGTGAAGGCATCACATAATCCTGAAATAATATTTTCTGCTACGAAGCCAACCATGTTAACGGGATCCTTAGCTGAAGAATACGGCGGTGCGTAGGCGAGTTCTAATTCTGTAAGATCGCTGACTGTGCCTTTGAGACGTATTACTGTGGCAATTACATCTATGCGCTTGTCGACACCTTCGAGACCAACCGATTGAGCACCCAAAATGCGGCCCGAATCGTCAAACAGCAGTTTGATTGTCAGAGGCTGGGAGCCAGGATAGTAGGTTGCATGGGAATTAGGATGAACGATTGCGACGTGGTAGTTAATGCCAAGTTGTTTCAGCGTGCGCTCATTATTGCCTGTTGAAGCAGCAGTAAGTGAAAAAACTTTTAGAATTGAGGTTCCTTGGCTGCCTTGAAAGCGGCTGGATATGCCGGCTATGTTATCAGCGGCAATTCTGCCCTGTTTATTCGCCGGACCAGCCAAAGGAATAGCCGTAGGCTGACCGCTGATGAAGTCAACGACTTCGATTGCATCACCGACGGCGTAAATGTCTGGCTGAGAGGTTTTCATTTGATCATTTACAATGATATGGCCGCGTCGGCCAAGGGTAATTCCGCTGCCAGCAAGGAAGGCTGTCTCAGGTGCGACGCCAATTGCCAGAATGACAATATCCGTTGCCAGTATTTTGCCGCTCTGCAGAGTAACAGTAATGGTATCCGGTTGTTCTTGGAAACTGGCAACACCGTCACTTAGAAATAAATCTATGCCATTTTCTTTTAGTTCGCGTTCAACCAAAACAGACATATCACTATCAAATGGTGCCAGAACATGCGGCGCCGCTTCAACTACTGATACCTCCAAACCGCGTTCTTTCAAGTTTTCAGCCATTTCTAAGCCGATGAAACCACCGCCAATAACGACAGCTCTACGAGTAGCATCTTGATCAACGAGGGCTTTGATACGGTCGGTGTCAGGAATATTACGTAATGTTAAGATACGGTTACTGTATATGCCGGGAATATTAGGACGGATAGGCTTGGCACCCGGCGAGAGAATCAGATAATCATAGCTTTCTTCATATTGACCGCGGTCTTTGCTGTTGACAGTGATAGTTTTTTTGTCTGGATGAACAGCGGTAACTTCGCTATAAACTCGGACATCGATGGCAAAGCGGGTTCGCATGGCCTCAGGAGTTTGCACCAGGAGCTTATTGCGGTTCAAAATTGTTTCTCCAATATAGTAAGGCAGGCCACAGTTGGCAAAGGATATATGCTCATCCCGTTCCAGCAAAACAATTTCTGCCTGCTCGTCTAACCTGCGTAATCTTGCTGCTGCTGATGCGCCGCCGGCAACACCGCCGACTATAACAATCTTTTTCATCTTTTAGCCTTCTTCCTGTTCAGAGAATAGTATCTCGATTAATTTGATGACGCGCTGATCGCAAACTTGATAAGTGACTTCCAGGCCTTTGCGTTGTCCGGAAATTATGCCGGCAGAGCGTAGTTTTTGCAAGTGCTGAGAGGTAGTGGATTGGGGCATACCAAGGCATTCCTGCATATGGCAAACATTGCAGCCGCCTTTTGCAATCAAACCTCGCACAATGCAAAGGCGAACGGGATGCGCCAAGGCCTTCAGAATTTCCGCAATTTCATTGTATTTGCTGGTATCCATGTCCATATGAGACATCCTTTCATTAGTTTATCTATATATTACGATTTAATAATAATTCGGGTTAGGAGCAATGTCAAGTAAGATTATAGAGCCAATAAAAATTAGACGTACCTGTCTTAAAAAACTGAAAATTCTTGCTTTTGTATATTATGGGGTTTATATTGAAATTAAGCAAGGTGTATTTTTAATTAAAGATGGGATATTGCAAACTTCAAAAATATTTTACCGATAGAGTGTTTTACTATTGACACGAATAACGTTAAATCGTAATATACAGATATAAGGAATATCTGTATGGTTATAAAATTTTCTAAAGATGAAGGAGGTTTTTTGTATGAATAAGGACGGAGGCTGGAGCCCATATGTAGCGGGCGGTTTAAGCGGGTTAGTATCTATCGGTTCTGTCTGGTTTGTAGGTAAATATCTGGGCGCATCGACAAGTTTTGTTAAAACGGCAGGCATGCTGGAAAAAATTTTTTCGCCTGAACGGGTAGCCAAAATGCCCTATTTTATTAAGGAAACTCCGGCCATTGATTGGCAGTGGATGGTTGTTATAGGTATTGCTATTGGGGCATTTGTGGCTGCTGTTACTTCTAACAGTTTCAAATTGCAGGCAGTGCCTGATCTGTGGGAGAGCCGCTTTGGTTCTGCAGTAGCCCCCAGAGCTATGGTTGCTTTTGTCGGTGGCATCATCGCAATGTTTGGTGTGCGTCTTGCCGATGGCTGCCCCAGCGGACATGGTCTCAGCGGTGGCCTTCAGCTCGCAGTAAGCGGTTACGTGGCGCTTATTTGCTTCTTTATTGGCGGCATAATCTCAGCTAATTTGCTTTATAAAGGCGGTGACAAAAAATGATGACTCTTCTATATGGTTTGATTACAGGCATACTGTTTGGTTTCTTTCTGCAAAAGGGTCGTGTCTTAAGGTATGATAAACAAATCGGTGCCTTGCTTTTTAAAGATATGACGATTGTAAAATTCATGCTTTCACATATAGCGGTAGCAATGGTTGGTGTTTATTTCCTGTATGATATGGGAATAGCTAAGCTCTCCTTGAAACCTATGATTTTAGGAGGCGTGGTACTTGGTGGATTGATTTTTGGACTTGGCTGGGGGCTTCTTGGGTATTGTCCGGGTACATCCCTCGGGGCTTTAGGCGAAGGCCGTACAGATGCTATCTGGGGCATTGCTGGTATGTTGGTAGGCGCAGGTATATATGCTGAGGCATATCCGTATTTGCAAAAGACAGTGCTGACCTGGGGCAACTATGGCAAAATCACTATTCCGCAGGTTTTAGGAGTTAATCATTGGTTGGTAATAGTACCTTTCATAGTATTAACTGTTATGCTATTCAGATGGTTCGAGAAAAAGGGTCTTTAAATACAAAAGTTCTGACTATATGTTAGTAGCGGGAAAAAAATAAGAGCTGCCTTGTGATTCAGGAAGGGATGGCTGAATATGAAGAGAATCGTTGCTTTGTTAATAATTGTGGCAACAGTGATTGGAATTTCCGGAGCAGCGTCTGCTGCTCCAAAGAAAGAAGTATCACCTCGCATCGATTTAAATTGGACGATTGAAGAGACAGCTAGTCAAAATGGTGTTTCAGGCGAGGTTCTTCTACGCAACCTTGAACTTCCGGATAACCAGGCAAACAGGGCAGCAAAACTTAGCTCATTGAATGTTTCGGAAGAGCAGGCTGATCTGGCCTTGCGGAAGGCTATCACGTTGAAGAACGAAGGGGCAAGTAAAAACTGGCAGTTAATATTACTGAAATTTGGTCTTTGGTGGATGTTGGTAATAGGCGGCATTGTGCTTCTGACACGAAATCTGGTCACGCCGGTAAGACGCAAATGGCTGCTGTTATTGGCAGTGTTGGTCTTTGGCGTTTTTCTGGGCAGCGATCCGTCGCCGATGGGAACAGTAAAGGACACTATCGCACTTTATGGTATTGAGCGTGTTTTCTTCCCGCCACGTTTGGTTGCCTTTGCTGTCTTTACAGCTATGGTTATAGTTGGCAATAAGATGATTTGCGGCTGGGGATGCCAATTCGGCACGCTTCAGGATTTGATCGGCCAAATGTCGCCAATCAAACAAAAGTTGCGTGTTCCTTTCAAGTGGAGCCAAAGAATAAGAATAATGGTCTTTATTGTTTTTACCTTAGCAGCTTTTCTTTTATCTCTTGATTTAATCGGTGTAATCGATCCCTTTATGATATACGCGCCGGCAAAGGTGACTTTTTTAGCGGGCATTTTTATTGCTCTCCTGCTGTTATTATCTCTTGTAACCTATCGGCCATGGTGCACCTTTGCGTGTCCTTTCGGCTTAACGGGATGGTTTTTTGAACGTTTCGCTTTATATCGGGTTCACTGGGATGAGAAAAAATGTATTGCCTGCGGTACTTGCAAGAGGATTTGCCCATCGCAGCATACCATTGGATTGTTAGCGGGGGAAAAACATCCCGCCGATTGTTATTCTTGCGGTGCCTGCCTGAAGGCATGCCCGGTAAGTGCATTAAAGTATGCACGAAAAAAAGAGCAAAATTAAAAATTGTTTTTTAGTTTTGTTAATTGAGGAGTTATTATGGAAGACACTGCTTTTATTAAGCCGCCGGAAAAAATTCCTTTCTATCTTAAGATTGGACTTCTCATATCCAGAATGATTGTAAAGAAAGATTTGCTTGCTCCCAGGCTTTTGGCTTGGTATCCGAAAGCTGCTATTGGCTCGGCTGCATTGGAAGCATTAGTGGCACATGGCAAGGGAGATTTGAATAAACGTATTCTTAAATTGGTCAGGATACAAGTATCTCTTAGCGTTGCCTGTCCATTTTGCATCGATATGAACTCCTTTGAATATAAAAATGATGGCCTGTCTGAAGCCGAAATAAAAGGTTTAATGGATGAAGGCGGCTTTGCAATTGTTGCTTCCTTTTCTGCCAAAGAAAAATTGGCATTAGAGTATGCTAATTTAATTTCTCAAACTCCGGTTGTTATACCAGAAGAATTTATAAAAAAACTAAAAGCTGATTTTACAGAGCGTGAAATTGTTATATTAGCAACCACTGCTGCGCAAGTGAATTATTGGGCGCGGCTGCTCAAAGCATTAGGGGTGCCGGCGGCTGGATTCTCAGATAGTTGTAGTATTAAAAACAGGCAGTAAAGCCTTTTATTAATGGAGAAAACAAGACCAGTTTTCTGAAATAAGGTGTAACAAACTTTATTTTACAAGCTTGCAAGGGATTAGTATGCGAAACGTTGAATATTAACATAAATTTCTGCAAAGTGAGAGGGGGGCGAAAAGGTGCTGGGAAAAATTTTTCCATCGTTATTGATAACCTTTTCACTGTTATTGACAGGCTGTTCTACGACAAAAATACACCAGGAGGAGCCGAAACGAACAGTCGTTAGCGGCTTAAAGCTTGGGAGTGTCGAAAAGAAGTCTTTGAGTGGCTATGAAATTGCCGGTACTGTAAAAGCATTTCAAGTTACCAATATAGCACCGCAGACTACGGGGAGAGTAAAAGAGGTATTAGTAAGGGAAGGCGCTGTGGTTTCTCAAGGACAGCTCTTGGTCGTGTTGGATGCACCAGACGCTGTGCAGCGCACCAGCGGAGCTGAGCAGCAAGTAATGGCTGCTGCGGCAGCAAGTCAATTGGCTGATGCTACTTATAATCGTATGTTGGCTTTGTACCAAAGTGATGCAATATCAAAACAAGAACTTGATCGCGCATATGCAGCTCAGCAAAGCGCGGCAGCAGAAGCAGCGCGCGCAAGGGCTGGTTTTGCTGAATCGGCAGCCGTAGAGGAATACCTGAATATTCGTGCTCCTTATGACGGCCAGGTAACAAGACAATTAGCCGAAGTCGGAGCACTTGTTGCAGCCAATCAGCCATTAATAAGCATTGAAGACCCTTCACATTATGAAGTTGAAGCTTGGGTTGATGTGGCGCAGGCAGGAAAAGTAGCTTCCGGTATGGCTGTTGATATTCAGAGAAATGACGAATCATTGCAGAAGGGCAAAATATTATATGTTTCTCCGAGCGTGACTCCTGATGCACGTTCCTTTTTAATAAAAATCCTTCTTCCAGGCAAAGATTGGCGCAGCGGAGAATATGTGAGGGTACAGTTTCCTTTTGAAATAGCAAAAAAACTGGCAGTGCCACGTTCTGCTGTGCAGGAACGCGGGCAGCTGACAGGAGTATATGTTGTGGGCCAGGACAATGTGATATCCTTCCGGTTAATTCGGCTGGGACGCATATCAGGCAATGATGTAGAAGTTATCTCCGGCCTGACGGGAGAAGAACGTATTGTTGTTGCTGGTCTTGAAAATGCTGTTGACGGCGGATTGTGGAAGGGAGAAAAATCATGAAGCGGGGTGCGTCTGGATCACTGGCCAGAGCATTCTTGTTTTCAAAACTTACACCGCTTATCGTTGCTTTCGCCTTGCTTTTGGGCGTTTTCGCCATTTCTGTGACACCGAGGGAAGAGGAACCGCAAATTGTCGTACCAATGGTCGATGTAATGGTTTCTTTTCCGGGCGCTTCGTCTTCTGAAGTCGAAGAATTGGTTACGAATCCCATGGAGAAGCTATTATGGGAAATTGACGGTGTCGAGTATGTCTATTCAATGTCGCAGCCAGGCCAGAATCTGACCATTGTAAGGTTCTATGTTGGACAGGATCTGGAAGCCAGCCTGGTCAAACTCTATACCAAATTGATGGCTAATTATGACCGCATTCCGCAGGGTGTTTCGCAGCCGCTTATCAAGGCGCGTTCAATTGATGATGTGCCGGTATTGACACTTAGCTTGTGGAGTCCGAACGATTTGTATGGCGGTTATGAACTACGCAGAGTTGCCATGGAAGTGGCAGATGAATTGAAAAAAGGCCCGGATGTGGCTGGTATCAATATTATTGGCGGACAGGAACATGAACTAAGGGTTGAGCTTGATCCGGGACGGCTGACCACCTATGGTTTATCTCCCTTGGCGGTGCAGCAAACTTTGCAGCAGGCAAATATGACGCTTGCGGCAGGCAGTTATATTACTGATAATAAAGAAATCAAGGTTGAAGGGCAGGGCTTTTTTAACTCAGCCGCAGATGTTGAGCAGGTAATTGTTGGTGTAAGTCAAGGTAGGCCTGTTTATCTGCGTGATGTTGCAAGGATAGTTGATGGACCGGCGGAGGCAAATCATGTAAGTTTGTTCCAGGCTGGCGCTGCTGCTTCCGAAAAAGGCATCAAAGGCGCGGGAACCGGCAGGCATGAAGCGGTAACAATCGCATTAGCCAAAAAGAAAGGCACTAACGCGACAGAAGTCGTTGATGATGCCTTGAGAAGAATTGCGGAGCTGAAAGGTGATCGCATTCCTAGTGATATTTCTGTGACAGTAACCCGTAATTATGGTGCGACAGCTAAGGAAAAATCGGATGAATTACTGCAGCATATCCTTATTGCCACGTTGTCCGTAGCTGCATTGATCCTGTTCTTTTTGGGCTGGCGTGAGGCAGTTGTGGTTTTGGTAGCTGTGCCGGTAACACTGGCATTGACTTTGCTTGTGAATTATTTATATGGTTATACTTTGAACAGGGTTACATTGTTTGCCTTAATCTTTTCCATTGGTATCCTTGTTGATGATGCCATTGTCGTAGTTGAGAATATTCATCGTCATTTTAAAATGAATGGTGTTTCGCCTGAAATTGCCGCTATGGCAGTTGATGAAGTAGGCAATCCTACTATTCTGGCCACAATTACAGTAATTACAGCGCTGCTCCCGATGGCATTTGTGCGAGGTCTGATGGGGCCTTACATGCGGCCGATTCCGGTGGGCGCATCAGCGGCCATGTTTTTCTCCTTGCTGATAGCTTTTATTGTGACGCCCTGGCTTTCTTATAAGCTGTTGAAAAACGTAAAACACGAAGAAAGTGCTGCGGAGTCTTCCGGCAAATTGGCAGAACGTTATCGGCGTTTTATGGAGGCTCTGATGAGCAATGCTCGTTGGCGAAAATGGATGCTGGCAGGAATTAGCGTCCTGCTGCTTCTGAGTATGGCATTAGTTCCTCTTAAAGCTGTGCTGGTTAAAATGATGCCTTTCGATAATAAAAGTGAATTTCAAGTTATCGTCGATATGCCGGAAGGCACTTCTCTGGAACGTACCCAAATTGTATTGGATGAACTTATGGCTTATCTGGTTAAGGTGCCGGAGGTGACCGATTGCCAGGCATATGTTGGCACCAGCGCACCCTTTAACTTTAATGGCTTGATTCGTCATTATTATCTGCGTAGTTATGGTTATCAAGGGGATATCCAGGTTAATCTTGTAGAAAAGGGACAAAGAAAAGACCAAAGTCATGATATAGCGAAACGTGTCAGAAATGATCTGGAACAAATTGCGCTTGCACATGGGGCAAAACTAAAGATAGCAGAAATTCCGCCTGGACCACCGGTAATGAGCACACTGATGGCGGAGGTATATGCGCCGGAAGCTAAAACACGTGAACAGCTGGCGGACAAGGTTCTGGAGCTTTTCAAAAAGACACCGGGAGTATTGGAACCTGATCTGATGCGGGAAGCAGACCAGCCTAAGGATCAGTATGTGATTTCCCGTGATAAAGCAGCTTTGGCAGACGTAAGTGTGGCGGCTGTCAATGAGACTTTGAGAATGGGGCTTACTGGAACTGATGCCGGTTTATTGCATATAGCTAAGGAAAAGGAGCCTGTGCCGATTCGTTTGCGTATGCCTCAGGATTTACGTAATAATCCACAGCTATTGCAACAACTGTCTTTGCCAACGTCGTCTGGTAATCATGTGAATTTGGCAGAACTGGTGACCGTGAAACATGGTATTGAAGATAAAACAATTTATCACAAAAACCTGCAACCTGTTGTTTATGTTACGGGAGATGTAGGAGGACGTTATGAAAGTCCGGGCTATTCAGTTTTGGCAATGCGTGACACAGTAGCAAAGATGGGTGATAATGGGTCAGAAATACCACAATACTATGCTAATCAACCGGAAAAAAGAGTGCCTTCAGTCAAATGGGATGGTGAGGTACATATAACAGCAGAAGTCTTCCGTGATTTGGGCATGGCATTTGCTGCCGTATTGGTTCTGATTTATGTACTGGTGGTAGCCTGGTTCCGCAGCTTCATTATTCCAGTAGTTATTATGGCTCCGATTCCGTTGACTTTAGTCGGTATATTACCGGCACATGCGTTGTCGGGAGTTTTCTTTACGGCGACTTCCATGATTGGCTTTATCGCCTTGGCAGGGATTATAGTGCGCAATAGTTTATTATTGGTTGATTTTATTCAACATTCACGTAATAGTGGCATGGAACTTCATGAAGCGGTTTTGACGGCAGGAACTGTAAGGATGCGCCCGATTGTTCTTACGGCAGCGGCTGTGATGGTTGGCTCAATAGTTATGCTGTTCGATCCGATTTTCCAGGGATTGGCCTTAGCTATGATGTTCGGGGCAGTAACGGCTACACTGCTTACCCTTATCGCGGTGCCGATACTTTATGTTGAGCTGGCGCCTTGGATTACTGAAAAAAATGATGACATAGAATAAATAAAGAGCCCTTAACCAAAGTATTCCACTAAAAGCGGAAGAAATGGTCAGGGCTCTTTATATTACTTGCTTTTACCATTTGCTGAAAGCCTGTAGATGTTTGTTGGATGCCGCAAGCAATAACTCAAAGACAGTTTTTGCGTCGCTTGGAAGGTCAGGCTGCTGGAGAAAATACTCATACATGGCAATGTTATCAGTTTCTATCTGCGTGCCTAATTTCAAAGCTTCGGCAAAGGTTTTCGGTTTAATGACCATGTCTTTGCCTTTGTCTGCAGGAATATCCCAGCCACGGTCGGTAAATAGAGGCTGTAAATAGCTGATATGGCGTTCTTCGGATAAAATGATGTTAGAAAATGGACGAACTTTGCCAAAGGTATCAAGTACCGTTCCATATTGACTATGAGCCAGATATTCATCTTGGATTGCAAAGGTCAGCATCTCTTGCACAGTTGGCTGAGGTGTGTTTATAGCACCCTTCGCACCATAACCTGCATCTGCTGCAAAAGCCGTATTGAATATCAAAAGAAGGCCTAACAGAATTCCATAGATTAGTTTCATCATAGCTTCTCCTTTCATAATTATTCTGTAAACTAATTTTAATATTTTTAGGAGAAAATAACAAGAATTTTCAGTTTATTTTTAGCAGAAAAGCGACTGTCTTCCGCCAAATCTGAGTACTAACTCCTGTTCGAATGACAGTATGCAAGGAAAAAGCTGCAAAATGCAATGAATAGTTGAAAATTAGTGGTAATAAAAGTTCCCATTGCTAAAAGCAGGAAAGAGAGAAAATATGGCGAAATAACAAGCTTAAAAGCAGAGAAATCAGGGGTGGTTAAAATAAAGCAAAAAGTTTTAATCGTGGACGATGAAGACAACATCAGAATGTTGGTGAAATTTAATCTGGAAAAGGCCGGCTATGAGGCGTTTGAGGCAGAGAATGGGAACAAAGCCATAGAAATGGCAATGAATTTGACCCCTGATATCATAATTCTTGACTTGATGCTTCCTGGTATTGATGGATTGGAAGTGTGCCGCAATCTGAAAAGGAATCCGCGGACTGCCGCCCTTCCCATTATAATGCTGACGGCTAAAAGCGATGAAATAGACCGTGTTATCGGGCTTGAATTAGGAGCCGATGATTATATGACTAAGCCCTTCAGCCAGAGAGAATTGCTTGCCAGAATCAAAGCAGTCCTACGGCGCTCAAGTGTAGCTGTTGGAGCCAGCGAAGAGCTGGTTATCGGCAGGCTGCGTATGAATTTCAGCCAATATGAAGCATGGCTGGATGGCGAAAAGTTAGAATTAACTCCAAAAGAATACGAGATGTTAAAATTATTGGCAGAGAATGCAGGTAAGGTCTTCAGCAGGGAACAGCTTTTGGAAAAAATCTGGGGCTACGAATATTTTGGCGATACCCGCACGGTTGATGTACATGTAAGGCATCTGCGCGCTAAGCTGGAAAGAGTTCCTGAAATGGCCGAAGTTATCGAAACGGTGCGTGGTGTGGGATATAGGCTGGCAAAATAAAAATTTAACAAAAAATTAACATTCCAGTAATATAATGATAACAATAGTTTGTTACGATTTACAGGCAACAGAAAGGAAGGGAAATATGGAACTGGAGAAAGTTATAACAGTTAAAAATCTGTGTCTGTATTATGGCGAACATCAAGCACTTAAAAATATTTCACTGGATATGTACAAGAATAAGGTAGTTGCTTTTATCGGACCGTCTGGCTGCGGCAAATCTACTTTTTTGCGGACTTTGAACCGCATGAACGACTTGATTGAAGGTGTGCGTATTACCGGCGAAGTCATCATAGAAGGCCAGGATATTTATGAGCCGGGTACGGATGTTGTTAATCTGCGTAAACGGGTAGGCATGGTGTTCCAAAGACCGAATCCCTTTCCTATGAGTATTTACGATAATATAGCTTATGGCCCCCGCATTCACGGGCAGAAACAAAAGTCTGTACTGGATGAATTGGTGGAAAAGAGCCTTCGTGGTGCGGCTTTGTGGGATGAGGTGAAGGATAGGCTTAATTCTTCTGCTATGGGGTTATCCGGCGGTCAGCAGCAAAGACTTTGTATTGCGAGACTTTTAGCGGTTGAGCCTGAGATATTGCTTATGGACGAGCCTTGTTCAGCTCTTGATCCTATTTCAACAATGAAAATAGAAGAACTCCTTGTTGAACTTAAAGAAAAATACAGTATTGTAATGGTTACACACAATATGCAGCAAGCCGCAAGGTCTTCTGATTACACGGCTTTCTTCCTGATGGGTGAGATGGTGGAGTGTCAGCCTACTAGCACGATGTTCACACGACCAAGTAATCAAAAGACGGAGGATTATATTACGGGGAGGTTTGGATGATATGGTGGACGCTCGTGGCACTTTTACAAAAGAACTGGCGTTAATACAAAATGACCTTATGGCAATGGGTCAACTAGTGACGCAAGCATTAGCTGATGCTGTGGAGGCGCTTAAAACAAAAAATAAGGATTTGGCTGATTCGGTAATTGCCGGCGATGACAAAATAGATGAAATGCAGGTTATTATTGAAGACAAGACGGTTGAACTTATCGCCTTGCAACAGCCAATCGCTAAGGACTTGCGAATTCTTTCCACTGCGATGAAGATGACAACTGATCTGGAACGTATTGGTGATCATGCAAAAAAAATAGCCAAAATTGCCAATCGTATAGGACAGGATCCGTTGATCAAACCTTTGGTAGATATACCGTTAGCCGCTCAAATGGTGCAGGAAATGGTAAAGAAGGTATTAAAATCTTATGTTGAATTGGATGTTAATGCCGCTGCGGAGGTTTGTGCCGCGGATGACAAGGTTGACGAAATCTGCGAAACATGCAAACGTGATATTTTATTTTACATGATGAAAGATCAGGCAAATATTGAGCAGGGCCTTGATCTGAACAAAGTTGTTCAACGTATCGAACGCATAGGTGATCATGCGACTAATCTGGCGGAGTGGGTAATCTATCTTGTTACCGGTCAGCGGGTTCCTAAAAAGTAATCTTAACAAAACCTTAACATTGACATAATACTGTCATAACAATCTGCCCTTATAATGAAATTATGATCGGAATACAAAATTATCAAGGGGGAAGTAAAAGTGAAAAGTTTTTTTAAGAAAGCTACAGTAATGGCGTTAACACTGGCCGTTGGTATGAGTTTGGTGGCTGGCTGCGGCAGCGATAAGAAGGATGATAAAGCCGCATCAACAAAAGTTGAGGGTAAGATATCGGCATCAGGTTCCACTGCTTTGCTGCCACTATTAAAAGTTGGTCAGGAAGAATTCTATAAGAAACATGATAAGGTTACGATCAACCTATCAGGTGGTGGTTCTTTCACCGGTCAAAAGCAAGTAGCAGCAGGTTCAGTAGATATTGGTAACTCAGATGTTGCCTTAGGAGCCGATTTGAAAGATAAAGGCCTGGTAGAGACCAAGCTGGTTGGGATACCATTCGTGTTTATTGCTAACAAGGATGTACCTGTTGATAATTTGTCAGCTCAACAATATGTGGACATTCTTACTGGTAAAATCAAAAACTGGAAAGAAGTTGGCGGCAAGGATCAACAAATTACCTTGGTGCACAGAGCAAAATCTTCCGGTTCCCGCGCAACGATTGCGGATGTAGTTTTGAAAGGTGCCGAATTTACTGATGCCGCAGTCATTCAGGATTCCAACGGTGCTGTTCGTTCTGCTATCGCAACGACTCCCGGCGCTATCGGCTATGTTGATGCAGCTTATGTTGATAGCAGCGTAAAAGCTTTATCTTATGACGGCGTGAAATATTCTATCGCAGCAGTTGTTGACGGTAAATATCCAGTATATACATTCGGCCGCATGTTTACCAAGGGCGAACCTAAAGGTGCTGTAAAAGCCTTTATTGACTATGTAACCAGCGCTGAGTTCCAAAATGTCAATGCTGAGAAACAAGGATTTGTACCTATCACCAAAATGAAAAAATAATACTAACTTCTTTTAAATATTAGCTACGCCAATACTTGTAAGTGAGTTTAATTAAAAAACCAGGTACATTAATGGACCTGGTTTTTTACTAATGGGAGATAATTATGAAAAAATATGACCTTGACAGGCTTCGCAATGAAAAACTGGCTAAAAACATTTTGCTCTGCAGCGCGGCTTTTCTGACGGTAGTAATCATTGCCCTTATTGTCTTCATGGGGCAGCAAGGCCTGCAGACATTCACAGATGTTAGTCCGTTCGAATTTTTCTTTTCTACAAAGTGGAACCCTGATAACGGACAATACGGAGCGTTCAGCTTCATTTTCGGCAGTTTACTTGTGACTTTTCTGGCTATTTTGGTCGGAGGGCCGATTGGTGTAATGGGCGCAGTTTTCATGGCAAAATTGGCACCAAAATGGGTATGTGAAATTATGAAGCCTGCTGTAAACCTGTATATGGCTATTCCATCGGTTGTTTATGGTTTCATTGGCTTGACTGTTGTGGTACCGGCGGTGCGGGAATACTTCGGTGTGCCGGTCGGTTTTGGTATTTTTACCGCTTCTTTCATTCTGTCCATCATGATTCTGCCGACGGTAATCAGTATTTCAACAGATGCTTTGCTGTCTGTTCCGAAAATGTTGGAAGAGGGCTCAGTTGCTTTGGGAGCCACTTACTGGCAGACAATCTGGCATATTGTACTGCCTGCCGCCAAACCTGGAATTGTGACTGCAATTATCTTAGGTATGGCACGCGCCATTGGTGAAACGATGGCAGTACAGATGGTTATCGGCAATACGCCGCGTCTCGCTGATTCATTGTTTTCACCGACCAGCACCCTGCCGAGTGAAATCGTCGTGGAAATGGGCAACACTCCTTTCGGCTCGACCTGGGGCAATGCGCTGTTTCTGATGGCCTTGGTATTGCTTTTAATTTCACTTATTATGATTCTTGTCGTACGCAAAATAAGTGCGAAAAAGGCGGTGGAAGCATGAATGCAAAAACACAGGACAAAATAGCAAAAGTTTGTTTGTGGTTCATAGGATTTCTCTTAATCGCGATACTGGCCGCTTTCCTTGGCTACATGCTCTATAAAGGCTTGCCTGTATTGACCCCAAAATTTATTTTTGGTATGCCGAGTGATATGGAAGCTGGCGGTGGTGTTGGGCCGCAGCTGTTTAATACGATCTACATTTTGTTTCTATCTATGGCTTTCTCTGTTTTCATTGCTATTGGTGCGGCCATCTATCTGTCAGAATATGCTAAAGATACGGCTCTGACCAGATTTATTCGCTTAAGCACGGAAAGCTTGGCGACAGTTCCTTCGATAGTGTTAGGACTTTTTGGCATGATTGTTTTTGTTGACTTTCTGGGTATGGGTTTCAGTATTTTGGGTGGTGCGCTCTCCCTATCACTGCTTAATCTGCCTCTTCTCGTAAGGGTAACGGAAGAAGCGCTGCAGACTGTACCTCAGACTTACAGGGAGGCCAGCCTTGCTTTGGGTGCTACAAAGTGGCAGACCATACGTAAAGTAGTGTTGCCGGAAGCAATGGGTGGTATAATTACAGGTATCATGCTGGCCAGCGGCAGAGCGATTGGCGAAAGTGCTATTTTGATCTTTACAGCGGGAACCACGGTTTCCAGGCACATGGCGGATTTTGATGTTTTCGCCGGCGGCGAAACTTTGGCAGTCCATCTTTGGTATGTAATGGGTATCGGACTTGTTCCTGACCGTGTTGCAATTGCCAATGGTATCGGAGCGCTGCTGATACTTGTGGTTTTGTTTATCAACTTAATCTTTATTTTTGCACAAAGAAAACTAAAGTCAGCCTGATTATTTGTAGATATGATGCTGCCACGGGCGGCACATACGAAAAGCGGGGAAAACTATGGTACGCAAGCGTGTTATCCTGCTCCTGCAAGGCTTATTTTTATGCGGGTTTTTAGCAATTGGCGCATATGTTTTAAGCATTTTTCAGGATTACAGTACGCAGGTTTTTAAAGAAAACTGCATAGCGCAAATGGATTTTGCCGCTAAACTGCTCACGGAAAGATTGCCTAAAAATCCGACAAGAGGGCAGCTGGAAGCGGAAACGGCTAAGGTTGCAGCAGAGTTGAAACTTAAACTGGAAATTGTTGACGCGATTGATGCTGATGTCAATGAAGCAGTAAGGGCATATATAGATGGACAGAGCACTGCCATTCGTGTGGACACTGCAAATCAGGAAAGGACCTTGTATATAGCAAAAGCCATTGGACAGGATCGTCTTGTCTTGCATGCGCCTTTTTCCATGCGGAGCGTTACAGCAGAATATACCAAAATGCGTACAGCTATTTTGGCTGCTTTGCTGCTGGTGATGCTTTTAGTGACGGGGCTTGCCCGGTATCTCGCCGGAAGGATTGCTCAGCCCCTTGAAGAAATAGCCGAGACGGCGGCCAAAATGTCCCAAGGTGATTTATCGATACGTCTGCAGCGCAATGTTGCAGGCGAATTTGCTGTTTTATCACATGCCTTAAATACTATGGCGGACAGTTTAGCAGAAAAAATGGATGAAATTTACCGGGAAAAGAAAAAATTGGAATTAATAATGAAAAACACTGATAATTCTGTTGTTACTCTTAATAAGGACGGGTTTATCAGTGATTGCAATGATCAGTTCAGATATCAGTTTGGCCAGTTCGACAAAGATCAGCATTATATGAGGGTTGTGAACACTGTTGCACTTGAAGAATTGCTGACAACTTGTTTAAAGACCGGCTTGCCGGTGAATAAGAATATTACGGTTAATTCGGCACACGGGAAAAGATCTTTTCAGGTTTTTGCTGCGCCTCTCAGGGCGGCCTACAGTGATACGCCACATAATGTAATTTTTGTTTTTCATGATATCACCGCTTTGCAAGCAGTTTATGAGAAACAAGCTGAATTTGTGTCCAATGCCTCGCACGAACTTGCAACTCCGCTTACGACGATAAAAGGATTTGCTGAAACCTTATTGACGGATGAAACGTCAATGGATGTGGAAATGCGCAAAAAATTCCTGAATATCATTTTGCAGGAAAGCGAACGTATGCAGGCTTTGCTTCGTGATCTGCTGCAACTGGCGCGTTTTGACTCCGAAGAATATAGAAAGAGTATAACTGTTGCAAGTTTTGCACCGGCAGATATTTTGGGCGAGCTTCTGGAGGAATTCTTGCCGAGAGCACAAGAACGTAAACTGAAGCTTGAGGTCCTCTATGAAAAAGAACCTGGGAAAATCATGGCCAATAAAGATTGGTTGAAACAAATACTGGTTAATTTACTGGAAAATGCGCTTAAATATACGCCTGAAAATGGTGATATCTGTATTAAATATGATCATAATGATAAATTTGCCATCTTTACCGTGCATAATACGGGTGAAGGGATAACCGCGCAGGAAGCTTCAAGGATATTTGACAGATTTTATCGCATAGATAAAGCCCGCACGCGCCAGGTAGGCGGTACGGGCCTTGGATTATCAATTGTGAAGTTTATTGTCGAGATGTTCGGCGGTGAAATTTCGGTGAGCAGTAAGCCTGGCGAAGGAGTTGACTTCATCTTTACTGTACCGCGCGACCTGGGCAGCGATGTTACTCCAAAGCCATTATCTTGACGACACCTTCGAGATCGAAAACTTTATTGTCCAGCAAGGATTTGATGCGTAAAGTAAGCAAAGTATGCTGAGCCATGTCAAGTGCCTTCAACAAAGCCGCTTTGATTTCCGGTGACAGATACTCGGTGCCCCAGGCGTCAAGAACATCGAGAGCGCAGGAACGCGGCCAGTCATAGAGGGAAGTCAAGGCTAGTATGAGCAGGTCTCCGCCTGTGCCTGGTCTTGTTTCTAAGGCCTTGATAATTGGCGGCAGGGCATGTTCGTCTTCTTTATAAATATCAAGATGCTGGCGGGCAAAGTTAAGAATTTTTTCATAACGTTCATCATTATCTGTTGCCAAGAGATATTCATACAACTTGGTAGCCATTGGGTCTTTATACAATAATTCGGCTAGCGTATCCCAGATATCAATGTTCAGGGCATAAGCGAAGTCTGCAGCGAGGAAATTTATGCTGTCGTCGGAATTAATGAGTTTATTCTTAATTTCCGGCAGCCAATCTTTGCTGTAGATTATTTTTTCTGCCATGCTGATCAAAAGGTGACATTTATTGGCATCCAGAGTTTCCCAACGGCCTTCATCTGCGAGACGCTGGAGATTGTTGGAGAGGTTAATAATGCCTACGAGGTTTTCTATGGAGTCAGCATATTTTTCTGCATGCCGTAGGATTTCTTTCAGTAGACCGTAGGTATTGATCATAGCAAGATCAGCAAGGTTATCGTTTTCTGCATCAAGATCGAGCAGGTATTCCATATAGTTGTTCAAAGAATGCAGAGTGCCCTGATATAATTCTTCGTCGATTTCACTTTTTTGTAATGCAGACAGCATATTGCCATCTTTGATGCAACGCAAGGCAATTGCCGGATAATGCACATCGATTTCGCTGCCATGTCTGAGCAGCCAGTCCCTTTTTTCCAAAGTATCATATTCGGCGGCTTCCATTGCGTGCACACGGCCCCAACCATAGGTGGTCTGGATAATATCCCACAAATCCAGTTCTTCTTCAATATTGCTGAGATGGAAGGCGAAAATTACGAAATAAGTAAATTCGTCGCAGCGGGCAAGAGTGCGGAGATCATCTTTGAGGTCAGTATGGTCGCTTTTGGCGAGCTCATCAATGCCAAAAAGACCGCAGAGGACAATAGCGAATTTTACTGCCTCACGGCTGGGCGCTTCATAAAGCCATTCCAGAGCAAGCTCCATAAAATTATCTGACAAATTTTCTTCGCTCTCAAGTTTGACCGCAAGACTTTCACAGTAGGACACACATTGAGTAAAGGCAACTAACTGATAGAGATTATCACGTTTTTTTTCATTAGGCAGTTGGAGATAATCCTTAATTGCTTTGTAAACGACCTCCATAATTTTTTTGTCATCTTCATCTGTCGACATGATGACAAAAGCATCACCGGCACCTAACTCAAGGCCGATTGACGGATTAATAAAGGAGTACTCCCCGCGCGGCAGGTTATCGCCTGTGAAGAAGCCATCCTCATCTATATGTTTTTTTATGTATTGAAATATGCTGTTATCCCTTTGCCAGGGACGAGTCTTTGTTTTCATGGTAAATCCTTTCCAAAGTGGTTTGCTTAACTATTATAACATAAATGGCAAGAATTCTAGCGGTGAAATCTTTGTGGCAAAAGCTTCTGCAACTGGTTTTAGACTGCTAACAACACTATTAAAAAAGGTCCGTCATGCTAAAAATAGCATGACGGACCTTTTAACTTCTGATGCTTGTGCCGATTACTTCATTGCAACCTGAGAATTGATGTCAATTTCAAGCAGGCAGTCGCCGCTTTCAATCCTGCTGGCAGGGCCGACATGGACCTGGGCCACAATGCCGCTGAGCGGAGAAACAATCGTAGTTTCCATTTTCATGGCTTCGGTTACGACGAGTGCGTCACCCTTGGCGACGCGCTGACCTTTCTCCACGAAAACCTTGACAACAGAGCCGGAAAGTGTTGCGGCAATTTCGCCTGGGTTGCTCTTGTCAGCTTTTTTGCGAGAGATACCGGTTGCTTTGACGTTTTTGTCTTTCAAATCTATTTCACGTGGCAAGCCGTTCAATTCAAAGCTGACAGTACGTATGCCATCCTCATTGGCAGCACCAATGTGGACAAGGCGGATTACCAGGATTTTACCTGGCTCAATCTCGACGTTTACTTCTTCACCAGGAGTTAACCCGAAGAAGAAGGTCGGCGTATCGAGGACTGAAACATCCCCGTACTGGTCGATGAATCTGACCCAGTCAGTAAATACTTTAGGATATAGGCAATAGGAACTCACAGCTTCATCCGTAGTTGGAGCACCCATAGCTTCTAGTTCGTCTTTGACTTTGCGGAAATCGACTGGAGCCAAAGTATCGCCAGGACGTCCTAACACAGGAGTCTTACCCTTCAAGATGATTTTTTGCAGAGTTTCCGGGAAGTTTTGGTAAGGTACACCGATTTTGCCTTCAAAGAACTCGATTACAGAATTTGGGAAGCTCAAGGTGTCGCCTTTTTCATAAATATCTTCTTCAGTGAGGTTGTTTTGTACCATGAAGAGTGCCATGTCACCAACAATTTTAGAAGAAGGTGTTACTTTTATGAGGTCGCCGAACATCATGCTGACGGTATGATACATGGCTTTAATTTCTTCCCAACGTTCCAAAAGACCGAGTGCAGCAGATTGTTGCTTCAGGTTAGTGTATTGACCGCCTGGCATTTCATGCACGTAGACTTCCGGATTAGGGAACAATTCGGTTTGGTCTGCGGCTTTGTAGTACGGACGGACGGTTTCCCAATAACGGGAAAGCTCATTCATGGCATCTATATCGAGTTTAGGTTGACGCGGATTGCCGGTAAGCGCATAGTAAAGGCTGTTGCCGCTCGGTTGTGAAGTGCCGCTGGACATGGACGAGAGCGCGGTATCAACGATGTCGACTCCAGCATCAATGGCTCTGCCGCAGGTATAAATAGCGTTGCCGGAGCCTTCGTGCGTATGCAGATGAATTGGCAGGTCGACAGAGTCTTTCAATGCGGAAACCAACTGGTAGGCTGCTTCCGGTTTCAAGAGACCGGCCATGTCTTTAATGGCAATGATATTAGCACCCGCTTTTTCGAGTTCTTTGGCCATGGTGACATAGTAATTCAAATTATATTTGTCACGGCTTGGATCCAGGATATCACCGGTGTAGCAGAGCGCCGCTTCAGCAACTTTATTGCAGCTGCGGACGGTCTCGATGGATAAAAGCATATTGTCGAGGCTGTTCAAGCTGTCAAAGATACGGAAAACATCTATGCCGTTCTCGGCAGCCAGACGGATGAATTCTTTAACTACATTATCAGGATAGCTGGTGTAACCAACTGCATTGGCACCGCGAAGCAGCATCTGGAAGAGGATGTTAGGAACTTTTTCACGGAACTGTACGAGACGATCCCAAGGACTTTCATAGAGGAATCTGTAGGCAACGTCAAAAGTTGCACCGCCCCAGCATTCAAAGGAGAACAGGTTAGGCAGTTTAGCCGCTGTTGGCTCGATTACCCTCAGCATATCAGCTGTGCGAAGACGGGTGGCAAAGAGTGATTGATGAGCGTCACGGAAGGTCGTGTCTGTGAAGAGTACTTCTTTTTGAGCTTGCAGCCACTTAGCCAGTCCTTCAGGGCCTTTGCTGTCCAATATTTGTTTGGTGCCGCTTGGCATTTCACCTTTGACATATTTTGGCATATTTAGAGGACCAAAATCAGGTTTAGGCTGAACGCCGACATTTGCGTAGCCGTTGACAGTCGTTTCGGCAATATAAGCCAGAAGCTTGGTGCCGCGGTCAAGTGGCTTCTGGAAGATGAATAAATCAGTGTTATCATCAACGAAATTGGTATCGTAAGAACCTTCGATGAACTGCGGATGAGTCAATACGTTTTCCAGAAACTGGATATTGGTTTTGACGCCGCGAATGCGGAATTCCTTCAGACAACGCAGCATTTTGGAGATAACGATTTTGTGTGTTAAGCCCCAGGTGGTTGCTTTAACCAGCAGGGAGTCATAATAAGGAGTAATAACAGAACCGGTAAAAGCGTTGCCGCCGTCAAGACGAATGCCAAAGCCGCCGCCGGAACGATAGGCGATCAACTTACCGGTATCCGGCATGAAGTTATTGGCAGGATCTTCGGTTGTAATACGGCATTGGATAGAATGACCATGGCAATAAATCTTATCTTGTTCCGGAATGCCGATTTCTTCACTGTGGATAGAATAGCCTTCGGCAATCTTGATTTGCGTCTGCACGATATCGATACCGGTAATCATTTCGGTAACAGTATGTTCAACCTGGATACGAGGATTAACTTCTATGAAATAAAATTTGTTGTCAGGGGTGGCAAGGAATTCGACGGTACCTGCGCTGACATATTTGACATTTTTCATTAATTTGACTGCCGCATCGCAAATTTCTTTGCGGAAGGCTGGATCAAGTGAAAAAGCAGGAGCAATTTCGACCAGTTTCTGATGGCGTCTTTGAACCGAACAATCTCTTTCGTACAGATGTACTATGTTGCCCTGTGTGTCACCAATAATCTGAACTTCTATATGTTTTGGATTTTGCAGATATTTTTCCAGATAAATTTCATCGCTGCCGAAGGCCTTCAGGGCTTCTGACTTCGCACGATTGTAAGAATCCTCAAGTTCAGCATAATTGCTGACCATACGCATGCCGCGGCCGCCGCCGCCGTTGACAGCTTTGATCATTATTGGATAGCCATATTTTTCAACAAAAGTTTTTACTTCGTCCAAGCTGTTAACAGTACCATTGCTGCCGGGAATCATAGGAATGCCAGCCAGCTCAGCTTGTTTGCGCGCGTTTATTTTATCACCGAACATAACCAGATGTTCAAGATCAGGGCCGATGAAAATCAGGCCTTCTTCTGCGCAGCGTTTAGCCAATTGACTGTTTTCCGAAAGGAACCCATAACCAGGATGAATGGCATCGACTTCATGCTCGCGGGCAATTCTCATAATGTCTTCAATGTCCAGGTAGGCTTCAACAGGACCTTTGCCGGCACCGACCAAATAAGCCTCATCAGCTTTGTTACGGTGCAGTGAGAGCATATCTTCTTTTGAATAGATTGCTACTGTGCGAATGCCAAGTTCGTTGCAGGCACGGAATATGCGAATGGCAATCTCGCCACGGTTGGCAACCAAAACAGTTTTAATTTTTTTCATTGTTATACCTCCTATGGCCTAACTTAATATATTGTATAAAATCTACACATGGTTTACAAGGGTAGGATAACAAGTATACAAAATTCATGAAATGAATGAAAAAATATAATAAGTGTAAACAAAAGCCAACTTGTTCTTCAAAACAAGTTGGCTTAAATAATTTTTCAAACAATATGCATGTCAGGAGCTGGCACAGTTAATCTACCTATCGCACTCAAAATTTCGATGGGTATTGCAAGTATATTGGCTAAAATCATTTATTCACCAATGCTTTAATACTCTCAAAAGTTTCAGGGCTAATAATATGCTCAATGCGGCAAGCGTCTCTATCCGCTATTTCATAGGGAACACCAAGAATTTTTTGCAGAAAGACAGTTATAACAAGATGTCTTTCCAGAACGCTCTGCGCTTTTGCCATGCCACGTTCTGTCAGTACTATATTGCCATCGGCTTCCATTAAAATGTAATCTTCACGCCTTAAAATGGACATAGCACGGCTGATACTGGCTTTCGAAAAATTGAGTTCAGCAGCAACGTCTATGGAACGGACATAGCCTTTTCGTTTTTGCAGCAAAAGGATGGTTTCAAGGTAATTTTCGCCAGATTCCTGGATAATCATGTTAAAGCCCCCATTTTGAGAAAAATATGACTTTATTTCCATCTATTTTAACATAATAGCGGATAATAGTACAATTAGCCCGCTAATTAACAAAGACCAAGCAAGGCAAGGGTTAAAGAGTTCCTCTGGCTGCTTCCACACGCGACGATTCGCCTGCAAGCAGTCGGTCGCTGATGTGCAGCAAGCCCGTCGCTTCTTTAACCCTTGTCCAACATATAGTGAGGCTAAAGAGATTGTGAGCCATATTTTTTTCACAAAATTAGCCCTTGACAACTACAGTTAATGTTAGTAAACTAATAACATGAATTAGCCAAGGCTAACCGAAGAAAGAAGGGGAATTATGCTAAATACTGCCGTAAACTATGAAAATGATTTTTCTTTGCAGGGAATGATTCCCGCATCTATGTTGGAAGCAGGGCGTCCCATGAAAATTGTCCGCATTCAGGGCAGAGATAAGACAAGGAGCTTTTTAGCCGGTTTGGGTTTTACAGAGGGAAGCGAAGTTACAGTCGTTTCTGAGCTGGCAGGCAATGTAATTTTTAAAATTAAAGACGCCCGCGTTGCTTTAGGCCGCGAAATGGCTAATCGTATCTTGGTGGGGTAAAGGAGATAAATATGAAAACATTAAAGGAAGTAAGGACCGGTGAAACAGCTATTGTAAGTAAGATTAATGTTGCCGGCAGTGTTAAGAGACGCATCATGGATATGGGAATTACTAAAGGCGTTGCAGTTACAGTACGCAAAGTTGCTCCTTTAGGAGATCCTATAGAACTCAATGTCAGAAACTATGCTGTTTCTTTGCGGAAAGCTGATGCGGAAAATATTATTGTTGAATAACAGAGTAATAATCTGTTTTTTTAATGCATAGTTAGCATATGCTAACAAAAAAGGAGGCAAAAATGGGCAAGACTTTAGCTTTGGTTGGTAATCCTAACTGCGGGAAAACGACCTTGTTCAATGAATTAACAGGAAGCAGCCAATATGTAGGTAATTGGCCAGGCGTTACAGTTGAAAAGAAAGCTGGTAAACTTAAAGGCCATAGTGATTTTGAGGTGATGGATTTACCTGGTGTGTATTCTTTATCACCTTATACATTGGAAGAAGTTATTACTCGCGATTATCTGTTGGAAGAAAGACCATCTGTAATTATTAATATTGTTGATGCTTCTAATTTGGAGCGCAATTTGTATTTGACAACACAAATTTTGGAATTAGGTATTCCTGTTGTAGTAGCTTTGAACATGATGGATATTATAAGAAAGAATGGCGACGAAATAAATATCGCTAACCTGGCAGGTGAATTAGGCTGTCCTGTTTATCCTATTGAAGCAGCACACGGCATTGGTCTTGCAGAAATGCTGAAAGAAGCAATAAGCCTTGCCGAAGTTCAAGTTAAAACTTACTCTTTGCCGATATTTAAAGGTGAACTGAATAAAACACTTAAGAAGATAGAAAACCTTTTGGAGGATGAAATTCCGCAGCATCTCAAAGGATGGTTTGCAATCAAACTTTTTGAACGAGACGAGAAGGTTTGGACCAAATATAAGATATTTCATAATATGAGAGTAAAAACTGAGCAAATAATTACGCAGTATGAAGATGAGGTTGACGACGATGCTGAGAGCATCATTACTAATGCCCGCTATGAATACATCAGCTCAATTATTCATCTCTGCATTACCAAAAAACGCAGGTCTCATGAACTGAGTACTTCAGACAAAATCGACAGAATACTTACCAACAGGATTTTAGCTCTGCCGATTTTCTTTTTGATCATGTGGTTTGTCTATTATGTTTCTATTCAGACCTTGGGCGATTTGAGCACGGGCTTTATGGAGGATGCATTTGCTTCGATCAGCAATTTTCTTGGCGCCGTGATGGTAGATGCTGGAGTATCAGAACCTTTGCAAAGCCTTATACTTGATGGTATTGTCGGCGGCGTTGGCGCCGTGCTTGGTTTTGTACCGCAAATTATGATTCTCTTTTTCTTCCTTTCTTTTTTAGAAGATTGCGGTTATATGGCACGTGTTGCTTTCATCATGGATAGAATTTTTCGCCGTTTCGGACTTTCGGGTAAGTCTTTCATCCCTATGCTGATAGGGAGCGGTTGTTCTGTCCCAGGTATCATGGCCAGCCGTACCATCGAAAACGAGCAAGATAGAAAAATGACGATCATGCTGACGCCTTTTATTCCCTGCAGTGCAAAAATGCCGGTCTTCGTTCTTTTTGCAGCAGCTCTTTTTCCGGAAGAGTCTTGGGTAGGACCATCTATGTACTTCTGGGGTATCGCCATGGTTATCTTTTCTGGGATACTGTTGAAAAAAACCTCAACATTTGGTGGTAAACCGGCACCATTTGTTATGGAGCTGCCTCAATACCATATGCCGACAATGAAGGGTGTTATGATTCACATGTGGGAAAGAGCACGTTCCTTTATTGTGAAAGCTGGTACCGTAATATTTATAGCATCTGCTTTGGTTTGGTTGTTGCAGACCTTCAATTTCTCGTTGGCAATGGTAGAGCCTGAAGAAAGCATGTTGGCGAGCATTGGTACCGCAATCTCACCGATCTTCGCACCGATGGGCTTCGGTACCTGGCAGGCGGCCTTCGCGGCAATATCCGGGTTCCTTGCTAAAGAAGTCGTTGTTTCAACTTTCGCGATTCTGGCAGGCTTAGGTGAGGCTGCTGAAGAAGATCCAAACCTTATCCAAGTTGTGCAGTCGATGTTTACGCCAGCCAGCGCCTATGCTTTTATGGTCTTTACTTTGCTTGCTTCTCCTTGCTTTGCCGCAATTGGGGCGATCAGAAGAGAAATGGGCAGTTGGAAGTGGACTTTCGCTGCACTTGCTTACCAAACTGGTTTGGCCTATGTAATGGCAACCTTGATTTATCAGATTGGCAGCAGAATTTAATCTAGTACCAATATAATAAGAAGAAACGCGAGGTATCATTCAATGATACCCCGCGTTTCTGTATTTTAGGCAAATCTTTTTTTTGCTGCCAGGACTTTTTCCAGAACGGTAGCTATCATGCCGGCGCAAAGCGCGGTATATAGCATGCCTGGTGCTGCTGCTAACACAAGGGGAATTGCCGCTTTGCCCACAACAAAGCTGAGGCAGATGCGGGCCGAGAAGGTGGCAATTGGTCCGGAAAAAACATAGAAGACTTTGTTTTTCCCGCAAAAATAATAAATGATGGCGACGACAACACGGAAGATCATGGCGATGAGAACATTGAAAACATTCTGTGTTCCTAATACCAAACCGACTATACTGGAAAGTATGCCGGCTGCCAGATATCTTTTGATGCCGAAAACGCCGCAGATGGCAACAGCGACCGGCGCTGAAAGCTGAAATTCTGTGCCGGGGAATAATCCTGGGAGTTTGAAGGCTCCGCTTACCGTAATGAAAGCGGCTAATAAGGCAGTTTCTGTCAGCAATTGCAGTTTTTCACGATTCAACACGGCAACACCTCTTCGTTAACGTTCTTAAAAATATAGTTTACGATAGCATTGTAGTACTCTTTCGTCTTATTGTCAACCTAGTAAAATGATTGGTTAACCAAAAAATCAAAAGTGTTTCGAAATAAATGAGCTCATATAATTTTGTTTCTGAGTAGCAAGTATATCAAAACTACAAAGAGGCAAGGGGTAAAGATGTGACGGGCTTGCTGCACGTCAGCGACCGCCTGCTTGCAGGCGAATTGTCGCGTGTGGAAGCAGCCAGAGGAACACTTTAACCATTGCCGATCTTGGCACATTCTAAAGAAGGTTAATTGGTTTTTCTTTCTATATGATACTTGGTTAACATAAAAGCCTTTCTGTAAAAGCAAAAGGTGTATATCGCAAAATTACTAAGAGACAAGGGGTAAAGATGTGACGGGCTTGCTGCACATCAGCGACCGGCTGCTTGCTGGCGAATTGTCGCGTGTGGAAGCAGCCAGAGGAACACTTTATACCTTGCCTCTCTTATAATATTCTAAAGGTGGCAATAATAATTGTTTGAAGTAGCTTTTCAGAAAGCCAAACCTCATGCTAGAATTATAAAGGTAGAAAGAAGGAGAATTATGCTGCCTTTTATAAAGGAAACGGAAACTGCCTGGGATAGGCTTAAAAATACAAACAAACCGATTGTTTTGTATGGCATGGGCAATGGAGCTGATAAGATACTGGATTGGTGTGCCGCTAACGGTGTTAAGGTTGCCGCTATTTTTGCCAGCGATGATTTTGTGCGCGGACAAATTTTCCGCGGCTACAAGATTTGCAAGTATGCAGATGTTGTTAGCCAATACCAGGACTTTTTGCTTGTTATTGCTTTTGCCAGCGAGTCACCTGCAGTACTGGAGCATTTCTTTGTCCTTGCGAAGAAGCATGAAACACTGGCACCTCACCTGCCGCTTTTCGAGGGCGATGAAGTGGTGAGCCTCAGTTGGCTGGAAAAATATAAGGAAGAATTAATGGAAGTCTACCAAAAACTGGCTGACGAAAAGTCCAGAGAAGTATTTGCAGCAACACTTAATTATAAATTAAGCGGCAAACTATCTTATCTGGAAGCTATAACGACGATGAGGCAGGAGGATTGTCAGCAGATATTTCAGTTTGGTATGGACGAAACCTTTGTTGATCTGGGAGCCTATGATGGTGATACTATCAAAGAGTTCCTTAATTATACGGATTCCTCTTATCGCGAAATAGTAGCCTTGGAACCAGATAGCAAGAATTTCAAGAAATTACAGCGTTTTGTCGAAGAAGCCGGACTTGAACATGTCCATTTGCTTAATAAAGGCATATGGAATGAAGAAAGGACATTGAGTTTTGCAGCCAGCGGCGGTAGACAGTCGGCTCTGCAGTCTGACGGTAAAGTAGAAGTTCCTGTTGATTCGGTTGATCATATTATGCAGGGCAAACAAGTATCTTATATGAAGCTTGATGTGGAAGGAGCAGAATTCGAGGCTTTAAATGGTGCCAAAGAAACAATTGAAAGATGGGCGCCCAAATTATTTGTGGCAGCTTATCACCGTGATGTTGATTTATGGCGTCTGCCATTATTATTATGGTGTCTAAATAAGAACTATAAGATTTATTTGCGAAAGCATCCCTATGTACCGGCGTGGGAGCTTAATTTTTTGGCTGTTACAAAGGAAGACACCCGGGGACAATAAACGTCCATAGGGGATACAAAAAGTCCCTTTGTCGCCTGAGAGAAGAAAGTTTTTTTCGAGAGGCTGTTTTTTGTGAAAAAATGCGAAAAAACTTTAAAATGTGTAAAATTTTTTCCAATTGTAAGCAGGATTTTGAATTGATGGGGCGAAATCTATAAGGCAGATTGCAAAAATACACAAGGGAGTGGATGTTTGTGAAAAAGGCAAAATGGTTGATTGCTACTGCTGCAGTACTTGCAATGGTAGTAGCAGCAGGCTGCGGCGGCGATAAAAAAGCTGCTGACACCAAAGGCGGTAGTAAGGTGAAAGGTGATGTAATGGTTTACACCTCTATTTATCCAGACATTATTGATAATATGTGCAAACCTAATATTGCAAAAGCTTTCCCAGACATGAAAGTATCCTGGTTCCAAGGCGGTACTGAAAATGTTATCACTAAGATAACAGGCGAAATCAAGGCTGACAAAGTTGCGGCTGACCTTCTGATGGTTGCAGATCCTTCTTACTATCTGAAACTGCAAAGCGACAAACGCTTGTTGAGCTATGTTTCACCAAATGCGAAAGACGTTGTCAGCGCTAAAGACAAAGATGGCGCCTGGACTGCTGTCCGTATTTCCAACATGATCATTGCTTATAACTCCGATAAATTAAAACCGGAAGATGCTCCGAAAACCTGGAAAGATTTGACTGATCCAAAATGGAAAGGCAAGATTGCTATGCCTAACCCAATGCTTTCCGGTACTGCTTATGTAGCAGTTGGTGCTTTGGCTGACAAATACGGCTGGGAATATTTCGATCAACTGAAAGCCAATGACATCCACGTTGAACAAGGTAACTCCGCTATTCAAAACAAACTTCTGACCGGCGAATATGCTGCAGCTATGATTTTGGAAGAAAACATCCTGAAACTTGCTGCTACCAAAAAAGAACCTTTGAAGGTTGTTTATCCTGGTGACGGTGTTATCGTAGTACCAAGCCCGATTGCTATCATGAGCACTACCAAGAATCCTGATGGTGCAAAAGCAATTGTTGACTGGTGGCTGTCCAAAGAAGGGCAACAGGCTGTTGTCAAGGGCTGGATGCATTCCGTTCGTGCTGATGTAGAGCCACCTACAGGCGCTCCTGCACTTAAGACCTTTATTGATAAAGCAGTGAAGATTGATTGGCAGAAACTTGCTAATAATAATGCACAAATTAAAGAACAGTTCCGTATGAGGGTAATGGAATAGTTCCTTCATTCATTCTAAAATAGCAACTTTTAGAGAATCAGGGACCGTTATGTGACGGTCCCTGTTTTCCGATTTTTATCGGGGTATCATAATTTTGTTTTAACCGGCAGGGTATGATGCCGGGGAAAGGAGCTCCAGTGGGCTTGATTTCAAGAATTAACAGTAAGCTGATCGTTATTTTGATTTCAGTACTGTTATTGGTTTATTTTGTTGTTTTTCCGATGGGAGTATTGGTTTTCGACAGTGTCTACCAGAATGGTCATTTTAATTTAAATAATTATAAAGTTGTTTACAGCACTATTGTCAACTGGAAGGCATTGACCAATACAGTAGAATTATCATTGATGGTTATGGTGGCCAGCGTTATTATAACATTCCCTTTGGCTTGGCTTGTCGGCAGAACTGATTTGCCGGGTAAAAAAACCTACCGTACCTTATTGGTAGCAAGTTATATGATTCCTCCGTATGTCGGAGCGATTGCCTGGGTTCAACTCTTAAACCCAAGCGTAGGTTATTTAAATCAAATACTTAAATGGGTATTCAATTTGCAGCAGTCGCCTTTTGATATTTACACGTTTGGCGGCTTGGCCTGGGTTTTAACGCTTTTCTATTCTCCGTTTGCTTTTATTACGATTTCACGTGCCATGGAAAAAATGGATCCGACTTTGGAAGAAGCCGCAAGAGTTTCTGGTGCATCGCCGCTCAAAACTTTGGTGGATGTTACACTGCCTCTCATGGCTCCGAGTATTCTGGCCGGTGGCTTGCTGGTATTTATAGCAGCCGGTTCTTGCTTCGGTATTCCTGCTATCGTCGGTATGCCTGGAAATATTGAAGTTATGACGACCCGTATAGTTACCTACATTTATATGGGTGACGAAAAGGGTATTCGCGATGCAACTGCACTTGCAACTTCCTTGATGTTGATAGCTAATTCTCTGTTGTTCTTTATGACCTGGATGCTTGGTCGTAAGGACTATACGACGATTAGTGGTAAAAGTACGCGCCCTAATATGGTTGAACTTGGGAAATGGAAATGGCCGGCTTTTATCGGCGTAGGTCTTTATGCAATGATTGCTGTAATCATTCCGCTCTTTTCTATCCTCGTTACCTCTTTGCTGAAGAGCATGTCCAAACCGGTTGGTCTTGACAATCTCAGCCTTGAAAGCTGGATGCCTGTTTTAACGAGCTCACAGTATATGGAAAGTATCTGGAATTCGGTTATATATGCTGTTATCGCTGCTACCGTCGGTACTATTCTCTCAGTCTTTATTGCTTATCTTTCGGTTAAGACTAGGGTCAAGGGCAGATCATTACCGGACCTTTTGACGATTATCGGTGGCTCGACTCCGAGTATCGTTATTGCTTTAGCTCTTGTTATTACTTTTTCAGGCAACTATGGTTTGAATCTTTATTCAACAATGTGGATTTTGATAGTCAGCTACCTTGTTAAATATATGACGATGTCCGTCAGAACGATTGCGGCTTCACTCAGTCAGGTACATATTTCCCTCGAAGAAGCTGCGCTCAATTCAGGTGCAAGCTGGATCAGGACATGTAAGGATATTATTCTGCCGCTGATCGCACCGTCTGTTATAGCAGGCTGGTTTTTGATATTTATGCCGTCATTCTACGAATTAACGATGTCTCTGCTTCTGTACAGCGGCGACACAAAAACTATCGGTGTTCTGTTATACGAATTGCAAACATATGCTGATACACAGAATGCTTCGGTATTGTCTGTTATAATTTTGGGCATTGTCTTGATTGGTAACATTATCCTGAACAAAGTAAGTAAAGGAAATGTCGGAATTTAATTAAGGAGTGGGAAAATTGTCACAAGTACGCATTGAACATATTTTTAAGCGATTCGGCGGAGTTACTGCGGTCAATGATTTTGATCTGGTAGTTGAAGACGGCGAATTCGTATCAATTTTGGGACCTTCCGGCTGTGGTAAAACAACAACCCTGAGAATGGTTGCTGGTTTTGAACGTGCTACAGAAGGAGAAATTTATATTGGCGAGCAATGTGTAAGTTCTTCAATGAAAAACAAATTTGTTCCGCCTGAAAAACGTGATATTGGTATGGTGTTCCAGTCCTATGCAGTTTGGCCGCATATGACTGTTCTTGACAATGTTGGTTATCCGCTGAAAATCCAAAAAGTACCTAAGGAAGAGCGTATCAAGAGAGTAAAGGAAATGCTTGCCCTGGTACATCTGGATGAATATGCTGAGCGTTATCCGCATCAATTGTCCGGCGGACAGCAACAGCGCGTTGCTTTGGCACGTGCGTTGGTTGCGCGTCCAGGTCTCTTGCTTCTTGATGAACCGCTGTCCAATCTTGATGCCAAATTGCGTGAAAGCATGCGTTTTGAAATCCTTGCTTTACAAAAAGATCTTGGCATAACCGTTGTTTACGTTACGCATGATCAAGGCGAAGCAATGGCGATGAGCGACCGCATAGTGGTTATGAGCCGTGGTGTTGTCCAGCAAATTGGTGCTCCTCATGAGATTTACAGCAATCCTGCCAATAAAATGGTTGCTGATTTCATTGGCCTGGTTAATTTCCTGCCGGGCGAAATAACTGACGGCAGAGTACATATTGCCGGCATGGCTACTTCTTTACCAAATAATTCAAATCTTACAGGCGAAGTTACAATTGCCGTTAGACCGGAAAATATTACCTTGTCGGCTGAAAAAGGTACTATGCAGGGTATATTGACTCACCGTTTCTACCTTGGTGATGCTGTTGATTATCGTGTAAAAGTTGGCGAAGAGATGGTGCGTGTTATCGTAAAGGGTGCTGATTTGGGAAAATTCAAAGACGGCGCAACAGTTTATCTTGATTTTGACCGCATCATGATTTTTGATAAAGAATAATTTTTGAGATTAAAAACCAGCTGTTTATCTGCAGCTGGTTTTTATATTTATTTCTTCGCATATTAGCAGGTAATATTCCTATAATCTTTGTGTATGTTATAATGTAAGCAAACTGACAAAAAGTAGGAAGAGCTTATGAGAAAAAAGTGCATACTAATGGTTATTTTCTTAATCGCGCTTATCGCTCTCGGTGGCTGCGGCAATATAAAATTAAAAGAAGAGACAGAAACGTTTAGAGTCTACAGCGAATTGCCGCAAGATATTACCAATGCTTTCATAAAAGATTTCGAAAAAAACTATAAGGGAAAATTGAAAATTGAAATCGTAAAGCCTGTCGAAAAACAAGGGCCGGCCAGAATTAACGAACTTAAGAATTTGGAATTTGACGTCTGGTTGGGTGGCACAGCTGAAGACTATTTTTTAGCCGATAATAAAAAAATGCTGAAACCTTATGAAGCCAAAGATTTGCACAATATACCAACAGGCTTGCGTGACAAGCATGGTACCTGGACTGGTCTTTTTACAACTAACCTTGTTTTTTTAGCAAATAAAAAGGTACTGGCGGAGGCCGGGGAAGAAAGACCGCAAGTTTGGTCAGATGTGTTAGACGAAGAGCTGCACAAAAAAATAATTATTTCTGATCCGGCTATGCGGCAAGGCGGTTACCGGATATTGACAACTTTCTGGCAGCTTTATGGGGAAAGAAAATTCGAAGAATATACGAAAACCCTTAAACTGCAGGAATTGGCATATGCCGTTAATGATGAGGCTGCCGTTGAAGCTGTCCGTAAAGGTGAAAAAGCGCTGACAATTGTATCGCTTGACTTAGCTATGTCAGCTGCGGTTGCCGACAATAATCTGGTAGTCAGTATTCCGAGCGATGGTACTTCCCGCAAATTAATCGGTGCGGCAATTATGGACAAAACCAAGAAGGAAGTGCTCAGCAGGGCTTTCATCGATTATTTGATTTCGGATAAAGCAAAGAAGGTTCTGGATAGTTCCGATTTTTATGTCTGGCCGCTAAGTGATAACAAGGAGGCATATACCTGGGGCAAACCATATGCGGACGTATTTTTGGTGCATGATGATTTAAGATGGTGTGTTCTTAGTGGTGACGAAATAACAGAAAAATTAAAACCAGCCTATAGGTAAGAACTGCTTTATTGGTCAAAAATATCAGAAGGCGGTTATTCGTAAAAATAAGGAGGAAAATAAATGAATTGTGCTTTTTGCTCACATAACAAATGCTATACAAGCGGTCAGAACTGTACAAAAATGAGCCACGAAGAGGTTTGCAATTCCTATTCAGAAGAAGACAGGTTAATGATGAAAGCTTCTTCGGCTACCGAAAGTCGAAATTATATGCAAATGACGCGTTTGGAAGAAAGCGTATATTTTGCCAAAGAGATGGGTGTAAAAAAGGTAGGAATAGCTTTTTGCATCGGCTTAAGAAATGAAGCACATTTTGTTGCTCAGTATTTTAAGAATCAAGGCTTTGCCGTAGAATCTGTTTGCTGCAAGGTCTGCTCTGTCGATAAAGATTTACTGGATCTGGAAAAGATCAAAAAAGGTAGTCTTGAGGCCATGTGCAACCCCAAGATGCAGGCAAAAATCTTGAATGAAGCGAAGACCGAATTAAATTTCGTTGTGGGGCTTTGTGTAGGTCATGATATGTTGTTCACTAAGGCCTCGGACGCACCTGTTTCCAGCCTTATCACTAAGGACAGAGTCCTTGCAAACAATCCTGCCGGCGCAGTTTATTCCCGTTATTGGAGAAGAAAACTAGGCATTTTGGAAGAAGGAACAGTTTAGTATCTGAAAATTTTCGGGTAGCAAGCATGGTGAAGGAATATTTAGGAAAAAAGAAGGATTTAAACATTTTTCGTCGAAAATCTTACACCATGTTTTATCATATTGAAGCATTGTAGAATGGGAGGATGGAAGAAATGATGAAAAAAAGTTTGAAAGGTCTCGCTATTGGTGCATCTTTGGTGATGGCTATGGGACTGTTAGTTGGCTGCGGCGGCGAGAAAAAGGCTGCTCCAGAGAAGAAGATGGTTAAGGTAGGTATTGTACAACTGGTAGAGCATAGTGCTCTCGATGCTGCCAATAAGGGGTTTGTTGACGGTATGGCTGCCAATGGGTACAAAGAAAACGAAAATGTTACTTACGACAGACAGAATGCACAGGCTGATCAATCAAACCTGCAGAACATAGCTCAGCGGTTTGTCAGCGGCAAAGTGAACTTGATTTGTGCTATTGCTACGCCTGCGGCGCAAACAATGGCCAATGCCACTAAAGACATTCCAATTGTCGGAACTGCTATTACTGATTACGCTGAAGCTAAACTGGTAGCCTCCAACAAAGAGCCAAAAGGTAACGTTACCGGTACTACTGATATGAATCCTATTAAGGAACAAGTTGATTTGATGCTGAAAATTATGCCGCAAACCAAGAATGTTGGTGTAATTTATAGTTCAAGCGAAGTTAATTCCCAGCTGCAGGTAAAAATACTGAAAGAAGTTTTAGCAGCAAAAAGTATTAATGTTGTTGAAGCAACAGTTTCGAATGTAAATGACATTCAGCAGGCAGCTCAAAGCCTGGTCGGCAAAGTTGATGTTGTTTACGCGCCAACTGACAATGTAATTGCTTCTGCAATGCCGACATTGGTCGCAATTACTGATGAAGCGAAGATACCTGTCATCTGCGGTGAAGGCGGCATGGTAAAAGCCGGTGGACTTGCAACTGTCGGTATCGATTATTATAAACTTGGCTTACAGACCGGCGCTATGGCTGCCCGCATTCTTTCCGGTAAAGAAAAACCAGCTACGATGGCTATTGAATCTCAAAAAGAGATGCAGACAATAGTTAATGAGGAAGCAGCAAAGAAACTTGGCATTACTATTCCGGCTGATGTTTTGAAAGCTGCAAAGGCATCTAAATAGTATGTTGGACCTTCTATTACCGACACTATCACAGGGATTGCTTTGGGCTCTTATGGCCTTAGGCGTCTATCTGACTTACAGAGTTCTTGATATCGCTGATTTAACTGTTGAGGGCAGCTTCCCATTGGGAGCAGCAGTGGCAGCGGCATTATTGACTAAAGGCTTTGACCCACTGACAGCCATTTTGGTAGCTGGCATCGCTGGTGCTTTGGCTGGAGTGGTAACAGGCATTCTGCATACCAAACTGAAAATACCGGCTTTGTTAGCAGGTATTTTGACAATGATTGCACTGTATTCTGTTAATCTGCGCGTCATGGGTAAGGCGAATCTTTCCCTCTTGCGCGTTGACACCGTTTTTAGCTTTATCAAAAGCATGGGAATCAGCAATGCCCATGCGGTTCTGGTTGTTGGGCTCGCCAGTACTGTTTTGTTCGGGCTTTTGATGTATTGGTTCTTCGGAACCGAAATTGGTGCAGCAATCAGAGCGACAGGTTTTAATCAGCAAATGATCAGAGCGCAAGGTGTTGATACTAACGTCACGATTATTTCGGGTCTTTTGATCAGCAATGCCTTGGTGGCGATTTCCGGCGCTTTAATTGCACAAAGCAACGGTTTCGCAGATGTTGGCATGGGCGTCGGAACGATAGTCATAGGCTTAGCTTCAGTTATCATCGGCGAAGTCTTGTTTGGCACAAGGAGTTTCAAAAACTGCTTGATCTCCGTTGTTCTTGGTTCTGTTGTCTACCGCTTTGTTATTGCGCTGGTTTTACAGATGGGTATGCCTCCGAATGATTTAAAACTGTTTACTTCAGTTTTGGTAGCTTTTGCGTTGTCGATGCCGCTTTTCAAAAAAAGTATTGATGGCAGAAAGGTGGCGAAATAATGTTAAGAGTAGAAAATATTTCCAAAACCTTTCATCCGGGTACGATTAATGAGAAAAAAGCACTGCAGGATTTGTCACTGCATTTGAATTCAGGGGACTTTGTTACGGTAATAGGTGGTAACGGAGCAGGCAAATCAACATTAATGAATTCTATTGCCGGGGTTTTCCCGGTGGATAAAGGCAGAATTATCATTGACGGCGACGATATTACAAAACAGCCAGAGCATAAAAGGGCAAAGTATATCGGGCGCGTTTTCCAGGATCCGATGATGGGAACAGCTGCCGGCATGATGATTGAAGAAAACCTGGCCATTGCATCCAGACGCGGCAAGATGCCAACTTTTGCCTGGAGCTCAAAAGAGGAAGACCAGGAACGCTTCAAAATATTGCTAAAAGAACTTGACCTTGGCCTGGAAGACAGGATGAGTGATAAGGTTGGGTTGCTTTCCGGCGGACAAAGACAGGCTTTGACACTTTTGATGGCTACGCTAAATCAGCCGAAGCTTCTGCTTTTGGATGAGCACACGGCGGCGCTTGATCCTAAGACCGCGGAAAAGGTATTGGGACTGACACAAAAAATTGTCAGCCGATACCATTTGACAACCTTGATGATTACACACAATATGCGCGATGCACTGCGTTTTGGCAATCGCTTGATCATGATGCATAACGGCCGCATACTTATCGACCTGGCAGGGCGGGAAAAAGATAATCTCACTATTCCTGATCTGCTGGCGATGTTTGAGAAGGCCAGCGGCAATGAACTTGATAATGACAGAATGCTCTTAGGTTAAAAATTTAGAGAGGCAAAATAGATAAATTCTATTTTGCCTCTCTTTTATATGACATTTATTTTTCCAGACCATATTTCCAATCACTGATCGCACCCATGTCAGCAACATTGGTATAACCAAGCTTTAAGAGAGATTTAGCGGCAATTTCACTGCGGCGGCCGCTGCGGCAGTAAACGACGATGGAAGCATTTTTGTCAGTCAAAAGGCTGGCAGCCTTGGCTTCAATTTCGTCATAGGGGATAAGGATACTGTTTTTGATGTGACCTGTATCATATTCTTCCTTTGTGCGAACGTCAACTATGATTAATTTCTCACCATTATCCAGTCGGGATTTTACAGCAGCCGCAGTAATTTTTTGATATCCGTCTGATTTATTATCAGTACTTTTGCTGACTTGCTTTGAACAGCCGACGAGAGCAAACACAACCAAAGAAATAGCGAGAAACAAGAGAAGCAGCTTAAATGTTTTATCCATAAAATCACCTCATTTCAGATTTTTTAGGGGCATTCAATTTCTGCGCCCAGAGATAACAAGACCAAAAAGAATGAAAGCAGTGCCGATCAAAGCAATCCAGGTGATTTTTTCACCGAGGATCAAAGCGGATGTTATAAGCGTAACAATCGGGCTGATATAAATGTACATGCTGGTTTTGACAGGCCCCAGAATATTAACAGCCCAACTCCAGGTGCCAAAACAGATGGCTGAAGCACCAATGCCCAGATAAAGCAGGTTGAACATATTAGCATGGTCATCAAGACGTTCGAACCCCCATTGAAAGTCCATGACTAGCAGAGCCGGCAGCATCAGGAGCAAACCATAGCCGAAAATATTACGTGTACAAAGCACGGTGCTGTAGTGGAAAGAGCTGATTTTGCGTATTAAAATCGAATACAGCGCCCACACGACGCCTGCAAGGAAGGCCAGAATGTCACCAATAGGATTAAGCTTCAGAATGACGCTGCCATTGAAAATAATCAGAATAACACCGATCAAAGCGCAGACGAAACCAACAAAAAAGTTGGAAGTGAGAGTATCTTCCCCCAGCAGGAATTTGGATGCCAGAGCCGTCAGGAAAGGAACAAAGGCCAAGATGAGGCAGACGCTTGAGGCATAGGTGTAAAGCAGAGCTACGTTTTCCAAAAGAAAATAAAGTGTTATTCCGCAGAGGCCGGCACCGATAAAATACTTTTCCTCAGACATACCTTTAGTTTTTAAGCGCTGTGGTTTAACCAAGCATAAAACCAAAAAGCCAAGGATAAAGCGAAAGAACAGAATTTCGAGCGGCGTAAAGTCAAGCAGGAGAATTTTAGTCGAAATGAAGGTGGTCCCCCAGACGATGACGGTAAAAAGTGCTGCAATATGGCCCAGGGTAGTTGTACCCATTTAATCTCCTCCTTGAGTAAATGTGTTGTTCTTATCTTAACACTATTTATGAAGAAAAAACAACGCAAAAAATTTTACCACTGAGTAACAATGCCGTATAATAGATGTGTGTTGAATAAATTTGCAGGGGAGCAGTATTGATGCCGAATAAAGAAAGATTGAAAGATATAAAGTGTTTTTTGTTTGATATGGACGGGACCATCAATTTAGGCAATACCCTTATTCCTGGTATGGATGATTTTTTTGCCCAGCTGAAGGCCAAAGGCAAGACTTTTTATCTGGTGACTAATAATTCTTCCAAAGACCATGCTCACTATGTCAAAAAAATGGCCAACATGGGCATTGAAGTTATGCAGAAAGACGTGCTTATTTCTTCTGATGCGCTGACTTATTATCTGGGTAAGGTCAAACCGCAGGCCAAATTGTTTGTTTTGGGTACGCCAGAATTAAAGGCAACAATTACTAAAGCGGGATTTGAACTTGTTGACCCGGCGGTAACAGAACCGGAGTTCGTTATCTTAGGATTTGATATGACGCTGGCCTACAATAACCTGTCGACGGCCTGCCGTCTGATTGACAAAGGCGTACCTTATATTGCGACGCATCCGGATGTGCGCTGCCCGATTGAAAATGGTGAATTCATACCAGATTGCGGCGCCATGATTGAACTTATTAAAACTGCAACAGGAGTCAGCCCTTTGGATGTGCTGGGTAAACCTTATCATTATATGATAGATCTCCTGATGGAAAGAACCGGCTTTACGAAAAATGAGATTGCCATGGTTGGTGACCGCCTTAGCACGGATATCGCTTTTGGCTTGAACAATCATATACTATCCGTGCTTGTCCTTACCGGTGAAGCTACTCTCGAGGATGTAGAAAGAGGACATATTAAGCCTGATATTATTCTTGACCATGCAGCAAATTTAATAAACTATATCTGAGGTGTTTATGGAAAGACCGCGTTATGGCCTGATTGATTCTTTGCGAGGATTCGCAATTTTTTGTGTGATAGTGTACCATTTCATTTATGATTTGGTGCACTTTTATTCCATGGACTTTCCTTGGTTTGAGAGTCTGGCCGCTTACCTCGTGCAACAAGGTGGAGTCTTTCTCTTTGTCTTCATATCTGGTGCTATGTCCCTCTGTGCGAAGGAACCTTTGCGTAATGGGCTGCTCTTAGTTGGCTGCGGATTACTGATTACAGTCACAACTTATTTTTATTCGCCGGCAAATATTATTGTTTTCGGTATTTTAAGCTTGCTGGGTTGGGCGGCCATCATTACTGTTTTGGTGAGACCGGCTCTGCAAGCTATACCGATAAAGTTTGGCATTTTCCTCAATGTATTTCTTTTCTTCCTCACGCATGAGGTGGCGAACGGCAGCTTGAGTCTCTTGAAAATTCACTTATATAACTTACCATCATCGTGGTATGAAAGCCAGTTGTTATTTCCGCTGGGCTTGCCTCATGCAAGTTTCGTTTCAGCTGACTATTTCCCGCTCCTGCCCTGGATTTTCCCTTATTGGCTAGGTTATTTCTTTTGGCAAATGATAGGTGAGGAAACGCGTGCAAAATACTTTTTCAGCCAGTTGCCAGCTTTTGCTTTTATGGGCAGGCACAGTCTGCTCCTTTATCTTATCCATCAGCCTATCATTCTGGCTGTTACTGGTTTGCTTTTTTAAATGATTATGCTCGGATTTTTTGCTTTGGCGGTTTAATGAGCCGCTTCAGCAGAATATCCGAGTTTTTTATTTCTATATTTATAAAAGATAGTTATCAATGGAAAAGATGGATGTAGGACGTACGAAGAGGGCGAGGACCAAAGAAGTGACGGGCTTATTGCACATCAGCGACCGACTGCTTGCAGGCGAATTGTCGCGTGTGGAAGCAGTGCGAGGAACTCTTCAGTCCTTGCTCGATAGAATTGATAATGATTGGCAAATAATTGTATCAAAAATGTTAGGTGATGCCAAACACTTATGCCTATAAACTTGTATTTTTAGGACGTACGAAGAGAACGAGGACTAAAGAAGTGACGGGACTCATATACATCAGCGTTCGGCCGAATTTATTGCGGCCGTTTAACGCGTGTGGAATGGTCCAGAGGAACTCTTCAGTCCTTGCTCGATAGAAACTATAATTATCGATAATAATTATTAACTATTTGTTGACAAACAATGAAAAAAGTTTTATAGTATTCCTACATAGGAACAACAAATAATTTGGAGGCAATATGGACATTATTGAACGTTTGATGTATTTTAATCTGACGCGTCATGAAGCAACATTGTACATGGCACTCCTGGCCGAAAGTAGTCTGACCGGTTACGAAGCGGCTAAGCTTACAGGCATATCCCGCTCGAATACTTATACAGCTTTAGCGGGCTTAGTCGATAAGGGTGCGGCTCATGTTACTGAAGATACAGCAACCAGATATACACCAGTTCCATTTGATGAGTTTTGTGAAAATAAGATCCGTCAGATGCAGGAATATAAAGCTTACTTAGTAGAAAAGATGCCGGTAGTTAAAAACGAAGTAGAGGGCTATATAACTATTAAGGGCGCACAGTCAATCATGAATAAATTAAAAAACATGATTGCCAAAGCTGAAGCCAGAATCTACGTTTCTGCGACTGGCTCACTTATTGAGGCTCTGAAAGAACCTTTGGCAGAAGCAGCAAAACGTGGCCTGAAAGTAGTAGTGATAACCGGTAAACCTTTTAATTTAACTGGCGCTACTATTTATTACGCAGAAAAGCCCAACAGCCAAATAAGGCTGATTGCAGATTCAGGACGGGTTCTGACTGGTGATCTGAGTGATGGCGACAGTTCAACCTGTCTTTATTCTGGCAAACCGAACTTAGTAGATTTATTCAAAGATGCGTTAAAAAATGAAATTAAGCTGATAGAATTAACCAACAAATAATATTATGAGGGGTGTACAAATAGTGAAAAAACCTTTTGTTAGCAAAGAACAATTAGAGAAGATTACTTCCGAGTATGCAACACCATTTTATCTGTATGACGAAAAAGGTATCCGCGAAAATGCCCGCAAAGTCATGCAAGCTTTTGCCTGGAATAAAGGCTTCAAAGAATATTTTGCCGTGAAAGCAACACCAAATCCACGTTTGCTGCAAATTCTGCGTGAAGAAGGCTGCGGCGCTGACTGCTCCTCTTATACAGAACTTTTGATGGCTGACGCTGTTGGCTTCAAAGAAAGTGAAATCATGTTCTCTTCCAATGTAACGCCGGCAGAAGACTTCAGACTGGCGCATAAGCTGAATGTAACAATCAATCTTGACGATATTACCCATATTGATTTCCTTGAGAAGGTAGCAGACATTCCAACTACTATCAGCTGCCGTTTTAATCCTGGCGGTCACTTCGCGATTGAAAACAATATCATGGATAATCCTGGCGATGCTAAATATGGCTTTACCCGCGAACAAATGGTTGAAGGCTATAAAAAACTGATGGCTAAAGGCGTTAAACATTTTGGCATTCATGCCTTCCTCGCCAGCAATACCGTAACTAACGAATATTACCCAAGCCTGGCGAAAATTCTTTTCCAACTGGCCGTTGACCTGAAAAACGAAACTGGTGCCAGCATAGAATTCATCAACCTTTCCGGCGGTGTGGGCATTCCTTACAGACCATCCCAAAAAGCTAATGACATTATAGCTATCGGCGAAGGCGTACGTCAGGCATTTGAAGAAGTGCTTGTACCGGCAGGCATGGGCAATGTGGCGATTTTCGCTGAAATGGGCCGTTTCATGATGGGACCTTATGGTGCTCTTGTGGCCGAAGCTATTCATGAGAAACATACCTACAAAGAATATATCGGCCTTGATGCTTGCGCAGCCAACCTGATGCGCCCTGCGATTTATGGCTCTTATCACCATATTACTGTCATGGGCAAGGAAAATGAGCCTTGCGATTATGTTTATGATGTTACTGGCGGTTTGTGCGAAAACAATGATAAATTTGCCATCGACAGGAAACTGCCGAAAATTGATATTGGCGACTTAGTCTTCATCCATGATGCCGGTGCTCACGGTTATGCCATGGGTTATAACTACAACGGTAAGCTGAGGAGCGCTGAATTATTGCTCAGGGAAGACGGCAGCGTAGAAATGATTCGCCGTGCTGAAACACCTGCAGATTATTTTGCTACCTTTGATTTTAGTGCTACGTTCAAAAAAGGCTTTACTCATTTCTAAAAACAATATAAAAAATTATAGCCCTGCTATTCTTTTTAAAGAATAGCAGGGCTATTTTTACTTCAGACAAATGACGTTTTGCTTAATTTTCTTCAGCCAACTTGCGTACATTTTCGGCATTGGCATTGTCGGTCAGAACGTAAAGAAAATCGCCGGCTAACAATAATGTTTCACCATTAGGAACTATATCGTTTTCACCACGCTTGATATCGACAAGGAGAGTATGTTCCGGCCAGTCAATGTTTTTAACCAGTTTGCCATCAAGTGCGCAGCCGCTGCAAATGGAAATTTCGATCACATTTCTGGTTTTATCAGGGACGTAGTTGCTGTTTTGTTTATTCATACCATCAAGAGAACGCTGTAGAAGGCGGTCATAAATTGGTTCGGTTTTGCAGACTTCGGCAGCAAGATAAGCGCTAATGGAAGCTATTACCAAAGGAAAGAGGTGTTCAAAAGAACCAGTCATTTCCATGACAAGGATAGTGCCGGTAATTGGCGCACGAACAGAGGCAGCAAAGAAGGCAGCCATGGCAAAAACAACCATGTTTTGATGAAAATAAGGGTTCAATAAACCCAAGCCCACCATGAAAGTACCTACAAGGTTGCCAGCTAAAGCTCCTATGACAAGCATAGGCAGGAAAAAACCTCCTGGCACGCCGGAGCCGTAACTTAACATCGTGAAAATAAACTTGCCGCAGAGAAAGATGGCTATAATCGTCAGCGGGAAGTGTTTTTTTGCAATGGTGTCAATCAGTTCATTGCCTCCGCCAAGCACTTCCGGCAGATAAAAACCAAGAATGCCGGCCAAAATCAGTGCGAAGCCGGCTCGCGAAAAGGTATTCTTAAAAAATGGGAGCTGGTAAAACTTAGAGATGTTGATGAGGGAGTAATTGAAAAGTGCTCCGAAAACACCCAAAATAAGGCCTAATATGATAATAAGCCCGAAATACTGGAGCGGTAGTGCCGGCAAGTCTAAAAAGTTAAAAATTGTAGCGCTGCCAAAGATTAGTTGTGAAACTGCCGTTGCTGTAAGCGCGGCAGCCATAGCAGGGAGCAGTACTACTGCTGAAAAATTATGGTGTAATTCTTCCAAGGAAAAAATAACACCGGCTAAAGGGGCATTGAAGGCCGCCGCAAGTCCGGCACTTGCGCCACTGGTCAATAAATAGCGCTCTTCCATTCTTGAACGTCCGAGCAGTCGGCTAAGACCCTGTGCTGCCATTGCTCCCAGCTGGATAGAAGGCCCTTCACGCCCTAGCGAGAGGCCGGCACCGATACCCAAAATGCCACCCGCCAATTTAGTCCAAAGAACATGAAACCAACGCATTTTGAAAAAACCGAGAATAGCACCTTTGACTTGTGGAATCCCGCTTCCTGCCGAAAGAGGCTCATAAGCAACCAAAAAATGGAGGATTGCAGCCGTCAAAAGCAGAATGCCGAACCAAAGTACCGTAATTATCCAGTCGCTGGAAGCCATATAGCGGTAGATAGCACCACGCTGAACTTCAACAAAGTTTAGGGCGTACCGAAAAAAACCAACTATAACGCCAGCGAACAGTCCGACAATGATACCTTCACCAAAGAGCCGCAGACGAAAATTATGCCAATTGTTTAAATTACGATAAGTGTTTAATCGTTGTTTACTTTCCATTATCGAACCCCTTTTGCATGCTTCATTAAGTAGTGCCTAATGAGGAGATACTTATTCTTTATAATCGCCGCGGTCAACGACAATTTGATAACCAATGCTTTGCAGTCGTGATTGCAGACAGGAACTGCATTCAGCAGCTTCTTCGCCAGTGCAGATTTTATTATCATAGAGCAGATAATCTTTTCTTACATCCACTGGTGATAAATTTGGCATAACTACATTAGCCCCCGCCAAAATTCCTTGTTCACGACCATCTGGGGCGATGGTTCCCAGCGCAGTGGTAGAAGGGATCAGAGCCTTGGGCAGCATAAGCCGCAAGATGGCAATCAAACGCAGAGTTTGTTCCATGGTGCCGGCAGCTTTATCATGAAAAGGAGTATCATGATGAGGAATGAAAGGTCCTATGCCTATCATCTGCGGTTTGAAATCACGGATAAAAAGCAGATCCTCAAGCAAATTGTCAATTGTCTGATAAGGCGAGCCCACCATGAAACCTGTACCAACCTGATAACCAATTTCTTTCAGCATCTGCAGACACTCCAGTCTGTTCTTCAGTGAAAGATTGGTGGGATGCAGGCGTGCATAATGTTCCGGATTAGCAGTTTCATGCCGCAGCAGATAACGGTCAGCGCCGGCATCATACAACGCTTTATAAGAAGCATAGGAACGTTCGCCAATAGATAGGGTTATAGCACAATCGGGATGAGCTTTTTTAATTGCTGTGATAATATCAACCATAACAGCATCAGTAAAAAATGGGTCTTCACCGCCTTGCAGGACAAAGGTGCGGAAACCGAGCTGATAGCCGCTGCGGCAGCAGGATAGTATCTGTTCTTTGGTGAGACGATAACGTCTGGCGTTTTGGTTGCTGCAGCGGATACCGCAGTAATAACAGTCGTTTTTACAATAGTTGGTAAACTCTATCAAGCCACGGATGTAGATGTTATGTCCGAATTGTTTTATGGCAGCATTGCGCGCAGCCTCAAGTAATGCATCGCGCAGATTCTTATCAGTAGTCTGGAGCAGGTTCTTAATGGCGACAGTATCAGCTGTTGCCAAATTGAAATTTATAGGCTCATTTATATGGTTTTCCATAATGTGAATCCTTTCTAGTCAGAAGCTGTTTGAATCTTGCTGATTGAAGCATAATAGAGTTTTCGTTTGTCATCGCCCGCCAGAAAATGCACTTGAGAATGCAGACAGATAATTTTGTCGTCTGATACTAGTCGGCGGAAGGTATGTTTAACAGGACTGGTGCTTTCGTCAATTGGTAAATTCGCAATAAACTGCTCACGGTCTTCCTCGTGTATATAGTCAAGAAGGTGAGTGCCGGTAAAGTAGAGATTTTCACGTTGAATCCCCAGTAGATGATAATAGGAATCATTGGCTCGTAAAAGCTCCAGATTATTGTCATGATACTCATAAATTGCTGAGGCTTCTTGCAAAGTGTTGAAAAGAAGATTAAAACCGGAAGTAGGCGACCAAAAATCTTCGATGTCGACAACATTACCTTGAGATAAGGCGGGCTCTATTTTTCTTATTGGTTTTAACTTCTGCTCGTTTTCCTGCAGTGATTGCTCAAATTCATCCACGGGCATAGGCTTGGAAAAATAATAGCCTTGCCCAACAGTGCAGCCGATGCTCCTAAGGAAAGCTACTTGTTCCTCATTTTCTACGCCTTCGATCACTACAGGCAAACCGAGCCATTTGGCCATGCGGATTACTGAGGAAAGAATATTGCGGCCACGTCCGGATTCTGCAAAACCAGACATGAAATTCAAGTCTATCTTCAAAGTGTCCACGGCAATGTCCTGCAGCATATTAAGAGCAGAATACCCACTGCCAAAATCATCCATGTGTACGGAGAAACCATAGTCACGCAATTTATCAGTAATCAGCTTTATTTCATCATATCTTTTTACGTAAGCTGTTTCGGTAAGTTCCAGATTAAGCATTTTTGGCTCAATTTGATATTTTTCCACTAAATTAGTAATTATCTGGTAAAATGATGGTTCTAATAAATCAAGGCGAGAGACATTCACAGAAACAGGAAAGGCGTTGCGCCCTTCATCAAGCCACTTGCGCAGCAGACGACAGGTTTCTTCCCAAACAAAGGTGTCAAGCTTAGTTATAAAGCCATTTTCTTCAAAGATGGTGATAAAATCTCCTGGCGCCAGCAAGCCCAGTGTGGGGTGGTTCCAGCGTACAAGCGATTCTGCACCGACTATTTCATTCGTAATTAAATGAACTTTAGGCTGCAAATAGATTTCAAACTGTTTTTCCTTTAAGGCTTGATTCATGCGGCCTGTAATTTCTTGTTTGTGCAGTAGTTTTTTGCGAAGTTCTTCTTCATAAAAAGCATAGTTTCTATCAAAGCGCCCCTTGATGCTTTTTTGTGCCAGCATTGCCCGATCACACATGATGTTGACAGGCAGATCTGGGGTCTCCGGAAGATAGAGACCAAAGTAAGCGGCAAGCTCAAAATTCAGTGGGCATTTTTGTAAACCTGCAGTAATATAATCAATTAATTCTGCATAAGCTTTACCTGAAAAAAGGAAGCATACAGCGAAACGGTCAGCCTCTAAACGGCAATAAATCGCATCTTCGGTTTTTGCAAAATATTCATTTAAAAGCTTTGCAATATAACATAATAGACGGTCGCCTGTGTGGGACCCAAAAAAATCATTGACCAGTTTGAACTTATTAATGTCAAATAGAGCTATGCAGTAATGTTGCTCGTATTTGGCTGTCAGCAGCGCGTGAACTTTTTCGTAAAACACAGCTTTACTGGGAAGGCCTGTTAGTTCATCGTAATGAGTTGCTTTTTTGTGAGCTGTTTTTAATTCAGCTTCTTCAGAATTTTGAAGCTCAGTGAGCCAGCAAAGAAAATATTCTTTCTGGGGGTCTGAGTCCAAAGGCAGGATAGTGAGGGCAAAACGATGATATTTATTATCATTATGCGCTTTGCGGAACTCAGCTTTTAAATACTTAGCTCCTGAAGAAAAAATTTCACGTAATTTTGAGAAGTTAAAAAAATCAAGAAATCTTTCTTTATCAGCAGGATGAAGCGTTTGTTCAGCGGCTTTGCGCAAAAGTTCAGAGAAACTTCCTTCAACGGTGCAGAAGAGATTATTCATGCTGCCGGTGCAATGCAAAGGACTGCAAATGTCATCAGTAAAGTTTATTTCGAAAAGTTCATTATAAATGGAACGCAAAGCTTTGTCATATCGGCGTGTTACAGTATTGGATGTATTGAAGTGCTTTGTATTTTGCTTCATTGTTACCCCCGGTAAGATAGATTGTGCCATTTCATAAAACTTAAAGCAGAAGAACTCTTAAAAAGGTAATATTGCAGTAAAATCATTGTTTTAGTAGGAAAGTATGTTACAAAGATAAAAAAACAGCCTTTTACTTGAGCCGGTGAACTAGGCACAGGCTCAGCAAAAAGCTAACTCAAATATATATTTAAGTGACTGAAAGCAAACATTATTTGATTCCCCCATTACAAAGCGTCAGAAAAAATCTGATGTATTTCACTAATCTGGATCAGATTATTGGTGGAGACGAAGAGGATCGAACTCTCGACCTTACGGATGCGAACCGTACGCTCTCCCAGCTGAGCTACGTCCCCGCTTTCTTGCTTTACCATATAAATATACTACCAATGAAATAAAAATTCAAGAACAGAAAAGGTGAAATCAGCCTCCATGACGAAAACATAGTACTGTGATTATTTGTTTGGAGGTGTGTCGGTTGAAACAAGGAAGCAAAAGAACATGGGCAATTATTGTAATGGTAATGGTATTGATGATGGCTGCTCTGCCGGTAATGGCTGAAGAGAAACCTTTTGTTGAAATCGATATCTACTCCGTTAATGATTTTCATGGAGCCATTAGGGCTGAAGGTGCCAAGCCTGGCGCTGCTGTTTTGGCCGGTGCAATACAGGAACTGGGAGCCCAGAATCCTGCGGGTTCAATCGTTTTGGGCGGTGGTGATATGTTTTCCGGTACGCTTGATGCGGACGAATATGAAGGCATGCCTGTTATCTATGCCATGAACCAAATGGGGTTTTCGGCAGATGTAGTGGGTAACCATATTTTTGATTATGACCAAAAAGTTATTGCTAAACAAGCATCTGCGGCAACTTTTTCTTTGCTGGCCGCTAACTTGAGTTTTCCAGAGGGCAATTTTGTGAAACCATATGTAATGCTTAACCGCAGCGGCTTGAAGATTGCTATTATAGGCGTTGCCACAGAAGAAACGCTTCTTAAGAGCAGTAAAAGAAATAACCAAGGCGTTACGATACTGCCGACAGTCGAAACTGTGCAAAAATACATTGATGAAGTGCGCGGTAAGGGTGCTCAGATTGTCATTCTCTTGACGCATTGCTCAAGCTTCCAAAATAATAAAGGTCAAATAACTGGAGAAATTACAGGACTTTTAGAACAGTTGCATGGTGCTGACGCTGCTGTGACTGGTCATTCTCATCAGAAGGTTTTCGGCACTTATAAGGAGATCCCGGTAGTGCAGGCTGGTAATAACGGGGAAACGATAGGAAAGATTCATCTCCTTTATTCAAGGATAGATAAGAAGATAATAGGCTCAAATGTTTCTCTTATAGCGGTCAACAAAGATAAATGGAAAGAAAGTCCTGGCATTGCTAAAATGGTTGATCCTATTTTGGCCGATATTGATAAGAAATACAGCGGTGTCGTTGCACAAAACCTTTATCCATTGAGTAATGATAGGTATGGGGAATCAACATTAGCCGAATATTTTACGGATTTACTGCTCAAAGGCTTTAATGCCGACGTAGCAATTTTGAATGGCGGTGCTTTTCGCAGTGATATCCCGGCAGGGCCTATAACCTTAAGACTCATGCAGCAGGCTTATCCTTATAAAGACCAGATTGTGGTGATGCAGCTGAAAGGCAGCGACCTCCTGGCTGCTTTGGAACATGGTATTGGCAATGAAAGTATTGGCGAAGTCCGTTTTGCCGGTGTTAAACTGGGCGCTGACCTGGATTTGCCGCAAGACAGTCGTATCATAGAAAACAGACTGGCTGACAATAGCTCTATTGACCTGAATAAGCAGTATAAAGTAGTCACCACCGAATTCTTAACAAAGGGAGGAGATGGCTACATCACATTAACGAAGGGCGAAAACATAAGGTATGCAGGTGATATTAAGGAATTCTTCAATTTTGCCCTGAAAAATGAAAAAACCGTCAACTATCGGACAGACGGACGTCTGTCTGTTGGCTATCTGAGACTTGCATCCTGATAAAGAGAGGCTGATATAATGGAAACACAATTACTAGACAAATCATGCAAGGATTTTTTGACCGACCTCGCTTCTAAAGAACCAACTCCAGGCGGCGGCGGTGCAGCTGCTTTAGCTGGGGCAATCGCGGCGGCATTGACATCAATGGTTTCTAATCTGACGTTGGGCAAAGAAAAGTTTGCCGATGTGGAAGATAAGATTCGTCCGCTGCTCATAAGTGCAGAAATACTGAGGACAAGGATGCTGGCATTAGTTGCGGCAGATGCAGCAGTATTTGATGGTTTTATGAAAGCATATAAGCTGCCGAAGAACACCGATGAAGAAAAGGCTTTTAGGACGAACAGCATTCAAATAGCAGCTTATGATGCGTCTGAGGTACCAATGAAAATTGCCGATTCCTGTCTTGATATCTTGCACCTGTCATCCAAGCTTGTCAGAATAGGCAATCCAAGTGCTATTACGGATGCTACGGTGGCAGCCCTTTTAGCCAGGGCAGCTTTGCGCAGCGCCTGCTATAATGTGCACAGCAATCTTCTTTTACTGAAGGATAAGGAATATGTGCAGAAAACTGAAGAGCATTTACTGGAAATATGTAGGGAAGCCAAGGAATTGGAAGACGATGTAATTCGCGAAACTGATAGAATTCTTGGCTAGTATTGTCACTTGACAACGGGCTTACTCTATATTATACTTTTTTATGTATCGCACGGAGAGGTGGCCGAGTGGTTTAAGGCGCTAGTCTTGAAAACTAGTGATTCCGCAAGGAACCGTGGGTTCGAATCCCACCTTCTCCGCCATTTTAGTTACACACGGGTCTCTGAATGGCTCTTGCAGCCTTTGTAGAGGTACCCATAAGTTGACCTTAAGACATCATGACGTTTATCATGGTGTCTTTTTTTGTTGTCTGACTGTCTTATAATAAGATGAAAACAAAGTGCATATAGTGCAAAAAGTGCAAAGCGTTAGATATGTTTGTGCTATAATTAGATTATTATGCTAAGGGGTGACGGAAAAATGATGGAACTTTTCTCAAAACTCAGTAAGGATTTATCGATGCCTGATATTTTAGATAATATTGATGCCGGTATTATCATTTATGACGAAAAAGGTAACTTTGTTTTTGTGAATACCTTGATGATTAATTGGCGTAATATTCCGCGAAATGAATATCTTCAGATGAATGTTAAAGATTTTTATGATGTATTAGATGTGTGTGTGTTCGACCTTGTTTGTCAATATAAAACTCGCATTACGAGATTGCAAAATTATCGAGATTATCAAACTATTAACAGTGATATTAAAGTGCGGATTGTCACTGGAACTCCTATTTTCGACGATGTAGGTAATATAAAATATGTAGTTATGCTTCTACAAGATGTAAAAAATTTTGAAGACAACTATCATGCTTTGCTGAAGACACATAAAATTTTAAATAATGCCACTGAGGGCGGACGAAAACCAAGTATGAGCCTAATAGCAAAAAGTCCTATAACACTGCAACTTTTAGCTGTTACAAACAATATTGCAAAATTAGATTCAACAATTTTACTTTATGGAGAATCCGGTTGTGGCAAGGAAGTATTTGCAAATTATATACATGAACATTCCAATCGTAAGGAACAGACTATGATTACAGTTAACTGTGCTGCTTTTCCTGATAATTTAATAGAAGCAGAACTTTTTGGATATGAAAAAGGTAGTTTTACTGGCGCTAGTAAAGAAGGAAAAACTGGTTTAGCGGAAGCAGCTAATAAGGGTACTTTATTTTTGGACGAAATAAATTCTTTGCCTCTTAGCGTTCAGGGTAAAGTGTTGCGCATGATTGAGGAAAAAAGTATTAGAAAAATCGGTGCAGTTCATTCTAAGAAAGTTGATTTCAGGATTATTGCAGCAACTAACCAAGACTTGAAACAGTTAGTAGATCAAGGAAGATTTAGAGAAGATTTATATTACCGCCTTAATGTAGTTCCTTTAACTATTCCTCCTTTGCGTAATAGGAGAGAAGATATTATCCCTCTTTGTTTGCATTTCCTGTATGATTTTTGCCTAAAATATAATTTGCAAAAAACTTTCGCTGAAAATGTATTAAAAGAACTATATGATTATTCTTGGCCTGGCAACGTTAGGGAAATACGTAATTTTGTAGAACGAATGGTTGTCATGACGCCATCGAATACAAAAGAAATACTAAGCATTCCTAAAGGAATCTTGGATAACTCTTATGTGGATGATTCTTTAACCACACAGGTCAAGCTCAATGCCACAGCGCCATCAACTGGCAAATTAACCAAAGAGCATCTTCTTGCGGCACTTGTTGTTTGTGACAATAATAGAGAAAAAACAGCTGCTTATTTAGGCATTTCCAAAAGACAGTTGCAATACAAGATTAAGCTTTTTCATATTTCGTCTCGGTGTACGTATACAGAATAAAACAAATAAAATTAAGGAACACTGCCTGTGTAGTGTTCCTTAATTTTATTTTCGAGAAAGATGGGGCTGTTATTAAAGTAATTCACAAAAGGCTTGAATACGTGTGTTGAGTTGTTCTACACTTGCATCTTGTTGGTCGATGGCAATAGAAATAACGGGGATATTTGCATTACGTAAATTTGTTTCCAGATAGGGTTGATCATATTCTTCTGGATCACAGAACTTCATCATGCAATTAATTACGCCAGAAGCTTTATTAGCTTGATATAATTTTTGAAGTAAAGTGCCTCGAGGTTTACCATCTTCGTGAATTAGGCTACAGCCATAACGTGCTGCCCATTGAAGTGCAACTCTTTTTAAAGCACCGCCACCTGTTAAAGGCGCGTTGGTGCGAAATTGTTGTGATTCCTGCACTAGATCATCGCCTACAACGGCTATGTTGTTTTTAGCAAGAATGTCTAATAAGGCATCTGGTTCACAGGTAATACCAGTTAAAATTACTTTCTTACCAGAATAATTATGGATAGGCAGCTTATTCAACTCTTCAATTATTTTTTCAACAATTTCAGTATGCTCGGCTTTTTCGAAGAAGAAGGCGCTTTTCATAATATGATGACGAACCCTTGGAGTAATTATGTCTAAGTGGTCATTAGCTACAGTAGTAAATTCCTTCATAGTGGAATTATGCTTATTATAGACGGCTATGCTGTCGCAAAGTGCTTTCTCATTAAGCATTTGCCCGGTGATGCTGGCTAGCATTGCCAAGGCAATTTCAAATTCAGAAATTAAATAATCAATATTAGCAGAATTTTTTCTGTTTTGAGGATAAACCATAGGTATCATGGGAATTTCTTTTACGCCGAAACGCCAGTTCTGCGTCATGCAACGCAAAGTGTCGCATAGAGTTGGAATAATAACGGCAGATAATCCGTTGTACGTACCATTTAAACCGAATTCCATATCTGCTTGCATAATGGGACAGGCAAAAGCTGGTAAATAACTTTTTGCTAGTTTTGGCTCAATTCGACCACCCCACAAGCCCATAGGAACCATTCCGCTAGCATGAACTAACTCTTCTGGAGTAAAAGCAGGAAAGCAACCAATGACTTTTTTGCCTTGGCTAAGGTAGTAGTCTAACTGACTGCGCGGATTAGCACAAGCAGTTGTTAAACGCAGGATATTTTCTTGTAATAAAGTCATTTGTTTTGCCTCCTTGTTTGTATCATGATTTCTACCAAACCCTGGATGCGAGTCTCAAATTGCGCTTCACTATAATTTCTATAATCTGCCTGATCCCCATCGAAGGAAGTAAAGGGTACACCAGCAAGTTTGGATAATTGGCGTTGCACTTCCATCATTTGACAATCCATTACCTTGCAACTACGGTTAACATGATAAATGGTACCTTCGCACCCAAAGCGTTTTAGTGCTTCTAAGCGGCGAGAAATCATCGTTGTAGCATTATCACCATTAGTGGAAGCAAAGCAATAGGCCCTGGCCATACCATCTAAATCTTCATATTCGATTGCCCAGGCTTTACCATAGCTAGAAGCAACCATGTTAATGCCATATCCTTTTAGCGTGCGAAGATTGTGACTTAGAAAAGGCCAACAAGCGATACCGTCCCAGGACACACGAAATTCTTCTTTTGTAGGATAGGTAGATGTACCATCGGCAATGTGTTTTTCGATTTCAGCATTTAGCTGTTCTAAAATAGCAGTGGTTGAAGTTTTGCCTCTGTTACAAACCATGCAGGACATATAGTTAAATAACTCAAATCCACTTAAAGGAGATGGCTTGCGGTCCATTAAGTTATTTGCTCGTTCCCATAAATAACTGTTACGTTGACTGATTTTCATGATATCTTGGAAGTGTGCATCATCCCAAGTCTTACCTGTGAAAGCACAGAGGTCTTTAATTAGTTGATCAATCTGAGAACGTACATAGCGCACTCTGCTTTCAGTTACGTAATCCCAGGGATTATAGCAAGTATCAATAAAGAAAATAGGGATGTTTAGTTGAAAAGCTAAATTTTCGTACCATTTTGTTAATTGATTACAAATGTTATTGGTTAGCAAGAGGAAATCAGGTTTTACCATTTTGCCACCATCCGGTAATTCTACAAAGCTATCACCTTTAAGGACAGTTGCATAAGCTAGATTAACCTTAGCATAGGCACATAAATCGTTAGAGTAGCCTAGAGGCCCTTCGCATTCTTGGAGGAAGGGATCAGCTTGATGACGTGCGGCTATACCAGCAGAGTGATTTTCTGGATAGAGCACTACCAGACCGAGCGTTTCAGCAATTTCCTGAGGAAAAATGGAGGCGGACCAACCGACTTTTTCTCCTCTTTCTTTCGCAATCCGAGCATTTTCGTATAGTGTATTGGTTTGTTCACCAATCATAATCATTGATTTTACTGCTGGCTTTTTAGGTTTTGCTGCAGGAGCAGCAGTTGCAGTGCTTTCTTCAGTCATTATAAAGCCTCCTTTTATTGAACATCTTTAGATGCAAACATAGCTTTGATTTCCTCTTCTGAATAGCCTAATTCCTTTAACACTTCAGCAGTATCGCAGCCAATAGGACCAGAAGTTTTGCATGGAATAGTTTTGGGATCCACAGATGCAAAATGGACAGGTCCGTTAGCAAAAAATGTTTTAGTGTGATCCTGGTATTCGTATTTAAAACCATAGTTATTAGCGATAATTTGTGGATCATCCGGAACATCTTTAAAGTGACGAAGAACTTCATGAGGTAAATCGTGTTCATTAAAAAGTTCATGCCAATAGGAAACTGGTTGTTCAGCAAATTTTTCATCGAACATTTTTGTTAGTTCAGTTTTGTTTTTGTAATAGGCTTGTTGTGTATTGAAGCGTACATCATCAGCTAATTCCGGCATACCGATTACATTAACGAATTCACCGAAACGGCGGTAATCAATAATTGCTAAGTAAAACCATTCACCATCGGAGCCTTGATAGTTATTGCTGCAGGCATGGCCACAGTCATAACGATCTCTTGGGAGTTCTCGGCCGTTGAATCCATTTAAAATACCTGTACAAAGAATGAAAGTGCCTGCTTGGAGTAAAGACACATCAACTTTTTCGCCGCTGCCGGTTACAGACCTTTTATATAAAGCAGCTGCAATGCCGCCAGCTAAGGCTACTGCTACGCTGTGATCACCTACGCCGCCAATAGGGACAAGTGGGCCACCTCCTTTGGGAGATAGGTCCATCATCAGACCAGTTCTTGAGAAGAACGCAGTATAATCATACCCTGGACGATTCGCTTCGGGACCTTCTGGACCATAACCTAAAACGGAGGCATGAATTAATCTGGGGAATTTGTCCTTCAATTGTTCGTAAGCTAAGCCCATACCTTCTAAGGCGTCGACACGATAGTTGGTGATCAGGACATCAGCATCATCCAGCAATTTTATCATTGCTTCTTTACCTTTTTCAGAGCGCATATTTAAAGAAACAAAACGTTTGTTAAGATTTTGCATATCAAAATTTGGATTAGCAACCGGCGTAGTTACGGACATTGTGGTGCCGCCTTGTTTGCGCCAAGCATCGCCATTTAATGATTCTACCTTTATAACATCAGCCCCCCATTCTGCAAAAATTCTAGCAGTCATTGGACCAGCCAACATAGTGGATAATTCAATTACTTTAATACCAGTCATTGGTTTCATAAAATATTCCTCCTTGAATGTAAGTTAAATTAATTAACGTCCTTGGAATTTGGGGTGACGTTTTTCTAGAAAAGCACCGGTTCCTTCCTGCCTGTCCTCTGTACTCATGGCAATAGTTTGTGCAAGTCTCTCTAGCATTAAAGCGGTTTCCATGCTGGAGTCCTGCCCTAAATTAATAACTATTTTTGCCATGGAAACGGCAACAGGACCGCGGCTTATGATTTGAGTTGCCATTTCTGCAGCTGCAGTCATCAGAGCCTCTCTGGTATCGTCAGTGACTTGATTAACTAAGCCTATTTTTTCTGCTTCTTCAGCAGAGATAATTTTACCAGTAAAGATTAGTTCTTTAGCTTTAGCCACGCCAACGATACGAGTCAAACGTTGGGTACCGCCGGCACCAGGTATAATACCAAGACTTACTTCCGGTTGCCCAAGTTTAGATCGTCTGGTAGCAATGCGGATATCACATGCTTCTGCTAGCTCGCACCCACCGCCTAGGGCGTAGCCGTTAATTGCACAGATAACTGGTTTGTATAATTCTTCAATGTTACGAAGTGCAAGGGTGGCAATACCTTTCATCTGTTCCATATAATATCTATCATGGAGTTCTTGAATATCGGCTCCGCTTGCCAGGGCTTTGTCTCCGGCACCTGTAATGATAACAACGTGTACTGTGTCATCAGTTCTGGCTGCATTAATAGCATTGTTTAAGTCTGTCCACATAGCAGGGGAAAGAGCATTGCGTACATCCGGGCGGTTTAAGGTGATGTGCAAAATGCCGTTTTTGTTTTCATAAAGAATATTTTCAAAATTCATACCTTCTCCTCGCTTTCCTAAATATTCATAAAATTTTATTTATATTTTTCTTTCACTTTTATTTAAGCAAAAGCTATGCCAAAATAAAAAAATAAATACTAAATGTTAAAAACAGGTAGATAGGGGAATGAAATAAATCCATAAAATAAAAATGCAGTAAATCAAAGTG